>Ga0079224_100000425_pt1 | contig 40991 bp, 40 predicted proteins | sample Stecom2015_FD_80414 | JGI IMG/M metagenome (GOLD analysis project Ga0079224, IMG submission 80414) | Agricultural soil microbial communities from Utah to study Nitrogen management - Steer compost 2015 | ecosystem: Environmental > Terrestrial > Soil > Agricultural land | place: USA: Utah... | reverse complement strand
GCTCCGAGCCCTTGCTCAGGACATCGTACATCTCCAGCACGTCGGGCCCGAGCATCAACGCGGAGAGATCGAATGCGGGGAGCGCGACGGACCAGCCCGGCCGGTCGGCCAGCCCCAGGAGCGCCGGGTTCCAGCCGGCGGCCTCGTGACCACGAGCGAGCCCCGCGTACGCGCCCGCCATCCCCGCGCCCCGCAGCGAAGGGCCGAGCTGGGCCTGCAGCGGTGGGGAATGAAGGAGGATGAGGCCGGCCCCCAGCAACATCAGCACACTGCGAATCCTGCGCATCGACTGCTGCTCCGTCGCCATGAATCGAGAGGGAATGTCGAATGGGCGCGAAGTGTAGAAAGTCGCGTTGTTTCCGTCAAGATCGCCTGTCCGAGCCGCCGGACCGCAGATTGATTCGAGGCCGAAATCGTGCTATAATTCCTTATTGTTCATGGACCTCGACCTCGGGAGACAGCGAGCGCGTGCGGATAGAGAGAATTCGGAATTTCTGCATCATCGCCCACATCGATCACGGCAAGTCGACCCTGGCCGATCGACTGCTGGAGCACACGGGTACGCTCCAGCAGCGCGAGATGATGGACCAGGTGCTCGACAGCAACGAGCTGGAGCGTGAGCGCGGGATCACGATCAAGCTGCACGCGGTCCGCATGTCGTACCGTGCGCCGGATGGCGAGACGTACGAGCTGAACCTGATCGACACGCCGGGTCACGTGGACTTCACGTACGAGGTCTCGCGTTCGCTCGCGGCGTGCGAAGGCGCGGTCCTCGTCGTGGATGCGAGCCAGGGCGTCCAGGCGCAGACGCTCTCGAACCTGTTCCTGGCGCTGGACGCGGGGCTCGAGATCATCCCGGTCCTGAACAAGATCGATCTGCCGGGCGCGGAGCCGGAGCGGCGCCGCGATGAACTGGTCGAGCTGCTCGGCGTCGACCCCGAGGACGTCCTCCTGGTCTCGGCGAAGGAGGGGGTCGGCGTGGACGCGCTCCTGGAGGCGATCGTGCGTCGGGTCCCGCCGCCGGAGGGCGATCCGGACGCTCCGCTCCGCGCGCTGATCTTCGACTCGTTCTACGACAAGTATCAGGGCGCGATCCCGAGCATCCGGGTCGTGGACGGCGTGCTCCGGCCGGGGATGCGGATCACGTTCGGGTCCCACGATGCGGTCTACGAGGTCGACGAGGTCGGCTTCATGCGGATCGGCCGGGTCGCGCAGGACGAACTCGGCCCCGGTCAGGTCGGGTACCTGACGGCCGCGATCAAGCGCGTCGGCGACACGCGCGTCGGCGACACGATCCTGGACGCGGACCGTCGGGCGTCGGAGCTGCTCCCCGGGTACCGCGAGGTCAAGCCCATGGTCTTCAGCGGGCTCTACCCGACGGACTCGGATCAGTACGAGGAGCTGCGCGACGCGCTGGAACGCCTCAAGCTGAACGACGCGAGCCTGCAGTACGAGCCGGAGACCTCGACGGCGCTCGGGTTCGGTTTCCGGTGCGGGTTCCTCGGGCTGCTGCACCTGGAGATCGTGCAGGAGCGCCTCGAGCGGGAGTTCGGGCTCGACCTGATCACGACGGTCCCGAACGTGGAGTACCACGTCATCCTGACCGACGGGACGGAGCTCGCAGTCGAGAACCCGACCGCCCTGCCGGAGCGCTCGAAGATCGCGAGGATCGAGGAGCCTTACGTCCGGGCCAGGATCATGTGCCCGACCGATTACATCGGGAACGTGCAGAAGCTCTGCCACGATCGCCGCGGCGAGTTCGTCTCGATGAACTATCTCGACCCGACGCGCGTCGAGTTCATCTACGAGCTCCCCCTCGCGGAGATCGTGCTCGACTTCTACGACCGGCTCAAGGGCTCGACACGGGGCTATGCGTCGCTCGACTGGGAGTTCCTGGAGTACCGCGCGAACGACCTGGTCAAGCTGGACATGCTGATCAACGGGGAGCCCGTCGATGCCTTCAGCGTGATCATCCATGCGGACAAGGCGTACGAGTACGGCCGTGCGCTGGCGGAGAAGCTGCGGGAGCTGATCCCCCGCCAGCTCTTCGAGGTCGCGATCCAGGCGGCGATCGGTTCGCGGATCATCGCGCGGGAGACGATCCGTGCGATGCGGAAGAACGTGACGGCCAAGTGCTACGGCGGTGACATCACGCGCAAGCGCAAGCTCCTGGAGAAGCAGAAGGAGGGGAAGCGTCGCATGAAGCAGGTCGGCACCGTCGAGATCCCGCAGGAGGCGTTCCTGGCCGTGCTCAAGGTCGGCGACTAATATCCTTGTGAAGGGGGCCCCTCTCCCCGACCTGATCCGCGCCCCGAACCATCTCGGGGACCTGGTCATGGCGCTCCCGGCGCTCGCGTCGGCGCCGGACGCGGATGTGCTGGTCGTCCGGGCGCTCGCGCCGCTCGTCGAGCTCGCGTTGCCGGGGCGGCGAGTGATCCCGTTCGACCGGGGCCGTGCCGGGCTCGTGCGGGTCGTACGGGCGCTCCGCAAGGCGAGATATCGCCGGGGCGTGCTGCTCGCGCCGTCGTTCTCTTCGGCGCTCCACCTCGTGCTCGGCGGTGTGGCGGAACGGCGGGGCTCCGCGACGGACGGGCGGCGCGCGTTGCTGACCGACCCGGTCGAACCCGCTGCGTTCGCCGGGCTGCACCGCGCCGGCGCGTACCACTTCCTGGTGACGGGCGAGTGGCCGTCGGCGACGCCGATCCCGCGGATCCGGATACCCGAAGCGCTGCGCGAACGCTGGCGCGCGCAGGTCCCGCAGCGACCCGGCACGCCGGTGATCGGGATCTTCCCGGGCGGGAACGCCTCGTCCCGGCGCTGGGATGCGGATCGTTTCGCGGCGGTCGCGGCCGAACTCGCCGCGGCGGGGGCCGGGGTCGTCGTTTTCGGCGGCCCGTCGGAGCGCGAGCTCGGGGCGAGGGTCGCGGGCGAGGTCGCGATCGATGTCTCGGGCCGGACCGACCTCGGGCTGCTCGCGGCGGGGCTCGCGTCGCTCGACCTGCTGGTCACGAACGACAGCGGCCCCCTGCACCTCGCGGCCGCCGTGGGCACGCCGGCCGTCGCCCTTTACGGCGCGGGCGATCCCCGGGTCACGGGCCCACTCGGCAGCGGCCACATCGTCCTCCAGCGGTCGGAGCTCCCGTGTGTACCGTGCGTGAGGAACGAGTGTCCGCGACGTGGGCGCGGCACCTGGCTCCCGGAGGCGGAGCGGGAATGTCTGCGGCTGATCGAGGTCGCGGACGTCCTGGCGGCCGTAGGGTCGAGCGAGGAACGAATCAGCAGGGGACGGGCCGAATGAGTGTGAGATCGTCGGTTCCCAGCGAGAAGCGGTGGCTCATCGGTCTCGATCTGGGCGGCACGAACATCGTGGTCGGCGTGCTCCCGATCGACGGCGGCGAGGTCCTGGCCCTCCGGTCGCAGCCGACGGAAGCGCATCGGGGTGCGAAGTTCGTCGTCGACCGCATGATCGCGATGGTCGAGGATGCGATCGCCGAGATCCTGAGCACGTACGGCGGCACACGCGACGATTTCGCCGGGATCGGGATCGGCTCTCCCGGGCCGCTCGACCGTCGGACCGGGACGATCATCAACACGCCGAACCTGGGCTGGCGGAACTTCCCGCTCCGGGATCTCGTCTCGAACGCGGTCGGCCTGCCGGCGACGCTGGACAACGATGGAAACTGCGCGACGTACGGCGAGTGGTGGCTCGGTGCCGGCCGCGATGTGGACACGCTGGTCGGGCTCACGCTCGGGACCGGGATCGGCGGCGGGATCGTCCTGAACGGCGAGATCTTCCACGGCGTGAGCGATGCCGCGGGCGAGATCGGTCACATGACGATCGACTCGACCGGTCGCAAGTGCAAGTGCGGCAATTACGGGTGTCTGGAGGCGTACGCGTCCGGCCCGGCGATCGCGGCGCGGGCGCTGGAGGGCATCGAGGCCGGCGTCGAGTCGATCCTGCCCGACCTCGTCGGAGGACGGCTGGAGGAGCTGACCGCGGCGACGGTCTACGAGGCCGTCGTCCTCGGCGATGCCTATGCGAACGAGGTGATGCGCGAGACCGCGAAGTTCCTGGGCGCGGGCGTGGCCAACATCATCAACATCTTGAATCCGGCGATGGTCGTGATCTCGGGGGGCGTGACCCGTGCGGGCGACCATCTCTTCATCCCGCTCCGTGCGGAGGTCCGGCGTCGCGCGTTCCGGGTCGCGGAGGAGGCGTGCCAGATCGTTCCCGCCCAGCTCCCGGGCACGGCGGGCGTGATCGGCGCGGCCGGGGTGTTCAAGAAGGAGACCTGGGGCGTGGTCTGATGCCGGCGCCCGGTCCGCGGCCGGTGCTCCGGAAACGGGCCTGGCGTGACCGGTCGGATGTCGATGATCGATCCTGCGGTGAGGCGGTGACGTGAAGCGGCTCGGCGTCCTGGGGACCATGGTCTGGGACCGGATCTACGCTCGCGACGGGTGGCTCGAGCCGATCGAGGAGTGGGGCGGGATCTCGTACGCCCTTGCGGCCGCGGTCGCGGCATGCCCCGAGGGTTGGGAGATCGTTCCGATCGTGAAGGTCGGCCGCGACCTCGAGGAGCAGGCCTGGGAATTCCTCCGTTCGCTCCCGGGGCTGCGGCTCGAGCCGGGCGTCCGGATCGTGCCGGAGCCGAACCACCGGGTCGAGCTGCACTACGTGGCGGAGGGCCGGCGGACCGAGCGGATCACGGGCGGCGTGCCGCCGTGGACGTGGGACGAGCTCGCGCCGGTCCTGGATGGGCTGGACGCGCTCTACGTCAACTTCATCACCGGCTTCGAGATGGAGCTGGAGACGGCCGCGAGGGTCCGGATCGGTTTCCCGGGCCCGATCCACGCCGACCTGCACTCGCTCCTCCTCGGCGTCGGGCCGGGCGGGCAGCGGGTGCACGAGCCGCTGCTCGCCTGGCGGGACTGGCTCCGGTGCTTCGACGTCGTACAGGTCAACGAGGATGAGCTCGGCTGGCTGGCCGACGCGTGGGGCGGCGACCCGTGGCGCTTCACGGCCGAGGTCGTGGGCGATGCGCCGCGGCTCCTCCTCGTGACCCTCGCCGAGCGTGGCGCCGCGTACGTCGCTTCGCCGGCGTTCCGGCCGGACCCGCTGACCTGGCGGGTCGGCGGACTCGCCTCGCTCCCGCCCATCGGCGTCTCGGGTGCGGCACGGAGCGGACGGGTCCCCGTGGACCGGGCGCGCAGCGGTGGCGACCCGACCGGCTGCGGGGATGTATGGGGCGCCACATGCTTCAGTCGCCTGCTCGCAGGCGATGAGCTCGAGGACGCGCTCGGCGCGGCGAACCGTGCGGCCTCGAGGAACGTCGAGCACCGGGGCACGAGCGGGCTACACCTCTTCCTTCAGGGACGGATCGATTCGTGAAGGTCATTGCCATCCCTCCGTCGCTCGAGGAGCGAAGCTTCGACTCGGTCGCCCGCGCGCTGGTCGAGGCCGAGGGCGAACGCGTGCTCTTCGACGCGCGGCCGGTCCGGTGGGTGGACCCCTACGGGATGCTCGTCCTCCTGGCGGCCGCCGAGGTCGCGGCTCGCGCGGGCGAGCGCCCGGTCCTGCAGCTCCCGACCTCGGCCGACGTGCTCAGCTACCTCGGGCGCATGCGTTTCTTCGACCATGCGGAAGAGCTCTTCGAGATGCACGGCACCGTCCGCCGCGGGCGGGGCGGCGACGGCGCTTCCGACGTCCTCCTCGAGATCACGCCGATCCGGTCGTACCAGGACATCCACCAGGTCCTCGATCGAGTCAACGGGCGCGCACTCGCGATCCTGACCAGCCAGCTCCACTACCCGCCGCACGAGGGCTTTCAGTTCGGGACGATGCTTTCCGAGGTCTGCCAGAACATCCTCGAGCACGCACAGGCGCCGGGGTGGGTCGCGACGCAGACCTATAGCCGCATCCCGGCACTCGACCGGCGCGTCGTGAAGATCGGCGTCGTGGATCTCGGGATCGGCTTCAAGGGGTCGCTCGCCAGCGCCCATGCGGCGCGCTACGGCGACCGCTGGGGCGATGCGACGGCGTTGGAGGCCGCGTTCATCCACGGACTGACCCGTTTCCACGACCCGGGTCGGGGCCAGGGGCTCAAGCAGATCCGGAAGCAGGTGGGACGTTGGGGCGGCAAGGTCTCGATCCGGAGCGGGACGGCCCGGATCGCCGATGTCCCGCCGTGGGACGATTCGCCGCCGCTCGAAGAACGACTCCCGGCCTTTCCGGGCTCACAGATCGGGATCGTGCTCCCGGCCCGTCTCGAGCGAGGCGCGGCGGCCGGTGAGGCGAGGGGCGTGGCCGGGGCGACGCGGTCGGGCCGCGGGGGAGGCGGGCGTGAGTGACGGTCCGGGGCACGTCGTCCCCTTCCGTTTCGAGCTTTCTTCCCTGGTGGAGCGCTCGGTCGCGAGTCTGTACTCGCACCTCGTCACCCGTCCCACCGGGCAGGCGCTGCGCCTCGGGATCGAGAGCCAGATCGGCGAGATCGGCTCGACGTGCCTCTCGGTCCTGGACTTCGCCCAGGTCGCGTTCGTGGATTACAGTTGCGCCGACGAGACGGTCGCGAAGCTGATCCAGCGGTTCCTCGCGGACGACCGCCCGGCCGACGCGTATTTCGTGGTCCGGGGGATGGCCGAACACCACCGGGAGCCGATCGATGCGGTCCTGGAACGGCACGGGCTCGCACTCGTCGCGGAGACGGAACCGGGGACGGGGATGCTGCTGGGTGTCGTGTCGGAGGCCGAGCGGGCGGCGTGGAGCGTCGTCGAGCGCCTCGGCCGTGCGGATTCAACCGACGTTGCGGGCGCGCTGGGCATCCCGGTGGCCGAGGCGGCGGGCCTCCTCGGATCGCTCGTCCGGCGCCGCATTGCGCTTCGGGGTCGCCGGAACGGGTATCACTACTCGCTGATCTCGCTCCTCGCGGCTACCTCGTGAGCGCCAGCGCGAGCACGCGGTTGCTCGCCTGCAGCGTGGCCAGCACCGCGGCCGTCTCCTCGCCCACCGAGCCGATCGGGTGGGCGCCGGCGAGCTCGAGCGGCCGCCGTCCGAGCAGCGGCGAGACGGCGTGGACAGTGACGATCGCGTACTCCTCGCCGAGCGCGCTCACGGTCGAGGCCGTGTCGAGCTCGAGGTTCATCCGACCCTCGCACGCGAGCGTCGCGGCCTGCAGCGTCGCGGCCGCGGCGGCCCGGACCCGCCCGTGACCGCCGGCCACTTCTGTGGCCACGCCCTCGACCTGCCTGTCGCCCCGGGCGAGTCGGACCCTCAGCTCGATCCTGCCGTTCCCGGCGACCGATTCGATCCCTGCGAAGTAGAGGCGGGGAGCATCGGCACCGGAAACCGGGGCGAGGGCCGGTCCGGGCGACACTGCGGGGGCGTGTGCCGGCGATTCGGGCTGCGCCGCCGCGCCGCGTGGCGATGCGGCAGCTGCAGCATCTCCGTTCCCGTCGTACCCTGTGAGCCGACGGTCGCCCTCCCGCGCGTCGGGCGCGCCCGCGCCGTCAGCCGACGGCTCGGTCCGGGCCACCATGTCTTCGAGCGCCAGCTCCCGGGCCCGATCGGTGAGTTGCGCGATGCTGATGACGCGTTGATCCACGAAGACGCCCAGCCTCTCTTCGAGCAGGTCCCGGATGTCGCGGGCGAGGAGCCGCGGCTCGGGGCCCGGCGCGATCAGCAGGTGCACCTCGCGGGGGTGGCCGTTCACGTCCTCGCGGACGAATGCGCCGAGGACCGACGGGAGCTCGCGCAGGATCGCTTCGGCCCGGTCTTTGGTGTGGATCTTCGCCATGAACCCGTGTGTCGTTTGGAGTCGGGGAACCGCGGGGCGATCCTGAGGATGGGCGCCATCGCCGTCGTCGTCAAGGACTTCGACGCGTCATCGGCGCCGCCGGAGCCGCGATGCCCGGCGGCGTGCCGGGCCGGCACCGACCCGCGCGGCACGGCGATTGCCTACCGAACGTGGCGTTCCGGTCGTCCCCCTCTCACGATCCCGCTCTGGGGCAGTGGCAATGAAAGGCGTGATCATGGCCGGCGGGTTCGGGACCCGCCTCAAGCCGCTCACGATCCATCGGCCGAAGCCGATGGTCCCGATCGGGAACCGCCCGATCATGGAGCACATCGTCGAACTCCTCGGCCGGCACGGGATCACCGATCTGATCTCGATCCTCTACTTCCAGCCGGAGCACATCACGTCGCATTTCGGCGACGGCTCCGCGTTCGGCGTGTCGATGCGCTACGTCACGGCCGATGCGGACTACGGGACCGCCGGCGCGGTCCGCAACGCGTACGAGCTGATCGGCGACGACCGCGTTCTCGTCATCAGCGGCGACGTGCTGACCGACTTCGATCTGACGGCGCTCATCCGTGCGCACGAGGCGAGGGACGCCGAGGCGACGATCGCGTTGACGCCGGTCGAGAACCCGCTCGCCTTCGGGATCGTCATCGCGGACCCGGAGAGCGGCCGGATCGAGCGGTTCCTCGAGAAGCCGACGTGGGGCGAGGTCTTCAGCGACACGATCAACACGGGGATCTACGTCCTCGAGCCCGCTGCGCTGGCCCGGATCCCGGTCGCGACGAACTACGACTTCTCCAAGGACCTCTTCCCGCAAATGCTCCGGGATGAAGCGCGCCTCTACGGCCACGTGGCGCACGGGTACTGGCGCGACGTCGGGAACCTTACCGAGTACCGGCGCGCGAACCTGGACGTCCTCGCCGGCCGCGTCGCGGTCACGCTCCGCGGCGAGCGGCGGGCGTACGAGGAGGGCGTCGTCTGGGGCGAGACGCGCGCGCGGATCGAGAGCGGCGCCCGCCTCATCGGCACCACCGTCCTCGGCGTCGGTGCGCGGGTCGGGCGCGGCGTCGTCCTGGAGAACGTGATCGTCGGCGATGGCGTGGAGATCGGCGATGGCGCGGAGCTGCACGATGTGGTCCTGTGGGAGGGGTGCGTCGTGGGGACCGGCGCGCGGATCAACGAGACGGTCCTCGGCGCGGGCGTCCGCGTCGGCGAGGGCGCGCAGGTGCGGGAGAACACGATCCTTTCGGACCGGGCCGAGGTCGGCGCCTTCGCGGTCGTCGGCCCGAACGTCAAGGTCTGGCCGGACAAGGTCGTCGAAGAGCGCGCGGTCCTCTCGCATTCGCTGATCTGGGGCGAGGCGTGGGAGCGGAGCCTCTTCCACGGAGCGAGGGTCAGCGGGATCCCGAACGCGGAGCTGACGCCCGAGGTCGTCTCCCGCCTGGGCGGCGCGTACGGCGCGATGCTCGGACCCGGCGCGTACGTCGCGACGTCGCGGGACTCCGACCGCGCGTCGCGGATGATCAACCGCGCGATGATCACGGGCTTCATGTCGGTCGGCGTGAACGTCGAGGACCTGCGCGAGATGCCGATCCCGGTGGTCCGGCACGCGGTCAACCACGGCCGGGAGGCGGGCGGGATCCACGTCCGTCGCTCGCCCTTCGACCCGCGGGTCGTCGACATCCTCTTCTTCGACGCGGACGGCCGGGACCTGCCGCCGGCGAAGACGCAGTCGATCGAGCGGCTCTTCAGCCGCGAGGACTTCACGCGCTCCGGCCCGGACGGGACGGGCGTGATCAACTTCCCGACCCGTGTCGTCGAGGGCTACCGCGAGCACTTCCTCTCCGAGGTCGACCGTGAGCGGATCGCCGAGCGCGGCTTCACCCTCGTCGTCGACTTCGCGTACGGCACCACGGTCGAGGTCTTCCCGGACCTGCTCGGCTCGCTCCAGACCGAGACGGTGAGCCTGGACGCGTACGTCGCGCCGGGCCGGCTCACGCGCAGCGAGGAGGAGTTCGCCGAGTCGCTCGACCGGCTCGGCGGGATCGTGCGCTCGATCGACGCGGACCTCGGGCTCTGGATCGACCCGGGCGGCGAGGTCATCCGCCTCGTCGACGATGCGGGGCGCCCCCTCTCACCGGAGCTGGCCCAGGCCGTCTTCGTCGCGCTCGCGCTCGACTACCTCGCGGTCGAGAAGGTCGCGATCCCGGTCACGAGCCCCGCGATCGTGGCGCGCACGATCCGCGCCCGGGGCGCCGAACTCCGGTGGACGAAGACGGAGCACCACGCGATGATGGCCTCGGCGACCGATGTGGACATGGTCGCCGGTGTGAGGGGCGAGTTCATCTTCCCCCACTTCATCCCGGCGTACGACGCGATGTTCGCCTCGGTCAAGCTCCTCGAGGCGCTGGCCAGGTCGGGACTCCGGCTCCGGGACTGTACGGACCGCTGCCCCCCGATCCACGTGGTCCATGCCCGGGTCGCGTGCCCGTGGGCGAGGAAGGGCGCGGTCATGCGGCGGCTGATCGAGGAGACCGAGGGCGAGGAGCGCCAGCTCGTCGACGGGGTGAAGGTCTGGTTCGGCGAGGACGCGTGGGTCCTCGTCATCCCGCACTCGCACAAGCCGTACTTCGTCCTGACCGCGGAGGGCCCGACCCGGGAGGAGGCTACGGAGCTGGTGGCCGTGTACACGGCGAAGCTGGAGCGATGGCGCGATGCCGCAGTCCCCGCCTGACCGGCGGCAGGACGACCGCCGATCGGACCACGTCCGGCTGGCCGACTTCACGATCCCGGAGCTGCGCAAGGCGCTCCTGGGCACGGGGCTGCTCCTCGCCGTCCTCGTCCTCTTCTCGTTCATGATCGCCGATGTCCTGGTCGCGATCGTGGCCGGCGTCGTCCTCGGCGCGTACCTGATCCCCGTGGAGCGCTGGCTGCGGCGGTGGCTGAGGGATCCCCGCCTCTCGGCGATCGTCACGATCACGGCCGTGACGGTGCCGCTCCTCGCGATCCTCGTCTACAGCTGGATCGAGATCACCGAAGCGAGCGGCTATCTGGAGTCGCACAGCCGCGAGATCGCGGCGAGGCTCACGGAGACGGTGCAGCGGATCCCCTTCCTCAGGGAGGTCGTCGTCGAGGAGGACCTGTCCCGCTGGGTCGTCCTGGCGGCGTCGCGGGGCGCGGACGTCGTCGATGCCGTTCAGGATGCGATCGGCGGGATCGGGATCTCGATCGCCGTTTTCCTGGTCACGATCTTCTCCGTCCTGGTCGACCACGGACGCGTCGTGGGCTACCTCCGCCGCAAGATCCCGGGCCGATATCGGGACCTGTCGGAGACGATGGCGCGGAACGTCCGGGCCGTGATCTACGGCGCACTCTACGCCACGTTCCTGACCCAGTTCGTCAAGAGCGCGGTCATCCTCGCCATGAACCTCTACTGGCAGATTCCGCTCGCGCTCGTGCTCGCGATCGTGTCCTTCTTCGTCGGCTTCTTCCCGGTCGTCGGGTCGTGGCTGGTCTACGTCCCGGTCGCGATCTACCTCATGGTTTTCCGGGGCGACGTGGTCGGCGGCACGGCAATGTTGTTGATCGGACTGCTCGGAAACACGATCTTCCTCTCGCTGTACCTGCGGCCGAAGGTCGCGGCGGAGAAGTCGCGGATCCTGAACTTCTACTGGATGTTCATCGGCCTCGTGGCCGGCGTCTACACCTTCGGGCTGGTCGGGATCATCGTCGGCCCGGTTGTGATCGCGGTCCTGAAGGCCATCTTCGACACGGTGACCGGCGAGCCGGTCCCGGTCTTCCGTGACGGCGGTGCGGCCGTCGACCACCACGGGCGCGCCGCCGGCGAGTAGGGCGGGCGTCCGGTCCCAGTGCTAGGGAGGACGTGGATGCGGAAGTGGGTCGTTTCGATCGTTGCGTTCCTGGCGTTCATCACGGTCATCGCCCTGGCCGGGCTCGGCTGGCTCCGTTCGGCGGTGGTGCCCGACCTCGACCGGGACGCCGAGGTCCAGGGCCTCGCCTCGCCCGTCGAGGTCTGGCGCGACTCGATCGGCGTGCCTCACCTCTGGGCGAAGACGGAGGAGGACCTCTACTTCGCGCAGGGCTACGTTCACGCGCAGGACCGGCTCTGGCAGATGGAGATGCTGCGCCGCGTGGCCGAGGGCAGGCTCAGCGAGCTCTTCGGCGACCGGACCGTCGACGCCGACCGGTTCCTGCGTACGATCGGGTTGTGGCGCGCCGCGGGCGCGGCGGAGGCGGAGCTCTCGCCGGACGAGCGGCGTCGTATCGAGGCGTACGTCGCGGGCGTGAACGCATGGATCGACGGGAGCCGTACGCTCCCGCCCGAGTTCGTCGTGCTGCGTATCCGGCCGGAGCCGTGGACGGTCCGCCACACGCTGGCGCTCGAGAAGATCATGGCGTGGGATCTGTCGCCGTACGGGACCGGCCTCGAGCTGGCGAGGGCGGTCCGGCACCTCGGCGAGGAGCGGGCCCGACACCTCGCGCCGGAGTACCCGTCGTGGGGCACGACGATCGTCGAGGACCCTCCGGTCCCGCCCGCGATCCCGGCCGCGGCGGCGGCGTGGTTGGAACGGTTCAGCGTCGCCCGCGCCTCGAACGCGTGGGTCATCGGCGGCGAGCACACCCGTTCCGGGAAGCCGATCCTGGCGAACGACATGCACCTCGCGCTGGAGGTGCCCGGCATCTGGTACCTCATGGTGCTCCACGCCGAAGATGCGGACGGCCGGGCGCTCGACGTCGTCGGGATGACGCTCCCCGGCGCGCCGGGCGTCATCGCGGGCCACAACCGCGCGATCGCGTGGGGGTTCACGAACGCGTACGTTGACGACGTCGACTTCTTCATCGAACGCATCGATCCTGCCGACCCGGGCCGGTACCTGACTCCGGGCGGGAGCGAGCCGTTCACGGTGATCCGGGACACGATCCGGGTCCGGGGCGGCGAGCCGGTCGAACACGTGGTGCGGCTGACGCGGAACGGACCGATCCTGAACGATGTCGAGTCGAGGGCCGGCGATGAGCTGATCGCGATGCGGTGGGTCGCGCACGACCGGACCGGCGGGTGGGACGCGATCCGGGGCTTCAATCTCGCCACGGTTTGGGACGACTTCGTCGCCGCCGTCCGCGCGTTCGCCGTGCCTCACCAGAACGTGGTCTATGCGGACACTGCAGGTCGGATCGGCTACTGGATGGGCGGGACGGTCCCGCTGCGTGGCTCGGCCGACCTCTCGCGGCTCGGGCGGCCGGATGGACCGAAGCCGCCGCCGCTCGCGCCCGTACCCGGCTGGACCGGCGAGTGGGACTGGGTCGGCGCGCTCCCCTTCGAGCGCCACCCTCACCTCGTGGATCCGCCGCGCGGCTATATCGTGACGGCGAACAACCGCCAGGCGCTCGGCGGGGTGGCCGGCCTCGTCGCGAGCCAGTGGATGGCGCCGTTCCGGGCGGAGCGGATCACGGAGCTGATCCGGACGGGCGGGCCGTTCGACATGGAAGCCGTGCACCGGCAGCAGCTGGATGTTCGGGACGCAATGGCGGCGCGTTACGTGGACCGTGCGATCGAGGCCGCGGAGGCGGGCGGGCTCGACGACGCGGCCGCGCTGCTCCGGGGTTGGGACCTGCGCGCGACGCCCGATTCTCACGCCGCGGCGCTCTTCTACGTCTGGTTCGACCGGCTCCGGCGCAGTCTGGCCGAGTCGCTCTGGGGCGACGGCGGTGGCTGGCTCCCGTCCGACGCGGTCCGCGGCGTCCTCGAACGTCGGGCCATCCCGTGGGTAGACGACGGTGGCGGGCAGGAGTACGTTGCCCGGGCCGTCGCCGCGATGCGGACGGCCGCCGCCTTCGTGGAGGGGAAGCGTTGGGGCGAGCTGCACCAGGTCGAGCTTCGTCATCCGCTGGGCGAGGTCGCGGTCCTGGATCGCGTGTTCCGGCTCAACATCGGGTCGGCGCCGCTGGCGGGCTCGGACCAGACCGTGAACATGGCGCACGCGACCGGGGGCTGGCCGGCCCGCGTCGTCGCCGGCGTCAGCCAGCGGCACGTGGTGGACATGGCGGACGTGGACGGCGGCGGAGGATTCATCCTCCCGGCCGGGCAGTCCGGAGTCCCGGGCTCGCCCCATTACAAGGACCAGTTCGAGCGTTGGCGGACGGGCGGGCTCTGGCGGATCCCGCTGGATCGGGGACGGGCCGAGGCCCGGACCGTACACCGGATGACGTTGTGGCCGGCTGACTAGGGAACGGACGTGGAGCAGAACGACAAGGACGTGGCTTTGCAGGATACGATCGAGATCGCGGTGGTCGGCGCCGGGCCGAACGGCCTCGGCGTCGGCGTCGCGGCGGCACAGGCCGGGGTCGGGTGCACGATCTTCGAGAAAGGGTGCATCACCCGGTGCATCGCGGAGTACCCGACGTACGCGACCTTCTTCAGCACGGCGGAGAGGCTGGAGCTGGGCGGGGTCCCGTTCGTCCCTTCGAGCGATCGTCCGACCCGGCGTGACGCGCTCCGGTACTACCGCCGCATCGCGTCGCACTTCGGACTCGCCGTTCGCCAGTACGAGGAGGTCGTCGCCGTCGAGCGCGGCCAGGACGGCGTCTACACGCTCCGGACCCGTCGCCGTGACGGTGAAGCGGGCGAGTACCGGGCGCGGAACGTCGTCGTCGCGACGGGATACTGGGACTCGCCGAACCTGCTCGGCGTGCCGGGCGAGGAGCTGGAGAAGGTGACGCACTACTATCGCGAGAGCGCGCCGTACTACGACCAGGACGTCCTCGTCGTGGGCGGCGGGAACTCGGCGGTCGAGGCCGCGCTCGACCTCTTCCGCTCCGGCGCGCGGGTGACCCTCGTGCACTTCGCCGCGTCGCTCGACGATGGCGTCAAGCCGTGGGTCCGGCCCGACATCGAGGGGCGGATCCGGAACGGCGAGATCCGGGCGCTGTTCCGGCACCGCGTCGCCGAGATCCGGCAGCGCGAGGTCGTGCTCCGTTCCGAGGCGGACGGCGAGACGAGGGTCATCGCGAACGACTTCGTCGTCGCCATGACCGGGTATACGCCGGACCCGTGGCTGCTGCGCTCGCTCGGCGTGACGATCGACCCGGAGACGGGCGTCCCTGCGCACGACCCGGCGACGATGGAGACGGACGTGCCCGGGATCTTCATCGCGGGGACCGTGGCCGGTGGGAACACGCCGAACACGATCTTCATCGAGAACGGCCGGGAGCACGGCCCGCGGATCGTCGCCGCCGTCGCCCGCCGTCGCGGTCTCGAGCCGGTCAGTGGATCCCTTTCCGCTCCGGCCTCGCGGGCTTACTGATCGCCTCGAGCATCGCGGCCACGTCGAGGGGGCTGACCGCGTCCTCCTCGACGGCCTCGACGGCCAGATCCGCCTGGGCGATCACGCAGATCGCCCGGCCCCGCTCGTCGACGACGGGGAGCCGGCGGATCTGCGCGCCCTCCATGACGTCCATCACCTGACGGATGTCATCGCCCGGCCGGGCGGTGATGAGTTCGTCGGTCATGTGCTTCCTCACGTGACACGACGCCGGATCGTGGCCCTCGGCCGTGCAGCGCACCGCGATGTCGCGGTCGGTGATCACGCCGAGCACCGTCTTGTCCTGCTCGCTCTCGACGACCGGCAGGAATCCGATGTTGTGCGTCCGGAAGGCGCGGGCGACCTCCTGGATCGAGGCGTCCGCGTTCACCGTGATCGGGTTCGGGGTCATGAGCTCGCCAGCTCGCATCTCGCGCATGGGGCCTCCCGGTCCAGGGTGGGGATCGGCGGCCGCGGTACGGCCGACGGGCCGGCGCCGCCGTTTCGTACGTGAGTCGGGTCGCCGTGCACGGTGTGTGCCCGTCGCGACGCTGGAACGCTCCGTGCCGGAGACCGGACCGGGGACCGCCGCTCCGGCGGTTCGGGCCGGATTCGGGGAGCTGCCGTGTCGGCGTGGTGGATCTCGATCATCGTCGTGGCGCTGGCGATCGCCGCCGCCGTCGGCGGGATGCTCATCGTCCGCCGTGTGGTCGGCCTCCCGTTCCTCGAGCGTCACAACGAGGTCGCCGGCTCCATCTACTCCGTGCTCGGCGTCCTCTACGGCGCGCTCCTCGCCTTCACCGTCGTCACGGCGTGGGAGCGCCGTGCGCAGGCGGACGAATACGTGTCGGCCGAGGCGAACAGCCTCGCGGACCTGTACCGCGATGCCGAGGCGTTCCCCGGGCCCGTGCGGGACTCGATCCGCTCCCACATCCTGGAGTATGCCAGGATCGTGATCGAAGAGGAATGGCCCGCCATGGCGCGGGGGGAGGAGAGCGACGCGGCGTGGGGCGCGCTGCACCGCATCTGGGCGGGTTATCTGGGCTTCGAGCCCGCGGAGGGGTACCAGCGCGCCTGGTACGACGAGTCGATCGACCGGCTCAACGATCTCGATGATTACCGCCGGCTCCGGCTGCTCCGGGCGAGAGCGCCGATCCCCGGGCTCCTCTGGACCGTGCTCCTCGTCCTCGCCGTCGTCACCACCGCCTTCTCCTTCCTCTTCGGCGCGCGCGACGTCCGCGCGCAGGCGATCATGACCGCAGCGCTCGCGGGCGTGCTGGTCCTGAGCCTCTTCATCATCCGCGCGCTCGAGAAGCCGTTCGCCCCGCCCGCCGGGATCGAGCCGGACGCCTTCAGCGAGGTGTTCCGGCCCTTCGATCGGTGGGCGGGGGAGTGAACGGTGGGGTCGCCGGGCCGGGGTGGGACGCCGCGGTGCGCCCCGGCGCCGGGCGGCCCCGCCTGGACCGCTCCCGCACGCCGCCGCCCGCGCCCGCCTACAGGTCCCGCCTGGAGTAGAGGACGAACGCTGCGGCGAGGAAGAGGAGGGCGTACGACGACGCGGCCAGGAGGAGCGTCCCGGTGTCGTGGATCGTGGGCGGTGTGCGGCCCGCCTCCTGGGCCGCCTCGATCACGCGCCGTGCGGCCTCGGCGTAGTACTGCTCGCCTCTGAGGAGCGTCACCATGAGCCGCCCCGGGAGGAAGTCGGCCGCTGCGGCGATGGACTCGATCCTTCGCATCACCAGGAGGAGGACATCCTCGGCGATCGCGAGGTAGAGCAAGAAGATCCCGATCGCCGGACCCGAGCTCCGTGCGGCGAAGGCGGCCAGGAGCGCCATGCTCCCGATCCCGAGGAAGGCGATCGAGGAGCCGGCGAGCGCACCGAGGTCCTCGCGGCCGATCCACGCTCCGCCCTCGCCGGCCCCGGCCAGCGCGACGACGGCCCCCGCGCCGGCCACGGTCTGCACCCCGAGGAACACCGTCGCCAGGAAGGGCAGCAGGAGGAGCTTCGCGAGGAACCACTCGTTCTTCGAGAGCCCATCGATCACGTTCTGCCGCGCCGTGCGCCACGAGAACTCGCTGGCCGTGAGGAGGATGAGGGCGACCGCGGCCAGGAGCGCCGGGAGCGGCCCGGTGCCGAGGAGGATCCCCTCCCACGCCTCCGGGAGCGGGGCCGGCGTCCGTCCGTGCTTCACGCTCGCATGGAGCCGGATGCCGTAGGTCAGGGCCAGGGCCGCGAGGAGGGCCAGCACCGCGACCCAGAAGGCGGGCCGGCGCCGGACCTTGATCATCTCGGTGCGGAACAGGACGCCGATCCTCACGCCGCACCTCCCGACGCGATGGACGCACCGGCCCGGGTCACTTCGAAGAAGGCCTCTTCCAGGGAGCGGGGCCGCGGCGCGAGGTGGGAGAGGTAGATGCCCCGCGAGGCGACGAAGGCGTTGAGCGCGGAGAGGTCGTCGTCGTTCAGGTCGACGATGACGGCATCCCCGCTCCGCTGAAAGCCGACCGCTGGGGGGTAGTCGGCGACGATGGCGAGGAGCGCGTCCGGATCGCCGCCCCGGAGCTCGACGACCGTGCCGCCGCCCGCGACCTCGTGCACGCTCCCTTGCCGGACGATCCGCCCCCGCCGGAGGATCGCGACGTGGGTGCACGTCCGCTCGACCTCGTGCAGCAGGTGGCTGGAGAGGAAGATCGTCTTGCCGCGCTCGGCCAGCTCGAGGATGATCTCGCGGATCTCACGCATCCCTTCGGGATCCAGCCCGTTCGTCGGCTCGTCCAGGATGATCAGCTCCGGGTCGCCGAGGATCGTGGCGGCGAGGGCGAGCCGTTGCTTCATCCCGAGGGAGTAGGTCGAGTACCGGTCCCTCGCCCGGGCGCTCAACCGGACCGTCTCGAGGGCGGCATCGATGCCGCGTGGGTCGACGCCCTTGACGTTCGCGACGATGCGCAGGTTGTCGTACCCGCTCAGGTAGGGGTAGAAGTTCGGCGCCTCGGCGGTGGCGCCGATCCGCCGCCGGGCGCGGGGGAGCCCCCGGCCGCCCGAGAGGCCGAGGAGACGGATCTCGCCGGCGGTCGGCGTCGTGATGCCGAGCAGCATCCCGATCGTCGTCGTCTTCCCGCTCCCGTTCGGGCCGAGGAACCCGAAGACCTGTCCGGATTCGACGGCGAACGAGATCCCATCGACCGCCGTGAGCTTGCCGTACCTCTTCGTCAACTCGTGTGTTTCGATCACGTACATGAATCACCCGGGTTGAGGGTCCTGAAGGGTCCGGAGGTCCGGCGCAGCGCCGGACACATCGGTCGACCACACGGCGAGCGTGCCGGAGAGGCCGACCGTTCCCGTACAGGACAGAACGGACCACGGCCGGCCGAAGTTTCAACGGCCGCGCCGGGACCGTTCTGCGGGGTGCCGGGCGGGACCGATCGCGGGACGTCGGCCGGGACCGATCTGCGGGCCGCCAGGCGGGACCGATCTCCGGGGCGCCATGGTGGGATACGCGTCGGGCAGGGAGGCCTGCGGGTTCGGGAGGAGCCGGGGCCGCGCCAGGGCGCCGGCTCCTCTACGTGCCGACCGGCGCCCCGGCTTCCCCCTTCCACTCCCGATACAGCGCATCCGCGCTGTCGACGAACCGGGGGTGCTCGTGCCACCACCCGAGCACCTCCCGGGAGCGGTTCGACGCGACGACCTGGTCGAGGGCGAGGGCGTCGGCCAGCGCGCCCATCGTCCGCCTCGCCTCGTCGAGCGGGATGCTCCGGACCGCGCCGTCCCGGCCCGCGGCCCGGCTCGCTGCGCGGGCGAGCTCGATGACCGGCGTGCCCGTCTCCTCCGCGGCGTGGAAGATCCCGTCGGCCCGCTGTTCGACGATCAGGCGGTACAGTCGCGCGAGGTCGCCGAGGTAGACCGGCGACCACCGGTTCCGGCCCTCGCCGACCAGTACAGCGTGCCCTTCCTGCTCCGCGCTGCGGAAGAAGGCGCCGATGAGCCCGCCGCGCCCGCCGTAGACGATCCCGGGCCGGACGACGGCGGTCCGGACATCCTCCGACGCCGCCTGGAGGACGCGCCGCTCGTGCTCCGGCCGCCAGGCGACGACCTCGGCGGGGCGTTCGACCAGCGCATCCTCGTCTGCGGGCGAGTCGCCCGTCTCGCCCAGAACGAAGCAGCCGGAGGTGTAGACGACGAGTCGCGGAGGCTCGCCCTTCTTCCGGTCGAATTGACGGGCGGCCCAGAGGAGCGCGTCGATCGCGCCGCGGTCGACCTCCGCCCGATCCGGCGAGGAAACGGCCGCGAGGTGGATGAGGACATCGTGCTTCGCCGCGACCCGCCGGAAGGAGTCCGAGCTCCGAAGGTCGCCGACGATGGCGCGGGCGCCGAGGTCGGCGACGTCGAGGGTGCGTTCGGCCCAACGGGTCAGGCCGGTGACCTCGCACCCCGCGCGTGCGAGTTCGCGGACGACGGCCTGACCGATGTAACCGGTCGCGCCGGTCACGAAGACTCGGGTCGGCCGCTCCTCGTACCGGTTCTTCCTGTATCCGCCGAGTTGGAAGAGCTTCATCGTTCTATGATCCTTTCATCCCGAGCGCGACGACCTCATCACCCGAGGAGCCGCGCCCGCGGAGCACGTCTTCGGTGTGTCAGCCGAGACACGGCTGGCGCGCCCTTCGCCTCGGTGCGTCCGCCGGGACGCGTCGGGCGCCGCCGCTCGACTCAGTGTGCTCGACGCGGACGACCGGGTCAACCGTCCGGACCCCGGCGGACTGGATTCCCGGCCCCTGCCGGCCTACATTCCGGCCATGGCCAAGACGCACTCTTTCGACATCACGACGGGCGTCGATCTCCAGGAGGTCGACAACGCCGTCAACCAGGCCCGGAAAGAGATCGGGCAACGCTACGACTTCAAGGGCGCGCACGCGGTCATCGACTTCGACCGCGGCAAGGGCATGCTCCGGCTCGAAGCCGACGACGAGTTCAAGATGCGGGCGCTCTACGACGTCCTTCAATCCAGGCTCGTCCGTCGGGGCGTCCCGATCCGGAACCTGAAGCCCGGCGCGCTCGAGCCCGCCGCGCTGGGTCGGGTCCGCCGGGAGATCGAACTCCAGCAGGGGATCCCGTCCGACACGGCGAAGCAGATCGCCCGCGCGATCCGGGACCGGAAGATGAAGAACGTCCAGGTCGCGATCCAGGGCGACCAGCTCCGGGTCTCGAGTCCGTCGCGCGACGCGTTGCAGGAGGTCATCGCCTTCCTCCGGGAGCAGGACTTCGGCGTCGAACTCCAGTTCGGCAACTACCGCTGAGCGGGCGGCACCGCCGCAGGCTTCGGGGTATCCAACGTGTGGGGCCGGGGCGAACGCGCGGCGTTCGCGACCGGCCCCACGGACGTGGATACGGCCCGGCCGCGGCCGGCGCGCTCCGTGGGCCGGCCCCGCGGACGCGGCGGCGCACGGGAGAGCGGTGCTTCGCAGGCAGGAGAGACAGGACGTGGACGTGCAGATCTTCGGCGTCAGGAAAAGCGCCGACACGCGGAAGGCGCTCCGCTTCTTCTCGGAGCGACGGATCCGGACGCACTTCGTCGATCTGACCCGGCGCGCGGCCTCGCCCGGCGAGCTGCGGCGATTCGCGCAGAAGTTCGGCGTCGACGCGTTGATCGACCGGGAGTCGAAGCGCTTCGCCCAGCTCGGGCTCAGGCACGCGCACTACCCGGACGATCGCTGGCTCGAAAAGCTCGCCGAGGAGCCGCTCCTCCTCCGTGTCCCCTTGGTCCGCGCCGGGAACCGGCTGACGATCGGGCTGGCCGAGGACGAGTGGCGGGCGTGGCACGAGGGGTGAGACGCGACGGATGAGCCTGATCGCCTTCGGCTCCGTCGCCGTCCACCTCGGCGGCGCGCCGATCCTCCGGGACGTGACCTTCACGGTCGGCAAAGGCGAGCGCTGGGGTGTCGTCGGCCGGAACGGATCGGGGAAGACGACGCTCTTCCGGGTGATCGCCGGCGAGCTCGAGCCGTCGGACGGAACCGTGAGCCGGCTCCCGGGGCTGCGGATCTCGCTCATGGACCAGCACCGCGCGTTCGAGGGCCACACGACCGTCTGGGACGCGGCGGCCTCGCCCTTCGCCGATCTCCTCGCGCTCGAACGCTCGCTCGCGGAGCAGGCCGCGGCGCTGGCCGACGACCCATCGGAACAGGCGCTCGCCCGCTACGACCGCGACCTCGAACGGTTCCAGCGGGAGGGCGGCTACACCATCGCCCCACGCGTCGACGCCGTCCTGCACGGGCTCGGCTTCGATCCCGAGGAGGCGAGGCGGAGGCCGCTCGCGGCGCTGAGCGGCGGCGAACGCGGGCGCGTCGCCCTCGCGAGGCAGCTCGTCGCGCCGGCCGACGTCTACCTCCTCGACGAGCCGACGAACCACCTGGATCTCGAGACGACGGCGTGGCTCGAGGCGTACCTCCGCACGCTGGACGCGACCGTCCTCGTCGTCAGCCACGACCGTGCGTTCCTCGACCGGGTCGTCGACCACGTGCTCCACCTCGAGGCCGGGACCGCCGTCCCGTACACCGGCGGTTACCGCGCCTTCATCGTGCAGCGCGAAGAGCGACGGCTCTCACAGCAGCGTGCGTACGACCAGCAGCAGCGGAAGATCGCAGCGGAAGAGGAGTACATCCGCCGCAACATCGCCGGTCAGAACAGCCGTCAGGCGAAGGGCCGGCGCACCCGGCTGGCCCGGCTCCCGCGGCTGAGCCCACCGCCCGGCGAGGAGGCGGTCATGTCGCTCCGGTTCGAGGCCGCGGAACGCGGCGGCGACCGGGTCTTCGTGGCGGAGGACGTCCGCCTCACGGCCGGCGACCGGGTCCTCGTCGAAGGGTTCACCGAACATGTCGTCCGGGGCCAGGTCATCGGCTTCGTCGGGCCGAACGGGACGGGGAAATCGACGCTGCTCCGTGCGATCGTCGGCGAACGGCCCGTCGATGGCGGGACGCTCCGGGTCGGCGAGTCGATCCGCGTCGCGTACTATCGACAGGACCTGGCGCAGGTGCCCGCCGGCCGCACCCTCTTCGACGTGGTCCACGATCTCCGGCCGCAGTGGAACCGCGGCCAGGTCCAGGGCCACCTCGGCCGGTTCGGCTTCTCCGGCGACGAGGCCGCGCGCCGGACGGACACCCTCTCCGGCGGCGAGACGGCCCGACTCGCCCTCGCGCTGATGATGCTCTCCGGCGCGAACCTGTTGATCTTCGACGAGCCGACGAACCACCTCGACGTCGAATCGATCGAGGCGCTCGAGGATGCGATCGAGGCGTACGACGGGACCGTTCTCATCGTGAGCCACGACCGCGCGCTGCTCCGCGCGCTCACGACCCGCATCTGGGCGCTGCGTGACGGTCGTATCACGGTCTTCGACGGCGGGTTCGACGAGTGGGAAGTCATCGAGGCAGAGCGTGCCGAGGCCGCGGCGGAGGCGGCCGCGGCGGCGGAGGCGGCCCGACGCGAGGAGGAGCGTCGCCGGGCCCGGCGGTCGGACGAAGCGGCGAAGGCACGTCGGACCGAACTCCGGCGGGCGCGTCGAGCGGCCGAGGACGCGGAATCGAGGGTCACGGCTCTCGAGGCGAGGGTCGCCGAGCTCACCGCGATCCTGGAGGATCCGTCGCTTTACGAGACGGCGGAGGGCTCGCAGCGAGCGCTCGAGCTCCAGGCCGAGCGGGACAGGGTCGCCGGCGAGCTGGACCGTGCCCTCGAGGCGTGGGCCGAGGCGATGGAAGCCCTGGAGGCGCTCACCGAGGTCGAGGCGTAACCGGTCGCAGCGCACCGGGCGAGCGCCGGCCTCGGCGCCCCGGAGCCCGACCCTTGCCCGGGGAATCGCCCGGGCAGATCTTCGGGTCGAGGGCCCTCAGCGCGGCCGGGCGCCCGGCGGCGCGAGCCCCGGGAACTCGGACGGGGCCGGGCCGGTTCTTCGGGTGCAGGGAAACGGGAATCTGTGGCGGAGGTTGTGATCATGGAACATCGAGCCAACGGAGTCGCCGGAGGGTGGACCGCGGTCGAAGGCCGCTTCCTGCCGCCCGTCCCGGTGAACGAGCCGGTCCTTTCGTACGCGCCGGGCACGCGCGAGCGCGACGAGCTGAAGTCCGCGCTCCGATCGATGGCGGACGAGGTCATCGAGATCCCGCTCATCATCGGCGGTGAGGAGGTCCGGACCGGACGCGTTGTCGAGGTCACGATGCCGCACGACCACGGGCACGTCCTCGCCCGGTGCCACCAAGCCGGCGCCGAGGAGGCGAAGGCCGCGATCGAGGCGGCGAGAAAGGCTTGGAAGGAGTGGTCGAACTGGGACTGGGCGGACCGCGTCGCCGTCTTCCTCCGCGCAGCCGAGCTCCTGGCCGGACCCTGGCGCGCGACGATCAACGCGGCGACCATGCTCGGTCAGAGCAAGACGGCGTTCCAGGCGGAGATCGACAGCGCGTGCGAGCTGATCGACTTCTGGCGCTTCAACAGTTGGTACGCGACGCAGGTCTACGCGGAGCAGCCGAACTCGGCGCCCGGGATGTGGAACCGCCTGGATTACCGGCCACTCGAGGGCTTCATCTACGCCGTCAGCCCGTTCAACTTCACGTCGATCGGGGGCAACCTGCCGACCGCGCCGGCGATTATGGGGAACGTCGCGATCTGGAAGCCGGCGCACGCCGCGGTCTTCAGCAACTACTACATCATGCGGCTCCTGGAGGCGGCCGGGCTGCCGCCGGGCGTCGTCAACTTCCTCCCGGGCGATGCGCCCGCGATCAGCGACGTCCTGCTGAAGAGCCCCGAGTTCGCCGGGCTCCACTTCACCGGCTCGACGAAGACGTTCCAGCTCCTCTGGCGCCAGATCGCCGAGAACCTCGAGGGGTACGCGAGCTATCCGCGGATCGTGGGCGAGACGGGCGGCAAGGATTTCATCGTCGCGCACGAGAGCGCGGACCCTCAGGCCGTCGCCGTCGCGATCGTACGCGGAGGCTTCGAGTACCAGGGCCAGAAGTGCAGCGCCGTCTCGCGCGTCTACGTCCCGAACGCCCTCTGGGACGAAATCCGGGACCGCATGCTCGGGATGATCGAGGAGATCCGGATGGGCGACCCGCGCGACTTCCGCAACTTCATGAGCGCGGTCATCGACGAGGCCGCGTACCGCAAGATCACCTCGTACATCGAGCACGCGAAGTCATCCGAAGACACCGAGATCATCGCCGGCGGCGGGTACAGCGATGAGAAGGGCTGGTTCATCGAGCCGACCGTCGTGCTGACGCGCGACCCGAAGCACCGGCTCATGTGCGAGGAGATCTTCGGACCGGTCGTGACGGTCTACGTCTACGATGAGGCCTGGCCCGATGCGCTCCGGCTCGTGGACGAGACCTCGCCCTACGGGCTGACCGGCGCCGTCTTCGCGAGGGACCGGGATGCGATCCGCCTGGCCGAGGGCGCGCTGCGCCACTCCGCGGGGAACTTCTACATCAACGACAAGCCGACGGGCGCGGTCGTCGGCCAGCAGCCGTTCGGCGGCGGGCGCGCGAGCGGGACGAACGACAAGGCGGGCTCGGCCCTGAACCTGCTCCGCTGGGTCTCGCCCCGCACGATCAAGGAGACGTTCGTGCCGCCGACCGACTACCGCTACCCGTTCATGGAGGAGGAGTGACGGATCCCTTCCGTTGACGCAGGGTATGGGCTTCCGTAGATTGACCTTTGGCCTGTACGCAGCGGAACAGCATTGACGGGTTGCTGAGATGAGCGCGCGCGAGAAGATCGAGGAAGTGCTGGGCGCCATCCGTCCCGCGCTGCGCGCCGACGGCGGCGATGTGGAGCTCGTCGACTACGATCAGGAGCAGGGCATCGTCCAGCTGAGGCTGATGGGCGCGTGCGGCTCGTGCCCGATCTCCATGCTCACGCTGAAGCAGGGGATCGAGCGGCGGATCATGATGGCGGTGCCGGAGGTCAAGGGCGTACTCGCCAGCTGATCGGTTGCGATACCCGGCGCCACCGGGCGGCCGGCGTCCTCCGGGGCGCCGGCCGTGTTGCTTGTGAGGAGCGGAATCCATGATAGATCACGACGCAGTGCTCGGCAGGGTCCGGGCGGCACTCAGTCAGGTGAAGAACCCCGCGACGGGCCAGGACATCGTCTCCTCCGGCCAGGTCCAGGAACTCGGCATCGGCCCCGACGGCCATGTCCGGTTCCGGTTCTCGCTCGGGCCCAACGATCCCGGCACGCTCGTCCGTGAGGCGAGGTCGGCCGCGGAGGCGGCCGCCGGCGCGATGAAGGTCAGGATCGACGTCAAGCTGCCGAAGGTGATCCAGCCGGCCGCGGCCCAGGGCCGTCCGGTCAAGCCGGGGACCGTGCCTGCGCCCACGCCGGATCCGAACCTGATCCAGGGGATCCGGCATGTGATCGCGATCAGCTCGGGCAAGGGCGGCGTCGGCAAGTCGACGGTCGCGGCGAACCTCGCGGCCGCGCTCGCGGCGTCCGGCAAGCGCGTCGGGCTCCTCGACGCGGACGTCTATGGCCCGAACATCCCGCTCATGTTCGGCGAGAAGCGGAGGCCGACGATCACGGGCGAACGCGGGAAGGAGAAGATCGTGCCCCTCGAGGCGCACGGCGTCCGGCTCATGAGCATCGGCTTCCTCCTGGACGACGACCAGCCGGCGATCATGCGCGGGCCGCTGATCTCGGGGATCCTGCGCCAGTTCCTCGAGCAGGTCGAGTGGGGCGAACTCGATTACCTGATCGTGGACATGCCGCCCGGCACCGGCGACGCCCAGCTCTCCCTCGTCCAGACCGTCGACATCGACGGCGCGATCATGGTCACGACGCCGCAGGACGTCGCGACCGGCGATGTCCGGCGCGGGATCCGGATGTTCGAGCGGGTCAAGGCAAGGGTCCTCGGCATCGTCGAGAACATGAGCGGATTCCACTGCCCGTGCTGCGGTGAGTTCGTCGACATCTTCGGGCAGGGCGGCGGCCGCAGGCTCGCCGAGGACATGAACGTCCCGCTCCTGGGCGAGGTCCCGCTCGATCCGAAAGTCCGGGAGGCGGGCGACGCCGGCGAGCCGACCGCGCTCGCGCACCCTGACTCGCCGGCCGGTGCGGCGTTCGCCGAGATCGCCGGCAGGGTCGCGAAGCTGATCGCCGGCGAGGTCGCCGCCGGGACCGTGGTCTGAGCGTGGCACGACGCAGAGGCCCGCTCCCGCCGCTGCCGGTTGCCGAGCTCGCGGCGCGCCCGGTGCACGTCGTCGTCCGCGACTACCCGGAAACGCTCGCGGTCTTCCGCCGCGCCGGCATCGATGCCGCCGAACGCGGCGCCGAGCCGATCCAGGCGCTCGCCGACGACGCCGGGCCGCTCCTCGATGAGCTGAGGCAGGCCGTCGACTGGCGCCGGGAGTCGTAGACGGCCGCGAGGACGGGGCGGCAACGGCGTTGGCGGGCGGCGGCGGGCGCGGCGCCGGGTCCGTCGCGGGAGGAACGGCCGCGCCCGCACGGAACGGCCGGCGCGGTCTGGACGGAGCAGAGGAGCGGATGAAACGGGCGGGTCGTGGCGCCGTCGTCGTGACCGGCGCATCCAAGGGGATTGGTCGGGCGACGGCGCTCCGGCTGGACCGCGCCGGGTTCCGGGTCTACGCCGGCGTGCGCCGGCCGGAGGATGGCGAGGCGCTCCGGCGCGAGGCGTCGGACCGGCTCGCCCCGATCCGTCTGGATGTGACGGATCCCGACTCGATCGCCGGGGCGGCGGACCGCGTCGCGGAGCGCGAGGGCGGCGCCGGACTCGCGGGGCTCGTCAACAACGCCGGGATCGCGGTCGCCGGCCCGCTCGAGTTCCTCCCGCCCGAAGAGCTGCGCCGCCAGTTCGAGGTCAACGTGATCGGCCAGGTCGCCGTCACGCAGGCGTTCCTCCCGCTCCTCCGCCGTGACGCGGGCCGCATCGTTTTCGTCGGCTCGATCTCCGGGCTCCTCGCCCTCCCGCTCTCCGGCGCGTACGCGGCATCGAAACACGCGCTCGAGGCTGTCGCCGACGCGCTCAGGATCGAGCTGAGCCCCTGGGGGATTCACGTCTCGATCCTGGAACCCGGCGTGATCGCGACGCCGATCTGGGAGACGTCGCTCGCGGCCGCGGACCGGCTCCTCGCCCACGCGCCGGCCGAGGCGTTCGAGTACTACGGCGACGCGATCGAGGTGGGGCGCGAGACGGCGCTCCGAGGGACGCGCGCCGGACTCCCGCCCGAGGACGTGGCCGAGGTCGTGCTCCACGCACTCACGGCCAGGAGGCCGAAGACGCGGTACCTGGTCGGCGCCGATGCGCGCCTGCGCGCGACCCTCCGACACCTGCCGGACCGGGTCCGGGATCGACTGATCCTGAGGCGACTCCGGAAAGGCGGGCGCTGAGCTACGCAGCGATACGCAGCTCGATCTCCGGCGGGTGGGTCAGTGTGTGCTCGACCGTGCAGTGGCGGGCCACCCGGTGAGCGGCGTCCTGCCGTGACTCGGGGAGCCCGGGCCAGTTCAGCGTCATGTCGTAGCGTCCCACGCGGAACGGGCCGTCGACGTATGCCCACTCGATCCCGATCTCGAGATCCTCGATGTCGAGGCCGACCTGCATCGCCCAGCTCGCGAGGACGGCGACCGTACACGATGCGAGCGAGGCCGCGAGCATGTGCAGCGGTGAGAAGTGAACTTCGGGAGCCGCGGACTCGACCTCGAGCCCCGGCCCCTTCGCCTGGACGCGGAGCCTCTGTTCGCCGTCCAGGAGGATCTTCATGGGATCAACTTTCCAGCAGCTCTCTCTCCAGCGTAGCGATCCGCTTCCGTCGCGGCGTGAGGAAGCGGACGATCAGCCATCCGACCAGCAGGATGGGGGCCACCTTGAAGAGGAGGAAGCTCGCGATCGCCCAGGCCAGCGAGAAGGCCAGGCCGACGACGGCGAGGATCACGGACAGCACGATCAGGGCGATGAGCCCGACCACGAAGAACGTCAAGAGCGCTCCCAGCATGTTCTCCTCCACGGGGTAGGGTGAGCGATACCGTACGCCACCGGTACCCGGCTCACGACACCTTGTTCTCCTCGAGCCAGCGCACCCTGACCGAGCCGATCGCGCCGTTGATCCGGATCGTCAACCGGTGGGCCGCCTGCTCCCAGTTCTCGGAATAGAAAGCGTCGCCGCGCTTGATCAGCCCTTCCGAATCGAAGGGCATGAGGAACGACGCGGTTCGGACGACCTCGACGCCCAGCCCCCGGGGGAGCTGGAGCAGGAGCGAGCCGATCCCGAGGTTCACATCGACGGTCATCGCTTCTCGCAACTCGCCGGTGAAGTCGACGACCAGCTCACCGACGCCGCCATCGATCTCGACCTGTTCCGCGTTCGCATTCCCGAGGCCGAAGACGTGCATCCGGGTCGCGCCCGTCTTGAGCACGAGACGGTCCATCCTCGCGCGGTTCGGCTCCGAGAAGCGCACGCGTGAATCGCTCGCGCCGCCGGAGACCTCGACGCGGGTCAGGCGGAGGCCGCCGAGCTCGAGCTCGGCCTCGGCGGCGCCGAGCATCACCTCGAGGTGGACGGGGACCTCCGGTCCGAGCGCGAGTTCCAGGTCACCGAACCGATCGCGCCTCGAGGTGCGCACCCGCCTCAGGTCGGACACACCGATCCGGAGGTGACGATCCGAGTACGCGTGGATCGGATCGAAGAGCTCCGCGTCGTAGCGGATCGAGGCGCGGTAGAGCGAGCCGGCCTCGCCCGGCGCGATCCGGACCCGCCCGACGGTGTAATCGAGTTCGACGCGCAGCTCGTCCTCGCCCGCGAGTTGACGTCGCGCATTGATCGTGCGCCACTCCTGGCCGGCCGCGTCGGACGGCCAGGCCGCCGCGACGGCGAGAGCACAGGCCAGTGCCGCAGCGGCGCGCGTCCTAGACACGGCTCTCCTCCTCGAAGACACCGTCCAGATCGAGCTTCTCCTCCCTGGTGCGGGTCACCTGGCGGCGCGTGCCGCCCCGGGAGATGAGGACGGCGCCGAAGCCGATCGTGGCGGTGAAGCCCGTGAGCACGATCGCGAAAAACAGCAGGGTCCCTCGGATGAAGCCGAACCACGGACCGGCCATGTGGACGACGGACGACGCGACGTAGAGCGCGAAGAGGAGCGCCGTCCCGGTCAGGACGTAGTAGTACGAGTTGGCGCGCGTGAGCCACTCCTCGCCCCGGAACCGGCGCTCGGCGAGCGCTTCGCCCATCGCATGCGCGACGCCGAGGAAGCCGAAGACCGCTGCGAGCATGACCGCGACCGGGTAGAGCGGGATCCATGCGAGGAGCGCCGGGATCCCGACGATCGAGATCGCGAGCGCGATCATCCCGAGGATCCAGACCGGCAGGATCAGGAACGAGGCCGCGAGCCCCACGAGCCCTGAACGGACGGTCTGGTGCCGTGCCGTGTCCGCGACGTTCTCGAGGTAGCGGCGGCCGAAGAACACGACGGCGAACCCCAGCCCGACCAGGACCGTGAAGGTCAGGAGCAGCGAGAAGATCTCGGCGAGACCCTCCCAGATCCGGCGGAACGGGCGGGTCCAGCCGCGCCCGCGGGTTTCGGAGCGGCCGACACGTACGGTGACGCTGTGCTCCTTGCCGTCGGCCTCGCTGAGACGGGCCTCGAGTTCCTGGATCCGCTCGTGCAGCCGTGCGATCGAGTCCCACGCGCCCTGCGACACGCCGGCCGACGCCTCAGCGAGCGCCGGGGGCGGTCCGGCCGCGGCGAGCGCTTCGCGCAGCGCCTCGGCAAAGCGCTCGCCGGTCTCGCCACCGGGCGCGCGCCACGCGCCGAAGAGCTCGTCGAGCTCGTCGGTCGGCGTGTCCATCGCCTGATTCAGGAGCTCTCGCCAGGCGCGGTCGAGCGCCTCGCCGCGGGGCGCGTCGCCGATCCTTTGCTGCCCGATCCACGCGCCGCCATCGCGCGTAGCGATCGAGACGGTGCGCCCGTCCCCGAGCTCGAGCTGGATCGATGCTTCGCCTCGCGAGATCAAGATCTCGCTCGACACGATCGTGACGGCCCGGTTCGGGGCCGGTCCGGTCGCCTCCTGAGACATCAGCGGCCGAGGCCACGCGCCGGCGAAGGCGAGCGTGGCGGCCACGAGCCACGTGGCGAACCGCTCAGAAAGGATACGTGACATAGGTCTCTTTCCGCGTTGGAGGGCGGACCAGGTTCCGATAGAGGATCCAGGTCGACAGCATCGTGAGCACCGCGAAGACCGCGGCGACGGCGCCCAGCTCCAGGACGCCGGTGGTCGCGACCAGCCCGGTGAGCCCCCGCCAGATCGAGTCGAGCATGGTGTTCTCGGCGATCAGCGCGGCGACGCGTCCCGCGAGGGCCACCACACCCTCGGTCAGCCACCCGCTCAGGACGAACCAGAGCCCCTGAAGGGTGATGGCCGGCCGCGTCAGGAGCCAGGCGACCGAGCCGCCGATCACGAGCATCGGGAGCGAGAGGAACGCCGTGACGAGGACCCATCCCTTGGTGGTGTCCGGGATCAGGCGTCGGATCAGCTCCGCGACCCGAACCGTCCAGGGTCGGTGCACGGTCACGCCGGCCATGACGCGGTCGGCGAACCCCGGCGACGGCTCGAGGAGCGGGAGCGAAGCGAGCGCCGCGAAGAGCGCACGCCATTCCTCGACCTCGGTCTGGCACCGGGCGCACGACACCAGGTGCGATTCCAGGACCGCTCGGTCGGCGTCGCTAAGCGATCCCTCGACGTAGGCCTCGAGCCTGTCCGGTGTCGGGTGCAGGATCTCGTTGCTCAAGATCGGTACTCCGTGCTGGGGGTCCGCACTCCCTTACGAATCATCGTGTTCGCGAGTTTCAGCACCGCAGATGGGCGAGGTGCTTGCGCAGCTCGTTTCGTGCGCGGTGGATGTACGTCTTCACCGTCCCGAGCGGCACCTCCATGATCTGCGCGATCTCATCGTAGGGCCGTCCTTCCACGTGCCAGAGCACGATCGCAGTCCGGTACTCGGGCCGGAGCAGGCCGATCGCGCGCTCGATCTCTTCGCCGATCTGGCGGCTCGCCGCGTACTCTTCCGGCGTCTCGTCCTCCGAGACGGCGACGAGCGTGCTCGCCTCGACCGAGTCCGGAGAGTCGGCGTGCGGCGAGCCGTCGAGCGAGAGCGTCGCGACCTCGCGCTTGCGGAGCTGGTCGATCGCCGTGTTGTGCGCGATCCTGAAGATCCAGGAGCTGAACTTATAGCGCGGATCGTAGCGGTCCAGCGCGTTCAGCACCTTGATGAAGGTCTCCTGGGCGAGGTCCTCGGCGAGCTCGCGGTCGCGGACCAGACGATAGATGAGGGAGAGGACCGGGCGCTGATAGCGTTCGATCAGCTCCCGGTAGCCTGATTCGCGCCCGGCGCGGGCATGGGCCACGACCTCCTGATCCGTCAGCTTCGTATAGTCCACGTGTCCGCGCGCGGTACCGAATGCAGTGTGCCGGGGGTCCGTACGGATCGCCTTCGCCGCGGGTTTCAGCGACGAGGCGTCGACGTTGATGAGGAGCCGATCCCGCTGCGGCCGCGATCGCCGGTCCGAAAGCTCGCGTCGTGCGCCGATCCTTCGATCCCAGCGATCGAGCCCCGGGGCTCCGCTCCCCGACCTTGCCCGTCGCCCCGGGGCTGGCTAGCTTCCGGTCCCTTATTCTATGAGACTGGAGTCACTTGCGCGATGCCTGTCCGCTCCGCCGATCGCACGGCGTCACGACGTGCGGAGGAGAAGGCGGCCGCTGTCCGCCGGATGTTCGGCGCGATCGCGCCGCGGTACGACCTGCTGAACCACCTGCTCAGTCTGAACATCGACCGGCGCTGGCGGCGCCGGACGGTGGACTGGCTGCTCGCCGACCTCGAGCCGGACGGCACCTTCCTCGATGCCTGTGCCGGCACGCTCGACCTGGCCCTCGAGCTGGCCGGCCGCCGCGGGTTCCGGGGCCAGGTCATCGCCTCGGACTTCAGCCTCCCGATGCTCGAACGCGGTCGTCCGAAGATCCAGACGCACGCGATACGGACGGCGTGCGCGGATGCGCTGTGCTTGCCGTTCCCGGATCAGACCTTCGACGGCGCGACGGTCGGGTTCGGGGTCCGGAACCTCGCCGACCTGGACGCGGGGCTGAACGAACTGGCAAGGGTCCTGCGGCCGGGCGGCCGGCTGGTCATCCTGGAGTTCACGACACCGGTCCGGCAGCCGCTGCGTGGGCTCTACCTCTTCTACTTTCGCAAGATCCTGCCGTGGATCGGCCGGATCATCTCGCGCCACAAGGACGCGTACGCCTACCTTCCGGCCTCGGTCCTCGACTTCCCCGCACCCGCGGCGCTGGCCGAGCGGGTGCGGGCGGCGGGGTTCCGGGATGTAAGGTGGGAAACGCTGACCGGCGGGATCGCCGCGATCCACATCGCGACCCGGGCCGGGTAGCCGCTGCACGCAGCCGCACCACCGCGGGACCGGGCGGGGCGGCGGGCCCGGCTCACCCCAAGACGGGCGGGGGAAGACGACGGTGCGACCGGGCCGGCGGAGGCGTCGCCGTGCGTTTCGGCCGGCCCGGTCGCGTCTGGATGGCCGTCAGTCGCGCATCAGCGAGGCCTGGACCTGGCGCGCATGCTCCAGATGCGCCGCGACCCATTCCCTCTCCGTGCGAAGTTCCCGCTCCAGGTCGCTGTCGCGGGCGCCCGGGATGAGCGCCTCGTCCAGTGTCCGGAGCAGCCACTCGTGGATCGCGACCTGATTCGAGATGTAGGCGCGGTCGAAGTCGGCGCCCTGCATCTGCTGCAGCGCCTGCGTGGTCTGCTCGGCCGTCGTCATGAGCTGCTGGCTGAGCGTGTTCGACGTCGGCGCCCCGATGTCGCCCTGGAGCCGTTGGAACATCTGGTTGAGCTGCGTGTGCTCCGTGACCATCCGTTGCGCGAACTCGCGGACGGCGGTGTTCTGGCTCTTCGTCAGCGCGAGCTGGCCCTCTTGGATCTCGCCCGTGTTCGCGGCCATGACCGTCGCCGAGATATCCGTATCGCGAAGGATCATCCCCCCGGGCGCGGGCTGCCCTGTCGCCGGCTCCGGCTCCGGAGTCTGACACGCGAGGACCGCGAGAGACGCGAGGGCGGCCACGCCAAGGCGTGCGATGGGCCGGGTGCGTGGGGGCGTGTGAGTCATCGTTCTCCTCCTTGAAGCGTTCTCCTATGGCACGGCCCGGGGGGCGCATCCGGCGATTCTCCGCGCCCGGCTGACGATCGGGCCGGCACCGAAGTGCCCGGGTCCCGCAAGTTCGGTGCGCACCCGGTGATCGGCCCATGTTGTTCAATGGGATCGGTCCCGGTAGATTCCCGCTCCATGATGGAAAGGAGCGGAGCGTGCTCCCCGATCCGGGGAGCGGCGGACGAGCGTGATTAGGGGAATGGGCGTGGATACGGACCGGATGGCGCATACGACGGAACGGATACCCCCACGACGGGAGGGGCAGACCTTCGCGGGCGACTCGCTACTGTCCCGCTATGCGAGCTTCGTCAAACTTCCGCACACGCTCTTCGCGCTCCCCTTCGCCGGAGTCGGCGTGGTGCTCGCGTCGGCGGTCAGGCCGGGCGGGATCGCTCCGGGCACGATCTTCTGGATCCTGCTCGCGTTCACGGCGGCGAGGTTCGCGGCGATGGGGTTCAACCGGATCGTCGACCGGGAACAGGACGCGTTGAACCCCCGCACCCGACTGCGGGAGCTGCCGACGGGTCGGCTCCGGGTCGGCCAGGCCTCGGCGGCGGTCGCGGTCGCGGCCGCGATCTTCATCGTCGCCGCGTGGCAGCTCAATCCCCTCTGCGGCTGGCTCTCGCCGCTCGCGCTGGGCTGGATCCTCTTCTACTCGTACACGAAACGGTTCACGGCGTGGGCGCACCTCGTCCTCGGCTGGTCGCTCGGGATCGCACCGGTCGGCGCGTACCTCGCCGTGACCGGCGAGTGGAGCGAGCCGTGGTGGGCGCTCGTCGTGCTGGCGTGCGGCGTCATGCTCTGGGTCGCGGGGTTCGACATCATTTACTCGGTCCAGGACGAAGCGTTCGACCGCGAACACGGGTTCCATTCGATCCCCGCGAAGGTCGGTGTGACACGGGCGCTCGGCATCGCGAGGGGACTCCACCTCCTCGCCGTCGTCGCCTTCTTCTCGATCTGGTTCTTCGACGCGTTCCCCGTCGGGTGGTTCTACTGGGGCGGCGTCATGGTCATGGCCGTGCTCCTCCACTTCGCCCATGCGTCGTTGCGGGGCCGCCCCGCCGTCGAGCTCGATGTCGCCCGGATCGACAGGGCCTTCTTCCTGACGAACGTGAGGGTCTCGACGAGCTTCTTCGTGTTGACGCTCCTGGACCGGTGGTTCTTCGGATGACGGGCCAGGCCGAAGGCGCGCCCGTCACACTCGCCGTGACCGGCGCGTCCGGCGCGCCCTATGCCGTGCGGCTCCTCGAGGTCCTGAACGGCCTCGGGGTCCCGGTCCGGTTGATCATCTCCAAGACGGGGTGGCGCCTGCTCCGCGAGGAGGAAGGGATCGAGGACGAGGCCGCGCTCCGGGCCAGGACCGGGGACTGGAGCCGGGTCCTCCGCTACGACGACGCGGACCGGGGCGCGACGCCCGCGTCGGGTTCCGCCGCGTCGCGCGGCATGGTCGTCTGCCCCTGTTCGATGGGGACGCTGGCGAGCATCGCGCAGGGCACGTCACGCTCGTTGATCGAACGCGCGGCGGACGTCGCGCTGAAGGAGCGCCGGCCGTTGATCCTCGTGCCGCGCGAGACGCCGTACTCGGTCCTGCACCTCGAGAACATGCTCCGTCTGAGTCGGGCCGGCGCGGTCGTGCTCCCCGCATCGCCCGGTTTCTATCACCGGCCGCGCACGATCGCCGAGCTCGTCGACTTCATCGTGGCGAGGATCCTCGCGCACCTCGGGATCGAGGCGGAGATCGGGCCGCGTTGGAAGAGCGGGGAACGGGAATAGGAGAAGAGCGATACCTGTATGCTTGTCGGGCTGATCAGCGATACACACGGCCAGCTCCGCCCGGAGGTGTTCTCGCACTTCGACGGCGTGGACCGGATCCTCCACGCCGGGGACATCGGGTCGGTCGGGCTCCTGGCGGAGCTGGAGACGCTCGCGCCGGTCACGGCGGTCTGGGGGAACACCGACGGTTTCGACCTCCGGATGCACGTCCGCGAGGCGGCGACCCTCACCCTGAAAGGCTGGCGAGTCCTCGTCGTCCACGGCCACCAGCTCGGCTCGCCGAAGCCGGAATCCCTCCTCGCCGCGTACCCGGGGCCGGACATCATCGTGTACGGCCACACCCACCGGCCGGTGGTCCACAGGGCCGGCCGTCGCATGGCGATCAACCCCGGTGCGGCCGGGCCGCCTCGATTCAGGCTCTCGCCCTCGGTCGCTCTCCTCGAGCTGACGCCGGACGAGGTGGATGTGCGGATCATCGATCTGCTCTGAGCCTTCCCGGCGCGGCGCCGGCCCGGGGCCCGCGCCCGGTCACTCGATCCTGACGAGCGCGTGCTCGTAGCGACGGCAACACGGGTCGGAGAGCACCAGCGTGTCGCGGCCGACCCGGCGGACGAAGTGGCGCTCGATCCCGGGATCGAAGGGGAAGACGGTCAACGGGTTCGTGTATTCCAGGACACGGGTCGACGGCGAGGCGGAGTCCGGCCGGGCGTACCCCGGCACGAAACCGATCGCCGCGACCATGGCGCCGTCCTGGTAGACCGAGAGGCGGTCGTCACGGTGGAAGAAAAAGATCAGCCCCAGCCCTTCCGTGTCCGGAGACGGCGATATCCCGACGATCCCGCCCGATGATCCGATCCACCGCCACGCGCCGCGGATCGCTCCGCCCTCTCCGGGCTGCGGTTCGGCGGCGCAGCCACTGAGCCAGACGGCGCACGCGAAGAGGGCGAGCCCGCATCCCGGGCGTACGGATAGGGGCATTCGACGATCCCGCGAAAGCTGCTACCGACCCCTCCGATGCTGCAGGATCGACGCCAGGGTCGCGGGCCCCGGGCCGCGACGTCACGCGCTGCGGCGGCCCTCGAGGAACGCCTCGGGCTCGAGGAACGTCTCGGGGCTGACCACCCGCGCCCACTCGTCTGGGCGCAGCCGAAACCAGCGTGCAATGAGCAGGATCTCCGCGGCCTGATGCGGCTGGACCCTGAGTGAGGCGGCGGGCGGGTGCCGAACGGCCTCCCGGAGCCGTGCCAGTGACCGCGCCCGCTCCTCCGGCCGAGGCGGCCAGGGGAACTCGGCCTGGACCGTGCCGCCTCGGATCAGGTAGACGCGATCGTCATCGTCGTGACCGGGGACGGGGTACAGGAGCGCCCGGTCGGGCCTCGTCCCGCGCAGCCCGATCAGCTCGCGCTGGAGCGCGGTCAGCCGCTCGATGCGGTCGCGGAGCGTGGCGGCATACTCGAAGTGGAGCCGGGCCGCGGCTTCATTCATCCGGCTCCGGAGGATCGCGATCGGGTGATCGGCATCGCCTTCCAGGAAACGGCAGGCGAGGTCGATGCGCTCGAGGTACTCGGCCTGCGTGCAGCCCCTGGAGCAGGGCGCGAGGCAGCGTCCGATCTCGCCGCGGTAGCAGAGCGGCGAGTCGCCCTCCTCGAAGAACTCGAGCTGATCGGCGAACCTGACCGGCGTCGAGGCGCGACAGTCGCGGAGCTCCAGGAGGTCGGAGAGCTCCCGGACCGCCTCGCGGACCCGGGTCCTCCCACGGAACGGGCCGAAGTAGAGCGCGCCGTCCCCGGCGACATCGCCCACGACGAGGAGGCGGGGCGCAGCGGCGCGGGTGACCTTGATGAAGCAGAACTGCCTGTCCCGCTTGTGCTCGACGTTGTAGAGCGGGCGCCAGCGCTTGATCTGACGGAGTTCGGTCAGGAGCGCGGCGAATTCGTTCGGAGTGTGATCCCACTCGATCCGGTGGGTGTGGCCGATGATCTCGGCCGCCTTCTCGCCACGGGCTGCGCGGAAATAGGAGAGGAGACGGGTCCGGAGCCGGACCGATTTCCCGACGTAGAGGACCTCGCCGCCGGGACCCAGCATCCGATAGACGCCCGGCCGGTTCTCCGCGTGGGCGCGGACGTGATCCCTCAACACTTTACTGCGGCTCATACTTCGAACCGCCCCTGCAACGACATACCTTGCGTTCGACCGAGCCGTCCCCGCACGAACGCGCGAGCGGCCCGTCCCGCACGCGTCCGGCAGCCGGACGGCGCGCGACCGCCCGGGGCGCGGCTGTCCGGTAGGCGTCGCCGTGGCCGCTCGGGCCGTCCGGCCGTGAGCCTACATCGGCCGGCTTCCGCGTCACCGCTGACACCGCGGACAGAAGAACGCCGACCGGTTGCTCAGGACGATCCTCTCGATCGGCGTCCCGCAGACCCGGCACGGCTCGCCTTCGCGGCCGTAGACCTGGAGGAGCGGCTCGAAGCCGCCGGCCTCGCCCGTCGCGTCGCGGTAATCCCGGAACGTCGTGCCCCGGACCCGGATCGCGGCCTCGAGGACGTCGCGGATCGCGTCCCGGAGCCGCGCCGCCTCGTCGGCGCCGAGAGAGTTCGCGGGGCGGTCCGGCCGGATCCGGGCGCGGAAGAGCGCCTCGTTCGCGTAGATGTTGCCGATCCCCACGACGTGGCGCTGGTCCAGGAGCCAGTTCCGGATCGGCGTCCGGGACCGCTGCGTCCACGCGTGCAGCCGCTCCGCGGTGAACGCCTTCGAGAGGGGCTCTACTCCGAGCGAGGCCTGGCGTTCCCGCCACGACGCGGGGGTGTGCAGCTCGAACCGGCCGAAGCGGCGGACGTCATCGTAGAGGAGCGGGCCGCCGCGGTCGAGGTCGAAGCGGACCCGGACGTGGCGGAGCTCGTCGGCCCTGGCGGCGTCGCCGAGGACCAGGCGCCCGGTCATCCCGAGGTGGACGACGAGGATCGACCCGCCCGCGAAGTCGAGGACGAGGTTCTTCCCCCGTCGCCCGACGCCTTCGATCCGACGCCCCTCGAGGGCGGAGGCGAGGCGCGCGGGCGACAGCCCCGGCGCGAGGAGGTCCGCGTGGGTCACGTGGACCGCGGTCACCGTCCGGCCGACGATGTGCGCCCGCAGGTCGCGGGCGATCGTCTCGACCTCAGGGAGTTCGGGCACGCTCCAGCTCCCGCCACCCGATGTCGCGGCGGTACTGCTTCCCCTCGAACGCGATCGCCTCGGCGGCCGCGCGGCTGCGGGCCGCGGCCTCCTCGACCGTAGCGCCGACGCCGGTCACGGCGAGGACCCGTCCGCCCGAGGTCAGGAGCCGCCCGTCCCGGAGCGTCGTCCCGGCGTGGAAGACGACGACGTCGCCGTCCGACTCGAGCCCGGGCGGGATCGTGATCTCCGCCCCCGTCTCGTAGCGGCCGGGGTAGCCGGCCGAGGCGAGGACGGTCGTGAGCGCGGCGCCCTGCCGCCACTCGAGCGCGGACGTCGTGATCGTGTCGCCCCGCGCGATCCCGAGGATTGGTTCCAGGAGCGAGGAACGGAGGAGCGGGAGGAGCGCCTGCGTCTCCGGATCGCCGAAGCGGGCGTTGAACTCGACGACCTTCGGGCCGTCCGCGGTCAGCATGAGCCCCGCGTAGAGGAGCCCCTGGAACGTCCGCCCGTCGTCCCGGAGCGCGGCGAGCGTCGGGATCAGGATCTCCCGCCGGATCCGCTCGAGGAGCGCGTCGTCGACGAGGGAGACGGGGGCGTAGGCGCCCATCCCGCCGGTGTTCGGGCCCGTGTCGCCTTCGCCCACGCGCTTGTAGTCCTGCGCTGGGAGCATGGGGAGCACGTTCTCGCCGTCGGTCAGCGCGAAAACCGAGAGCTCCTCGCCCTGCATGCACTCCTCGACGACGACCTGGCTCCCGGCCTCGCCGAACGCGGCCTCGGCGAGCATGGCCCGGGCCGTGGCGACGGCCTCCTCGACCGTCCCGCAGACGACGGCGCCCTTGCCCGCCGCGAGCCCCGAGGCCTTGACGACGATCGGCGCGCCGTGCTCCCGGATGTACCGCTCGGCCGCGTCGGCGTCGGTGAAGGTCCGGAACGCCGCCGTCGGCACCCCGGCCCGCGTCATGAGCGTCTTGGCATACGCCTTCGAGGACTCGATCGCCGCCGCGCCGCGGGTCGGGCCGAAGGCCGCGAGGCCGCGACGGGTGAAGAGGTCCACGATCCCGAGGTCGAGCGGCGCCTCGGGGCCGACGACGGTCAGGTCGATCGCGTTCGCCTCGGCCCACCCCGCGAGCGCGGCCGTGTCCGTCGGCGAGAGGGGGAGCGAGGTCGCGAGACCGGCCGTTCCGCCGTTCCCGCCCGTGATGTAGAACTCGGCCTCGGGCGCGTCCTGTCTGAGTTTCCAGAGGAGCGCGTGCTCGCGGCCGCCGTTTCCGATGATGAGGATCTTCATGCCTGAAAATTACGACCAGCCGAGCCCCTCGGCAAACGCGTCCCGCACCCGGCGCGCGGCCTGTCCGACCTGATCCGCGACCTGGTCCACGACGGAGCGCGCGTCCTCGGCGTAGGCGCGCATCGCCGCGGCCAGGTCGTCGACGTAGGGACCGTGTCCGTCGCCCCGGCGGCGGTATTCGCCGCGGAGGACGCGGTCGTACTCGCCGGCCTCGATCCAGTCCCGCAGCTCAGCGGCGCGAAGCACGTGGAACGGGTGGGTCGAGATCATGAGATTCAGGACCTTGAAGACCGCGTCGGCCACGTCGCCGCTCTCGCGGTACGCGTCGGCCTGCTCGAGGAACTCGTTCAGGTCGGTCTCCTCGCGTGACCCGCCGCCGGCGAGCTTGAGCATCGTCCGGAGCGCGGCGTCCGGGTCCTGGACCGCGAGGAGCCCGGCGCGGTCGGCGGAGAGCTCGCTCTTCCGGCCCCACTCGAGGAGCGCGAGGAGGACGGCGCGGGCGGCGAGCCCCACGATGGGGAAGCCCTGCTGCGCGAGGCGGATCAGGATCACCGTCATCGTGCGATAGAGGACGTGCCCCGAGAGGATATGGCCGAGCTCGTGACCGAGGAGGTAGTCCAGTTCCTCGTCCTCGAGGAGCGCGAGCGAGCCGGAGTTCAGCACGATGAAGGGGCGGTCCATCCCGTAGGCGCCGGCGTTGACGAGGGGCGTCTGCGAGACGAAGAGCTCGTACTCCTCGGGCGAGTCCAGCGTCTGGAGCACGTCCTGGTACCGGCGATGGACCTCCGGGAACTGGCGCGCCGAGACCCGGACCGCGTTCGCCTGGAAGGCGAGGCGGATCGGTTTCTCGCCGAAGATGCCGAAGACCTTCTTCAGCACCTCATCGAAGGCGGGGATCCGACGGAGAGCGGCGAGCGCCGCGCGGTCGGCGGGGTGCTCCCACGCGCTCGGCGAGATGTCGCTCAGGATCCGGCGGGGCGGGCGAATGGTCGTCGGGTCGGACATCGTCGGGCTCCAGCGTTCCTGGGGTGGTCATCCTCGCGCAGGCCATGCACCGGGCGCCGGCCGCAGCACCATGGCCACGGGCCGGTCGTCCCTCCCTCTCTCCCTACGTCTTGTCCCCACGTCCTCACCCTACGTCCCGGCACGCTTCCCGGTTTCGTCGGGAAACGTGCTCCGGCTTCGCCGGATCGGCTGGCGCTCCGTTCTCGCGTGCACGGGTTCCGGCTTCGTCGGGCCCGCTGGCGCTCCGTTCTCGCGTGCACGCGATCCGGCTTCGTCGGGCCGGCCGGCGCTCCCTCCCTGCGTTCCCGTGCTCCGGTCTCGTTTCGTCCGGTCGCCCGTCGCTCAGGCCCTCTCGAGCGCCTGGGCCAGGTCCTCGATCAGGTCCTCCACGTCTTCGATCCCGACGGAGAGGCGGATCAGGGAGTCGGTGATCCCGAGTTCGGCCCGCCTGTCT
>Ga0079224_100000424_pt1 | contig 40994 bp, 43 predicted proteins | sample Stecom2015_FD_80414 | JGI IMG/M metagenome (GOLD analysis project Ga0079224, IMG submission 80414) | Agricultural soil microbial communities from Utah to study Nitrogen management - Steer compost 2015 | ecosystem: Environmental > Terrestrial > Soil > Agricultural land | place: USA: Utah... | reverse complement strand
GAAGTTCGGGATCAAACTCGAGGAGAGCTCGCGCGATTCCCAGGCGGACGGCTCCTGCTTGTCCCGAAAAACCTCCCCCATCAACGTTGACATAAACGTCAAAGCGATCCAGGTTTCCTGTAAGATCGAGAGGCTGTGTCGCGACCATTCGTTGCGTTCGGTTCTTGAAGTAGTCCTGAATGTCGACCTGGTTGATAACGACCTGTCCGCTACCTGGCATCAAAAAAACTCGGGCTGTTGAGGTCTTCCTTTTTCCCGTTCCGTAATACTGAATTTTCTCCAACTTCTATCTCCCTGTTCTCAGCTGAGAGGCACTGGTTGCTGAGCCTGATGGGGGTGGTCAGCACCGGCATAGACCCGTAAACGTGTCAACATCTTGCGCCCAAGCTTATTCTTGGGCAACATACCGCGAACCGCCATGTACAGAAGCCGTTCGGGATGCTCGTCCCGGACCCGGCGGGCAGTCCTCTGCTTCAGTCCCCCGGGATAACCACTGTGTCTGTAGTAGATCTTGTCATCCCACTTCGTTCCGGTAAGACGAACCTTTTCGGCGTTCACTACGATGACGAAATCGCCTGTATCGAGAAAGTCGGTATAAGCCGGCTTGTGCTTTCCCATCAGCACCGTAGCGATCCTGGTAGCAAGACGACCCAGTATTTCATCCTCGGCATCGACCAGATACCAGTCTCTTTCAATCGAGTCGACCGGAGGCAAATATGTCTTCATCATCATTCCCTTCAAATGCAAGTCTGCAAAATGGGAAAAATTACAAAAACTCATTAGACCCTGTCAAGTCCAGGAGCCCTTTCCAACGGGCATTTCAGGCACCGGTTCCCAAGGGTAGCTGACTGCGGGGAAACAACGGCTTGTGAACACCTCAGGGATCATTGCCCGGATTTCAGCATCGATCCAGGACCGTTCGGCCCCCTCCGGAAACTCTGACAGTGTATATAAAAATGCGTTAAAGATCACTTTTTAACATAAATTGCCCCTTCTTCGCCACCGCATCGACGCAGGTTGCACCCTCAGTTCGTGTTTCCGCCAGGTCGTTCGTTATATGAAGTGCATTCTGTGACAAATATCACCTTGCATCTACGAGCGAAAAGCTAGCATTTGCAATCGCAGAACGAAGAAACGCTACAAATCTATGGAGAATCAAGACCTATGGGTCTCGTGAACTGGTTAAGCAATAGAGGAAAAAAAGGCAGCCTGGTAGGAGTCGATATCGGATCCTCGGCTGTCAAGATTGCAGCCCTTCGCCCCAATGGCTCGTCCGGATACCAGTTGGAGGCCCTGGGCAGCTACCAACTCCCGGAAGACTCTATTGTCGATGGAGCCATCATTTCAAAGCTTCCTGTAGCCGAAGCAATCGAGGAAATCTTTCGGACTCAGAAGATCAAGAACTCCCGAATTGCTACCTCCATCTCCGGCCACTCCGTGATTGTAAAAAAGATCACCTTGCCGGCTCTTTCTCGCGAAGAACTGGATGAATCGATTCAGTGGGAAGCTGAACGATACATCCCCTTCGACATTTCAGATGTCAACGTCGATTACCAGATCGTTCGCGAATCGCCTGAAGGCCAGAAACTCGACATTATTCTGGTGGCCGCCAAGAAAGAAAAAATCACTGATTACACCAGTGTCATTTCGATGGCAGGCAAGATCCCGGTGGTTGTAGATATCGACGCCTTTGCCCTGCAGAACGTTTACGAAGTGAACTACCGGCCGGAACCTAAGACGTTCGCAGCTATGCTCAATATCGGCCATAACGTCATGAATATCGCCATCGTGCGGGGAAGCGACTTTCTTTTCACGCGAGACATTGCCATTGGAGGAAGTCACTATACGGACTTCCTCCAGAAGGAACTCGGGGTGACTTTCGCCGACGCGGAGAAATACAAGAAAGGAAGCGAAGTCCCGGCGGAGCTATCCGATCAGGTCACGTCAATACTGGATTCGGTATCCGAGAACCTAGCGCTGGAGGTTGAAAAGACCTTCGACTACTTCAAAACGACGACCAACTCAAATGAAATTCAGGAGATCTACCTGAGCGGAGGAGCCAGCCGCACTGCTGGGCTTCGAGAATACCTTGCAGAAAAGTTTCATGTCCCGGTGGAATTCCTGAACCCGTTCCGCCGAATTTCGGCTAACGGAAAGGAGCCATCTTTCGAGCTGGGAACGTCAGCCTCCGACTACGTAATTGCAGTTGGACTGGCTTTAAGGACGGCACAGGACCGATGATCAAGATCAATTTACTCCGAGAACCATCTTCCAGTCGCCTGGCTTTGCCCAGAAAGTCGCGCCCGGAACTGATAGGCGCTCTGATCTTCCTGATAAGCGCAGCTCTGATGGGCTCCCTCTACTGGTTTCTCATTCAAGAGAGGATTGTTTTGCAGGCACAAAGAAAGGATCTGCAACAACAGAGCCTCGAACTGCGGGCAGCACGGGCAGAACTAGATCATTACAGAGAGCAGAAGGGCCAGCTGGATGCGCGAATATCGGTCATCGAGCAGCTGAAAGCGAATCAAAAGGGGCCGGTTCGCATGATGAACAGCATTATCGAAAGCGTGCCGGCCGATCCGAGGCTCTGGCTCACCAGTCTGGGACAGCGAGGAAATTCGGTCACCATCGAGGGCCGAGCATTTGACGTTCCGGCGATCGCCGACTTCATTGCCGGTTTGAATGAGCAGGATTCCTTTAAGTATGTCGAGCTCGAGTACTGGGAAGAGGACACGACCAGTCTCAAATTCAAGCTGAACTGTGAAGTGGAGAACTAGTCATGGCGCTACAGGGATTTTCATTACGACGGCTTTCCAATCGGGTTCAGATCATTCTGTTTGGATTGATCACGCTGGGACTTGCCGCCGTTTTTTACCTCAACTTTCTGGGCCCTCTCAATGCTGAGGTATCTTTCCTGAAGACTGACATCGAAGCATTGAGACGAGAGGTCGCAGAAGGGCAAACCGTCAAGGCACAGCTCCCTCAATTGAAGCGGATGGTGGAGGAACAACAAAGCAGACTGAATCAACTGCGGCGGGTCCTCCCGGATGGCAAAGAGACGGCCGAGATTATTCGCCGGGTACAAGAACTCGCAGTCGAGTCGAAGCTTAAAATCAAAAGCTTCACTCCTCAGCCAACAATCAACAACGAGTTTTATGAGGATTGGCCGATCCTGGTTTCGTTGGAGGGCTCCTACCACAATCTCGGCGCTTTCTTCGAAAAGGTGAGTGAATTCACACGGATCATCAATGTCGAGGACATCAATATAAAAGCGCTGGAAGATGCGTCGACATCAGGGCCCAGCATCGGAGCCACCTGTACAGCCACTACTTTCGTCTACGTCGAAGAAGAAGAGAACATTGGTCAACAACGGGGACAGGGAAATGAGGTTGCAACAGCATTCTAGAGTTCCATTTAGTCTGGTCTTCCTGGTCCTTCTGCTCAGTCTCAGCGCAAGCATTGCAGCTGAGGACTACATCCCAGGGAGCAAACGAGACCCGTTCATCAGCCTCCTGAAGCTCAGGAATATCAGACCGGCTGAGGTCGTGCAGCCTCCTCCATTGGCCCAGCGTCCGCCGGGATTGGCAGGGCTTCTGATATCAGAAGTCACAGTTTCGGGTACCGCCGCCAATAAGAAAAAGAACCTGGTCATCCTACGCGGCATCGATGACGCCAGCTACATCGCGGGCGCGGGTAGCAAGCTCTATGACGGGTTCCTGAAAGAGATCACTGAGGACCAGGTCATTTTTGTTCGCGAGATTGTCGACACCCGCGGGAATCGAAAGACATCCGAGGTCGTCAAGCGTCTCTACACTGAAGATCGGTAGGTTGTGCAAAATGAAAAGAACAATAGCCTTATTATCACTCCTTACCCTCTGGCCAGGAGCCATGGCCCGCCCGTCTGAGCAGGAAATGGTGGCAACAATGCCGGCCGCCGCTACCACCTTACAGGCTGCGACCTCTTATCAGGGCGACCCGGTATCTCTTAAACTGGTAGATGTCTCTCTGGTCGACTTCTTTCGCACGATATCAGAGCTCAGCGGATTGAATATTCTGATCGATCCCGATGTACAGGGCACGATCACTATCAATGTCGAGGAAGTCCCCTGGGATCAGCTCTTCGATGCCGTCCTGAGAAGTCATGGTTTACAACGTTCGATTCAGGGAAACCTGGTTCGCATCTCTACCAGGCAAACCCTCAGGAGCGAAGAGGAACAAGCCCTGGCTCTTAAACAGGCTGCCTTTCAAGCCAAGGATACGGTTACCATAACACATCACCTGAACTACGCATCTGGAAAAGATTTGATTCCAGCCCTGGAAGAGCAGCTTTCACCACGCGGACAAGTCAATGTCGATGAACGAACCAACATGCTGATCATCACCGACGTGCCGGAAAGTGCGGAGAAATTGACTGCACTTCTCAATACGCTCGACATACCGGAAAAGCAGGTTGAAATCGAAGCCAGAATCATCGAGGCAACCACCAACTTTGCACGCGAACTGGGCGCTCAGTTCGGTCTGGTTGTCGGAAAACCCTCGGATCGAAATCAGGGGGCTCTTACCGTACTGGCACCCGCCGACGAAACCGTCGGAGCAGCACAGTTCATTTCCGGAAAGCTGATGGACACGATAAAGCTCGATGCAATGATCACGGCCGCCGAGCGTCGGGGAGAAGCTCGCATTCTTTCAAAGCCACGTGTCAGCGCTCAGAACAATGCTGAGGCAATTATCACGCAAGGGGCAAAGATTCCCATTCCGGTGCAGCAAAACTTCACCACCACTGTTCGCTTCGAAACGGCAGCCCTACAGTTGACTGTAACTCCCCAAATCACCGACCAGGACACGGTGGCACTCAACATTCGAGTAGAAAACAACATCCCCGACTTTACGCGTACTGTCCTCGGAATTCCTACCATTCTTACCAGCGAATCTCAAACCAAAGTACTGGTGGCGGATGGCGGCACAACCGTCATCGGAGGTATATTTGTCGAGATCGATCGCAATAGTCAGGACAAAGTTCCAGGACTGGGCGATATTCCGGTTTTTGGTAACCTCTTCAAGAGGGATAACAAGGAGCGAGAAACGAGGGAAATCCTCTTCTTCATTACGCCGAGGATAAAAAACTAAGAGATTGCACCCGTTCAAAGCGAGATTCTCTCAACTTTTAGACCGAATGAAGGAGGTTGAGGTAGACGGCCTCTTAGTCGGCCATCTACCTAACCTCCGTTATCTTTTTGGCTTTTCCGGCTCTCAGGCGCTGGCCTTGATCATCGACCGGGAAGCCCTACTACTGGTTGATTCCCGGTATATCGACCAGGCTCAAAAGGAAGTTACTAACTGCCAACCAGTTCTCAGCACGCCTTCCCTCGTTCACCAGTTGCGTGAACTTTTCACGAAGCACTGCCGCCGGCGCAGAGTTGCCGTTGAAGCCGAACGCATTCCCTACGAATTGGTCCTTAGGATGGAATCATGGGGGACCGACACGAACTTGGTTCCCACTTACGGTCTCATTGAGGAGCTTCGGTCTATTAAAGATGATTCTGAAATCGATATCTTGAGAGAGGGCTTCCAACTCGCTCGTAGTTCGCTGCAAACCTTCCTTGCCGAGTTTCGGCCTGGCATCTCCGAAAATGAAGCCGCGGCCAAGCTCGAATACGAATGCAGAAAAGCAGGTAGCAGTGGCTCCGCCTTCGACACGATCATCGCTTCCGGCAGCAGATCTGCCCTTCCGCACGGGATCGCATCGCAAAAGAGGATTCAGGCCGATGAACCAGTTGTGATCGATTTTGGCATCCGTCATCAAGGCTACTGCACCGATATGACAAGAGTCCTTCACCGGGACCTTCCCGAGGTGATCAAGATTTACTCCATCGTTGAAGAAGCTCAGAAGGCAGCTCTCGACCAAATACGTCCCGGAGTCTCGTCTACCGAGATCGATGGTGCTGCGCGCGAAGTGATCACCAGGCACGGGTATGGTCCCTGCTTTGGACACTCCACCGGTCACGGGCTCGGGCTGGAAGTCCACGAGAAACCGGCCATCTCCTCTCGACTCCCATGTACAATAGAGGCCGGAATGGTGTTTACGGTTGAACCGGGAATTTACCTGCCCGGCCAGTTCGGGGTTCGAATCGAGGATGTGGTGGTCGTAACTCCGAACGGGTACACGTTGCTGAGCCAGTAGAGCTGGGAGCATTCTAAGACCGTCCCACTCCGGAAAAGGGACAACAGCGTTCCCGCAAAATCGACTTCTCGGGGCATAAATCTACAGACAAGTTTGAAAAGTCTGCAGATACAGATGACAATTGCTGATTCCTGAAGAAACACGTCGATCCCCGGGGATCGGCTTGACTAAGTCCTCTGCAATATCGACAATGACGCTGCTGTTCCCCTTTGTTTTCAAGGAGATTGGATGAACATCAAGGAAATAAAAGAGCTCATCGAGCTAATCCAGGGCTCCGGAATCGAAGAATTCGAGATGGAACGATCAGGGGTGCGAGTTCGTATCAAGAACTCCCTGGGCCGGTCTCAGACTAGCGTCGCTCCTGTTGAGCCGTTATCACGTGTGACCCACGAGCCGTCCCCCGAGGCTGCTCAGGAAATACAACCGCCGGAAGAACCAGAGGAGGAGTTTCACATCTTTACGGCACCGATTGTGGGGACCTTTTATCTCACGCCGAAACCCGACGCTGAACCATTCGTGAGGCCAGGAGACTTCATAAGTAAGGGGAGCGTTCTGTGTATCATCGAAGCCATGAAGATTTTTAATCAGATCGAAAGTGATGTTTCGGGGGAGATCGTGCAGATTCTCGCCGACAACGGACAACCTGTCGAATATGGTCAGCCTCTTTTCAAAATCAGACTGGTCTCCTGAAAGAAACTATGTTCAAGAAGATCCTGGTTGCCAATCGCGGCGAGATCGCCCTCCGAATCATCTGTGCCTGCAAAGAACTTGGCATACCGACAGTTGCCGTCTACTCCGAGGAAGACCGGCACTCCCTTCACGTTCGCTTCGCTGAAGAGGCCGTTTGTATCGGGCCGGCGCGGAGCTATGAAAGCTATCTGAATATCCCCAGTATCATTAGTGCCGCCGAAATAACCAATGTGGAAGCGATCCATCCAGGCTATGGTTACCTGGCTGAGAGTGCTTACTTTGCAGAGGTTTGTGAAAGCTGTGGAATCAAGTTCATTGGCCCTTCTCCTGATTCAATCGACTTGATGGGTGACAAGGCCCGAGCCCGACAAAGGATGAAGGAAGCCGGCCTGCCTGTCATCCCGGGATCCGAAGTGATCACCGCCGGAGAAGAAAAGAATATTGAAAGGCTAACCGACAAGATTGGCTTTCCCTTGATCATCAAGGCGGCTGCCGGTGGTGGAGGCAGGGGAATGCGGATTGTATATGAGGCCGGCGAACTGAGGGATGCGCTGGCGACTGCACAGGCAGAAGCGCAAGGCGCTTTTGGCAATTCAGACGTATACATCGAACGATACCTTCAGAATCCTCGACATATCGAGTTCCAGGTGCTAGGTGACGAGCACGGCAAGATCATTCATCTTGGCGAAAGGGAATGCTCAGTCCAGCGGAGACATCAAAAACTCATCGAAGAGACTCCCAGCCCCGCTGTTTCAGAAGAGGTCAGGAGAGAGCTCGGTGATAAGGTCGTTCGAGCACTCAATGAGGTGGGGTACAGGAGTGCCGGTACGATGGAATTTCTGATGGATGAATCGGGTGAGTTTTACTTCATTGAAATGAACACTCGAATCCAGGTGGAACATCCCATCACAGAAATGGTCACGGGTATCGATATCGTCAAGCATCAGATCCAAATCGCCTATGGCGAACCCCTGGCCATCTCCCAGTCCGACATCCAGTTCTCGGGACACAGCATCGAATGTCGCATCAACGCCGAAAATCCGACCACATTCATCCCGTCGCCGGGTCGCATCACAGCCTACAACCCGCCGGGCGGCCCCGGAATCCGCGTCGATTCTACAGCCTATCAAGATTGGGTTGTTTCCTCACATTACGATTCACTGATTGCCAAGCTCATTGCGCACGGCAGAGATCGGGAGGAGGCCATCTCAAGAATGCAGCGAGCCTTGAGCATGTTTGTGATAGAAGGGATCGATACCAGCATTCCACTCCACCAGCGTATTCTTTCCCATCCGGATTTCCAGGCAGGGTCCTACAGTACCGCCCTACTGGAAAGGATGAAATCCGGTGAACCACTGGAGGTTTAATGGCTGCCAACCCTACGACACGCGATAACTGGGGATCTAAACTCGGCTTCGTGCTGGCTGCAGCAGGGTCTGCGATCGGCCTAGGGAACATCTGGGGATTCCCGACCCAGGCAGGGCTGAATGGTGGCGCGGGATTCGTTCTCGTCTACCTCCTCTGTGTGCTGCTCATAGGCGTCCCGGTAATGATTGCCGAGCTCACACTGGGAAGAAGTTCTCAGAGCGATCCTGTGGGAGTCTTCAAGAAGCTGGCGCCCGGGAGTCCCTGGAAATTAGTGGGAGTCCTGGGCGTAGTAACGGGCCTCGTTATTCTCAGCTATTACTGTGTAGTTGCCGGCTGGACCTTGAAGTATATTCTTCTGACCCTTGACGGCGCATTCACCGGTTCCACTGCCACCGAGGTAGCGGAAACCTTCACCGGATTCGTGTCGAACGGTCCCCAGGTAATCCTCTTCCATTTTATCTTCGTTTTAATGACTGTGCTCATCGTCATCGGAGGCGTGAGAGGCGGAATCGAGAAAGTAACAACCATTCTTATGCCAATGCTGTTTTTGCTGCTGCTCCTGCTGGTTCTCCGTTCAGTTACCCTTCCAGGTGCCTCTACTGGTCTCGAGTTTTATCTGAAGCCGGACTTTGAAAAGATGGATTCAACGGTGATCCTGACAGCTATGGGACAAGCTTTCTTTTCCTTGAGTCTTGGAATGGGTGCCATGATCACCTATGGAAGCTATCTATCCCGCCGGGAAGATCTGATATCGAGTGCTGTCTATGTCAGTATCGCCGACACAACGATTGCCATCCTGGCAGGTTTCGCAATTTTTCCGGCCCTATTTGCGGTAGAGGGCCTAACACCTGATGCTGGACCTGGCCTGATCTTTGTGGTGCTGCCCAACATCTTTAACAACATTCCACTAGGACAATTATTCGGTGCAGCCTTCTACCTGTTACTAGCCATTGCCGCTCTCACGTCTTCAATCTCCCTTCTCGAAGTCGTCGTCGCCTACATGATCGACCAGCGGGGTTGGGCCCGAAAAAAAGCCGCCGTGGTGGTTGGAGCAATGGCCTTCCTGCTGGGCGTCCCGAGCGCCGTCGGAAATGGATACTCCTCTCTGTTTAGCGGCTTTCTAGACCGCGCCGACTTTCTCTTCGGCAAAGTAGCCCTGATTGTCGGCGGCTTGTTCATTTGTATCTTTCTGGCCTGGAAGTGGGGAATTCCCCGAGCCCTTCAGGAAATCCATAGAAGCAACGAGCATTTTGCTCTGGCACCGCTGTGGGCAGTCTTAATCCGTTTCATCTGCCCGCTCGGAATCTCCATCCTGCTGATTCAGACACTCTGGGAGTTCTTCTCATAAACAATGGATAAGTTCCCCTGTTTTCCCGTCTACCCCATAACCCGGGCCAGATCTGGAAAGCTGGAGGATCATGTTCATCTGGCGAGGATTTTCCTGGATGCCGGCGTTCCCCTTTTCCAGGTTCGCGAAAAGCTCGCGTCAGACCGGCAAATGCTGGCTATCCTGCTGGAAATCAGAAGGCTGACCCAAGCTTACGGAGCGCGGTTTCTAGTCAATGACAGGGTCGATCTGGCACTGGCCAGCGGTGCAGATGGCGTTCATGTAGGTCAGGAGGACCTCCCTGTACCTGTCGTCAGGGAGCTTATGGGTCGTGACGCGATTATCGGACTTTCCACTCACGACCGCCAGCAGTTCAAGCTGGCTCTCACCATGGATCTTGATTACATTGCAATCGGGCCGGCTTACCCGACCAGGAGTAAGGATACTGGTTACCATCCTCTGGGCGAAGAGTTGATTGGAGAATTGGCAGAGCTCAGTGACCGCCCGGTAGTCGCGATTGGGGGTATTACGCCGGGTAATGCCGAACGTCTCTGGAACCGGGATGTCACTTCGGTTGCGGTAATTTCAGATATTGCCGACCACCCTGATCCCGGTCGACGCATACTCGAATACCTGGAGCTCCGGAAATGAGCAGCGGGGGCGAACGGTTTACTTCGCGCTGGGGCCTGATTGTTTCAGTTCTCGGTATTGCCGTCGGGACGGGAAATATCTGGCGCTTCCCCAGGATCGCTGCGGCCAACGGAGGGGGATCCTTCCTGATCCCTTGGGTGATCTTCCTCTTTCTCTGGAGCATCCCCCTGATCATGGCAGAGTTTGCAATTGGGAAATCCACACGCCACGGGACGGTGGGAGCCTTTGCACGATTGATGGGAGAACGCTTCACCTGGATGGGGCTTTTCGTTGGTTTCGTGGCCAGTGCAATCATGTTTTACTACTCGGTTGTAACCGGCTGGTGTTTCCGCTACCTGCTATTGGCCGCAACCGGACAACTCTTCCAAATCGCGGACTATACTGGCGATTGGAATCATTTCACCCTCTCCGGCTGGCAGCCGATCATCTTCCATTTTCTAGCTATAAGTTTCGGCGTCTGGATCATCAGCCGTGGCGTCGTCGCTGGAATCGAACGGACCAATCGTCTCCTGATCCCGACTCTCCTGATCTTGATTGTGGTTTCAGCCATTCGGGCGGTGACTTTGCCCGGGGCTTTGGAGGGATTGAATTATCTCTTTACGCCCCGCCTCGATGGGCTTCTCGATTACCGCGTGTGGTTGCATGCACTTACACAGAATGCATGGGATACAGGCGCTGGATGGGGACTGATTTTGACTTACGCGGTCTATATGCGTGAACGGGAAGACGTCCCACTAAATGCAGCTTTAATCGGACTGGGCAATAACTCTGTTTCGTTACTGGCAGGCATCACTGTTTTCTGTACGGTTTTCGCTTTGATGCCCTCGCGAGCGATGGAGATCGCTACGTCACCGGGACCGGCTAATACCGGTTTGACCTTTATCTGGATTCCTCAACTGTTTGAGCAGATGGTGGGTGGGGCTTTTTTCTGCCTTCTTTTTTTTCTGGCCCTGAGCTTCGCCGCCTTGAGTTCTCTAATCTCCTTGCTGGAACTGGCCGTCCGAATTTTAATGGATTTGAAGATTTCCCGGCAGACGGCCCTAATGGTTGTCTACCTCGTTGGATTCACCGCCGGCTTACCCTCGGCTCTCAGTCAGGATTTCTTTGTCAACCAGGACTGGACCTGGGGAATCGCTCTTATGGTAAGCGGTCTTTTTGTAGCTCTGGCCGTGCTGGTCCGCGGAGTTGAGGATTTCAGAAATCGTGATATCAACTCACCGGGAAGCGACCTGCACATTGGCCGCTGGTACGATTGGATTATCCGGGTAGCCATTCCTGTCCAGGTAATCGTTCTGGTCTTGTGGTGGTTCTGGCAGGCCATGATCGCCGGCCCGGACGACTGGTGGAACCCATTCCGCATCGAATCGGTGGGAACCTGCCTGTTCCAGTGGGGGATAGTCCTCATTGTCTTTTTGATGATCAACAGACGCGTTGCCACAAGGACTTTAAAAAAATGACCCCAGTCGCTATCATTACAATGCTCTTGGTCACCGGAATCGTGTGGGGCGGATTCCTGGCTGCGCTGTATGTTGTCATGAAAAAAGAGAAGCGAAAGACTAACAAGCTTCGGGGAAAGGCAGTCCGCGACAAACTCGAATAAAAATTTTTTGAGAACTCCTGACCGGCTGCTAGTTCTTCAAAGACAATGTGCTATGCTTCCTTCTGCATCTTGAAACGATCCATGGTCAGGTTCTAGACCTGTCGCGAACCATCTGGGGAACACTTACAGAAACAGCACTGGGGCGGTAATCAGCTAGAGAATAGACGGCGATATTATGGATATCGACATCAAATTTCTGAGGAGGGTCGCGCTATTTGCGAACCTTTCCGATACCGAACTCCAAGAGATTTCTAAACATTTCAAGGAGCGTCGCTACAAGAGAAATGACATTATCTTCTTCGAAGAAGATACCGGTCATTACATGTATATCGTGAAAGAAGGACGGGTGAAGGTCTCCCGATTACTCCCTAGTGGCAAAGAGATGATTCTAGCCTTTCATGAGACCGGTGAATACTTCGGCGAAATGGCACTAATCGACGGAGGAACCTCTCCGGCGTCGGTGACCGCCGTTGTCCCCACCACGATTTATGTGCTCAGTGCGCAGGAATTTTCAAATCTTCTGGAGGATCCCAATTTCAGCCGGGCTATTCTCAAGACACTTTGCGGAAGATGCCGCGACGCCTGGGCTCAGATCGAGGTGCTCACTTTTCATAACGCCGACGCTCGGATACGGACCGCTCTCTATCAATTATCATTGAAGCGAGGAGTTGATACTGACTCCGGTCGCATGATCACAATGCATCTCACCCACAAGGAGCTGGCCGACATAACCGGTGTCTCCAGGGAAACGGCAACGAGAATCCTCAGTCATCTTCAAAACGAAGACCTCTTGACGGTTGAAACCCGGCACTTCATTATCCGCGATCCCGACCGTTTGGTTGATGACCTTCTGTTCGATTAAGATCGGCTATCAATACCTACTCTGTTTCCAGCATTTCTTCGCGTGCTCCGGCCGTCCTTAAAAAGTTCGGACCAGCCCTTGTAAACAACTGGTTTGCCTCACGTCACCGGTGATTGTGCTCACCAAGACACAGACTCTCTCATATTACGATCTCGATATGCCCACAAAAGGTGAATTCCCGACGCTTGAAAGGACACGTCCAGGAACGTCAGGCGGATTCTCGACCACCGAATTACTTATGGTCGTTGCCCTGGCCGCGACGGTACTGGCTCTTTCTGTCCCACAGATCCGTCAAAGCCTGAGCTCTTATCGGCTCTCTTCGACAGCTGAAAGATTAAGTGCAGAGCTCAGTATGGGACGCATGCTGGCAATTTCTCGCAACGCCATCTTTGAAATCCAGACTGACCAGGAGCAGGGTTCCATCCAGATCATTGATCCTGACGATCCGGAAAATCCGCCCAGGATACCAAAGACATTGGAGCCGGGAATAACCTTTACGCAGGTCCCGGGAACAGCCGTCCGCTTCTTCTCACGTGGCCATGCCCGACCGGGTACCTTTGTCATACAGGACGAATTTGGAAACAGCATCTCTATTGAGGTGAATGAATCAGGCCTTATCCAGGTCAGCGGTTTTCAAGAACAATGAAGAAACGATATGCCCGAGGATTCACACTATTGGAATCGATGATTGCGATGGTCGTAATCGGTGTCGCTCTGCTGAGCTTGGCGCAACTCGTGGGAGTGGCGATACAAAGCGATGCCTCTGCTGAATACAACACCAAAGCAATGGAGTTGGCACAGGCAAAAATTGAGGAGCTGAAGACTCTGTACGGATGGCAGATCACATCCGCAGCAACGGCAGACGCCCTGGGAACCGGGCCACACGGTCCAGAAACGGTCATCTTGGAATTGCCTGAAGGCACCTCTCAGGGACTTCGAACATTTCTGGTGAGCTGGGAGGTTGTGGATGAACCAGGCGGCCAGAAAGAAGTCACTGTCACGGTTAATCCACCAGCCGAGAATCCGATATTTAAGCCGGTTTCTCTTTTTGCCAGGTTTGCGCCATGACCAAGGGACATAAAGGATTTACCCTCTCTGAGGTCCTGATTACGACAGCTATTTTGACCCTTATCACCGGGGCGGCCATGACCGTTTTTAATCAGAGTCAGCTAGCATACACTACGCAGAATGACTTCAGAAAGACCAGCAGTCAACTTCGAGTTACCCTGGACGAGATTGTCCGCTATATCAGGCAGGCCGGCAGCGATCCCAACGAGGCCCTAGGCTTGAATCCCGTCGAAGTGCTGGGGACAGGCCATATCCGGCTCACCAGCGACGTCACCGGCAGTATCGCCAGCACGACGCAAAATAGTGCCGAGGCAACCGGTGATCCCGATGGTGCCCTCGACAGCATTTATGAAATGGTCGAAATTCGACATGATTCGGGTGAAGAGCGAATCTACATCGATATCGGTTACGGAGAACAGGTATTGGCCGAAAGGGTCACCCACCTCTCTTTTGCCTTTTTCGATCTAAATGGTAACGAGGTTACCGACCCGAGCGAGATAGCCAGGGTGGCAGTGCAAGTGACCGGAGTGACCGAGTCAGCCGACCCGCGGAGCGGAAAAACCACCAGTATCACTTTGCAATCGAATGCGTTTATCCGCAGTCGAACGCCAGAAATTGTTCCGGAGTGAAGTTCATGCGACAGGAAAAAGGTGCGGCCCTACTATTCGTCCTACTCGTTACGGTCTTGCTCAGTGTCCTGGGGCTGAGCCTGGCCATCTCTAGCATCACTGACTACACCGTGAGCACCGAATACGAGAATCACAAGAAAGCGCTCATGTTAGCCGACTCGGCCTTCGATCTTGTTCGAAACAGTCTGCGGGGTAGCGACCTGTCCACACTTCTGGCTTCGACAACGGCCGTCCCCTACTATTCGCAGCTTTCTGCTTCGCTGAATGACGCGTACCGAAATCCCCTCCTCCCTCTGGAAGCACGATCGATTGATTTTGCCAATTCGCCCGCTAGTGCAGGGACGAGAACAGTGAAGGGCTTTCTCACGCCACCTCAGGGTGCAGAACTGGGGACAGGGCGGTTCTTCGCTAAATTAAGCGATAACGAGGGATTTGCTACCGAAGACGGTGACCCGGAAACGGATTCCGATGACATAGTCTACCTGAGGGTGATGGGTATTCAGCCTGGGCCGCCTTCTGAACTGAGCTCTTACGATAGCACCATTAAGAATTCAGTAGCGATTATCGAAGGTTTGCTGAAAAGAGATTTGAGCTTCAACCTGGGTGCACCCCTGACATTTGTCGGACCGGACGTAAACTCGACCTTCAATGGAAACTCATTTGACATTGTCGGGGACGAAAACCACCCTGGAATCTCCTTCCTGAACGACGACCCTGATGGAGGTGATGCCACACAGGCCATGCAAAGTCTGTACGACAGTCTGAAGCACAATCAGTATGACAATATCCAGGGCAGCAACGGCGGTCCTTACAGTGGCGAACCTTCCATTCAGGACGATACCGAAGCCGTGCGAACCTCCGACGAACCGGATGCTACCAATGTTCTGGACGCCAACTTTCTGGCCCAGTTTGCCGCGCGGATCGGGTTCGCTGCTGATACGGTGTATCCTGACGGAACCCACTTATCTGGGGGAAACGTGACGCTGGGCACTCCAGAATCTCCCGAGATCGTCGTGGCTGAAGGAGACCTTTTTCTTTCGGGCGGTGGTTCGGGAGCAGGAATTCTGGTGGTTCAAGGACATCTCCAATATCAAGGAGCCTTCGATTACGACGGGCTGATTCTCGTGTTGGGAGAAGGCTCAGTTGGTATGGGCGGAGCAAATAAATCGATCACCGGCGGTATCCTGGTCGCTCATCTTATTGATAACGGCGATGGTACGTACAGCTTCGGCACTTCAACTTTCACCTTAAATGGGAACAGCAACTTCTACTTCGACAGCACCAGTATTCGAATGGCAATGAATCTGCTGCCGATGAAAACGCTGATGTGGCGGGAAATTACCCCTGAGATCGAGCCTCAGTTAACTACTTTCACGGAATGAGTCAATGTAGGCTTCCAACAGGAAATCGTCTCCAACCCGACGCAGTGAGGGAGCGCGAAGTTGAATTGATTCATCCAGCGACTGAAGCCCCAGGTCCGCTATGGCCGACAGGCCACCGCTTCCGAAGATCTTCAAGGCGTAGAAAAGAGCTACTTTCCGTACGACCCCGGCCTGCAAGGCTGAAGCTGCGACTCGGCTGCCTCCCTCCACCAGAAGACTGGTCACCTGTAGCTGTCCCAAGTGTTTGCAAACCTCATCCCAGCTTACCCCTCGATCTTTTGCCGGCACTTTTATGAGCTTCGCGTTTTCCGGATAGTCTTGGGGCGAGCGCTCTTCGCTATGGAAGATCATCACCTTATCTCCTGAATCGAAGAGCCGTGCATCAGGAGGTGTTCGAACATGGCTATCAAGCACCACTTTGGTGATTGGATTGGAACGTCGCCATCGTACATCCAGCGAAGGGTTATCTCGCAAGACAGTTCCCACCCCCACGAGGATAGCGTCGTTAAGGAAGCGCATCCGGTGCGTCCTCTCACGGGCCACCTCCCCGGTTATCCACTTGGACTCGCCTGAGCCGCTGGCAATCTTGCCGTCCAGCGTTTGAGCAAGTTTTAAGGTAACAAATGGCACATGGTGGGTCACGAAATGGAGGAAAGCTTCGTTCAGGCGAAGGGCCGGCTCCTCCAAGAATCCTACTTCTACGTCGATCCCGGCTTCTCTTAAGCGGGAGACTCCCTGTCCAGAAACCCTGGGATTGGGATCAAGATGGGCAATGAAAACCCTCCGGATTCCAGCCCGAATCACCTCATCCACGCATGGGGGTGTGCGGCCATAATGGGAACATGGCTCTAAATTGACATATAAATCGGCCCCACGAGCCTGCCCTCCGGCTCTACTGAGAGCAACTATTTCAGCATGGTCCTTCCGCTCGTACAGGTGGTAGCCTTCGGCGATGATACGGTTATCGCGGACAATTACCGCACCCACCATTGGGTTGGGACTAGTCCTCCCTTCGCCGCGTCGGGCCAGTAACAGAGCCCGCTTCATGAAGGCTTCGTGGTTGTGTTGATCAGGCGGCATTGAACAGCAATCTCAAGAGTGTGAGGTGACATTGTTAACTATTTGTTAGAATGGGGAATCATCGTCGCTTCTGGCTCTTCTTCAGACTCGCTAGATTCGCTCGGAGAAGTCGCGAGATGAATTCGCATCGTATGGATGCGTTTCCGGTCAGAACTGAGGATCTCAACCACAAGTCCGTTCAAGACGATGCGTTCACCAGGTGACGGGACGCGGCCGAGGTGACCTACAACCAGACCAGAGACGGTCGCCACATCAGGATCGCCCAGGTCAACCCCCAGCGCTTCCTCGAGGTCTTCAATTTCCACACCACCTCGGACGATATAATTTCCGCCGCCTTCATAAAGGAGCTCAATCCGCTCCAGTTCGTCCTCGTCACGGATCTCCCCGACGATCTCCTCCAGCAAGTCCTCTATTGTCACCAGGCCTGAAACTGCCCCGTATTCGTTGATCACAATAGCCATATGCTCTGCCTGAGCCTGCATCTCCTTTAAAAGAGCGGAAACATTCTTTGTTTCGGGAACCAGAAGAGGCTCGCTAATCAAAGGCCGAATCGTTTCGTTCTCCTCCCCGGGATCGAGCGCCGCGAGTAGATTACGTACGTAAACAATACCTACGATTTGGTCGATTCTTTCCCGATAAACCGGGATTCTGGAGTGTTTGCTCGAGACAATCAAATCTCGCAATTCTCCCAGCGTGGCCGATTCTTCAATAGCTACGATCTCATTACGGGGAGTCATGATCTCTCGAACAAGAGTGTTTCCAAACTCGAGTGCTGACTGAATCAGCCGGCTTTCCGTCCGCTCGAAAATTCCTTCTTCTTCACCCACACCGAGATAAGCCTGGATTTCTTCTTCCGACGCCTCTTCATCTGCGTTGCCATTCCTTGCCCGTTGCTCAGCGTCCGTGCTTAAAAACTTCGCCAATATGGCGTCCAACGGATAGCTGGTCCAGCGGAGGACACGGTAGAGTCCGGAAAACCACGGGAGGATGCCGAGAAGAACTCGCTCCGGGTTGTTTTGAGTCAACAGCCTGGGAAATAACTGGCGAAAAAGCACAATAATCGCCAGCATGATCAGGGTACCGGTCAGGGCTGGATATGAAAAGTCGAACTCGATTAGCCACACGGTTTCGGTGACAGCGATGAGGGTAAAGAGAACCTGATTTCCAAACTGGAGCGGAACTAAGAAGTCCTGTCGATCTTTTGCAATCTCCTCCAGTAGTTTAAATCTGGGTGCGATATGCCGCTCTGCCAGAACCTTCAAAGAAAGTCTCGACATCCGGGCCACTGCGCTTTCCACTACGGAAAAGAGAAAGATAAACAGCGTCGCGATCCCTAATAAAAAGAGAGTTCCCGTAATCATGACGATGGAAGATTCAACTCCCGCCTGAGCTGACCTTCCAGACGTGCCATTTCCCCCTGGTCAGCTTCGTGGTCATAGCCGAGAAGGTGAAGCAATCCGTGTAGAGAGAGCAGCTGCAGCTCCTGCGTGAGGGAACCAGATGCCTGACGAGCCGCAGTTTCAATCGAGATCAGAATGTCTCCGAGGTAACTCTCCCCCTCATCGTCGGCTGGAAAGGAGAGCACGTCTGTCGGACTGTCTTTCTGACGGAATCTTTTCTGATACTGAATCATTTTTGAATCGCTGATCAGCACGACGGAAAATCCCTGCTGGATCTTCAATCGCCGGACCAGCTGACCGAGAAATTTTCGGAGGGAATGAGTATCCACCGGCAAACGGCGCTGCCTATTGAATACGTTGACTTTCGGGCCTGCGTCCTTCAACCTGCTTACTGAAGTCAAATCCCGGATATTGAATCCGATGATGATACATTCCTGTTAATACTCGTTCAAACGCCAGGGTCACCTGTTCCAGCTCTCGCATAGTGATGTCAGCTTCGTCAAATTGCCCGTCCTGGATAGTGGAATAAAGCAGGCGTTTGATCAAACTCCGAATCTGGGCTGGAGTCGGATCCTGAAGAGTTCTGGCGGCCGCCTCCACCTGGTCGGCCAGCATCAGGATAGCTGCTTCTTTCGACTGAGGCTTGGGACCTGGATATCGAAACTCGGCCTCGTTGACCTCGCCATTTTTGTTGTCAGCCGCCTCTTTAGCCTTCTGATAAAAATAGGTCATCAAACGGGTCCCATGATGTTGGGGAATAAGGTCGCGCACCTTCGGTGATAGATTGATCTCTTCGGCCAGTGCCAATCCGTCCTTCACGTGACTGGCTAGAATCAGGCTCGACATCGTCGGAGACAGGGATTCATGCTTATTGCCACAGTAGATCTGATTTTCAATGTAGTACTCCGGGTGCCGCAATTTGCCAATATCGTGGTAGTAGGCCCCCACGCGTAACAGCAAGGGATTGGCTGAAACCGCTTCAGCGGCAGCCTCGGCCAGTGTTCCCACAATGATGCTGTGGTGGTAAGTACCGGGCGCTTCTACAGCCAGACGCCGGAGAATCGGGTTATTAAGATTAGACAGCTCCAACAGCCGAATGTCGGTCGTCAATCCAAATACGGTTTCAAGCATCGGGAGGAGGAGAACCGTCATCATTGCTGCGAACAGGCCACTGACGAGGGCCCCACCCGTACGCACGAAGAATGCGCTCCACTGAAACACTATCTCAGAAGAATAGAGCTGGAGTGCGAGTGCCACGAGAATATTGACAGCACCTATCACCAGTCCTGCACGGACGATGGCTGATCGTTCACGATACTGCTCGAGAGCATAGATAGCGCCGAGGCTCCCGGTCAGACTGTAGACAGTCATCGAAATCTGACCCGTGAGCAGGCCGACGAAAACGGCAAACACCAGGGAGAACAGAATCGAGAGGTCGACACCGACCAGCAGGATGATCAGCATCGTTCCAAGAGTAACGGGTGCGAAGAGATAAAAATGAAGAGGATTCTGCAGTGCCGGTAGGGCTAGACTTCCTGCCACCACGTCGGCCAGGGCGATCACCATCTTGGCAAGAACCAAACTGATGGTCATCACCAGCGCCAGTAGGAGATAGTGGCGCACATTATTCTCATCCTCCTGGCGATGAACCGAGAAATATTGCCAGACGGCGAAGAAAAAGAAACAAACAATCAGGAAGACGCCTGCGATACGACCGGCCAGCCTGCCCGGTCTCTTGAGCTTCTTCAATTCCTCCAACTGGTCAAGCCTGGTGGGAGTAATCTCATCACCCGCACGTACAATTGTTTTGCCACGCTTGACCTGCAAAAGAACCGGGTCGACCTCTGCCAGAGCCATTTGCTCGCGCTCTCGAGTGAGCTCGCGGTTGAAGTGGACATTCGGAACGATCCAATTATCCAGAAAGCCGATCATGACCTTCTTGTCTTCGCCGCTGACTACCGTGAGCTCGTACTCATTCTGGCGGAGCATATCCCTGGCCTGCCCCAGATCACGAATAGCCGTCCAGTCTGAAAGCAGATCCTCCTGCTCGGTGATATTGTTCCGGAGCACAATAGCGCGATTCTGATATCTCAGGAGAAGATCGCGATTCAGGATAACTCCTGGGTACTTCATCGACTCGACGAGGAGTTGAATCAGTTGGGTCTCCAATTCGGGCGAAAAATGGTGCTTAAGGGCAACATCCAGAACCCTCCCCTGACTGAACCTCGGGAGGACGTCAGAAAGTTGCTTCTTCAATTGTTCTCTGACCGGCAGTGGAAGCGGAGTACCCGGTTCCAACTCGAGTTGCTTTCTCTCTTCGTGGATCAGGCGGCGGGCCTCTCCAAAGGCGCTGCGCAACTCTCCGATTACCTGGTTGTTAAACTTGAAATCAAAGTCGAAGATAATCGGAACCTCAGCCAGCATCTGTTCGAGCTTGGCTTGGGTGGCATCTTCATCGATAACCGTAAAATCAATGGGAGCTTCAATTGTACGGTCGGCAATGTCCCCGACCTGATAGTCAGGAATCGATTGAAACTGAAACTGTATCAATAGCAGGGTAATCACCAGAGCAATTCCCAGGCCCGCAAGAACACGCTGATAGGTCAGATGAATCGGAAGACCCTTACGGATCTTCTGCAAATCAATGAACCTTTTTGCAAGATTGCTACGTCGTGAGGATTTACCCTTTGATCTTTCAGCCATGCCGTTTATCCAAACAGGATCGGTCCTGGAGGCTTCCAGAATTTGCCCGAATTTTAACAGAGGGAAAAGATAATGTGGAGAAAGGAGTTTCCTTTATTCATCGATCCACGAAAGTATAGCACAATCTCCCTGATATGGGAGTATTCGAAAGGAAGCCCTGATGGGACCATTCAGAGATTCATACAGGTCGAAAAAAGCCGTCGAACCTTCATCTCCTTCCGCCTAGGATGGGCGGTTCCCCGTCTTGATACCCGCTACCCTTCATACTTCCTAAAGACAAGGGCGGCGTTCGTACCGCCGAACCCGAACGAATTGGAAAGCACATATCGAATTGAAGCGGACCGTGCCTTGTTGGGCACGTAATCCAGATCACAATCCGGGTCGCGATTCTCCAGATTGATAGTGGGAGGCATTATCTGGTCGCGCACGGCCAGCACCGATATTCCGCTCTCCAGCCCGCCTGCAGCCCCTAGCAGGTGGCCCGTCATCGATTTCGTGGAACTTATTCCCAGTTTGTAGGCTTTTTCGCCAAACAGTTGTTTAATGGCAAGAGTTTCAATTCGGTCATTCAGAGGCGTACTAGTACCGTGGGCATTAACGTAATCGATTTCATTTGGTGAAATATTTGCGTCGGCCAGCGCCATTTTCATCACACGATAGGCCCCAGATCCATCCTCTCTGGGCATAGTGATGTGATAAGCATCGCCGCTCATCCCATATCCAACAATCTCTCCTAAAATCTCGGCTCCTCTCTTGAGGGCATGCCCCAGTTCCTCAAGTACCAGAATACCGGCTCCTTCCCCAACTACGAAGCCGTCTCGGTCGCGATCAAAGGGGCGACTTGCTCGCTCCGGCTCGTCATTGCGGGTAGAAAGCGCCCTCATGGCAGCGAATCCACCGACCCCCATGGGAGTGATCGCGGCCTCCGAGCCGCCCGCAATCATCACATCGGCATCGCCTCTCTGAATGATTCGAAACGAATCGCCAATGGCATGCGCACTTGCAGCACAGGCGGTGCAGGTCGCGGAGTTTGGACCTGCTGCACCCAGACGGATTGAGACCTGGCCGGCTGCTTCGTTGATAATGCTGGAGGGAATGAAGAAGGGTGAGATGCGGCGGGGGCCGTTCTTGAGAAACTTCTCATGTTCCCTCTCGATTGTTTCGAAGCCGCCGATGCCTGAAGCTATAAAGACACCGACCCGATGGGCAATCTCCGGCGTAATCTTAAGCCCTGCGTGAGCCACCGCCCAATCACTGGCTGCAATCGCGTAGAGGATGAAGCGATCCATCTTACGGGCATTCTTCGTATCGACGTAATCTAAAGGATTCAGCCCCTTAACTTCCCCAGCAATTCGAGTGGAAAAATCGGTGGTATCAAAACGCGTAATAGGGCCGATCCCACTCTGTCCGGCGAGAATAGCCTTCCACGTGCTGTCGGTATTCAGCCCAAGGGCTGATACGAGACCAACCCCTGTGACAACAACTCGTTTCTTCAAGATTGATTAAGCTCCGAGATCTAAAGGCACGAATTCATCAGAGTGAAAGTTAGAGGCGAGTCGAAGAAATTTCAGACAGTACACCGACAGAATCCGTGATCGATGGCGCTTGACCCCTGTCCGCCAGTTCTCCCTGAATGATCTTCAGTTTTGATGCGCCTTTATATAGTCTACGGCATCCTGTACCGTTTGAATCTTCTCTGCGTCTTCGTCAGGGATCTCAATATCGAAATCTTCCTCGAACTTCATCACCAGTTCTACAGTGTCAAGCGAATCGGCTCCCAGATCATCAACAAAATGTGCGTCTCCGGTCACATCGCCCTCGTTCACACCGAGCTGATCTACAATTATTTCCTTCACTCTCTCCTCGACAGACGCCATGTCTTCCTCCCTCTATTTTCTAATCTTCAGTGTTCGGATAAAAGCAGATAAAACAATTAGTTACGAGCATGAAAGCTTCACATGTACAAACCGCCGTTTATATTTAGCACATGGCCTGTGATATATCCAGCCTCTTTTGAGGCCAGGAAAAGCGCGCCGGCGGCCACATCCTCAACCGATCCAATTTGCCCGAGGGGGACCAGATTTAGCAACCCTTCCCTCGCCTTTTCCCCCAGGGAATTGGTCATATCGGTCATGATGTAACCCGGAGCAATTGCATTCACGGTTATCTGGCGAGAAGCCACTTCGCGGGCCAGCGCTTTCGTGAAGCCAATGATTCCGCCTTTCGCCGCAGCATAGTTGCACTGACCGGGATTTCCCATCTGACCGACGACCGATGTTAGGTTAATGATCCGGCCGTAGCGCTGGCGAAACATCTTCGATACGACCGCCTGTGTCAGGCAGAAGGTTCCATCAAGGTTAGTGGCCAGCACTTCTCTCCATTCCTCGGCCTTCATCCGAATCAACAGATTGTCTCGAACAATTCCGGCATTATTGACCAGAATATCGATCCTCGGAGAGATCTGGCCAACCTCCTCCATTCCTTTACGAATACTGTCTACATTGCTGACATCCATCTCCACTGGATGCGCTCTGTATCCTTCTTTTGAAATCTCATCCGCTGCTTTAGTGACCGCTTCCAATGTCCGACTGGCCAGGATTACTTCTGCCCCTGCTCGTGCGAAAGTTCGAGCGATTTCTCGACCGATTCCCCGAGATGCTCCGGTAACAAGAGCCGTCTGATCATTGAGCTGAAACATAGGCGTGCACCTGCTTGCTGTTTTCGATATTTTCTGTTCTTGCCTCAGGACTTATCTTCCGAATCAATCCGGAGAGAACCTTTCCCGGTCCTACCTCAATAAAAGTGTTCACACCCTCTTCCAATAGAACTTCGACATCACGGACCCAGAGTACGGAAGACGACACCTGACGAATTAGCGCCTCGGCAGCTTCTTTCCCGCTGGTGACAACTCGAGCATCAGCGTTGTTGACCAGTGGAAAGCGCAAATCATTAAACCTGATCTTTTTCAGGGCTTCCTGCAACCGGATTTCCGCCGGCTTCATCAGCGAGCAATGAAACGGGGCGCTTACCGGTAGCGGCATCACTCTTCGGGCTCCACGGGCCCGCATCAGTTCACCCGCCGCTTCAACGGCTTCCCTCTCTCCGGCAATCACCACCTGCTCGGGACTGTTCAAATTAGCCGGCTCGGCAACACCGATCCCTGCGACTTCTCGACAACAGGCTTCGATTGTCTCGAGATCGAGTCCAAGGACGGCCGACATCGCTCCTTTACCCACAGGCACGGCCTCTTGCATATAGCGCCCTCTCCATTGGACGAGTTCAACCGCCTCTTCAAACTCGAGAGCTCCCGCAGCAACCAGCGCGGAGAACTCTCCCAGACTGTGACCCGCAACAAAATCGGGGAGAACCCCGTGTGCCTCGAGGACTCTGAATATCGCCACCGAAACAGTGAGGATAGCAGGCTGCGTCTTTTCGGTCAGCCTGAGCTCCTCGTCAGGTCCTTCGAAGCAGAGACGACTGAGAGAATATCCCAGCCTTGCATCCGCTGCCTCGAAAACCGCTCTTGCCTGGGGATATTTCTCCGCTACGTCTTTCCCCATTCCCGGATACTGTGAACCCTGGCCGGGAAACACGAACGCTTTCATGATTCAGGATTTACCGATCTCAGACAATGGAGACAACGATTAGGACTCGAAGTAGGAAGCAGGCTACAGCCCCGAGTCTCACCTGATTGGCGATGACGGCTCCTTCACATCCTCTTCGCTGGATGCGAAATCAAACCTCAAAGCTCCTCAACCTCGATCACCTGTCGTCCTTTGTAGTACCCACAGTTGGGACAGACTCGGTGAGGCATCACTGCAGAGCCACAATGGCTGCACGATGACAGGTTGGCGACGGAAAGGGCGTCGTGTGCTCGCCTTTTCCCTCTTCTCGATTTGGAATGTCTTCTCTTCGGGTTTGCCATCAGGCCACTCTCTTTCTGAAACTCTAGTGATTCATGCGCTTCTTCAGTTCCACCAGAACCGATAAGCGAGGATCAATGCGCGATCTTTCACAGCTACAGGTGCCCTCGTTCAAATTGGCCCCACACTGGTCACAAAGACCCTTGCAGCCTTCACGACAAATGGGCTTCATGGGCAAATCAAGCACGACTTGCTCAGAAATTACACTGTTGAGGTCGATCTCATCGTTTCTGTAAAAACCGACATCAAGATCCTCATAGGTCAGTTCGAGCTCCTCGCCCTCTTCAACTTCCGGATCAGGCCAGTATTCTACCTTAAATTTTTTCTCGATATAGCGACTGAACCGAGTCAAACACCGGCAGCAGGCCAAATCCAGATGTACGGACAATCCTCCGGTAACGCTGACGCGAACGTTATCCAGGGCAACCACCATCTCGGTACTTAGAGGCCCGTCGAATTTACAGAGGTTGTAAAGCCCCAGTTGCTGATCGCTTCGAGTAGCAGAGACCTTTAATGGCTCGTCCTGCTCACGAAGATCGTTGAGATCAACTATCCATTTTTCAAAAGTTTGGACCATGGTTTCCACCTGTCCACCACAGAAGCGGTTGAATTTATATTAGTTGCAAAATGGCTGTCAAGAAATCGGCCCAGACCGTCGTTTACGCGTGATCCATGAAACCGCTTACTGGTAGTGGTGAATTCGAGTATGTCGCAGCCTGGCGTAAGTGTCGGTCATCCCCGCGATGTAGTCACAAACAACTCTTGCTGCTCCCAAGTCGCCTATTCTCACCGCGTGGCTTTGAGGCAAAGCCGAAGGAAGCTGCATATAATATAAAAAAAGTTCTTCGACCTGCCTTTGGGCCTCCTGACGAGCGAACTTCAGCTCTTCATGATTATAGAGTTTCTGGTTTAGAAAATGTTTCAACTCTCGGTTAAGTTCAGCGGTTTCATCATCGAATCCGAACAATCTTTGCGGATGAGCCCGCACCTTCTCTAGCGTATCAATCCCCGAGGCTTCGAGATTACGTCGAGTCTGATGGATTAAGCCGGTCACCAGGAAATCGATGATACGGCGAACGGTTTCATTTACCTTCAGCTTCTCGGACGCGTTCGGATACTTCCGGCTGACGGTCTTCCACTCGCTATCAAAGAGTCGGGAGCTGGCACGGATCTCTTCCAGGGAAAGAAGCCCGCTGTCATATCCGTCGTCCAGATCAGCGGTGTTATAAGCGACCTCGTCAGCGAGATCGATCAGTTGTGCTTCCAAAGGAGGCCTTTCACCGATCCGATACTCACTGATGTCAATATAGAGATCATCATTTTCATCATAGTCGCGACTGTGCTTGATGATTCCTTCTCGCACTTCGAAAGTGAGATTCAACCCCCGAAAGGACGCGTACTTCTCCTCGAAATCGTCGACAATACGAAGAGCATGCAGGTTGTGATCAAAACCGGATCCATAGCGGCGCATGAGCCGATCCAGCACATCCTCTCCCTCGTGACCAAAAGGCGGATGACCGATGTCGTGACTGAGGGCGAGCACCTCGCACAGATCTGTATTCAAACCCAACTGCCTGGCCACCGTTCGGCTAATTTGACCGACTTCTATGGTATGGGTTAGGCGATTTCGAAAATGATCAGAGAAGTCAGGAGCAAAGACCTGTGTTTTATTTTCCAGACGGCGAAATGCCTTGCAATGAATGATACGATCGCGATCGCGCTCATATTCACTCCGATAAGGATGTGGAGGCTCTGGGAAGCGGCGCCCTGCCGTATCCTGATTCTTGACTGCGTACGGCGCCAGTTCCATGGCCACAGTATAACAGACAGGATCGCGCGCTCCGTTTAGCGCAAGACATCATCGATCACTGTGATCGCATGGATAGAACGGTTAACTGACTTTCTGCTACACTAACTCGCTACAATGCGCCTGTAGCTCAGTAGGACAGAGCAAGGGGTTCCTAACCCCTGTGCCGCAGGTTCGAGTCCTGCCAGGCGCATTATCAATCTTTGCTTGAAAGTAAATTCGTTAACATAAGAAAACCCTCGGAAGTAACCGATTTTGGAGCCAGACCGGGGGGAGGAGATCATTTGGCAGCTAAACGCCTAACTCGAAAAGAGATTGTAAGAGAAGACGCTATTCAGAAGACGTTGACCCAGACTTCCAGCTGGCTGCTCGAAAACCGCAATCTTCTGATTGTCGCCTTCCTCGCCGTTGTTCTTCTCATAATTGGAATTTTTCTCTTCCGAGCTCACCTTGAGTCAACTCGGGAAGCAGGTCAGGCCGCCTTCGCCGAAGCACTGAGTATTTACCACGCTCCTATTTCCGGGGAAGAGCCGGAAACCCCGCCCGGCACCGATGATGCTGAGGCAGTCGTACCACCTCCGGAGCCGAAATATAAATTCGAGTCAGAAGCGGAGCGCAATAAAGAAGCACTAACTGCCTTTCAGAGGGTGGCCGACGAGTATTCAGGCTACGAAATAGGAAATCTGGCACGCTATTATCTGGGTCTCCTTTACTACCAGCAGGATGACAGCGAGGCTGCCATTCGAGAACTCGAGGCTGTCGTATCGGAAGGCGGCAACAACGAGATCCGTAATCTAGCACGGAACTTGAGAGCTGAAATCGCTTTGGCGCGGGAGGAGCCGGAAGAGGCGATTCATTATCTGCGACAAATCGCTGACCAACCGTCCTCAAATTTTCCGATCGAGAATGTTCTGATGAAGCTGGGTCAAACCTACGAGCAGGTCGGGCAACTCGAGCAGGCCCTGTCCTCCTATCGCCGAGTGACTACTGAGTATGCAGGGACGCAGGCAGCCCAACAAGCTCAAGCACGAGTCCAGGAGCTCGAGGCCAGGCTGGAGAAAACAGCTGATCAAGCTGAGTCAGACGAGTCATCTGAGCAACCAGAGGAGCCAGCTACCGAACCCTCTCAATAGCAGGCCGACTTCTCCGCTGCCGATTTTACTCCCTCGATTGCACTCAGTGCTTGAGCAGAGAAAACACTCAGTACTTGAGAAGAGAAAAGATACTCAGCCCATTGAGCTTATCACGTCCTGAAAGGAACTCAAGCTCCACCATGAAGGCCATCTCGACGATCTGTCCTTCTATTCCACGGACCATCTCCGCTGCCGCTGCCGCAGTCCCTCCCGTAGCAATAAGATCATCGATGATGATCACTCTCTCGCCGGGAGCAACGGCGTCACGGTGGACTTCAAGGGAATCGCTGCCGTATTCCAAATCGTAACTGATGCTGACGGTCTCGGCCGGGAGCTTCCCCTTCTTCCGAATAGGAACGAAGCCGGCATTCAGCTGGTAGGCCAGGGGAGGCCCCAGGATAAAACCTCTAGACTCGATTCCCAGTACTTTGTCGATATTCTGCCCGGAATATCGGTCCGCAAAGGTATCAATCACCTGACGAAAGCCTTCGCGATCTTTCAAAAGCGTCGTAACGTCGTAGAAGAGAATGCCTTCTTTAGGGAAATTGGGGATCTCGCGAATCTTCTTCTTCAGTTCTTCCATAAGAGCCTACCTTTTCACCACGAAATACTTGTGCCCTTCCTCGGGAACAACCGCGGTGCTCATATCAACCACATGGGCCATACGGGGTCCCGACCGAATCAGGCGCGAAAATTCGTCGAGTATCTCGGGATCGGTTTCGGCGTGGATCTCGACATTGCCGTCGGGCAAGTTGCGAACCCATCCCCGCACCCCCAGACGTTCAGCCTGTGTACAGGCGAAATAACGAAAACCTACCCCCTGGACTCTACCCTGTAATAGAAAACGACGAGCGGTCATGAAACGAACCCGAGTTGACCGAGGTGGCTTCGGCAAATTGAAGCAATGGTCGGGGCGAGAGGATTTGAACCTCCGGCCTCACGGTCCCGAACCGTGCGCGCTGCCAGGCTGCGCCACGCCCCGATTGTTTCGATTACCAAGTCACTAGCCGAACCTCTGTCATTATCTTCGGAGCCTTACTAGATAACATATTTGAGCACCACAAATCCACCGATGAGGAGAATCACGAAAATCACGGTCAGTAGATTGAAATAACGTTCAATGAAGCCCTTGATCTCCGGACCGAGCCAGCGAATCAGGGCTCCCACCAGAAAAAATCGAGCACCACGACCGGCCGCAGATGCCAGCATGAAAACCCAAAAATTTATATGAAAAGTACCTGCTGCAATAGTGAATACCTTGTAAGGAATGGGCGTGAAAGCCGCGATCATGACGGCCATGGCATCCCACCGGCCATAAAGATCCTTTACATTGTTGTAGTGATGTTGCGCGCCGTAAAACTCGATAATGGGCTGACCGATCCAATCGTAGAACTGAACCCCGATGATATATCCCAGAACTCCTCCAATCAGGGAACCGACTGTCGTCACTCCGGCAAAGAACAAAGATCTTTCAGGAGCACCCACGGCCAGGGCAATCAGAAGAACATCCGGGGGAATCGGAAAGAAGGACGACTCCGCCACGGCTATTAAGAAGAGAGCCCAGGAGCCGTATCGGCTTTCTGCGAAACTGAGAACCCAATCGTATAACCGGCGAATAGGGTTGCCCAAGACTATCTCCTCACTTCCAGCAAAACCGAACAACCAACCGAGAACTCAGAAGAATGCATTTTCTTTCTATTTATAGCTTTATTCGACGCGAGCGATCTAACGGCCTCGGAAATCACCCCGGGCAGTAACGCAAACCGAGCAAAAGACCAGAAGTAGAAAATCTTGGAAAGGATATGTCATCGACTGTTCTGATGGTAAAGCTTTAGCGAGCGATAATCGGTTTGATCCCGGTGAAGCGGAGTTATTGAAACCACCCCTTCCTGGATAGCCTCATAGTCGGTGTCGGCCTCCACCAGCCATTCGCTTTCGTCCGGGCCGATCCAGTAGTAGGTTCTTCCGCGCGGATCTTTCTTCTCCTCGATATGGCTGATGACGCGTTTGGTGCCCTGACGTGTGAAGCGATATTCTCGAGGTTCGCCTGCCGGAATATTGACATTCAAGTAAGTGCCCTTCGAAACCCAGTTGGGCAGTAACTCTTGAATCAGGGTGCAGGTGAACTTAGCCGCGGCTTCGAAACCTTGGTTGGAATTCCGCCCGGTCACCAGTGATACTGCAAATGCAGGTAATTCATGAAGCGCCGCTTCCCGCGCTCCGGCAACGGTTCCCGAGTAAAGTATGTCGTCACCGAGATTGGGGCCGTGATTGATTCCACTCACCACAAGATCGGGAGGACGGGGCAACAACTTGCGCACTGCAAACAAGACACAATCTGCCGGGGTACCTGTCAGCGCATAGTGATCGCGCGAAATCTCCACCTGCCGGAGGGGAAAATGAATTGTGAGACCGTGGCTGACCCCACTTCGCTCTTCGTAGGGAGCGACAACGACCACGCGTCCGAGCTCGGCAAGATGCCGTTTCAAAGTCAACAACCCCTCCGCTCCGACGCCGTCATCATTGGTCAGCAGAATCAGATACTTGTCTCGACTCATGGAAAAAGTGGATTATAGCAGAAGGGCCGATTCCCTCAGGCTCCGGTCAAATCCGAACGTGGAGCCAGCCCGACCGCATTAGGACTCGTGAGAAGCAGTCCGTCTCCAGGAACGAAATTAATGCAGGTTTTACAAAACAAAGAAATCTCAGATTGCGAAAGGCGGACCGACGTGTCTGCCTGCTCCCCGCCGAACTTTACCTTAATCCACTCAAACATACCGGATAGGCATTTTGAGATTCCTTCATTGACCGAAAGAAGAAATTACCCCTCCTTCACAACTCCGCTTTTAATGATATTATTGGCACCTCCGAGCAGGTGAGAGCCCGGCTTTCAGGTTCTTTGTGGCATTAGCCTTCAAACACTGTAGATAAAGAGCGGCGATCTAAAGCTTTATGGCACAATTGTTTCACCGAAGTGCAAATGCACTTGCGAAGGTTTCTATCGTGGTAGCGGTGTTTCTGATAGGTGGTCTCAGCTGGGCTTCCTACGCGCTTTACCACTCGAACTATGCGAATCGGGTCGATGAGGTTAGGGAACAACCTGTTCCGTTTAGCCATAAACATCATGTCAGTGGACTGGGAATTGACTGTCGCTATTGTCATAACTCAGTCGAGCGAAGTCCGTCCGCTGGATTCCCTGAAACCCATACATGTATGACCTGCCACTCCAGGGTCTGGACGGATGCCCCCATCCTTGAACCGGTGCGAGAGAGCTACCGGACTGGAGAACCTCTTCGCTGGATCCGCGTACACGACTTACCCGATTTCGCTTATTTCAATCACAGTATCCACGTGAAAAAGGGTATCGGGTGTACAACCTGTCATGGTCAAATCGATGAAATGCCTCTGGTTCGCCAAGTAAACACGCTTTATATGGAATGGTGTCTGGACTGCCATCGCAATCCGGCCCGCTATGTCAGACCTCGAAGTGAAGTGTTCAGTACAACCTGGCAACCACCTGCCAATCAACTAGAGCTCGGTGCCAAGCTGGTCGAGGAATACGATATTCAGAGTCTTACCAGCTGCTCAACCTGTCACCGATGAAAAATCATAATGGAAGCACAAAGACGATGGACCTGAAGCGAATTCGGGAGAGACTGGCTAATAAGAAAGGACCCGATTACTGGCGAAGCCTGGAAGAAGTGGCGGAGACGGAAGAGTTTCTAGACTATGTAAAGCATGAATTTCCGGCCGGAGCGGACACTTGGGCGGATCCGGTAGGTCGCCGCCGCTTCCTGCAGATAATGGGAGCGTCCATTGCTTTTGGCGGCATGACGGCCTGCGTGCGACAACCCGAGGAGAGAGTGGTGCCATACGTTCAGGCCCCGGAGGAAACGATACCCGGCAAGCCTCTGTTTTTTGCGACAGCCATGCCGCTCTCGGGCTATGCACAGGGTCTCCTGGTAGAGAGCCATGAAGGAAGACCGACCAAGATCGAGGGAAATCCCAAACATCCTGCGAGCCTTGGAGCAGTAAGTGCCATTGGACAAGCGTCGGTGCTCAACCTCTATGATCCCGACCGGCTACCGGCGGTCAAGAATGCGTCACGTCTGAGATCGTGGGCTGCCTTTCGTGCCGAGCTTTCGAGTGCGATTGACCAGCACAGAGCCAACCAGGGACGTGGGCTTCGATTTCTCAGCGGTACAGTGACCTCGCCGACCCTGGCAGCCCAAATCGATGCCGTATTGGCTCGCTTTCCGGAAGCCCGCTGGCATCAATTTGAACCCGTTCACTCTGATTCTGCTTATCAGGCGGCTCAACTCGCATTCGGCGAGCCGGTCAATTGCTATTACGATTTGAGCCAGGCTGACGTAATTTTCTCATTGGATGCCGATTTTCTGTTTCATGGTCCAGCTGCCCTTCGTTACACCAAGGACTTCTCGGCTCGAAGAAGAATAGAGAACACCGGAAATGCGATGAACCGACTCTACATGGTTGAGAGCTCGCCAACCGTTACTGGAACGATGGCGGATCATCGCGAAGTTTTGCGGGCAAGCGAAGTCGAGTCAATCGCACGCCAACTGGCGGCGGAACTGGGTATAGGAACATCGGGTGCGAGTTTGAGCAACGGGAACGGGGGCTGGCTGGCCGAAGCAGCGCGCGACCTGCAGGCCAACGCCGGCCGTGCCATGGTGATTCCTGGTGATTTTCAGTCTCCGCTGGTGCACTTGCTGGCGCATGCCATGAACCAGGTCCTACAAGCTCCAGGCAATACCGTGTTTTACACTGATGCGGTGGAAGCACGGCCAGAAAGCCATCTCGAGTCGCTACAGAGCCTTGTTGAAGACATCCAGAACGGTCAGGTTCAAACTTTGGTTATCCTTGGTGGCAATCCTGTTTTTGACGCACCGGCCGACTTTCAGTTCGATCGAATCCTCGATCGTGTCGATTTGCGAGTCCATCTCACTCCACAGGAGAATGAAACTTCATTTCTCTGCCAATGGGTTATTCCAGAGTCTCACTTTTTAGAATCCTGGAGCGATGCCAGGGCATACGATGGAACGGTCTCAATCGTTCAACCCTTGATCGAACCCCTTTATGCCTCCCGTTCTGCACACCAGCTACTGGCTGCAGTCCTGGGCCAGTCTGATCAATCCGATTACGCCATCGTAAGAAATCACTGGGAGCAGGAATTTTCAGGAGCAGACTTCGACAGCTTCTGGCGCAGAAGTCTGCATGATGGCTTTCTGGAGGGATCGGCGCTCCCCCATCGTAATCTGGCTGTCAATGTACAGGCTGTAGTCGGACAGAGTGCCTCGCAGACATCCGGAGGAGGTATTGAGGTCATGTTCCGACCGGATCCGTCCATTTACGACGGACGATTTGCTAACAATGGATGGCTTCAAGAGTTGCCCAAGGTCCTTACCAAGCTTGCCTGGGACAATGCGGCACTGCTGGCTCCCGCTACTGCTGAGGAACTAGGGGTAAGAAATGGAGACATCCTAGAACTGAAACAGGGCGAGTCCTCTATTGAGGTCGCCACCTGGGTGCAGCCGGGCCACCCCGTTGGATCAATCACGTTGCATTTCGGTTATGGGCGAAGGATCGTTGGGCGCGTCGGCCAGAATACCGGGTTCAATGTCTACCCCCTTCGAAGCTCGTCTCAGTTCTGGATCGCGAACAATGTCGAGGTCAGAAAGACCGGTAGCCGTCATCCACTCGCATCGACGCAACACCATTATTCGATGGAGGGCCGCCACCTAGTCCGACACGCTTCGCTTGAAGAATTTCAGACGAACCCTGACCTGATCCATCAGATGGGACACGAATTCCCAGACGAACTTGACCTGTATCCTGACTTCGAATACTCGGGTTACGCCTGGGGAATGGCTGTCGATCTGAATGCTTGTATTGGCTGCAATGCCTGTATCGTCGCCTGTCAAGCCGAAAACAATATCCCGGTCGTCGGTAAGGATCAGGTCATCGTGGGGCGGGAAATGCATTGGATCCGGGTGGATCGCTACTACAGTGGTTCACCGGACCACCCACAAGTGTTCCATCAGCCGGTCATGTGTCAACATTGTGAAAAGGCTCCCTGTGAACCTGTTTGTCCGGTGGCTGCTACGGTTCACAGCAGCGAAGGACTGAACGACATGGTCTACAACCGCTGTGTGGGAACCCGATACTGTTCCAATAACTGCCCTTACAAAGTACGTCGCTTCAACTATTTCCTCTACTCGGATTGGAATACAGAATCTCTGAAGCTACAGAGGAATCCAGATGTCACGGTTCGCAGCCGGGGAGTCATGGAGAAGTGCACCTACTGCGTACAGCGGATCAATGGAGCACGGATTCAATCAAAACTGGAAGATCGAAAAATCCGGGACGGCGAAATCAAGACGGCCTGTCAGCAGACCTGTCCAGCTGACGCTATCGTCTTTGGCAACATCAACGATCCAGACAGCCGTGTTTCGCAATTGAAGCGGAGCCAACGAAACTACGGCATCCTGACCGAATTGAACACAAAGCCACGAACGACTTACCTGGCCAGGTTGAGCAATCCGAACCCCGCATTTGCGACGGAGTAAGCATAGATGGAATCGCGAGCGATCAATTCTTCCCGATACAAGAAAACTTATCAGCCACCTCCGCCGGTACTGGCGCCGGGGCATAACTATGCTACGGTCGGCGACAAGATTTCCGACATTGTTCTGAGTTCAAAGATAAACCCGGCCTGGGTTCTCGGCTTGGCGATCGCTTCAGCATTTGCGTTACTGCTGCTGATAACGATCTCGTATTTGCTCCTCAAGGGTGTCGGTATCTGGGGCATCAATATTCCGATTTCCTGGGGCTTCGCCATCGTCAACTTTGTGTGGTGGATCGGTATTGGTCACGCAGGAACCCTTATCTCGGCGATTCTCCTGTTATTCCACCAGCAGTGGCGTACTTCGATAAATCGATTCGCCGAGGCAATGACTCTTTTTGCGGTAATCTGTGCGGGGCTTTTCCCTCTTCTCCATACGGGGCGACCCTGGCTGGCTTACTGGCTGCTTCCATATCCGAACTCGATGGATATGTGGCCTCAGTTCAGAAGCCCTCTGGTGTGGGACGTTTTTGCTGTATCCACCTACCTGACAGTGTCCCTGATTTTCTGGTATGTGGGACTGATACCCGATCTAGCAACGATGCGTGATCGTGCCAAGAATCGGTTGGCCAAAATAACGTATGGCGTTATGTCGATGGGCTGGAGAGGATCGGCCGTCCACTGGTATCGTTATGAAACCGCCTACCTCCTGCTGGCCGGACTGGCCACGCCACTGGTTGTTTCGGTACATACAGTGGTGAGCTTCGACTTTGCCGTGTCGGTCATCCCGGGCTGGCATACCACCATCTTTCCTCCTTACTTCGTGGCAGGAGCTATCTATTCCGGATTCGCCATGGTCTTGACGCTCGTTATCCCGATCCGGGCATTCTACGGCCTGCACGATTTGATCACCGAGCGCCACATGCACAACATGGCGAAGGTGATGCTGGCGACTGGATTGATTGTGGCATACGGCTATGCGATGGAAGTCTTTTTTGCCTGGTACAGTGCTAATCCTTATGAAGGATTCATGATGATTAACCGCCAGTTTGGGCCTTATGCGTTCTTTTACTGGATGTTGATCCTCTGCAATATTTTGATTCCCCAGCTCCTTTGGAGTTCGCGAATTCGCAGAAACATGCTGTTGCTGTTCGTGATTTCCATCATCATCAATCTGGGAATGTGGCTAGAGCGCTTCATCATTGTTATTACCAGCTTGCATCGTGACTACTTGCCCTCTTCCTGGGATATGTTTTACCCGACTTTCTGGGACTGGGCGACCTTCTTTGGAACGATCGGTCTTTTCATGACCCTGATGCTTATCTTCATCCGAGTGTTGCCGATGATCTCCATCTTTGAGGTGAAGACTCTGATACCTGGAAAGAGGCAGCATTGAGCCATTCGCAGATGAAGAAGGTGGAAAGAGAATGAATAAACAGAGTTCTTCACTTTACGGACTACTGGCCGAATTCAGTGGCCCCGACGAATTGCTGTCAGCCGCCGAGCGCGCCTACAGCCTCGGTTACCGGAAGATGGACGCCTATTCACCTTTCCCGATTCACGGTCTTTCGGAAGCAGTCGGATTTCGAAAGACGGTTCTTCCCTGGATCGTTTTCGGAGGTGGTTTAACCGGTGCAATCGTTGGATTTCTGTTGCAGTACTGGGTGTCGGTAATCGCTTATCCACTCAATGTAGGGGGTAAGCCCCTCAACAGCTGGCCGGCCTTCATTGTTGTTACATTCGAGCTGACAATCCTTTTTTCGGCCCTTTCCGCCGTCGTAGGAATGCTCGTATTGAATGGACTTCCAATGCCGTACCACCCGGTTTTCAACGTCGACAAGTTCAAGAAGGCAAGCCGGGATGGATTCTTCCTGTGCATTGAAGCGCAGGACAGCCAGTTCGACCGTATCGAGACTCGCAAGTTCCTGGAAAGTTTGAATCCAAGTGAAATATCAGAGGTTGAGGATTGAGCCGCCGTGGCAACACATAGTTTTTCAAATGGAGACTGGAAACCAAGAGCATCACGCGTCCTGGTCATGTTGACTAGCCTGCTGGCTCTGTCGATTACTGGCTGTCGACTCGACATGCACGACCAGCCCAAATATCAGGTATACGAGGAGAGCGCCTTTTTCCCAGACGGCAGGGCCTCGCGCAACCCTCCTGATGGCACTGTCGCTCAGGGACAGCTCCGGGAGGATGTTCTCCTTTATACGGGCAAAGTCGGCAATCAGGACTCTCAAGTCTTTCCCTTTCCTATCACGGAAGAAATGCTCAGACGTGGACAGGAACGATATAACGTTTTTTGCGCTCCCTGCCATGATCGTGCTGGAACCGGACAGGGAATGATTGTCGAACGAGGAATGACAAGGCCTCCGTCGCTCCATACGGTCCGCCTTCGAGAGGCACCTCCAGGTTATTTCTTCGATGTCATCACCAACGGGTTTGGTGCGATGTTCTCCTATGCGTCCCGCATTCCGGCGGAGGACAGGTGGGCCATCATCGCCTACATTCGTGCTCTTCAACTCAGTCAGAATGCGACTTACGGTCAGGTCCCAGATGAAGTCATAGGGCAACTCGAGGAAGCAGAAAATGAATCAGAACAATAATGTAAGCGTCATTCTGACTCGGATTCAGAAATCGGCTGCCGTAGTGGGAGGAATTGCCCTTTTGGCGATGCTCATCGGGGCACTCCTGGACAGGGAACAGTTCTACCAATCCTATCTGCTAGGATACCTTTACTGGCTTTCGCCTACACTGGGCTGTCTAGGACTGCTGATGCTGCATTATCTGGTTGGGGGAGGGTGGAGTTTCATCATTCGACGTCAGCTGGAGGCGGCCGTGAAAATCCTACCGATCATGGCTCTTCTCTTTCTGCCGATCCTTTTTGGCATGTCCGACTTGTTTCCGTGGACTCACGCGGAAGAAGTGGCTATTAACCCCGTCGTCCAGCATAAGGCACCTTATCTGAACACTTCATTTTTCGTTCTAAGAGCGATCGGCTATTTTGCCCTCTGGGGCCTCCTGGCCTTTTTTCTCGTTCGCTGGTCCGCACGTCAGGACGAGACCGGAGATCCTGCTCTTCTGGAAAAGCTGAAATGGATCAGCGGCCCGGGAATCGTGTTGCTTGCTCTGACGATTAACTTTGCGTCGGTTGATTGGATCATGTCCCTTGAACCGGAATGGTTCTCGACCATATACGGTCTTCTTTTTCTGGTCTGCGGAGGCCTGTCGGCTCTGGCCATCATTGTGCTGGCAACCCGGCGTCTTTCCGCTGAGAAACCGCTGGTCGATCTTCTGCTGCCCAAGCATTTCCATGATTGGGGTAACCTGATATTGGCTTTCGTTTTACTCTGGGCCTATATGGCCTTCTCACAGTTCCTAATCATCTGGTCGGCAAATCTGCCCGAAGAAGTCTCCTGGTACGTATATCGGACAACTCACGGTTGGCAGATTCTCGCGATCGCTCTGGTAATCTTCCATTTCGCGCTTCCCTTCTTGATTCTGTTGAATCGGCGGAGCAAACGAGCGGCCTCTAACCTGGCCAAAATTGCCGGCTGGATGGTTGTGGCCCGCTTCTTTGACCTTTTCTGGTGGACCAAACCAGCCTTTTCGCCTGAAGGTTTTTCTATTCACTGGATGGACGTGGCAGCACCGCTCGCAATCGGCGGGATCTGGGTGGCTGCTCTTGCTTGGAACTTAAAAGCGCAACCATTGATGCCTCTTCACGATCCTCGGCTTGAAGAAGCATTTGGGAGCGAGGTATTGAATCATGGATGAAGAACGCCGAACCAAGAAGGGTACCGGCCCCCCGCAGGTTCAACCTGAACCCGGGGCGGCTGAGATACAGCCCGGACACGAGACAACTGATGCCGAGATAAAGCCGATCATCATCTTTCTTGTGAGCCTGGGGATTTTTATCATCATCGCGATGGCTGCGATGTCCTGGCTGTTGAGCTTCCTGGAAAGCCAGCACCAGGCTACTCAGAGAGAGGTTTCTCCTCTGGCCGACCAGCAGCAGATTCCGCCTGAACCCAGACTTCAGGCAAATCCAGCTCTGGACATGGAGAGTTTGCGACAGCGGGAAGAAGAACTTTTAAACAGCTATCAATGGATTGACCAGAATGCCGGCATCTTCAGGATCCCAATTGATCTGGCAATGGAAATAATTGCCGAGAATGGTTTGCCTTCACGAACTACAGGAGAAGTACAACAACAGAGTATTCAGGCGGACGAGGCGCCCCCTTCAGATAACCCGGAAGGCAGCCGCTGAAGATATAGTAAACTGGATTGTGCAATGACACAAAAGATACAGATTGGGATCGTGGGATTGATAGCTTTTTTCGCTTTCCACGGCCTTTTTGGGCAGCTTCAAAACACTCGCCCCGAAGGACTGAAGAATGTCGGACTCGATCAGAAGCTGAATTCTCAGGTTCCAATGGATCTCGAGTTTTCCGATTCCACCGGCCGGTCCGTTTTACTGGGCGATCTGTTTAACGAGCGTCCCGTCATCTTGACTCTGGTTTACTACGAGTGTCCGATGCTTTGCACAATGGTTCTCAATGGAACGCTTAAAGCCATTCGTACGCTCGAATTCACAGTGGGTGAAGATTTCGATATTGTTACCGTCAGCATCGATCCTGGGGAAACGCCTGGTCTTGCCGCTGAGAAGAAGGCTCAATATCTTGACAGTTACCGAAGGGAAAGTGGATCGCGGGGATGGTATTTCCTCACCGGAGAAGAAGATCAGATCAGGCAACTAGCAGATAGTGTCGGCTTTCGGTACGAGTACAACGAAGAAACCGACCAGTTTGCCCACGCCAGCGGCATCATGGTTCTCACACCACAAGGTCGGGTAGCTCGTTATTTTTACGGCATTGACTATTCTCCGCGTGATTTGAGGCTGGGATTGGTGGAAGCCGCCTCCGAGAAGATCGCCTCTCCCGTTGATCAGCTTTTGCTTTTTTGTTATCACTACGATCCCTCAACAGGGAAATACAGACTGGCAATTTTTAATCTCTTGAGAGTTGCTGGAGTCCTGACCTTGATCGGGATCGGATGGCTGATCTTCTACCTGGTTCGCAAGGAACGTCGGGAAGGTGCTGTGGCTCAGACTTGATATCTGAAGGGGAGCACATCCGGCTATTGCACCGAATCGATTTCAAGGACTTGCAGAAGACGGTCGGGGCAGGGTTTGGTTTGAATTGAAACAAAGCGGGTCGACTCGCTTTTGTTGGTGAGCTAAAAGACTATGTTTTCGAATTTCTCACTTTTTCCAGAGCAGGCCTCCACGATGGCTCGCGCGGTCGACAACCTCCTCTACTTCTGGGGGACGGTCAGTTCCTTTTTTCTGGTTCTGATCTTCACGATGGTGCTTGTTTTCGCCATCATTTACCGTCGGCGGTCGGAATCAGAGAGGCCGCGTCCCATCACTGGCTCGTTGAAGCTGGAGCTTCTCTGGACCTCCATCCCTCTCTTCCTCGTGATGATTATGTTCGGGTGGGGAGCGAAGGTCTTCTACGATCTGCAGACGCCGCCGCGTGAGACACTGAACCTCTATGTAGTCGGTAAACAGTGGATGTGGAAAATCCAGCATCCCGAAGGGAATCGCGAGATTAATGAACTGCACGTCCCTGTAGGAACACCTGTCAAGCTGCAGATGACCTCGGAGGATGTGATCCACAGCTTCTATGTTCCAGCTTTCCGAATCAAGATGGATGTTGTGCCGGGCCGTTACACGACAGCTTGGTTTGAGGCCACTAAGCCAGGCAAGTACCACCTTTTTTGCGCCGAGTTCTGTGGAACGGACCACTCAAGAATGGTGGGTTCTGTATACGTAATGGAACCAGATGAATACCAGGCCTGGTTGGTTGGCGATACCGGACCGGCTCTCTCAATGGCGGAAGCAGGCGGACAGCTGTTCAACCGCTTGAGCTGCCACACTTGCCATTCTTCAGAATCAGGAAGCCGCGGCCCGGATCTGGCCGGGATATACGGCCAACCAGTAAGTCTGATAAGCGGCGAAACCGTCATCGCTGACGAAGACTACCTGCGGGAATCGATCCTTGACCCAACGGCCAAGATCGTCGCCGGTTATGCTCCGGTGATGCCAACTTTCAGAGGTCAGCTGAATGAGGAGGAGTTGCTCAGACTGATTGCATATATCAGATCTTTATCCGGACTCTCAAACCCCGAAGTCCGGACTGAAGAAAGGACAAATACAGAACAATGAGTACGGCAACCGTTACTCCGACTGCAGTCGAAACCGAGAATTACCTTACTAGTGGGTATGGTCTCAAGTCCTGGCTCCTGACTCTGGATCACAAGAGAATTGCGCTTCTCTATCTGGCTTCTATCACCTTCTTCTTCATTATCGGGGGCCTTTTCGCGGTTCTGATCCGGCTCGAGCTGATCACTCCAGCAGGTGATTTCGTCAGTTCGGACACCTATAACAAAATGTTTACGATGCACGGGATCGTGATGATCTTCTTCTTCCTGGTCCCGTCAATCCCGGCTGTATTTGGGAACTTTCTAATTCCCTTGATGATCGGTGCCCGCGACCTGGCGTTTCCCAGAATCAACCTCTTGAGCTGGTATATCTTCACTATCG
>Ga0079224_100000423_pt1 | contig 41001 bp, 38 predicted proteins | sample Stecom2015_FD_80414 | JGI IMG/M metagenome (GOLD analysis project Ga0079224, IMG submission 80414) | Agricultural soil microbial communities from Utah to study Nitrogen management - Steer compost 2015 | ecosystem: Environmental > Terrestrial > Soil > Agricultural land | place: USA: Utah... | reverse complement strand
GGGCCGGTGTGAAGGCCGCCAATCCTGATGCCGAGGTGAAGGTGGCCTACGCGGAAAGCTTCGACGATGTGGCTAAAGGACGTTCCCTGGCGCAAAACATCTATAACAACGACGTTGATGTGATTTACCACGCCGCCGGCGGCGTCGGCAAAGGACTCTTCAACGAGGTGAAGACCCGCGAACAAGGAAAGTACTGGGCGATCGGCGTCGATATGGATCAGTCCGCCCTGGCTCCGGATCATACCCTCAGCTCGATGATCAAGCGCGTGGATGTGGCTGTGTTTGAAGTAACCAAGCAGGTGAAAGAGGGCAAGTTCCCGGGAGGAGAAGAAGTGGAGCTGGGCTTACAGGACGACGCCGTGGGCATCGCCGAGACGACCAGCAAGCATGTTCCCGAAAAAGTGCTGAAAAAAGTGGAGGAGTTCAAGCAGAAAATCGTAGATGGAGAGATCAAGGTTCCCTCGACGGAAGAAGAGTTTAAATCCTTTAAAGGATAGGGATGTAGCGGGGGCTAGCAAAAGCTAGCCCCTTTCTTGGGAGCACCATCGGAAGGGGGGAGTCGATTGTTTGTCGTTGAGATGGAGGGAATCACCAAGCGCTTCGGCTCCTTTGTCGCCAATGACGGAATCGATCTGCGGGTGAAGCGCGGGGAGATTCACGCGCTGCTCGGAGAGAACGGCGCGGGGAAGTCGACGCTGATGAATATTTTGTTCGGATTGTATCAGCCGGAAGAGGGCACCATCAAAATCAACGGAAAGAAGGTGACCATCAGCGATCCCAATGTGGCGGTCCGTCTGGGGATCGGGATGGTCCACCAGCACTTCATGCTGGTGGAACCCTTTACGGTGACGGAAAACATTATCCTCGGCAAAGAGCGGAGCCGGATGGGCTTTCTGGATCTGAAGCGGGCGGAGGAGGAGGTTCGTCGGCTGTCGGAACAGTACGGCCTCCAGGTGGATCCCCGGGCCAAGATCCGCGATATCTCGGTGGGGATGCAGCAAAGGGTGGAGATTCTGAAGACCCTGTACCGGGGGGCGGACATCCTGATTTTTGATGAACCGACCGCCGTGCTGACTCCCCAGGAGATCGATGAATTGATCGACATCATGAAACGGCTGGTACAGGAAGGCAAGACGATTATCTTCATCACCCACAAACTGAAGGAGATCATGCGGGCCTGTGACACGGTCACCGTTATCCGGAGAGGGAAAATGATCGATTCGCTCCCCGTCTCCGATACCGATGAGAACCGGCTGGCCTCCCTCATGGTGGGGCGCGATGTCTCCTTCTCCGTGGAAAAGGCTCCGAGTCAAGCCAAGGATCCGGTCCTCGAAGTGGAAGGTTTGGTGGTGAAGGATAATCGCGGCATTGAAGCGGTCAAGGGACTGGATCTGACGGTCCGGGCGGGTGAAATTGTCGGGATCGCCGGCGTGGACGGAAACGGCCAGTCGGAACTGATCGAAGCCATCACCGGCCTGCGGCGGGTGAATGCGGGAGTGGTCCGGCTGAACGGAACCGATGTGACGAACAAAAAAACCCGGGAGATTCTCCACCGGGGTGTGGGCCACATCCCCGAGGATCGGCAAAAGCGGGGTCTTGTGCTCGACTTTTCCATCGGAGAGAACCTGGCCCTCATCACCTATAACCGGTCCCCCTTTGCCCGCGGAATCCGCCTACGCTATCCAGAAGTGTTTGCCCATGCCAAACGCCTGATCGAGCAGTTTGACGTGCGGACACCGGACGAGCGCACGGCGGCCCGGGCGCTGTCGGGAGGAAACCAGCAGAAGGCGATCATCGCCCGGGAGGTGGAGCGGGATCCGGACCTGTTGATAGCGGCCCAACCGACCCGCGGTTTGGATGTAGGGGCCATCGAATTTATCCATCGCCGCCTGATCGAGCAGCGGGACAAGGGGAAAGCGGTGTTGCTTTTCTCTCTGGATCTGGATGAGGTTATGAAGTTGAGTGATCGGATTGCCATTATTTTCCGAGGAAAGATTGTCGGCTATGTGGATCCGAAAACGGTGACCGAAGAGGAATTGGGTCTCATGATGGCCGGTGGAAAGGGGGAAGAAGCGACATCATGAATCTCTTTGTTCGCGCCAATCGACAATCGCCGCTGCTGCTGGCTATCGTTTCCGTTCTGCTGGGCATGGTGGTGGGGGCGATCCTCATGCTGGTGGCCGGGTACGATCCGGTCCGGGCCTACAGCGCCCTGTTTCGAACGCCCTTTACCCAGCCCTTTGACATCGGGGAGACGATCCGCACCATTTCCCCCTTGATCATGACCGGTCTGGCTGTCGCTATCGCCTTCCGGACGGGTTTGTTCAACATCGGGGCGGAGGGGCAATATATCATTGGACAGTTGGTGGCCATCATCGTGGCGCTGAAGTTTTCCCTGCCTCCGGTGCTTCACGCCTTGGTCGCCCTGATCCTGGGGGGATTGGCCGGCGCCTTGTGGGCCCTTTTGCCGGGGATTTTGAAGGCGACCCGGGGCGTCCATGAGGTGATTTCCACCATCATGATGAACTTTCTCGCCTTTTATCTGTCCAACTATTTGGTCCGATCCTGGTTGAGCAGCGGGGCCGATTCCACGCCGATGATTCCGGAGAGCGCCTCCATCCGCTGGGATCCCTTGCAAAGCATTTTTGTCAACTCGCGGATCCATCTGGGAATCATTCTCGCGCTTCTCCTCGCGCTGTTCATGTATTGGCTCCTGTGGCGGACCACCATCGGGTTTGAATTCCGCGCGGTGGGGCTCAACCCGAGCGCTTCGGAATACGCCGGTATGAGCGTGAAGCGGAGCATCATCATGTCCATGTTGATCAGCGGTTCCTTCGCCGGTCTGGCGGGTGCCACTGAAATGTTGGGGACGGATGAGTATTTGACGATTCTCACCTTCTTTAACGGACTGGGCTTTGACGGGATCGCCGTCGCCCTGCTCGGTGGAAATACGCCCTTGGGTGTGATCTTGGCCGCCGTTCTGTTCGGGGTTTTGACCTACGGCGGTGGAACGATGCAGTTTGAAGCGAATGTTCCCTTTGAAGTGATTCGCGTGGTGTTTGCGGCGATTATCCTGTTCGTCGCCGCCAATGTCACCGGCTGGATCGTTGAGCGCTTCCGGCGGGGAAGGAAGGTGAAGGAAAATGCCTGATCTGACGTCTCTGATTCACTCGGCGGTGCTCTATTCCACCCCGCTCATCCTGGCGGCGATCGGAGGCCTCTATTCCGAGCGGTCCGGGGTGGTGAACATCGGCCTGGAAGGGTTGATGATTACCGGGGCTTTTACCGCTGCGGTGACCACCATCGTGACGGGAAATCCCTGGATCGGACTCGCGGCGGCAGTCGTTGCCGGTGTGCTGATGGCCATTCCCCACGCAGTGGCTTCGATAACCTTCAAGGCGGACCAGGTGGTCAGCGGGGTGGCGATCAACTTCCTCGCCCTGGGACTTTCGATTTATCTCGTAAAGTACTTGTACGATGGCGCCGGTAAAACGCCGACGGTACCGGAATTGTTGCACCAGGTGCCGGTTCCCCTGTTGAGTGACATCCCCGTGATCGGGCCGTCCTTGTTCAATCAATTTCCCACCACCTATCTGGCGTTTCTGGTGGTGATCGTCACTTATATCGTGTTGTACCACACCTCCTTTGGGATGCGGCTCCGGTCGGTGGGGGAGCATCCCCACGCAGCGGAGACGGCGGGAATCAATGTAATCCGGATGCGTTATATCGCTGTGATGATCAGCGGAGCCTTGGCCGCCGCCGGAGGAGCCGGATTGTCGATCGCGATCGGCAGCGAGTTTGGTCAAACCACCGTATCGGGTCAGGGTTTCATTTCCCTGGCGGCCCTCATTTTCGGGAAATGGCATCCCTTCGGCGTGCTGGGGGCGGCGATCTTTTTCGGATTTTCCGTTTCCCTGGCGTTGATCGGCCAAATTTATGGATGGACGCAGGTGGTTCCCAGCGAACTGCTGAGCATGTTGCCCTATGTCCTCACCCTCTTGGCCCTGGCCGGATTTGTCGGCAGGTCGGAGGCGCCGGCCGCCGTCGGAAAGCCCTACGAAAAGGGCGGCCGGTAAAAAGAATTCCCGGAAAAGCCGACGGGCGGATATCCGCCAGGCTTTCCGGGGATTTTTTTATGGGTTTCCGGTGATCAGGTTTTGGATCCACGCCTTCAAATCGACGATGCGCCGGTGCTTCGGTTGATCGGATGTGCCCCCTGCGATGAGGGGAACCAGCATTTCCCGACGTTTCAGGGAGCCGTGGCTTCCGCCGCCGGGATGGCTCGGGGAGGGGCCGTACCGAAACTCATAACCCTCGCGGGCGGTGACCAGGAGGCTGGTGCTCCGCTGAGCCCCCGTGGCTCCCAGAATTTGACGAAATGCATCGGGATAACTTCGGTACCCGATGCGTTTGGCTGCCGGATGGATCTGAAGATCGAGGACTTCCGGATTGCCCGTGAAGGACCAGGATCCGCCGTAGGGATCGGTCCACGGTCCGCCCCGCTGAAAGCGGAGGCTTCCCTTTCGGCTACGGACGGTGATTTCCCGCCCCTTCCGCCGAATGACCAAATCGACGCCGGGATGTTCCAGAAGGCGCCGGCAAACGGTTGGAATCCGGGAAGAGGAGCGGACCGGATAAAGGATGGCCAGCTGTTCGTTGGGGGCGACGATCCAATCGTATTTCCCCGGTTTCAGGACGGATCCCGGAGGAAGGAGGCGTTGCCCCTTTAACAGGTCCTCCAGGCGGATCTGGTATTGCCGGGAGCGTTTCACCGCAGCGTGTCCGCTATCCCCCACCATGATGAAGATGTACCGGTCGAGGGCATCCTCCCAGCTACCGAAGGAAGAGAGGAGGTTTGACAGGCGGTGATCGATCTCCAGGAGATGCCGACGATGGCCGGGGCCTTCCCGGTGCACTTTCTTGTCCAGGTCGGATAGGTAGGCGATCAACAGATCGGGTCGGGGGTTTCGGTGCAGCCATCGTCGGATCATGGGCCAGACATCGGCGTCCCGAAAGGAGCGGGCCCGGATTCGGATCTTCCCGTCTCCCTCTGAGATGAGGGGGCCCAGGGCCAGGAGGTGGGGGCCCGAGAGAGACCGCTTTGTCAGAGGCAGGGCGTGTCTGACGATTCCCCGATGAACCAGCAGGTTGATGGAGGCGGATCGGCGGCCGGTCCGTTCCAACATTTCGTGGATGGTGGTGACGCGGGAGTTGAGATGTTTTTGATTGAGATCGATCAAAGTCCAATTCAGAGTGGTCAAAAGTCCCTGCCTCCCCACGGAACGGGGAGAATCGCCGTAATTGACAACCCGCCGGGACGACGGATCGTACCAGACGAGGGCGGGGATGCCGTGTTCGTCCGGATAGCTGCCCGTAAGCAGGGTGCTGTCGATCACCACGCTCATGGTCGGAAATACGCTAACCATGTCGTCCCAGTAAAAGCCGTGGCGGATGAGGAAGGGAATCGCCTTCAGCTGATCTTCCCGGAGCAGCTCGTTCAGGGCTTCCGGCATCAAGGAATCGACGACGAGGAGCACCACGCCCCTCGATGCTGCGGCCGGTCGTTCCGGCGCTTGCAAGGGGGTTCGGAGACCGATGGGCAGCAGAAGGGTTCCGGTCAGGACCAGGACGAGAATCACCGAGAATAAAGATCGCAAGGATAATGCCCCCCCGATTGAAAGGTCCGTCATATAGTATGGCCGGAGGTGGGGATATTACCGGAAGGGAAAAAAGGGGCGTCCACCGTTTCGCTCCCCTTTGGGTTGGTCTATAATGGAAAGAGGTATCGTCTTCTTTTGATAAGGAGGGTTCGGTGTGGGACAAATGCCCTTTGAGACGGCTGCGGTGGGAAATGTCCGCGTTCACGTCTGTCCGACGGAAAAGTTTAAAACCACGACCATCGCGGCCATGATTCAGCAGGAATTGACACCGGAGACGGTGACGAAGACGGCGTTGCTGCCCAGCGTGCTTCAGCGCGGAACGGTATCCCATCCGTCGACGCTGCAATTGAAACGGAAGTTGGAGGACCTTTACGGGGCTACCCTGCACACCGAGGTGTTCAAGCGGGGAGAGCGCCACATCATGCATGTGGGGCTGGAGATCGCCAACGGCCGGTATCTCTCCGAAAGTCCGAAGCTGCTTCGGGAAGGGGTCGCCTTTTTGATGGAGGTGTTGACCCGGCCGGTGGTGGAGGACGGCGGGTTCCGCCGCGCCTATGTCGAGGCGGAGAAGAAGAATTTGAAACAGAAAATTGAAAGTCTCCTGGATGACAAAATTCGCTATGCCGCCCAGCGCTGTATCGCAGCCATGTGCGATGGCGAGCCCTTCGGCTTGTTTGTATACGGTCGGACGGAGGATCTGCCTTCCATCGACCCCATCCAATTGTATACATATTACCGCCAGGTGATCGAAACCTGTCCGATCGACTTCTTTTTTGTAGGAAACGTCTCCACGGATGACGCGGCGGCGTTGGTTCGGGAGTTGTTCCCCTACAGCGAAGGAGAGCGGCCGCCCGTCGAGGTGAATCGGGAACAACCCACCGTCAAACAGGTGAAGGAAGTGGTCGATCGGCTCGATGTGATCCAGGGGAAGTTGAATATGGGTTGCCGTACCGGGGTGACGATCCGGGATGATGATTACGTCCCCCTCCTGATGTATAACGGAATCCTCGGCGGCTTTCCCCATTCCAAGCTGTTTATGAACGTTCGGGAGAAGGCCAGCCTGGCCTATTACGCCTCTTCCCGCCTGGAAAGCCATAAGGGGATCTTGACCATCCAATCGGGCATCGAAATCGCCAACTATCAAAAGGCGTTGGATATTATCCGGAAGCAGCTGGAAGCGATGCGGAGAGGGGAGATCACCGACCGCGAGCTGAGCCAGACCCGGGCCACCTTGTCGAACCAGCTGCGGGAACGACAGGACCGCCCCTATGAGCTGATCGACTTTGCCTATCATTCGCTTCTGAGCGGAAGGGAATGGTCCCTCGATCAGTTGCTCAAGGGAATCGAGAGTGTCGACAAGGAGGATGTGCGCCGGGTGGCGGAACAGGTTCAGCTGGACACGATCTATTTCTTGCGGGATAAGGGGGGGAAGTCCGATGGAGCGCATTGAGCATCGCCAACTGGGGGAGACCCTGTATTACGAAGAGCTTCCCAACGGGCTTCAGGTTTACGTGTTGCCCAAGCCCGGCTTTTTCAAAACCTATGCCACCTTCACCACCCACTACGGTTCCATCGACAATCACTTCCAGCCGCCGGGCAAGGAGGCGGTTCGGGTTCCCGATGGGATTGCCCATTTTCTGGAACATAAAATGTTCGAAAAGGAAGATGGGGACGTTTTCCAGCATTTCGCCGCCCAGGGAGCCTCGGCCAATGCGTTTACCAGCTTTGACCGCACCGCTTATCTGTTTTCCTGTACGGATCAGGTGGAGGCCAATCTGACGACCCTCCTCGATTTCGTCCAAACACCTTATTTTACCGAGGCGGGGGTGGAAAAGGAGAAGGGGATCATCGGACAGGAGATCCGGATGTATGAGGATAATCCGGACTGGCGTTCCTATTTTGGCTTGATCGAAAGCTTATATCACCGCCATCCGGTGCGCATTGACATTGCCGGAACGGTGGAGTCCATCGCCGAGATCACCAAGGATACGCTGTACCTGTGCTATGAAACCTTTTACCATCCCGGCAACATGCTATTGTTCGTCGTCGGCCCCGTCGATCCCGAAAAGATCATAAACCTCGTGAGGGAGAACCAGGCGGGGAAAACCTTTTCCCGACAGGAAGAGATCGAACGCTTCTTCCCCGAGGAGCCGGACAGCGTCGCCAACCGGCGGAATGAAATCCGGTTAAGCGTCGGCATTTCCAAATGTTTGTTCGGATTTAAGGAAAGAAACATAGGATTGACGGGGGACTCCTATCTGAAGCAGGAGACGGCCACCGAACTGGTATTGGAAGCCCTGTTCGGTCCCGGCTCCGATTTGTACCAGTCCTTGTACGATGACGGGTTGATCGATGAAAACTTTTTCTTCGATTATTCCCTGGAGAAGGGGTACGGCTATTCTTGCATCGGCGGGGACACGCCGGATCCGGACGCATTGCTGAACCGGGTGCAGGAAGAGGTGCCCCGCATTTTGGAGAAGGGTATATCGGAGGAGGTTTTCGAGCGAATTCGAAAAAAACGGTTGGGGCAGGTGCTTCGGGCCCTCAATTCGCCGGAGTGGATCGCTAACCAGTTTACCCGCTACCGATTCAATCAAAGCGATTTGTTCCGCCTGATTCCGGCGTTGGAGGAGCTGACGCCGGATCGCGTCAATCGCCGTCTTCACGAACACATCGACTTGGACCGAATGGCGGTTTCGATTGTGAAACCCCTGGAGGAGTAGAAAAGGAGCCCACCACAGGGGGTTGTGCCGATGGCGGAAGCCGCGGCATAACCCCCTGTTGCGTGGGTGAATAAACGGTGGGAGGTGGGAGGATGACGAGACCGCTCGCAGGACAAGCAGCACTGGTATCCGGAGGCAGTCGGGGGATCGGTGCGGCGGTGGCCCGCCGGCTGGCGGAAGCCGGCGCCGATGTGATGGTGATGTACCGTACTTCCCGGGATGCGGCGGAAGCGGTGGTGCGCAGCTGTCGGATGCAGGGGGTGCAAGCCTTTGCGGAGCAGGGGGATGTTCGCGAATATGAAGATGTGAAGCGCATCGTCCGGCATTCCCTTTGGAACTTCGGCCACCTGTCCGTTGTCATTCACGCTGCCGGTGTCGTGGGAAGGGGACTGGTTCAGGATGTCAATGACCAGGAGTACGATCGGGTGATGGACACGCATGTGCGGGGAGCTTTTCACCTGGTTCGGGCTGCGCTTCCATCCCTGCTGGCGCGCAGGTACGGACGGATCATTTTTCTGTCATCGATCTGGGGAGAGGCGGGGGGTTCCGGCGAAGTTTTGTATTCCGCGGCGAAGGGAGCGATCAACGGTTTGACGCGGGCGTTGGCAAAGGAACTGGCTCCCTCCGGAATTGCTGTCAATGCCGTGGCGCCGGGAGCGGTCCAGACGGACATGCTGATGGAGCAATTGACGGAAGACGAGATGGAGGCCCTTGCCGAGCAGATTCCCGCCGGTCGCTTGGGAACACCGGAGGATGTGGCGGGAATGGTTTGCCATCTGTGTCTTCCCGAGTCGGGGTATGTGACGGGCCAGGTGATCCATGTCAACGGCGGCTGGTATCCGTAATTTTGGTTGCCGACAGGGGTGGCGCTTTCCTGCATAAGCGGAGGGGGAATTGATCATATTACTTTTTAGACCGAGCCAAAATGCAAAGGAGGCGCGACCCGTGTCCATCTTGGATAACTTTCAGGATTGGAAAAACTTTTTGTCTGAACGGGTAAAGCAAGCGGAAAAAATGGGGATGAATCAGGATACAATCCAGAATCTCGCCTATGAAATCGGCGATTACCTGGCCAAGGACGTGGAACCCAAAAACGAAGAAGAACGCCTGCTCAGGGATATGTGGAATGCGGCGGATCAGGATGAGCAGCGGGTGATTGCGGGATTAATGGTGAAAATGTTGAATGATGGTAAAAAATGAAGGAATTCTTTTCCACAAATGAAACGCCTGTGATAAAGGCGTTTCATTTGTGTTACAAAAGGATTTCATTTGGCTTCAGGGTTTTGCTCCGCGAAAGGCGTGTGGTATACTATATAGCGAATTAACGGGATCTTTGCCAATTCGACTGAATATTTGACAGGATTTGACGAAAGGTGTCCCGAATGATGGATAATGATAATATGTGGTATCTTGAATATCACATCCATAAAAACCGCCCGGGTCTTATGGGAGATATTGCTTCCATTCTCGGGATGTTATCCATCAACATTGTCACCATCAACGGGGTGGAGGATCGGCGGCGCGGGATGCTGCTCAAAACCGACAACCGGGAAAAAATCGACGCCCTCCAACAGATTTTGGAGCGAGTCGACAACATCACCATTACCGCCCTTCGTCCTCCGACATTGTTGGATCGGATGGCGATCCGCCACGGACGGTTTTTGGACCGTTGCCTGGAAGAGAAGCGAACCTTTCGTTTTACACGGGACGAGCTGGGTCTTTTGGTCGATTTTATGGCGGAGCTGATGAAGAGAAAAGGACATCAGATGATCGGTGTGCGGGGGATGCCGAGGGTGGGGAAAACGGAATCGATCGTGGCATCCAGCGTTTGCGCCAACAAGCGTTGGACCTTTGTCTCTTCCACGCTGCTCCGTCAGACGGTTCGCAGCCAGCTGGCGGAGGATGAGATGAACCCCGATAACGTGTTTATTATCGACGGGATCGTTTCCACGCTTCGAGCGACGGAACGTCACCATACATTGGTTCGAGAAATTTTGCAAATGGATTCCACAAAGGTGATCGAGCATCCCGACATCTTTGTGCGCGAGACCGAGTACACGTTGGATGATTTCAATGTGATCATCGAACTCAGGAATTACCCCGAAGAAGAAATCGCCTATGACGTTCTAGATTCCGGTTTTGCGGCATTTTAACGCTGATAAAATTCGGGGAGAGACGAGGAGTGGGAAACATGGAGATCGGAACTCAATTGAGGCGGGCGCGTGAAGCGATGGGTTTGACACTGGAGGATGTACAGCAGAAGACGAAAATCCATGCGGAGTATCTCCAGGCGCTGGAAAGGGATCGGTTTGATTCGTTGCCGAGCCCCTTCTATGTGCGCGCGTTTCTCCGAACCTATGCGAGATGTCTGGGAATGGATCCCCAACCGCTGTTGGACCGCTACGAACGCCTCAATCAGGGAGGAGCGGATCCTGCGGCGAGCTTTCGGAGAACCCGCCCCCTCCAGGGCGGCGGATATCGAAGCAACACCGGACGTTTTCGAACCGCTCCCCCTTTGAGTGCTACCGGGCCGAACCCACGTGTCGCGTCTGCTTCAGAACGTCCGAGTCAACACACGGGACCCTTCCGACCCGCTCAAAGCACCGGACGCTTTCACACCGTTCAGCAGAATGCGGTCACTGGAGGGGAACGGGCCGTGGGTGAGGAGACGCGGCCTCCCGTCTCTTCCCGGCTTCCCATCACTTCTCGCCCCTCGGGGGTTTCTCAGCATACCGGTCGTTTCCGGACCGGATCATACCCGATCGTCAAGCAGGACGGACAAGCTCTTCCGCAACCGAGATCCGCATCGGGCAGCAGGCCTTCCGCCTCCCAGCAGGGGGGGCGGGAAAAGAAAAGAGGCAGCTTGTGGATCGGTGTCGCCGCGGTGGGCGTCCTCCTTCTGGGTTCGGCGGCATGGTACTGGACCCAGGATGACAACCCCGCGGGCCATCCGCCGTCAGCTGCGGAGGATAGCGGCGGGAATGGCGGAGATGGAACGGCCTCTGCCCAGGAAACGAATACGCCTGAGCTGGTGCTCAAGGAAGTGGATTCCGGCTTTCCGGGCGATTTGTACGAGCTGAGCCAAGCGGACGGGATTGTGCTCGAGATCAAGGCGACCCAGGGGGAAAGCACCTTTCTCTACGGTGAAAACCCCGATGAACCGGAAGAGACGTATACCTTGAACCTGGGGGATGTCCGGACCATCAAAAAGGACGAATTTCTGTGGTTCCGGTTGACGGTTCCTTCTGCGGTGCAAATTCGGGTGAACGGAGTGGAAATCGATACGACGGCCCAGGATGTGGCGAAAAGCTATCGCATCAAACTGAAAAAATAATCGGGTATAACAGCGTTTCGGGAGGTGGGCCGGGTTGGCGGGGGATATCGGTTATCGGCTGAAGCGAGCCAGGGAAGCCCGGGGTTTGACAGTGGATGAGGTGGCGGAACGCATTCGTATCGACAGGGTATATTTGATGGCGATGGAGGAGGGGCAGTTTGATGCACTTCCCAGCTCCTTTTATGCCCGCTCCTACCTGCGTTCCTATGCTCATTTTCTAGGGTTGGATGCATCGGCGATATTGCGGGAGTTTCGGGAACGAACATTGGAACCGGAACCCCTCGATGATCCGGTATCCCGCAGATGGAGCCAGAAGTCGCATCGGCCATCCAATCAGGAGGAAGAAGGCTACCAGTGGCCTTTGCCCGAGCGGGTGGAGGATCCGGAGCCTTCTCCGTTGACGAGGAGGGGCAGAGCAAGGGGGTGGATCGAGGAGCCCCCATATGAACCGGAGCCGTCGGGGGATACTCCTTACCGCTCGGCACACGCCCGTAGCAGGATGGATGTGTCCCGGGAGGACGTCTATCATGACGAGTCCCCTTCTGCGGATCCGGCCTCATACGGTCAGTCCCCGCCTCCATCGCATCCGACGAAGCCCTTGAGGAGGCCTTCCATGCCGGAGGATGTGCCTCCCCCCAGCGAGATCGGGCTCCCGATGCGCTCGACAGAGTCCAGGGGACGCTCCTTGCCGGTGGCATACGACAGAAACCACCAGACCGACTCGATTCCCCACCTTTCCCGGCGGCGAAAAGCCGCAGCGAAAGAAAAGGAAAGCGCCTTCGGAAAGTGGTACAACCGGTTTCTCATTGCGGGAACGGTTCTCCTGATTCCTGCCGCCCTGGCGGTCGGTATCCTGATCTGGGGGGACAAAACCCAATCGACCAATGCCGGGGATCATGCTGAAGTCTCGGCGGACGGCGAATCCGAGAAAAAGGATCCGATCGTATATCCCCTTGAAACCAGCAAAAGCGGACCCGATCATTTCGAACTGACCCAGGCGGACAAAATTGAGCTCAAGGTCGATGCAAAGGGAGAATGCCGGATCGAGGTTCGGGAGCAGGAAGTGGGTAAAAGCTTGAAAGAGGTGACCCTGAAATCCGACTCGCCTCCCTTCGCGTACGAATCCGGCAAGGAAGATTTGTGGATCGAGTTGAAGCCCTCTAAGAGTGCGAAAGTCTCGGTGAACGGGAAACCGATCGGTGAATATGAGAAACAAAAAGTGATCCATATCCGTTTGGTGAAATGAGCTCCCGTTAAGGGAGCTTTTTGACATCAAGAAGGGCAGCAGGTTATACTCAAACAGGAACGAGACGCGAGGATTGTTGGGTTGGCTTAATTTATGGGAGGTGTGCCGGGTGTCTCTCGAGATCGGTCTCCGGCTGAAAGAGGCAAGAGAATCATTGGGTCTGACCATACAGGATATTCGGGACCAAACCCGCATCGAGTCCGGTTATCTGATCGCCCTTGAAAATGGGGATTTTGATAAATTGCCCAGCCCCTATTTTGTACGCACCTGTATACGGGCGTACGCCAAGTGTGTTGGCATTGAGCCGCATCACCTGTTGAAAAAATATCATCCCATTCCGGGGGATTCCGGGGCTTCAAACTCGTCAAAAAAACGGAACACGGGTCGACAGCAGGCGGTTCAGGATCGCTCCCGCTTTACGTCGACGTATCCCCGTATTGATGAGTCTGCCAATGCCCCCGATGGAGAAGGGGGACGGCTGGAACGCACTACGCGCATGGATGCGCTGTCCCGAACCAATCCGGGCTTGGGATCCAAATTGCCGTCGAACGAGAACGCCCCTACGAGCGCTCTTCCCGACGGGAGAATTATCATACTGATCCCGGACGGACCGATGATTCCGGAGCGGCCCCGATCAAACGGAACACGGGTCGACAGCAGGCGGTGCCGGACCGTACCCGCTTCACGTCCAGGTTTTCTCGCTTATCATCCCGCGGGGAGTCGGACAGGGCCGGTGAGGAATGGGGGAAGGAAGGAGCGCCGGTCCCATCGGAGCACACCACGCACATGGATTCGCTGTCCAAGCGGTCAAACTTGAGCCGGGGAACCGATCCTGCCGAGGAACCGACATCGCGATATCCGATCCCGAAGGATTTTTCGAGCCGTTCCCGCCGTTCGGAAAGGGCTCAGGAAAGCTCATCCAGCCGAAAAATTCGCCGGGTGGTTATGATTGCGGGAGTTGCCCTGGTCATCCCCATTGCGGCTTGGGGAGCCTTTACGCTCTTAAAGGATGATTCTTCCGGGGAGGCATCGCCCCCGACTGCGGAGCAACAAAGTGAGCCGGAGGGTGTGAATGCCGAACCGCTGTCAGAACCGGAGGAGGATGCTTCGGCTTCCGGAGAGGGAGAGGCTGAGGTGACCCTGGTGGAGAACAGCGGCGGAGTCGCTCATTATCAAACCGCAGCGGGTGAGATGATGATCGAAATCGGGCCGGTCACCGATGTTTGTTGGGTGCAGGTTCGCGAAAAACGAGAGGGTGGAAACTATCTGAAGGATGTAACCCTGAGAAATAACGAGTCCTTTAAATATGAACATCCTGCAGAGGGGTCCTCCGAATTGTATATCGAACTGGGAGCCCCCCATGCAGTTCAACAAATCAAGGTGAACGGACAGTCCATCGATTCCTCCAAAATCATTCATATCGAACGGACCGAGTAAAGGCTTGAGAGCATCCGGGGCAGGGAGGGCCGCCGCGGTTTCCCTGCCCCAAAGCTCTGGTTTAAGACCTTGCGTAGGGTTCGGGATGCAAGGTCGGGAGGTGTCAGTCCATGTCCAATCCCATGGAAGAATTGAGGCGGGCGCGGGAAGCGGCCGGCCTCAGTTTAGAGGATGTTGAGCGCAAGATTCATGTGCAGTCCCGGTATCTGAAGGCAATCGAAGAAGGGGATTTTTCCGCACTGCCCGGATATTCCTATACCCGGGCGATCATTCGCTCCTATGCGCAGTGCCTGGGGGTTTCGTCGGCGCCGATTTTGCATTATTATGAAGAGCAATCGCAATCCTACACCACCGAGGTTTTGACGCCCGCGCGGCGTCCGCTTCCCAGTCGAAGGGATCGGTACGCGGCGAGGAAAAGCCGGAGCAAGGACCGGAAGCCGCCGTTTTGGACGAGACTGTCTTCGAAGAAATTATGGATTGGTTCCTTATCGTTGATTTTTCTATTGATCGTAACGTCTACGCTTTATTTTTTTGTTTCCTCCGGGGACGAACCGGCGCAGGAAGATGGGATGGCTTCCGTGGAGGCATCGCAGCCATCGGAAGAAGGGGCTTCATCGGGGGAAGATGCATCGCCGCCGGCGGCTCCATCCAAGGATGAAGCAGCGGTTACCGTTCGCCTGGTGAAAACGTCGGAGTCGAACGAGCACGGTGACGAATACGCCATCGACAATGCGGAGAAGGTGGTTGTCACCATCAAGGCTTCGGCCGAGAGCTGGTTTCGCGCCCGGGGAGGGGGGCCGACCAAAGCCGTCATGAAGGACGGATATATTCAGGCGGGAAAAACGGAAACCTTCACCCATTCCAATTGGATTTCCCTTCATCTGGGCAAGCCGGACAAGATCGAGTTATATGTCAATGGATACTTGATAGACACGGAAGGGCAGAAAGATCCCCAGACATACCAGTTCCGACTGAATCAAAAGGACGAAGGAAAGACGAAGAAGAATTCGTAGGAGCCGATGCACTTTTTGACATGTAGAATGGGCATCGTATATACTTACGGAAGAATCTCAGTGATGGTGCCCATTTTTTGGAGGAAATGCGATGCCGGAAAAAGTTGCGATTGTCACTTTGGGATGCGAAAAGAATCTCGTGGATTCCGAAATTATGTCGGGCTTGATGGACCGGGAAGGACACACGTTGGTGGATGATCCAAACGACGCTACCGTCGTGATTGTAAATACATGCGGATTTATCGATGCCGCGAAGGAAGAGTCGGTCGACACCATTTTGGATTTGGCTTCACTGAAAGAAAAGGGACGACTGAAAAGCCTGATCGTTGCCGGGTGCCTCGTGCAGCGATATAAAGAGGAATTGATGAAGGAGATTCCCGAGATCGACGGAGTCGTCGGTACCGGCGATTTTGGGAAGATTAACGAGGTGATCAATCAATCCCTTTCGGGACGTCGCCCGGTCATAGTGGGCAACCCCGTCTTTTCGTATGAAGAGGCTCTCCCGCGGAAACGGTTGACCCCTCGCCATTTTGCCCATGTCAAAATTGCCGAGGGTTGTGACAATGCATGTACCTTTTGCAGCATTCCCATGATGCGCGGGGCCCTTCGCAGTCGGAGTATCGAGAGCATTGTCAGCGAGGTGGAGCAGTTGGCTGCGGAGGGCGTGCGGGAAGTCAGCCTGATCGCCCAGGACACCAGCAACTACGGGGTCGATCTGTACGGCAGCCCAGCCCTGGCCTCCCTATTGAACCGTGTCTCCGAAGTGAAGGGGATTCACTGGGTTCGCCTTCATTATGTTTATCCAGGGGCTTTTAACGAAGAGCTTTTGGAAACGATCGCTTCCAACCCGAAGATCTGCAAATATATCGACATGCCCCTGCAGCACAGCGAGGATCGCATTCTCAGACGGATGCGGCGACCGGACAGACAGCGGGATATCCTGTCCCTGATTGAGAAGATCCGCAGTCGCATCCCGGATGTGGCGATCCGTACGTCGCTCATTGTGGGCTTTCCCGGAGAGACGGAGGAAGACTTTGAGAACCTGCTCCGCTTTGTCCAGCAGGTGCAGTTCGATCGGTTGGGGGTATTCACCTATTCCAAGGAGGAGGGCACACCGGCTTCCCGATTGCCTGATCACCTTCCGGAGGAGGTTAAGGAGGAGCGGGCCAACCGGCTGATGGAATTGCAGCGGCAGATTTCGAACCAACGGAATCAGCGGCATATCGGTCGGGACCTGGAGGTTTTGATCGAATCCTACGACGGACGAAACGATGTCTATGTAGGCCGTAGTCAGTACGACGCCCCGGAGATTGACGGCGAGGTATTTGTCCGTGGTCAACAATTGCCCATCGGCGAAGTGATTCGCACCCGGATCACCCACTCCTTTGAATTTGACCTCGCGGGGGAGGTTCTCTGACGTGAATTTGGCCAACAAAATCACGCTGGCCCGCATCTTTCTGGTTCCGGTGGTGATGTTCTTCCTGCTGGTGCGCTTCAATCTCGGCCAGTTTCAGTTTGGGCAGGGTGTGATCACCGTCAGTGAGATCATCGCCGCGCTGATTTTTATCCTGGCCGCCGTCACCGATGGGTTGGACGGATATATCGCCCGGAAACGGAAGCTCGTGACCAATCTGGGGAAATTATTGGACCCCTTGGCGGACAAGTTGCTGATCTCCGCCGCATTGATTTCGCTGGTGGAAATGCAGCGACTGGATGCGTGGGTGGCGATTGTGATTATCAGCCGGGAATTTGCGGTGACCGGACTTCGAATGATCGCTGCGGCGGAGGGCGAGGTGGTTGCCGCCAGCCCCTGGGGAAAGCTGAAGACGATCGTGCAGATCATCGCCATCGTCGCCCTGATGATCAATAATTTCCCCTTCTCCTCGGTGGCTTTTCCCTTCGCCAAAATCATCACCTGGGGCGCTGTGATTATCACCGTCTGGTCCGGCGTGGACTATTTTATCAAAAACTGGAAGGTGATCCGCTTTTCCAAACATCGGTGAGAGGCGGTGCCCGCCACGAAAAAGGTCCGCCGAGTCACGATAACAGGAGGATTGTATGCGCGCTGAAATCATTACCGTTGGAACGGAGCTGCTTCTGGGTCAGATTGTTGATACCCATTCCGCCTATCTCTCCCGTGCGTGCGCTGAACTGGGGATCAGTGTCTATTTTCACTCCACCGTCGGGGACAACCGGGAGCGGCTGAAGGAGACGTTGCGCTTGGCCGGCTCCCGGTCCGATCTGGTTTTGATCGCAGGAGGTCTCGGCCCGACCGAGGACGATTTGACCAAAGAGGCGCTCGCAGAGGTCCTGGGCTTGCCCCTGGTGGAACATCCCCCTTCCATCGCCAGGATCGAAGCCCTGTTTGCTCGGCTCGGCACATCGGTGCCGCCTGGGAACTATAAACAGGGTCTGGTGTTCGAAGGGGGAAAGGTTTTTGTCAACCGCAACGGGACGGCTCCGGGTGTGGCCGTCACCCACAGGGGGGTTACTTACCTTTTGATGCCCGGACCTCCCCGGGAACTGATCCCGATGTTCGAAGAGGAAGTGAAACCCTTTCTGATTTCCCTGCTGCCCGGTGAGGATGTGATCGTCTCCCGGGTTTACCGCTTTTTCGGGATCGGTGAGTCCCATCTGGAGGATCGGCTCAAGGATCTGATCCAAAACCAGGGAAATCCGACGGTTGCCCCTCTGGCTAAGGAGGCGGAGGTCACTCTGCGTTTAACGGCCAAGGCCGGCAGCGTGAAGGAAGCGGAGAAGCTGATGGAGCCTGTCCGACAGAAGATTCTTGAGCGGCTCGGCGGCTATTGCTACGGGGAAGGGGATTTGTCGCTGGAAGAGCTGGTCATCCGGCGTCTCCTGGAGCAGAAGCGGACTCTGGGCCTTGCGGAAAGCTGCACCGGCGGTCTGATCGCTCGAATGCTTACCACGGTTCCGGGGAGCAGCGGAGCGGTGAAGGGAGGCGTGGTCAGTTACACGTCGGAGGCAAAGGGAGGGGTATTAGGGGTTCCCTCCGCGGTGATGGAGCGGTTTGGGACCGTCAGCATGGAAACGGCCCTCGCCATGGCGGATCGCGCACGGGAAACGTTTGATTCCGATTTCGGCGTCAGTGTGACCGGTGTAGCGGGTCCGGACCCGGTGGAAGGGAAACCGGTGGGATTGGTCTATGTCGGTTGTGCGGAAAAGGGCTGTCCAACCCGGATTTACCGACTCCGTCTTGCCGGAAACCGCCAGGGGATCCAGTTGCGTGCAGCAAAATATGCACTTTTTATTCTACAGGAACGTTTAAAGAAAGGTGAAGCTCAGACATGAAGCGTTTTGACTCGTTTGATTTGGATCCGGCGATCTTGCGGGGGATCGCCGATATGGGATTTGAGGAACCCTCACCGATTCAGGCGGAGTGTATCCCTCTGGTCCTTCGCGGAGAAGATGTGATCGGCCAGGCCCAGACGGGAACGGGCAAGACCGCCGCCTTTGGAATCCCGGTGCTGGAAAGAATCGATCCCCGTCGCCGTGAGGTACAGAGTTTGATTTTGGCTCCTACGAGAGAGCTGGCGATTCAAGTGTCGGAAGAGATGCGAAAAATCGGCCGTCCCAAAAGGGTCAGGACCCTTCCCATTTACGGCGGGCAGTCGATCGGGAGGCAGATTAAAGCCCTTCAGCAGGGCGTCCACGTGGTGATCGGGACGCCGGGACGCATCCTGGACCACCTGCGCCGGGGAACGCTCAATCTGAGTCAGGTGGAGATCATGGTCTTGGATGAAGCGGATGAGATGCTGGACATGGGCTTCATCGACGACATCGAGTCGGTGATGAAGTATTTGCCCAGGCACCGGCAGCTTCTCCTCTTTTCGGCCACCATGCCGCCCGCCATTCGGCAGCTCGCGCAAAAGTATATGCGCAAACCCCGCTATGTCACGGTCAGTCGGGGCGAAGTGACCGTTCCCGTCATTGAGCAGGCATACTACCGGGTGCTGGAGAGCAATAAGCTGGAGGCGTTGTGCCGGGTTCTGGACAGTGAGGATATCGACTTGGCGATCCTCTTTTGCCGGACCAAAAAAGGCGTGGATGAACTGGCGGAGGCGCTCCAGGCAAGGGGGTATCTGGCCGGAGGGTTGCACGGCGATCTGCCCCAGCAGCAGCGGGATCGCGTGATGAACGCCTTCCGCGGCAAGGAGATTGAACTGTTGGTGGCCACGGATGTGGCGGCTCGGGGGATTGATGTCGGAAGCGTTTCCCACGTGATCAACTATGATATTCCCCAGGACACCGAAAGCTATGTCCATCGCATCGGTCGTACCGGACGGGCGGGTAAGACGGGAGTTGCCCTCACTCTTGTCACTCCTCGGGAGATGAAGCAGCTCCGTTCGATTGAGGAGGAGATCCATCAGCGGTTGGAGCTGCGGGAGATCCCCAGCCTGGAGGAAGTGGCGGAGAAGCAGCAACAGGCGTGGATCGCTCAGGTAGAGGAGACGATCCGCTCGGAGCAGGATTTTTCCCTCTTCCGGGAGATGGTGCGGGAGTTGACAACCCGACACAGCTCGGAAACCGTCGCCGTGGCCGCCCTTTACCTGGCTTTTGCCGATCGGTTGACCGGAAGCGCGGATCCCGCCTACGATTTTGGCGAAACGGGAGCTGCTCCCGGAATGGTTCGCTTTTTTGTGAATCTGGGTCGAAACGCCAACATTCGTCCGCAGGAATTGGTCAAAGCGATATCGGAGCAGGCAGGCATTTCCGCCAAACAGGTGGGACGGATCAACATTTACGACCGGTTTTCCTTTGTGGAGGTGCCGAAAGAGGTGGCCCCCTTTGTTTTCGAAGCCTTGCGCCAATCGAAGATCAATGGTGCGAGGGTGAATCTTGAACCGGCTCGTCCCCGGAATCGTTCCTGAAAAAGATGAAAACACCCTGCCGAAATGCGGCAGGGTGTTCGCGTTATTGAATGCCCAAGGCGATCTTGGCGTACCGGGACATCCGGTCTTTGGTCCACGGCGGGTCCCAGACGATGTTGACTTCCACGTCTTTGACGCCTTCGACCCTTTTGACAGCTTCGGTCACGGCGCCATTGATCATGCCGGCCAAGGGGCACCCCATCGCCGTCAGGGTCATCGTCACTTTCACATTGCCCTCGTCGTCGATATCCACGCCGTAGATCAATCCCAGGTTGACGATATCGATTCCCAATTCGGGATCATTGACTTCACCCAGGGCGTCCATGATCTCCTCTTTCATCTTTTCCTTGTCCATCTCCATCCCCCTTTCATCAGCGCGATGTGTTTTGCCATCGATGTTGTCTTCCTTAGTTTACCACAATCGAGTGGTTGTCGAAACAAGGGGAGGGCATTGAGGCGAAAACGGAGGGTTGGAATCCGAATAAATGTTCGCAAATGATCTTGGCACCCGGTGAAAAACAAGGTATGATGATATCGAGGTGAAACGGAAACGGGGGAGTGATCCTATGTCCGACCGTCGTCAGGCTTTGGAGATGGCTCTAAGGCAGATTGAAAAGCAGTTTGGAAAAGGTTCGATCATGAAGATGGGGGAGGCGGCCAACACCCAGGTGGAGACGGTGTCCAGCGGTTCCTTGGGGCTGGATATCGCTTTAGGGGTAGGCGGCTATCCCCGCGGTCGAATTATTGAAATATACGGGCCCGAATCGTCGGGGAAAACGACGGTGGCTCTCCACGCCATCGCCGAGGTTCAAAAAATCGGCGGACAAGCCGCCTTCATCGATGCGGAGCACGCGCTGGATCCGGTATATGCCAAGCGGTTGGGGGTCAATATCGATGAATTGCTCCTTTCCCAGCCGGATACCGGGGAACAGGCGCTGGAAATCGCGGAGGCGTTGGTTCGCAGCGGAGCGATCGACATCCTCGTGATCGACTCGGTGGCGGCCCTGGTGCCAAAGGCGGAGATCGAGGGGGAGATGGGGGATTCCCATGTGGGTCTTCAAGCCCGCCTCATGTCCCAGGCGCTTCGGAAGCTGTCGGGGGTGATCAGCAAGTCGAGGGCGATCGCCATCTTCATCAACCAGGTGCGGGAAAAAGTGGGGGTCATGTTTGGAAACCCCGAGACCACCCCGGGAGGACGGGCCCTCAAGTTTTATTCCAGTATCCGCCTGGAAGTTCGTCGAGCGGAGACGATCAAGCAGGGAAGCGAGATGGTGGGGAACCGGACCCGCATCAAGGTGGTGAAGAACAAGGTGGCGCCTCCCTTTAAACAGGCCGATGTGGACATCATGTACGGGGAGGGCATTTCCAACGAGGCGAGCGTCCTGGACATCGCAACGAGTTTGGACATCGTGAACAAAAGCGGTGCCTGGTATTCCTGGAGCGGCGAGCGCCTGGGTCAAGGGCGGGAAAACGCCAAGCAGTTTTTGAAGGAACATCCCGAAGTGCGCGAGCAGATCGAAGCGGCGATCCGGGAACATTACCAGCTGCCTCCCCTCAAACGGGCGGAGGATGATTCTTCGGAGGAGCTTCCCCTCGGATGAATCCGACGGAAAACGGAGTGATCACCCGGATTGAACGGTTGCCGGGTCGACCGCGATACCGGATCTTTGTGGATGATTCGTGCCGTTTCACCGTGGAAGAGGATGTGCTGATCAAATGCGGTTTGACGAAGGGGATGACGGTGGATCCCGAGCGGCTGGCCTCGATTCTGGAAACGGAGGAGTGGAGCCGGGCCCGGAGGCTGGCTCTCCGGTATCTCGCCAGCAAAAGGCGCACCGCTTGGGAGCTGGAACAGATGCTCCGACGAAAAGGGGTTTCTTCCGCCCACAGGGAAGCTGTTTTGGAGGAATTTCACCGCTTCGGTTATCTCGATGATCATGCCTTTGCCCGGGACTGGGTGGAGGAGCGGAGAAGCCGAAAAGGGTATGGAGCGGCACGAATCCGCAGGGAACTGGAGGAGAAAGGAATTTCGCCGGAGTTGATCGACCGGGTGTTGGGGGAAGTGGATGAAGAGGATGAGTTTCGGCTGGCCATGGAGGTGGCCGAACGCCGTTTGTCCCGCATGCGCGATCTTCCCTGGGCCGTTCTGGAACGGCGGCTGGGTCGCCAGCTGTTGAATCGCGGCTTTTCTTCGACGGTGGTGTTGGAAGTCCTGGAGCGTGTCCGGTCGACCGATCGGGAAGAGGAAGGGTGAGGGCTGGTGCGCTTTCTTTATGTAACCGATACGCATATCCGCGGAACCTCTCCCCGCAGCCGGACCGACGACTTTCCCCGGGCGATCCGGGAGAAGCTGCAGGAAGTGGTTGAGCTGGCTCATCGGGAAGAGGTGGATGCGGTTCTCCATGGCGGGGATCTGTTTGACCGTCCGGATATTTCACCGGCGGTTGTCCGGGAGTTCGCAGCCCTTTTCCGCCGATTGCAGGTCCCCCTTTATTTGATCGCCGGCAACCACGACATTTACGGCCACAACCCGGAAACGGTCGATCGATCGATGCTGGGTTTGTTGGATGCCTTTGGGACGGTTCGGCTTTTGCGGAACGGGGAAAAGCTTCTTTTGGAAAAGGGCGGGGTGTCGGTCCAGCTTTCGGGGCAATCCTTTCATTACGATTTGGACAAGCGGGATCCGGCCCTCGATTACGCCGTGGAAAACCGAACCGGTGCCGACGTCTGCATCCATATGGTCCACGGGATGGCCGTCGATCGGGCGCTGCCTGCAGAGGTTCCCCACACGCTCGTCGACCATCTCTGGTTCGATGCGGTGGATGTGCTGCTGACCGGCCATTATCACGCCGGTTTTCCGGTGCAGCGACGCGGAGGTCGCTACATTGTCAATCCGGGGGCGCTCGCCCGGATCAATAACCACCCTTCGGAGATTCGCCGCCGTCCCCAGGTAGCCGTCATCGAGGTGGAGGGAGAGATCCGCGTCCGAATTCTTCCTCTGCGCTGCGCCGCCGCGGGAGAGACGGTGTTGGATCGTTCCTACATGGAGAAGGCGATGTTCCGGGAAGAGAAGATGGCCAGCTTTGTTCAGCAAATCCGGGCAGGGGGAAATTTTCGGCACCTGGCGGTGACCGACATTATCGAGGAGATCGCGCAGCTGACGGGAGTGGAGGATGAAGTGCGGCTTGAAGCGCTTGCTCGGATCGGCGAGGTGCAGGAGCGGTTCGGATACGGGGAAGGTGTGGAGGATTGAAGAAATTTAAAGGCCTTGTCATCGAAAATTTTCAATCCCATGAACGGACGGAGATCACCTTTTCCGAGGGGCTCAACGTGTTCGTAGGTCCGTCGGATAGCGGCAAGAGCGCGATTTTGCGCGCCTTGCGCTGGGTGCTGTACAACCAGCCCCGGGGAAGCGATTTTATCCGAACCGGCGCATCCCGCTGCCGGGTGACCCTCATCCTTTCCGACGGGACGCAGATCGTCCGGGAACGGTCCTCCTCGGTCAACCGTTATTTGATTCGGGATCCTGAAGGGAATGAGCGGGTTTTTGAAGGGTTTGGCAGTGATGTGCCCGATGAAGTGTTGGAGGCCCATGGCATGGTTCCCCTGCAGCTGGACGAGGACCGGGAATTGACGGTGCAGATCGGCCAGCAGCTCGAGGGTCCCTTTCTCCTGTCGGAAAGCGGGGGGATGAGGGCCAAATCGATCGGACGAATCAGCGGCGCACATCTCCTGGACCTGGCGCAAAATCAGACCGCCAGGGATCAGCGGGCCGTCTCCTCCCGGATCAAATTTTTGGAAGAGGAGATGGAGAAGCGGAAAGAGGCGTTGAAGCCCTTCGATGTGCTTCCCCGGTATCGGGAGCAGTTGGACCGAGCCGGTGCGATGTACGAAGAGGCGGTACGGGAGCAGGAGCTCCTGCGTCGGCTTCGACAGCTGGCAGCGGATTTGGCGGATTGTCGGGAAGCGATGGATCGGGTCCGCCGGCGGCTGGCGGACCTGGAGAAGCTTCCGGAAGCGGAGAAGGTCCTCGGCCGGCTGATGGAGGATGGGAGGCGTCTGGGGCACCTCCGAAGCCTCGCCGCCCATTGGCGAAAGGGGCGGGAAGAGCAGGAGCATTGGCAACGGGTGCGGTCCCGTACCGCCCGCCTGGAGGAAGGGGCTCAACGCCTCCGGGAGGCGGAGGGCGTTCATGAGCGGATTCGCCGCCTGAAGCGTCTGAAGACGAAATGGGCCGACTACCGCCGGGATATGGAGCAGTGCGAGAGGGTGGTGGCCCGTACCGACGCCCTCGATACGGCGGTTCATCTCGCGGAAACATTGGGGGAGGCGATGCTCCGGCTCAGGAATTTGCAGGCCCTTCGCAGGGAGCGATCCGACCGGGAAGAGGAGCGGAAAAGCGCCGTCCGCCTCCTGCGCCGTTTGGAGGGGGCGGAGCGGGCGAGGCTCCTGTGGGAAGGCCTGGATCAGTCCTGCCGCTTGCATCAAAGGTTGAAGGAGCGGCGGGACCGGATGGGGGATTTGCAGCAGCGCATCAAAAGGGCGGTCCATTACATAGCGGAGAGGGAAGAGGAAATTCGCCGGCGTTCGGAGGAGCTGATCCGCGCCTTTGAGCGGGCGGGAAGATGCCCTACCTGCGGTTCGGTTTTCGGTCCGTCCCTCTTGCGTCATCTCGCCGAAGAGATTCAGGGAGGGGTGTGGAGTGCAGCAGCAGGAAAAGGAGATCCAGAGAATTAAAGAGGCCCTGGATCGGGCCAAGGATCTGCGCAACCGCGCGGAATGGAAATTGGAATCGCTGAAGCAACAGGAAGCGGAGATACTGCAGGAGCTGGAGGAACTCGGGGTGGAACCGGATCGGCTGGATGAGGAGATCGCCCGATTGGAGCGGGAAATCGATGAAAAGATTAAACAGGCCTGGGAGCTCATTCCCATGGAGTTGATTTCGTCCGATGGATCGAGACGGTAAACTGAACCGGTTGAATCAGATGCTGGCGGAAGCGGACCGGCAGTGGGAGCGCCTGGAAGGGAAGCGTCAGGAGCTGGAGCGGCAGTACCGGTCGATCCATGAGGAGTGGGAGGAGCTCCGGAAAAAGCGGGAGCTTTACGACAAAGTGCGCACCCTCCTTCAGACGGCGGCGGAGCATGCCCGCGTCCAGGCCAAGGAGCAGATGGAGACGTTGGTGACCAATGCGCTCCAGTACGTCTTCGGCCCCATGTTCCGCTTTGAAATCGAATTGTCTGACCATGGCGGAAAGCCCCATGCCGAATTTTACGTGGTGACGGAGTGGGAGGGGCGGACGGTACGGACCAAACCCCAGGAAGCCCGGGGCGGGGGAGTGGTTGACATCACTTCTTTGGCTCTGCGGGTGGCCTTCATGGAATCGTTCCGCCCGCGCCCGGAGGGTCCGCTGATTCTGGATGAGCCGGGGAAGCATGTCAGTTCGGAATACGTGATCCCGATGCTGGAATTTCTCAAGTCGACGGGGGAGATGTTTGGGCGCCAAATCATCCTGGTGACCCATGATCCGCACCTGACGGAAGGGGCTGAACAGGTGTTTCAAATCGGCCTCAAGGCGGGTCGAACGGAAGTGGTCCCCCTACGTCTTCTTGACAACGGGATTAATTAAATACTAAAATGGTGTTGCTCCAATGTGGTTGGCCATCCCTTTGATGGAAGGACCCGCATAACCACAAAGTCGCTATAATTTCAGTCGAATGGGTTATGGTTTAACCCATTGCCCCATTTCTCCCGAAAAATCAGGTGTCTTATGCTGCATGTGCCGGATATGAATGGGACGTCTTGTCCATTCTCCATAGTCGGGGGAACTCCGTTCCCGCTTACTTGACCATCGATGATTACGGTGTCTGAAGGAATATCTTTTTGGAAGGTGAAGCCGCCTGGGCAGCAACGTTCTGGGCGGTTGACTGGAAGACCGAAGTGGATCGGTCTTGTTTTATAAATGGCGAAGGGAGGAGGTGGTAAGGGGGAATGCCGGATATCGACATACTCATAATCTGCCTTGTCGCGGGTCTCATCGGCGTCGCCGCCGGGTATTGGATCCGCAAGCTGACGGCTGAATCGCGAATCGGCAGCGCGGAAAAGGAAGCGGAACGCATCGTGCAAAAAGCCGTTCAGGAAGCGGAAGCGGCGAAGAAAGAAAAGGTGCTGGAAGCCCGTGACGAGGCCCATTCGCTCCGTGCCGAAGCGGAGCGGGAGATCCGCGAAGAGCGAAATGAACTGCACCGTCTGAAGCGGCGTCTGATGCAAAAGGAGGAGGCCCTCGATCGCAAGCAGGAATCGCTGGAACGCCGCGAAGACGTTATCGATAAAAAGGAGCGGGAAGTCCAGGAGCTTCTGCAAAAGGCGGAGAAGCTGAAACAGGAGCAGACGAAGGAGCTGGAACGGGTGGCCGGCCTGACCGTCGAGGAGGCGCGACAAAAGATTCTCTCCCGGGTGGAAAACGAGATGCGCCACGAGACGGCTCAGATGATCAAGGAGATGGAGCAGCAGGCCAGGGAGGAAGCGGATAAGCGAGCGCGCAACATCTTGTCTCTGGCTATCCAGCGATGTGCCGCCGATCATGTGGCGGAATCCACGGTTTCCGTGGTCACCCTTCCCAATGATGAGATGAAGGGGCGGATCATCGGCCGGGAAGGGCGGAATATCCGGACCTTGGAGACGCTGACGGGAATCGATCTGATCATCGACGATACTCCCGAAGCGGTCATCTTGTCCGGTTTCGATCCGATCCGGCGGGAAGTGGCCCGGGTCGCCCTGGAGAAGCTGGTGGCCGACGGTCGAATCCATCCGGCCCGGATCGAGGAGATGGTGGAAAAAGCCCGGAGGGAAGTGGATGAACGAATCCGGGAGTATGGAGAACAGGCCACCTTTGAAACCGGCGTTCATGGACTGCATCCCGATTTGATCAAGATCTTGGGACGCCTGAAATTCCGGACGAGTTATGGGCAGAACGTACTGAAGCACTCGATCGAAGTCGCTCATTTGTCCGGTTTGCTTGCAGCGGAGCTTGGTGAAGACGTGGTGCTGGCCAAGCGGGCGGGACTTCTCCACGATATCGGGAAAGCGATCGACCATGAGGTGGAAGGATCCCATGTGGAGATCGGTCTCGAATTGGCCAAAAAGTATAATGAACACCCCGCCGTGATCAACGGGATCGCTTCCCATCACGGGGATGTGGAGGCGACGAGCGTCATCGCGGTCTTGGTCGGAGCGGCGGACATTTTATCCGCAGCGCGGCCGGGAGCTCGCCGGGAGACATTGGAGGCATACATTAAACGATTGGAAAAACTGGAAAAAATATGCGAGTCCTTCGATGGGGTCGAAAAGTCGTACGCCATTCAGGCAGGCCGAGAAGTTCGCATTATCGTCAGGCCAGAAGAAGTGGGGGATGCCGAGGCGTCCCAACTTGCCCGGGAGATTACCAAGAAGATTGAAAACCAGTTGGACTATCCCGGTCACATCAAGGTAACCGTGATTCGGGAGACCCGGGCAGTCGAATATGCCAAATGAGAAAGCGGCCCATCGCCGCTTTCTTTTTTCAGAAGAGTTGGAGGCGCGAAGGATGCGCGTATTGATGATTGGAGATGTAGTGGGTTCGTGCGGGCGGTCAGCCCTTCGCAACCAGCTTCCCCGGTTAAATCAGTCTCTCCAGCCGGATGTGATTATCGCCAACGGAGAAAACGCCGCAGGGGGACGGGGGATTACCCGTGCGATTCTTCGGGAATTATATGATTTGGGCATCGATTGTGTTACGCTGGGGAATCACGCCTGGGATCAGCGGGAAATTTTTGATTTCATCGACGATGAATCGCGCTTGATCCGTCCGGCGAATTATCCCGAAGGCACTCCCGGACGCGGTGTTGCGAAGATTCCGGTAGGTCAAGAAGTTTTGGCAGTCATCAATTTGATGGGTCGAACCTTCATGCCGATGACGGAATGCCCTTTCCGGGTAGCGGATGCCCTTTTGCAGGAGCTGGAGGATATCCCCTTTATCCTGGTCGATTTTCATGCCGAGACCACCTCGGAGAAACAGGCGATGGCTTGGCATCTCGATGGCAGGGTGTCCGCGGTGATCGGTACGCATACCCACGTCCAGACGGCGGATGAACGCATACTTCCGTCGGGGACGGCCTATCTGACCGACGTGGGCATGGTGGGCGCCTACAACGGGGTGATCGGAATGGACCGCAATCTGGTGCTGAAAAAGTTTCAGACACAGCTCCCGGTTCGGCTGGAGACGGAGACGGGACCGGCCCAGCTGAATGCGGTGGTGATCGATTTGGATCCTTCAGGATGCGCTCGCCAAATTCGTCGAATTCGGATTGATCACGACCATCCCTTTATGGATTAATTTCAGGTTTCAATATTTCGAATGTTTCCCTTTGTAAGGAGGAATTTATCGACGAATGGCGAATATACTAGCAGTGGACTTATCTCAACCACCAAGGAGGTACCTTCATGGAAGTATTAAAAGTTTCAGCAAAGTCCAACCCGAACTCCGTTGCCGGTGCACTAGCAGGGGTCCTGCGTGAGCGCGGGGCGGCCGAAATTCAGGCCATCGGTGCCGGTGCACTGAATCAAGCTGTTAAGGCGGTCGCGATCGCACGAGGATTTGTTGCACCGAGCGGCATGGATCTGATCTGCATTCCGGCCTTTACCGACATCATGATTGATGGTGAAGAGCGGACGGCCATCAAGTTGATTGTTGAACCCCGATAATTAAAAATGATCAAAAACCTGTTTATCTCGTATAGACAGGTTTTTCTTTTTTGAAAGGGTGGATCGAATGCGATGGATCGATGGCCATTGCGACGTATTGTGGAAGCTGTGGAATGCCCGGACACGGGTCTCCTTCTACGATCCCGACTCCTCGCTGGACGTTCGGTATCCGGATGCCCGGAAATCGGGGATTGGCATGCAGGTGTTTGCCGTCTTTGTCGACCCGCAGGTACCCAAAGCCCTCGCCTGGGACATCGCCCTGCGCCAGGTGGACCTGTTTTATGAGGCGATCGTTCGTGATGGCAGCGACGTGACGGTCATCACTACGTCCTCCGAACTGAAAAATCTGAAGGATTCGGGAAAGATGGGAGCTCTGCTGGCTTTGGAGGGGGCCGACGCCTTGGCCGGAGAGCTGTATCGGCTGCGGGTGCTTCATCGGCTGGGGGTCCGTCAGCTGGGAATTACCTGGAACCATGCCAATGAGGCGGCCGACGGCGTCGAGGAGGAGCGGGGCGGAGGGCTGACCCGATTCGGACGGAAGCTGGTGGAAGCGATGTCGCGCCTGCGCATGATCCTGGATGTCTCCCATCTTTCCGAGCGGGGGTTTTGGGATGTGATGGAGTACTCCGATGTGCCCGTCATCGCTTCCCATTCCAACTGCCACGCCGTCTGTCCGCACCGGCGCAATCTGAAGGACGACCAAATCCGCGCACTGATTGAAAGAGGGGGAATCCTTGGGATCACCTTTGTCCCTCAGTTCGTGCACGATCCGAAAGAAGAGGCCGCGGTGGAGCATCTGCTTCGGCACATCGACCACGTATGCGAACTGGGAGGGGAGCAAATTTTGGCTTTCGGTTCCGACTTTGATGGCATCTCGCACAAGGTCAGCGGCCTGGAGGATGTGCGGCGGCTTCCATATCTGGAAGAGCAGCTTTTGGAGCGCTACCCGAAGCAATGGGTCAAACGCTGGATGTGGGACAACTGGTACGCATTTTATCGAAGGCATCTTTCCTGAAGGGCCCCTAGAAGTCTGCCTTCGGGCGGGCTTCCGGGGCTCTGTGATTATCCGGCGCGGCAATAAGGGATTGAAAGAGATGATCTGTTTTGAGAAGAAATTTTGGGCTGGTTTCATCGCTGAAAACAAGGGGAAAAAAGATCAAATTAGGCAGTTATGACGGTTGCTTTTTGATGAATCTGGGTCTAGAATGGATAGATGACGAATGATATTTAAAGCCCTTATTCAATAGACATTTGAGAGAAAGTTGCAGGGTATCATTAAAAGGAGATGAGCATATTGGCCAAGCAGCTTTCATGGAAAGTGGGCGGTCAACAAGGGGAAGGGATTGACAGTACGGGAGAGATATTTTCAATTGCTCTGAACCGTATGGGTTATTACCTATACGGATACCGGCACTTTTCTTCCCGGATCAAAGGCGGCCACTCCAACACGAAGATCCGGATCAGCATCCGTCCCATCCGGGCCATTTCGGATGATTTGGATGTTCTCGTCGCCTTTGACCAGGAGACGATCGACCTGAATGCCTGGGAGCTCCGGGAAAACGGGGTGATTCTGGCCGACGCCAAGTTTAATCCCACGCTGCCGGAGGGCATTCCTGCCCGTCTTTATTCCGTTCCGTTTACAAAGATCGCCGAAGAAGTCGGCATGACTCAAATGAAAAACATGGTGGCGGTAGGTTCCTCCAGCGCCCTTCTCGGATTGCCCGTAGAGGCCTTTGAAGAGGTCATTGAAGAGAAGTTTCTGCGCAAGGGACGACACATCGTCGACAAGAACATGGAAGCGATTTCCCGCGGCGCCCGGTTTATTCTGGAGGAGGTCGGCGGCGCTCTTCCGGATCTGCAGCTGGAAAAAAGTGACGGAAAGCGGCGCCTTTATATGATTGGTAACGATGCGATCGCACTGGGAGCGATTGCAGCGGGATGCCGGCTGATGTTTGCCTATCCGATCACGCCTTCCTCCGAGATCATGGAGCAGATGATCAAAAGACTTCCTGAATTCGGAGGCACCGTCGTTCAAACGGAGGACGAGATCGCAGCCATCTCGATGGTGATCGGAGCCAACTACGGCGGCGTCCGCGCTTTCACCGCCTCGGCCGGACCGGGTCTTTCCCTGATGACGGAGGCGATCGGCCTGTCGGGAATGACCGAGACGCCGGCAGTCATTGTCAATACGCAGCGCGGCGGTCCCAGCACCGGCTTGCCCACCAAGCAGGAGCAAAGCGATATCACCGCGATGATCTACAGCACCCACGGGGAGATTCCCAAGATCGTGATCGCCCCCAGCACGGCGGAGGAGTGCTTCTACGATACCATTCAGGCCTTTAACCTGGCCGAAAAATATCAGTGTCCGGTCATCATCCTGTCCGACCTGGCACTCTCCCTCGGGAAGCAGACCGTGGAGCCGCTGGATTACGATCGGATTCAGATCGACCGGGGCCGCCTGATCTCCGATGAGGAAGAGCTGCCTCCCCTGCCGGAAAACACCCTGTTTAAACGGTATCAATTTACGGAAGACGGCATTTCCCCGCGCGTCCTGCCCGGGAAGAAGAACGGGTTGCATCACGTGACAGGGGTGGAGCACGACGAAACGGGGCGTCCTTCGGAAAATCCGGTCAACCGGAAGAAAATGATGGATAAGCGCTTGTCCAAATTGGCCAACGGCATCGAATTTGAAAACCCGGTCTTCATCGATGCCGCCCACGAAGAGGCCGATCTCCTGATCGTCGGTATCGGGTCCACCCGCGGGACGATTCAAGAAGCGATGGAGCGCCTTACGGAAGATGGGATCCGGGTCAATCACATTCACATCCGTCAGGTTCTCCCCTTCCCGACCGAACCGGTGCTTGAGCAGATGAAAAAAGCGAAACGGGTCCTTGTCGTGGAAAACAATGCGACCGGGCAGCTGGCTTCTCTGCTGAAGCTCCACGTGGGCATGGCAGAAAAAATTGTCCATGGCGGAAAATACGACGGCACGCCCTTCCTGCCTTCGGAGGTTTACAACCAGTGCAAGGAGCTGATGGTCCATGGCCACGTTTAAACAATTTCGGAATAAGGTAAAACCCAACTGGTGCCCGGGGTGCGGAGACTTTTCCGTATTGGCCGCCATGCAGCGCGCCTTTGCCAATCTCGGTTTGGAACCGGAAGATGTGGCGCTCGTTTCGGGGATCGGTTGCTCCGGCCGTATCTCCGGGTATCTGAATGCTTACGGCTTTCACGGGATCCACGGCCGTGCCCTTCCCATCGCCCAGGGGTTGAAACTGGCCAACCGGGACCTGACGGTGGTGGCTGCGGGGGGTGACGGAGACGGCTTTGCCATCGGAATGGGGCATACCATCCATGCGATTCGGCGCAACGTGGACATCACGTACATTGTGATGGATAACCAGGTTTACGGTTTGACCAAGGGGCAAACCTCTCCCCGCAGTGCCATGGGCTTCAAAACCAACAGTACGCCCAGGGGTTCCATCGAGTCGCCCCTCTCTCCGATGGAAATGGCTTTGACGGCCGGGGCGGGCTTTGTCGCCCAAGGGTTTTCCAGCGACCTGAAGCAGCTGACGCGTCTGATCGAAGAGGGGATTAAGCACAAGGGATTTTCGCTCATCAATGTGTACAGCCCCTGCGTCACCTACAATAAAATCAACACCTACGATTGGTACAAGGATCACCTGGTCAACCTGGAAGAGGTAGAGGGGTACGATCCCTCCGACCGCAGCATGGCGATGCAGAAATTGATGGAGCATAACAGCCTGGTAACGGGGATCATTTATCAAGACAAGGATCGTCCCTCTTACGAAGATATGATTCCCGGATTCCGTGAAGAGCCGCTCGTCAAACAGGATTTGACCCTGCCTCGTGAGAAGTTCGAGGCCATGGTCGCCGAATTTTCCTGATGAACCGGCTTTGGTGGCTGCAAGCGGAGGAGAGACGGCGACTTTCTGCCTCGGTTGTACCGTAGGGCGTCGCTCGGGAAACATCGGTCAACGAACGAAGGCCGCTTGACGAAAGCGGCCTTTTTATCTTGGGCATAATGACTTCAATTAATCCTTTCGTCATTTACCCGGTTTCAAGCGGAGGCGATCAGACATGCAGTGGAGAGTCTTCGGGTGCCACTCTCCGTTTCCGGCTCCGGGCGGAGCCACTCCCGGATATTTGTTGGAGGCGGAGGGATATCGGATTTTGATCGACTGCGGCAGCGGGGTGCTTGCCAAGCTGGCCGAGGTGTGTCCCCCCTATCGACTGGATGCGGTGATTTTGTCCCACCTTCACCATGACCACATTGCCGATTTCTTCGTCCTCCAGTACGCGATTCAAACGGCGATGCGCCTGGGATGGCGACAAGCCCCTCTCCCGGTTTATGCCCCCGTTCAACCGGAAAAATGGGGAAATCTCCTTGCCTATCATGATGCGATTCAGCTTCATCCGATCCGGGAGGGGGAGGGATATCCCCTCGGCGGATGGGAAGTGACTTTCTTTCGCACCGATCACGGGATTCCGTGTTTTGCGGCCCGGCTGGAGGGGCTTGGGCGCACGATTCTGTACGGGGCGGATTCCGGCCCCAGGACCGATTGGTCCTTGATGGCCCAGGAGCCTGATTTGTTCATCTGTGAAGGAACGTTTTTGCAACGGGACCTCCCTGATGAGCCCGTCGGCCATCTGTCGGTCCAGCAGGCGGCGGAAGCGGCGGCGTCCATCCGGGCCAAGGGCCTTTTGCTGACCCATCTGTTTCCGGAATACGATCGGAACGAGATCGAAGAAGAGGTGAAGGGGAGCTATTCGGGCCGGTGGTGGTTGGCGGAGACCGGATTAACTTTGTCGTTGTAAACAGAGGTTTATCCATACCCGGGGAAATTTCCGACAGGAATTTCCCCATTTTTTGTTGAACATGAATGGAGCGAGCAAATTTTTCGGTTTTTTAACTTTCCGTTGATCGGTTCTTAAAGGTTGTGAGGTATGCTTGGGATGAAACCCTTGATCCGAAAGAAAGAGGGGGACGAAGATGGGGAAACGGTCGGTTTTGCGGGTATGTTTTGGGCTGATCGCCGCTGCGCTGTTGTTTACCGCCTCCGTCGGGCCGGTTTGGGCGGCGGGTGGCGATGAAGCCGCACGTTTTCATCCGAAGCGGTACGTGGATGTACAGATTCTGGGGATCAACGACTTTCACGGCCAGCTGAATGTGACACAGCAGGTGGAGGGAAAGCCCGTGGGACGGGCGGATTATTTGGCGGCACACCTGAAGCGCCGTGCGGCGGAGAATAAGAATACGTTGATCGTTCATGCCGGAGATATGGTGGGAGCCAGTGCGCCGATATCGGCTCTGCTTCAGGACGAGCCAACGATCGAGTTTTTGAACCGAATCGGAGTGGATGTGGGGACCGTGGGAAATCACGAGTTCGATGAAGGGGTGGAGGAGATGCTCCGTTTGATCCGCGGAGGCTCTCATCCCGATACCGGTGATTTTGCCGGAGCGGACTTCCCCTATGTGGTCGCCAATGTGGTGGACAAGGAAACCCAAAAGCCGATCCTTCCGCCCTATGTCGTGAAAAGAGTGAAGGGGATACCGATCGGCTTTGTGGGAGTGGTGCTCACCGAAACCCCCCACCTCGTCGATCCCAGCGGCGTGGACTCGGTGCGGTTTATCGATGAGACGGAGGCTATCAATCGGGCGGTGAAAAAGCTGAAGAAAAAGGGCGTCAGGGCCATCGTGGTGCTGGCCCACGTTCCGGGCTCCTCCGATTTGGATGGAAGTGCGGCGACGGGTGAAATTGTGGAGGTGGCCGAGGCAGTGGATGATGAGGTGGACGTGATCTTTGCCGCCCATAGTCACCAGCACATGAATGCCGTGGTGGATGACAAGTTGTTGGTTCAGGCCTATTCTTCGGGAACGGCGTTGGCCGATGTGGATGTGGTGATCGACCGGCGGACGAAGGATATCGTCCGGAAGCAGGCCGAAATTGTTACCGTTTGGCAGGAGGGGATCCGACCGGACCCCGAAATCCGGGAGATGATTGAATACTACGAAGAGAAGACTGCTCCGATCATCGATAAAGTGGTGGGAACCGCAGCGAAGACCCTCCGCCGCACGCAGAATGAAAGCGGCGAGTCGGAGCTGGGCAATCTCATCGCCGACGCCCAGCGGGCTGCGATGGGGACGAATTTCGCCTTCATGAATCCCGGAGGGATCCGGGCGGATATCGAGCAGGGCGAGGTGACATGGGGAGAGCTGTTCACCGTCCAGCCCTTTGGCAACCACCTGGTGAAGATGAGGCTGACGGGAGAGCAGATCCAGCGTTTGCTCAATCAACAGTGGCAACCGTCCAATACGCTATTCTTGCAGATTTCGGGACTTCGTTACACCTGGGATGATACCCGGCCGACCGGGGATAAAGTGGTGGAAATCTTCCTGCCCGACGGCACCCGCCTTGATCCGGAGGAGACCTACACGGTGACCACCAACAGTTTTCTCGCCGAGGGGGGTGACAATTTTACCGTCTTTACGGAAGGGACCGACCGGGAGGTGGGGCCCGCCGACCTGGACGCCCTCATCGATTATATCCGGCAACTGCCCCAGCCCTTTTCTGCGGAGATCGAGGGGCGAATTCAAAAACTCCGATAATCTTTCCAAAGCCCCGTTTCGGCGGGGTTTTTCGTTGTCTACCATCAATTGTATGTCCGTCATAAATGGACATTCACTTCCGCTCCGAAGGGCGATGTGATATAATTTTCGTCGGATTCATCAGGATAATTGCAACCATATTCCCGAGAGGAGTGTCCTCTGTGAGTGGAAAAATGCGTGCCCTGGTGAAACATCACCGGGCCTTTGGAGCGGAACTTCAGGAGGTGCCCATCCCGACGATCGGTCCGGATGAGGTGCTGATTCAGGTCAAATGTGCGACGATGTGCGGAACCGATGTGCATATCTATACATGGGACGATTGGGCGGCGGGACGGGTGAATCCCCCTTACGTGTTCGGCCACGAGTTTTCGGGGGTAGTGGTGGAGGTCGGCGAAAAAGTGACCTCCGTCAAGCCCGGGGATCGCGTCTCGGCGGAAACCCACATTGTCTGCGGAGTGTGTCCCCCTTGTCGAAGAGGGGAAGCCCATGTCTGCCTCAATACGAAGATCATCGGAGTGGACCGGGACGGCTGTTTTGCGGAGTATGTGGCGATGCCGGAGCAAAATCTGTGGAAAGTCGACGACGACCGTCCTTTTGAAATCGCTTCCGTCATGGAACCCATGGGCAATGCGGTCCACACGACGCTTTCCGGTCCGGTGGTCGGTAAAAAGGTGGCCGTGATCGGCTGCGGTCCCATCGGACTGATGGCGATCTCCGTGGCCAGGGCTGCCGGCGCGGCTACGGTGATCGCTTTGGATGTGAACGATTTCCGCCTCGACTTGGCCAACCGGATGGGGGCCACCCAATTGATCCACTCCGGTCGCGTCGATGCCGTGAAGGAGATCCTCTCGCTTACGGACGGCGAAGGGGTGGACGTGGTCCTGGAAATGTCGGGCCATCCCACGGCCATTCAACAGGGATTCCGCGTGTTGACGGGAGGCGGACGGATGGCGATGCTGGGTCTTCCCACCCGTCCCGTGGAGGTGGATATCACCCAGGACATCGTGTTCAAGGGGGTGACGGTTCACGGGATCACCGGGCGGCGGATGTTTGAGACCTGGGAGCAGACGGACGGGCTGTTAAAGACCGGGGCCATCGATCTGGAACCCTTGATTACGCATCGCCTCCCGCTGGAGGAATACGAAAAGGCCTTTGAGCTGATGATGAGTGGTCGTTGCGGAAAAGTGGTATTATATCCCTGAGAAGCGGGTGGACTCGACACGGGACGATCCTGGGAATTTTTGTTCAGAAGGAGGAGAAGGGATGCAGGGGCTGGAGCATCTGAACCGGGAAATTGAAGCTTGGCGCCAGGAAGGGGTATTTCGTCCGTTGACCGAAATCGAATCGGAACAGGGTGCCCGGGTGGTGATTCGCGGCAAGGAAGTGATTCAGCTTTCTTCCAACAATTATCTCGGCCTGACGACCCATCCCCGGATGAGGGAAGCAGCCTTGGAAGCGGTTCGCACCTATGGCGCCGGAACGGGATCGGTCCGGACCATCGCTGGAACCTTTACCATGCATGAGGAGTTCGAGAAAAAGCTGGCCGAGTTCAAGCACACGGAAGCTGCTCTGGTATTTCAGTCCGGTTTTACCGCCAATGTCGGGGTGATTTCCTCCATCCTGGGAAAAGAGGATGTGGTGATCAGCGATGAGCTGAACCATGCCAGCATTATCGATGGCATCCGTTTGACCAAGGCGGCCCGCAGGATATACCGTCATTGCGACTTGGATGATTTGGAGAAGGCGCTCAAGGAAACCCAATCGGCCCGTACCCGATTGGTTGTGACCGATGGGGTCTTCAGCATGGATGGGAATATTGCTCCGCTCGATGAGATTGTGGAGCTCTGCGAGAAGTATGATGCGATCGTGATGGTGGACGATGCCCACGCCAGCGGCGTCCTCGGCAAAAACGGCAGGGGGACGGTGGATCACTTCGGCTTGCACGAACGGGTCCACATTCAGGTGGGAACCTTGTCCAAGGCGATCGGAGTGCTGGGCGGATATGTGGCCGGCTCCCGCACCCTTCGGGATTATTTGATCCATCGCGCTCGCCCCTTCCTGTTCAGTACTTCCCATCCTCCGGCTGTGACGGCGGCCTGCAGTGCGGCGATTGATGTGCTGTTGGAGGAGCCGGAGATTATTGATCGCCTGTGGGAGAATACGAAGTTTTTCAAAGAGGGGCTGAAAAAGCTGGGATTTGATACCGGCAACAGTCAAACGCCGATTACGCCGGTGATCGTCGGTGAAGGGGCGAAGGCGATGGCCCTGTCCGACGCCCTGTTTGAGGAGGGGGTTTACGCGCAGGGGATTGCGTACCCGACGGTTCCCAAAGACAAGGCCCGGGTGCGCACCATCGTTACCGCCAGCCATACGCGGGAAGATCTGCAGCAGGCGCTGGATGCCTTTGAACGGGCAGGGAAAAAGGTGGGCGTGCTCTGATCGAGATATGCGGCAAATAAGCACCCCTCGGTTTTGGACCGGAGTTTTCCGGTCTTTTTTTACATCTTGTTTAAAATATAGATTAGTTTGTTACACAAACCATATAAATTTTCCACAAACCGCTTTATCAAAGCCGTTTTTAAACGGCCCGGTTTGGAGGAGGTGCAAGAGATTCCATTGAACAGGTTCGTAAATTGATGTATAATTTATAAATTGCATAGGGAGAAATGTACTCATCGTGAAAGGTGTTGATATAGATGAGCGATCGCTTGATGGAGGTGAGCCGGTACTTCGTCCCACCGAATCTCAAACAAGCAAAACGTCGGGGAAAGGAAGAAGTACAGGTCCTCCAGTTTGATGCGATTCCCGAGGATATGCGGGAAGTCGGCCGTGGAAAGCACTATTTGATTAAAACCTACGGCTGTCAGATGAATGTTCATGACAGTGAAACGATCGCGGGGATCCTGCAGCAGATGGGGTACCGTCCCACGGACAGGGAAGAGGATGCCGACGTGATCCTCCTCAACACCTGCGCTATCCGTGAAAACGCCGAGGACAAGGTGTTCGGCGAGCTGGGACGCTTAAAGCCCCTGAAGGTGGAGCGCCCCGGATTGATCCTCGGGGTGTGCGGTTGCATGTCCCAGGAAGAGGCGGTGATCCGTCGGATCTTGCAGCAGCATCAGTACGTGGACCTGGTTTTCGGAACCCACAACATCCACCGGCTGCCGCATCTGCTCAAGGAGGCACTGTTCAGCAAGGAAATCGTGGTGGAGGTCTGGTCCAAAGAGGGGGATATCGTTGAAAACCTGCCGAAGGCTCGGGAAGATGGCCTGAAGGCGTGGGTAAACATCATGTACGGGTGTGACAAGTTCTGCACCTACTGCATCGTCCCCTACACCCGCGGCAAAGAGCGGAGTCGCCGTCCGGAGGATGTATTGGCCGAAATCCGTGAGCTCGCCCGCAGGGGGTATCAGGAAGTGACGCTCCTGGGGCAAAACGTGAATGCCTACGGCAAGGATTTCACCGATCGTTCCTACACCTTTGCCCATCTGATGGATGATGTGCGCAAAATCGGCATTCCCCGGGTGCGGTTTACCACCAGCCATCCCCGCGACTTCGACGACCATCTGATCGAAGTGCTCGCCAAGGGTGGAAACCTGGTGGAGCACATCCACCTGCCCGTCCAGTCGGGAAGCAGCACGATTCTGAAGCGAATGGCCCGGAAGTACAACCGCGAACAATATCTGGAGCTGGTTCGCAAGATCCGGGAGGCGATTCCTCACGTCTCGCTGACGACGGACATCATTGTCGGTTTCCCGGGAGAGACCGAGGAGCAGTTTGAGGAAACCCTCTCTTTGGTCCGCGAGGTGGAGTACGATTCCGCCTTCACCTTTATCTACTCTCCCCGGGAAGGCACGCCGGCGGCCCGGATGGCGGACGACGTGCCCGCCGAAGTGAAAAAGGAACGCCTGCACCGTCTGAATCGCCTGCAGGATGAAATCAGCCGCCGCAAGAACGAGAAGCTGCGCGGCCAGGTGGTTGAGGTGTTGGTGGAGGGAGAGAGCAGGAGAAACCCGGAAATCCTCTCCGGGCGCACCCGCACCAACAAATTGGTCAACTTCCGCGGGCCGAAGAGCTTGATCGGGGAGTTTGCCCATGTCCGGATCACCGAACCCCTTACCTACACCCTCAAGGGTGAATGGGTTGAAACGGAATCGCTGGCCAAGGCGGGGATGTAAATGGCAAAAACCTTGCCGGCGCATCCCGTTTTGATTCAGGCTGAACGGCTGGGCCGTCGACTGACGGAAACCGAAGAGGTCCGTCGATTTCGAGAAGCGGAGCGGCAGATTCAAAGGAGCCCGCGGGTCCAGGGGCTGATCGAGGAAATCAAGCGGAAACAAAAAGAATTGGTCCATGCGAAACATTATCAGAAGACGAACTACATCCGCCTGTTGGAGGAGGAGTTGGATCGGCTTCAGCGAGAATTGGAGGATCTTCCGATTGTTCGGGAGTACCAACAATCTCAGGTGGAGATGAATGACCTGCTCCAGATGATTCAACAGGTGGTTGTCGACACGGTCTCCCAAAAAATCGCCGTCGAAACGGGAGGAAGTTTCACAGGCGGCTGCGGCAGCGGAGGTCCGTGCCGTTGCCGTTCATAACTTTTTTATCAACCCCGCAGGGTTTTCTGCGGGGTTTTTTGCACCCTAGTCATTTGCCCTGCATACAAATGGTACTGAACGATCGTTTGGAGGAGGGAGCACCGTGTCAAATAAAGATAAAGGACCGCAATACCGCCAAATCATCACCAAAGCGATCTGTGGCAGGGGTCGGAAGTTTTCCCAGTCGACGCATTCGATCGCACCTCCCGAGAACATATCCGGCATCCTCGGCGCCTGGATCATCAATCATACCTATAAAGCCAGCCAGGTGGGCGAAACGGTCGAAGTTACCGGTAGCTATGACGTAAACATCTGGTATTCCTTTGACGGAAACACCCAAACGGATGTGGCCAAGGAAACCATCCGCTATGTGGAACGCGTGCCGCTCAGCTACTATGACCGGAATGTTCGGGAAGGGACCACGGAAGTAACCGCCGCTGTTACCCAGCCGCCCAATTGCATCGAAGCAAAGATCGCCGGCGGGGTTGTTCAAGTCAGTGTGGAGAAGGAATTTCTCGTGGAGATGATTGGCGAAACCAAGGTCTGTGTGGCCTGCTATCCGGACAGCTTTGACGAGTGGGATGACAAAGATCTGATCGTAAGCAACGAATCGGATGGGGAGACCTTTGACTTCGATGATCTTGACCCCGATTTGATGGTGGATGATTTGGACGATTAGTCCCTTGACCAACATCCAGGATCGAAGCAGGAGGCGATTGCCTCC
>Ga0079224_100000422_pt1 | contig 41022 bp, 38 predicted proteins | sample Stecom2015_FD_80414 | JGI IMG/M metagenome (GOLD analysis project Ga0079224, IMG submission 80414) | Agricultural soil microbial communities from Utah to study Nitrogen management - Steer compost 2015 | ecosystem: Environmental > Terrestrial > Soil > Agricultural land | place: USA: Utah... | reverse complement strand
TGCGGCCCGTCGCGGAGATCCAGTTCATGGGCTTCATCTATCCCGCGATCGACCAGATGCTGAACCACGCGTCGCGGCTGCGCCGGCGCACGCAGGGCCGGCTCACGTGCCCGATGGTGCTCCGGGCGCCGTTCGGCGGCGGCATCCACGCGCCGGAGCATCACTCGGAGAGCACGGAGACGCTGTTCGCGCACATTCCGGGCCTCCGGGTCGTCGCGCCGTCGTCCCCGGCACGCGCATACGGCCTGCTGCTCGCGGCCATTCGCGACCCCGACCCGGTCGTGTTCCTCGAGCCCGAGCGGATCTACCGTCTCGGCAAGGCCGAGGTCGAGGACGACGGCGAGGCGCTGCCGCTCGACGCCGCCTTCGTGCTCCGGGGCGGCAGCGACGTGACGCTCGTCTCGTGGGGCGCGTCCGTGCGCGAGACGCTGCTCGCGGCAGACACGCTCGCGGCCGAGGGCGTCGACGCCGAGGTCATCGACGTCGCGACGATCGCGCCGCTCGACATGGCGACGATCCTCGAGTCCGTCGAGAAGACGGGGCGCTGCGTGATCGTGCACGAAGCCGCGCGCAACGTGGGCGTCGGCGCCGAGATCGCGGCACGGCTCGCGGACGAGGGCCTGATGTCGCTGCTCGCGCCGGTCAAGCGCGTCACGGGCTACGACACGGTCATGCCGCTCGCGCGTCTCGAGAATCACTACCTTCCAGGCGTCGACGCCATCGTCGCGGCGGCCGTCCGGACACTGGAGGCCGCATGAGGATCTTCGCGCTGCCCGACCTCGGCGAGGGGCTGCAGGAAGCGGAGATCGTCGCGTGGCACGTCGCCGAGGGCGACGAGGTCGGCGTCGATCAGCCGCTCTTGTCGGTCGAGACCGAGAAGGCCGTCGTCGAGATTCCGAGCCCGCGCGCCGGCCGGGTCGCGCGGCTCTTCGCCGCGCCGGGCGACATCCTGCAGGTCGGCGATCCGCTCGTCGAGCTCGCGGACGCCGGCGACGCGGCGGACGAGCCGCGGGCCGGCGAGCCCGCCGCCGAAGAGCCGGAACGGCCGGCGCGCCGCGACAGCGGCACGGTCGTCGGCCGCGTCGAAGCCCGCGGGGAGGTCAGCCGCGAATCGCCGACGCCGATCGGACGGCGCGGCGGCGTCGCGGTGCGCGCGACGCCGGCCGTGCGCGCGCTCGCGCGAAGGCTCGGCGTCGATCTCGGCGTCGTCACGCCGAGCGGACCGAACGAAACGATCACCGTCCGCGACGTCGAGCGCGTCGCGCGGCTCCTCAAGGAGGTCGGCCCGATCGAGCCGCTGCGCGGCGTGCGCCGGACGATGGCGCGCAGCATGACGCAGGCACATGCCGAGGTCGCGCCCGTGACCGTCAACGACGATGCCGATCTCAACGCATGGTGGCCCGAGCGGCGCGATCTGATGATCCGGCTGATCCTTGCGATCGCCGCGGCCTGCAAGGTCGAGCCGGCGCTCAACGCGTGGTTCGATGGTCGTGCGCTCGGCCGCCGCGTGCTGCCGCACGTGCACCTTGGCATCGCCGTCGATACCGGCGACGGGCTGTTCGTGCCGGTGCTGCGCGACGTCGGCAACCGCACGCCGGAGGACCTGGCCGAAGGCCTCGCGCGCCTGCGCCGCGACGTCGAGGCGCGCACGATCCCGCCCGAGGAGATGCGCGGCTACACGTTCACGCTATCCAACTTCGGCACGTTCGGCGGCCGCTACGCGAACCCGATCGTGCAGCCGCCGACCGTCGCGATCCTCGGCGCCGGCCGCATCCGCGACGAGGTCGTCGCGGTCGCCGGCCGGCCCGCCGTGCGGCCGATCCTGCCGCTGTCGCTGACGTTCGATCACCGTGCCGTGACGGGCGGCGAGGCGACGCGCTTCCTCGCCGCGGTGATCGCGCACATCGAGGCGCCCGAGGCGAAGCGCCCACGAGCGATTTCGACCTCGACTTCGGCTTCGGCGAGGACCTCGAGATGCTGCGCGAGCACGTGCGGCGCTTCGCGATGGAGCGGATTGCGCCGCGCGCCGCGCAGATCGATGCCGAGAACACGTTTCCGCGCGGCCTGTGGCCCGAGCTCGGCGCGCTCGGCCTGTTCGGCGTGACGCTCGAGCCCGAGCTCGGCGGCGCCGGGCTCGGCTATCTCGCTCACGTGCTCGTGATGGAAGAGATCAGCCGCGCATCGGCCTCGGTCGGCCTGTCGTACGCGGCGCACTCGAACCTCTGCATGAACCAGATCCGCCGCTTCGGAACCCCGGAGCAGAAGGCGCGTTTCCTGCCGGGGCTCCTCGACGGCTCGCACGTCGGGGCGCTCGCGATGAGCGAGGCGCAGGCGGGCTCGGACGTGCTGTCGATGCGGACCACGGCCGTGCCTCGCGGCGACGACTACGTGCTGAACGGCGCGAAGATGTGGATCACGAACGCACCCGACGCGGAGGTGATCGTCGTCTACGCGCGCGTCGCGGACGGCAGTGTTCCGGGGGGCGCCGGCCGCGGGCCGCCGCCGATCAAGGCGTTCATCGTCGAGCGCACGATGCCGGGCTTATTTGTCGAGCCGAAGCTCGACAAGCTCGGGATGCGGGGCTCGGACACCGCGGGCCTCGCGTTCGCCGACTGCCGCATTCCCGCATCGCACGTGCTGCCCGGCGACGGCCTCGAGATCCTGATGTCGGGGCTCGACATCGAGCGGGTCGTCCTCGCCGGCGGGCCCCTCGGCATCATGCGGGCATGCCTCGACGTCGTGCTGCCCTACGTGCACGAGCGCAGGCAGTTCGATCGTCCGATCGGCTGCTTCGAGCTGATGCAGGGCAAGCTCGCGGACATGTATACCGCGATGAACGCATCGCGCGCGTTCGTCTATGCCGTCGCCGCCGCGTTCGACCGCGGCCGCGCCCGCCGCTACGACGCGGCCGCCGCGATCCTGAAGGCGTCCGAGGCGGCGACCTGGGTCGCGGGCCAGGCCGTGCAGGCGCTCGGCGGCAACGGCTACACGACCGAGTATCCGGCGGGACGGCTCTGGCGCGACGCGAAGCTGTACGAGATCGGCGCCGGCACGAACGAGATCCGCCGCATGCTGATCGGCCGGGAGCTGTTCGCGGCGACCGGTGCGGGGGCGTAGATGAGCGTATTCCGGACGAAGGTCGATCCGAGCGCCGACGACTTCCAGCGCAACGCAGAGATCAACCTCGGGCTCGCCGCGGAGCTCCGGCGGCTCGCCGACGAGATTCGCCTCGGCGGCTCCGAGCCTGCCCGCAAGCGGCACGCGGAGCGCGGCAAGCTCCCGGCCCGGGAGCGCATCGCGCGGCTCCTCGATCCCGGCTCGCCGTGGCTCGAGATCGGCCTCCTCGCGGCGCACGAGGTGTATGACGATCCGCTGCCGGCGGCCGGGCTGGTCGCAGGTATCGGCCGCGTCGCGGGCAGGCTCGTGTTGATCGCAGCGAACGACGCGACAGTGAAAGGCGGTACGTACTATCCGCTGACGGTCAAGAAGCACCTGCGCGCGCAGGAGATCGCGCTCGAGAACCGGCTGACGTGCCTGTACCTCGTCGACTCCGGCGGCGCGTATCTGCCGATGCAGGACGAGGTCTTCCCGGACAAGGAGCACTTCGGGCGCATCTTCTACAACCAGGCGCGGATGTCCGCCCGCAATATTCCGCAGATCGCGATCGTGCTCGGCTCGTGCACGGCCGGCGGAGCGTACGTGCCGGCGATGAGCGACGAGGCCGTGATCGTCCGCAATCAGGGCACGATCTTTCTCGCAGGTCCGCCGCTCGTGAAGGCGGCGATCGGCGAGGACGTCGACGGCGAGACGCTCGGCGGCGCCGACGTGCACACGAGCATCTCGGGCGTCGCGGATCATCTGGCCGAGACGGAGGACGACGCGCTCGCGCTCGCAAGGCGCATCGTCGCACGCGGCGGAGCGCCGGCTCCGCGGTGCGCGGCCGCCGATTCGGCCGAGCCGCCGCGCTATCCGGCGGAGGAGCTCTACGGCATCGTCCCGCCGGACATGCGCAGGCAATACAACGTCCGCGAGGTGCTCGCGCGGATCGTCGACGGCTCGGAGCTCGACGAGTTCAAGCAGCGCTACGGCACGACGCTCGTCTGCGCGTTCGCGCGGATCGAGGGCCGGCCGGTGGGCATTCTCGCGAACAACGGCATCCTGTTCTCCGAGTCCGCGCTGAAGGGCACGCACTTCATCGAGCTCTGCAACCGGCGCGGCGTGCCGCTCCTCTTCTTCCAGAACATCGCGGGCTTCATGGTCGGCAAGGACGCGGAGCGGCGCGGCATTGCGAAGGACGGCGCGAAGCTCGTCACCGCCGTCGCGTGCGCACGCGTGCCGAAGATCACCGTGATCATCGGCGGCTCGTTCGGCGCCGGCAACTACGGCATGTGCGGCCGCGCGTACGGGCCGCGCTTCCTGTGGACGTGGCCGAACGCGCGCATCGCCGTGATGGGCGGCGAGCAGGCCGGGATGGTGCTGAACCGGGTGCGCGGGCGGGCCGCACGGGAAGGCGGAGCCGGCGCCGACGACGAGGCGTACCGGGCCGAGATCAGGGCGCGCTACGAGCGGCAGTCGCGGGCGCTGTACGCGAGCGCCCGTCTCTGGGACGACGGCATCATCGACCCCGTCGACACGCGCACCGTGCTGGCCGAGTCCCTCGCGGTCGCCGAGAATGCGCCGCTCCCGCCCGAGGCGCCGCTCGGGATCCTGAGGATGTAGACATGGAGGCGAAGCCGCTCGTCCCGCCGAGATCGATGCTGTTCGTGCCGGGCGACAGCGAGAGCAAGCTCGCGAAGGCGCGGGATACGGCGGCGGATGCGCTGATCCTCGACCTCGAGGACGCGGTCGACCGCACGCGCAAGCCCGCGGCGAGATCGCTCGTCGCGGACTTCCTGCGCGACGCCCGCGAGCGGCGCGCCGGGCTCTGGGTGCGCATCAACCCGCTCGACGATCCCGACTCGCGCGCGGACCTCGACGCCGTCCTGCCGGGCGCCCCCGACGGCCTCGTGCTGCCGAAGGTTCGCTCCGCGGACGACGTCGCGCGGCTCTCCGCGCTGCTCGATGCGCTCGAGCCGCGCGCGGGCATCAGGACGGGCGCGACCGCGATCCTCCCGATCACGACCGAGACGCCGGCCGGCGTCTTCGCGCTCGGGCGTTACGCGGGAGCGAGCGCGCGGCTCGCGTATCTCACGTGGGGCGCCGAGGACCTCGCCGCGGCGCTCGGCGCGGAAACGTCCGTCGACGCGGACGGCGAATGGCTGCCGCCCTATCAGCTGGTGCGCGCGCTGTGTCTCTTCGCCGCCGCCGACGCCGGCGTCGCGGCGATCGATACCGTGCACACGGACTTTCTCGACGAGACCCGCCTGCTGCATCAGGCGCTCGCCGCGAAGCGCGACGGCTTCGCCGGCAAGCTCGCGATTCACCCCGCGCAGGTCGCCGTGCTGAACGAGGTGTTCACGCCGAGCCGGGAAGAGCTCGAGCGGGCGCGCAGAATCGTCGACGCGTTCGCGGCGGCGCAAGGCGCCGGGGTGGCCTCGCTCGACGGGCGGATGCTCGATCGGCCGCACCTCGCCCACGCCCGGCGGATCCTCGCGCTGGCCGAGCGGGTCGGCGGGGGCGGCGCATGAGCGGGCGCGGCTCCGCGCGAGCAGAGCGCCGCGGCCCGCGCGGCACGAATCTCGGGCAGCGGTCTCGCGAAGCCAAGGAGGCTCCGATGTCGCATCTCACCAAGGTCGATCACGTGACCTACGCGTGCGCGAAGGGCGCGATCGAGAAGTGGGCGTGGTTTCACATCGAGGTCGAGGGCGGCCGGCTCGTCACGCGGATCGACGACGTGCGCCCGGAGGATCCGGACAGCAGCATGAAGCTCTGGTGCATCGATTACGGCGAGTTCGGCGTCGCGCTCGTCGAAGGCATCGATCGGCGCCGAAAGTCGCAGGTGACGCGGTTCGTCGAGCGGCACGGCGATCATGCCTGTCAGCACGTCGCCTTCGCGTGCCGCGACCTCGACGCGTTTCGCCGCCGCCTGCTCGCGATGGGCGGTCATCCCCGCGGCCGCATGCTCGTCCGTCACGACGGCTTCGGCCTCGTGAAGCAGATGTTCGCGAAGGGCTACGAGGAAGGCGACGCGGCGGAAGCCACGTTCCCGGAGTACGTGCAGCGTCCGCAGCCCGGCGACGACGCGGAGACGGTGCGCATCACGTTCTCGGAGGAAGCCGGCCGCGGCTTCTACGATCAGATCGAGGACGCGCGGGCGTCGGGCGACCGCGAGCCGCTGGTCGACTTCACGCAGATGCCGCGCGACTGGCAGCCGCCGGCGCCGGAGAGCTCCTCGCGGCAATAGCAAGGTCGCGTCACGCGATCGGCGGATACCGTCTCGCACCGCCGAGACGTTCTGCGTGCCGACACCTATTCGTCGGCGGCCCGCGAGCGGCGAAGATGACGATAACGGCGCGCACGCATCGCACGCACCGAAAAAACGTGCGCCGCGCACACCGTCGGAGCACTCATGCCGTTGCTTCCGATCGCTGCCTTGTTGACGAATGACGACAGTTGCCGCTCCCAAAGCCGCGTGCTACGGTGCGCGCGTCTGCAGGGGCAAACTCGTCGAAAGACGAAGACGCAAAGCCGCGGGCCTTACGCCGCATCGAGCGGCGATGGCAGCCGGGCCGCCAGCACGAAGAAGATCGATTGCCGCCCGAGTGCGAGCAGCACGCGACGAAGATCGCGGATCATCAGCATTGCGCCGAGTCTCGTTGCCTCTGTCGACGCTCTGGTTGACCGAAGGGAGTGACGGCAGCGTGATCTCGACCCGCCTTGCAGCAACGTGCCTTACGATCCTGTTGGCCGGCCTCGCCGCGCACGCCGCCGTCGCCGCGGAGTACTATGTCGCGCCCGGCGGGAACGACGGTAACGCCGGCACGTCGCCCTCCTCCGCGTGGCGCACGATCGCGAAGGCGAACGCCGCCGTAGCGCCCGGCGATACGGTATACCTGCGCGGCGGCCGGTACGTCGACGACCCGATCAAGCCGAGCCGCTCGGGAAAGGCGGGCGCCGAGATCCGCTACGTCGCCTACGCCGACGAGCGGCCGGTCCTGACGTCCGGCTCGCCGAAAGGGCTCGTCGTCGCGATCGATCTCACGGATCGCTCCTACATCGTCGTGGACGGGATCGACGTGGACGGCGTGAAGCCCGGTCCCCGCGCGCACGTCAACCACTTCGTCAACCTGTATAACGCGAGCCACAACACGATCTCGAACGGCACGTTTCGCCACGCGAACGGCTGGCACGGCATCCGTATCACGTACGAAGCGCATCACAACAAGCTTCTGAACAACGTCATCGATCTCGTCGGCGCCTACGACGACGGCACCGGCAACGACTACGGGGATGCGATCCAGATCCTGCGCGGCTCCCATCACAATCTGATCCAAGGCAACGTCATCACGCGCGGGGCGCACAATCTGCTGCAGGTCGACGGGCCGAACAACATCATCATCGCCAACGTATTCGAGAACGACTGGAGCGAGACGGAGGGTGCCGGCAAGGGTGGCCGGAACCTCACGCTGATGGGCCGCCGTAACCTTTTCGAGCGTAACGTGGTGAAGAATGCGCTCGCCTCCGTCGACGAGCCGGACAACGCCGGCATGAAGACGGAAGGCCTGTGGAACATCGTGCGGCGCAACTACATCTTCCGCAACATCAACGAGGGAATCACGACGGAGACGCACAGCGATTCGAGGGCGTCTCAGAACAATCGCATCTACCACAACACGATCTACGGCAACGGCGGCCCGGCCTGGGGGCTCGCGTTCTGGAACGGGGACGGCATCGCCGGGAACGTGTTCAAGAACAACATCGTCTATCGAAATCGCGCCCGGTCCGACCTCGGCGCCGCGGACTTCTTCTTCCGGCTCGAATCGAACCCGATGGGGGTCATCGGCGAGTCGCTGATCGAGGGCATTCTGATCGCATCGGGATCGGGCGACCCGAAGGTCGAGGTCCGGGACGGCGGCGGCGTCATGAGCTTCGAGAAGGCGGCGGAGCGGTACGCGAGTGCCTTCAGGAGCAACATCCTCGCCGCGCCGACGTTCGTCTCCTCGGACCCGAGGGCGCCCGAGGACTTCGCGCTCGCACCGGGCAGCCGGGGCATCGACGAAGCGCTGCCGCTGACGTTGACGGCGAGCGCGGGGTCGGGCAAGGTCGTCGCCGTCGACGATGCGTCGTATTTCTTCGACGGCTTCGGCGTGATCGTCGGCGATCGAATCCAGATCGGCGGAAGCAGGCCGGTGACGGTGACGAAGGTCGACTACGCGGCCAACACGCTGACCTTGTCCGAAAGCGCGGAGTGGACGAAGGGCGCGCCAGTCAGCCTCGAGTATGCGGGCGACGGCCCGGACATCGGCGCGCACGAGGCGTCGCTCGCCCGGGAGCGCAGGCCGATGCCGCCGAAGTCGCTTTCGGGCAGGCTGCGTTGAACGGGCTGCCGCTGCGGCCTGCGGACCGCCGAGCCGACACCGCGATCCGAGCTCGAAGACGAGGCACCGATTGATCGAAGCTTCCGCCCGCGACCTCGCCGCGCGCCTTGCCGCCTACGAGCTGACCGTTCACGCGGTCATCGAGGCGCACCTCGAGCGCATCCGCGAGCGCGACCCGCTGATTCACGCGTGGACGGCGGTCGATGCCGAAGCCGCGCTCGAGCGGGCGCGCGCGCTCGACGGCGGACCGGTCGTCGGGCCGCTGCACGGGCTCCCGATCGGCGTCAAGGACGTCGTCGATACCGCCCGCTTCCCGACCGAGTACGGGTCGCCGATCTACCGCGGCCATCGGCCGACGGCCGATGCCGAATGCGTCGCCGCCGCCGAGCGCGCCGGCGCGATCCTGCTAGGCAAGACCGCGACGACGGAGTTCGCGACGTTCCAGCCGACCGCGACCGTCAATCCGCGCAACCCCGCGCACACGCCGGGCGGCTCGTCGAGCGGGTCGGCCGCCGCGGTCGCCGACTGCATGGTGCCGCTCGCATTCGGCACGCAGACTTTCGGCTCCGTGATCCGGCCTGCGAGCTACTGCGGGATCGTCGGCTACAAGCCGACCTTCGGCACGCTGCCGCGCGCGGGCGTGAAGCTGCTCGCGGAGAGCCTCGACACCGTCGGCGTGTTCGCCCGCACCGTCGAGGACGCGGCGTTCTTCGCCGGCGCGCTCGCGCGTGACGAATCGCTGCTGCAGCTGTCGGACGTCGTCGAGCCGTTGCGCATCGGCATGTGCCGCACGCACGACTGGGACGCCGTCGAGCCGGCCGCCCGCGCGGCCTTCGACGACGCCGCCCGCGCCCTCGCCGACGCCGGCGCTTCGGTCTCGGTCGTTGATCTGCCGGCGCCGTTCGCCGAGCTGCGCGCCGCGAACGTGGAGATCTACGGCTACGAGCTCGCGCGCAACCTCGCCTGGGAGCGCGACACGCATCCCGAGCTGCTCAGCGAGCGGCTGCGCGAGGACATCGACGCCGGCCGCCGGATCGACCAGGGGCGCTACCGGAGCGCGCAGCGGCTCGCCCGCGCGTGCCGCGAGTCGTTCCCCGCCGTGCTCGGCGAATGCGACGTCCTGATCACGCCGAGCACGACGGGCGAAGCGCCGCGCGGCCTCGACTCGACCGGCAGCCCGATCATGAATCGGCTGTGGACGCTGCTGCACGTGCCGGCGGTCACGGTGCCGGCCGGCGCGGGACCGAACGGCCTGCCGCTCGGCCTGCAGGTCGTCGGCCGCCGTTCGGACGACGCGCGCACGCTCGCGGCCGCCGCGTGGATCCACACCCGCCTGGGCGAGCGCGCCGGCCGGCGCACACCGCCGCCGTAATCGCCGCCCGACTCCCCGCTCGCCGGCTGGTGGTACCCTATGGGGTATGAGAGCCGGGGTATAACGGGGATTCTCGACGGTTATGGCGCGCAACCAGAGCGAGTTCGACCTCGAGCTGCGCCACCTTCGTGTCTTCGAGGTGCTGCTGCGCGAGCACAGCCTGACCCGGGCCGCGGAGCTGCTCGGCGTGACTCAGCCGGCGCTCAGCAAGACGCTTGCCGCGCTGCGCGGCTACTTCTCCGATCCGCTTTTCGTCCGCGTCGGCCAGCGCATGGAGCCGACGGCGAAGGCGCTGCATGTGAGCGGCTCGGTGCGGGAGATTCTCGACCGGCTCACCTCGCTGCGCACCGCGCACGTGCCGTTTCATCCCGCGCTCACGCCTCGCACGTTCCGCTTCTCGAGCGTCGACTCGGGCACGATCCGCCTGCTCCCGGCGCTGATCGCCGCGCTGGCCGAGCGCGCGCCGAACGTGCGTCTGCAGATCGTGCCCCTCGACGTCGCGCGCCTCGAATCCTCGCTCGAGTCCGGCACGCTCGACTTCGCGACCGGCTCGTTCCCCGGCCTCAGCAAGCGCATCCGCCGGCAGTTTCTCTGGTCCGTGAGCTACGTCGGGGTCGCCCGCAAGGACCATCCGAGGCTGAAGGACAAGCCGAGCCTGAAGACCTTCGCCGCGGAGAAGCACGTGCTGGTGTACTCCGCGGGCACGGGACACGCGCACCTGCGGACCGAGCGGGCCATCGAGAAGGCGGTGCCGGAGGAGAACATCGTCCTCAGGGTGCCGAGCTTCGTGAGCGCCGCCGTCCTGGTCGGCATGAGCGACCTGGTCGCGACGCTGCCTTCCGGGATGGCGGAGGCGCTCGCGCCGCACGTCGGTCTCAGGCTGTTTCCGGTCCCGGTGAAGACGCCGTCGATCGACATCTACCAGTACTGGCACGAGCGATTTCACCGGGATCCGGGCAACGAGTGGATCAGGACGCTGTTCGCCGAGCTCTTTACCCCCCCATCGTCACATCCTGACCCTGATACCACGCCAGCGCGTCGAGGAACTCCTCGGGGCGCGAATCGGGCCACAGCGTCTCGATGACGTAGAAGTCGGCATACGCGCACTGCACCGGCAGGAAGCCCGACAGCCGGCGCCGTCCGCCCCAGCGGACGACGAGGTCGACCCGCGAGACGGCGCCCGACGCGAGGGCCGTCGGCACGGCCGAGTACGTAACGCCGCCGTTCGTCTTCGCCTGCTTGATCGCGGAGTAGAGATCCCACTGCCAGCTGTAGTTGACGAGCAGGTTCACGCGCAGGTCGCCGTCGCTGCGCTCCTTCGCGAACGGCAGCAGCGCGGGCGGAAAGACGGCGGATTCGGCGTCGCCGACCGCTAGCACGGCCGCTCCCGCGTCGACGGCCCTCAGCGCGAAGTCGGTGCAGGCGGCTCGGAAGGCCTCGACCTGATCCGCCGGGCGGCGCACGTTCTCTTTCGTGAAGCCGTAGATCGACACCTCCTCGATGCCGATCTCTTTGCAGAGCCGCAGCAACTCGACGCCCCGGTCTATCCCGTGTGCGTAGCCCTCGGCGCGGGTCATCCCGCGAGCTTCGGCCCAGCGCCGATTGCCGTCCGGGATGAAACTGACGTGACGCGGTATGCGTGAGAGCTCCATCAGGTCTCCAGAAAATACGCACTGATCCATCGCTTGCCGAGCGCCGCGCGGCAGAGCGCGCGCAACGCGGACAGGCTGACCTCGAGAGCCGCGCGCCGCAGCCAGAGGCGCCCGAGCTTGTCGTGCGAGCGCTTGATCGCGAGCCAGTGCCGCGTCTTCGGCATCGGGAAGGCCGGCTCGAGTATCCGGCGGGCGACTTCCTCGCCGCTGACGAGCGCCGCGTAGATGCCCTCGGCGGTGAGCCCGGACGGCAGCCCCGCGGCGTCGCCGACGAGGTGGACGTTGCCGGGAAAGTCGAAGCCGGCGAACTCGACCTCGATCGCCGCGCCCTCGTACGGGGTGTCACCCGGATCGATCCCGATCTCGGCCATGCGCCGCTCGATGTACGGCCGGATGGCGGACGGCCGGACCTTGCTCTTGGGCCCGCCCGCGCCGATGCACACGTAGTCCTCGTGCGGGAACACCCAGAAATAGCCGCTGGCGAGGACGGGCGAATCAAATGCAACCGCGAGATCGAAGGCCCGCGGCCCGGGAACGTTGTACTCGCCGGCGAAGAACGCACGCGGGGTCGGAAGTCGCAGCGCCTTGCGCACGCTCGATCCGGAGCCGTCCGCGCCGATCAGATGGCGGTATCGCAGCGTGTGGCCGTCGTAGCAGACGGTGCTGGCCTCGAGATCGATCCGCGTGACCGGCGCGTTCGTGCGAATGTCCGCGCCCGCCGCCGCGGCCCATTGCGCCTGGTACCGGCCGAGGCGCTCGCGCGAGAGGGTTCTGATCCGCGCATGCACGGGGTCGAGCGAGATCGACGGCTCGCCCCGAAAGGACGCCTGCGCGACCGACGTCATGCCTGCGTCCTGCGGCAGCCCGAGCGCCTCGAGCTCCCGGACGGCCTTGGTCGAAAGCCCGCCGCCGCACGTCTTCGGGCCGACTCGCTCGTTTCTCTCGAGAACGACCACTTCCCGGCCGGCTTCGGCGAGAACTTGCGCGGCGCGCAGGCCCGCCGGCCCGGCGCCGACGACGATATGCTCGACAGATTCCATGCAGCGCCCGGTGCGACGGCGCCGCGCGGCGGACAACGCCCCGCGCGCCTCGCTTTCCGTTACGATCCCGTAGAAGTCACGTCGCTCAACATACCATGAGGGCTGACCTGCAATGCATCCCGCGCGCTTCGCAGCGCGAGGGTGCGTCACTCGTAGCGCAGCGAGCTGATCGGGTCGAGATTCGCGGCCTTCGCCGCGGGCAGGATGCCGAACACGACGCCGACCAGCGCGGAGAAGCCGAGCGCAAGCGCCACCGCCCAGAGCGGCGTGTGCGCGGCCGGGAACCCGGGGATCAGCGACGCGGCGAGCGCGCCGATGCCGTAGCCGATCGCGAGGCCGACCAGTCCGCCGATCAGGCACAGCACGAGCGCCTCGAGCAGGAACTGGAACAGGATGTGATGGCGCTTCGCGCCGATCGCCTTGCAGATGCCGATCTCCCGAGTCCGCTCCGTGACCGAGACCAGCATGATGTTCATGATGCCGATCCCGCCGACCAGCAGCGAGATGCCGACGATGCCGCCCATCACGACGGTCACGTTCGTCAGGATCGAATCGATCGTGTTCCTGAGCTCCTCCGCCGTCTGGATCTGAAAATCGTCGTCGTCGTCGGGCGCGAGCCCGTGCGCGCTGCGCAGCAGCCGACCGATGCGCTGCACGACCGCCTCCATATCGCCGCGATTCGCGACCGTGAGCTGGATCTGGATGTCCGGCCGCGCGCGGTTGCCGGTGAGCGTCTGCATCGTGCTGAACGGCATCAGCACACGGTTGTCGAGGTCGTTGCCGAGAATTTCGCCCCTCGGCTCGAGCAGCCCGATGATCTTGAGCCACTCGCCGTTGATCTGCACGAACTCGCCGACCGGGTCCGCCGGCAGGGACAGGTTCCCGGCCACGGTCTCGCCGATCACGACGACGCGCCGGCGCGTATCCTCGTCGCTGTCCGACAGGAACCTTCCAGACGCGGTGTAGTACTGCGCCACGTCCTGGAACGTGTAGGTCGTGCCGATGACTTGGGCCGATGCGGTCTGCCCCCCGTAGCGGATCTGGCCGATGCCGGAGGTCATCACCGGCGTGATCGACTGGATGCCTTCGACCCGGTGTCGGATCAGCTCGAGGTCGTCCGGGGTGAGCCGCTTGATGCGCCCCTGCAGCCGCTCCTCGATCGGCGTATACGCCGTCACCGTCACGCTGTTGCTGCCGAGGCCCTGGAACTGCTGGCCGATCGCGAAGCTGAGGCCCTGGATGATCGACACCATCGCGATCACGGACGCCACGCCGATGATGATGCCGAGCGTCGTTAGGAAGCTGCGGAAGCCGTGCGCCCGGATCGAGTGCAGCGCCGAGCGCACGCCCTCGCTCAGCGCGAACCACAGCGGCGAGCGGGTTCTTCGCATGCTGCGGCGGGCGGGCGCCGCGGCGCCCGGCCCGGCCGCCGTGTCGGTCGACATCGCCGTCTACCCTCCCCCGCTGGGCGGACGATTGCGCACGTCCTCGACGATCCTGCCGTCGCGCAGCCGGATCACGCGCTCGCCGTGCGCCGCGACGTCGGGCTCGTGCGTCACGACGACGATCGTCTGGCCGTCGGCGTGCAGCTCGTCGAACAGCGCGAGGATCTCAACCGTCGTCTGCGAGTCGAGATTGCCGGTCGGCTCGTCCGCGAGCAGGATCGACGGGCCCGTCACGAGCGCGCGGGCGATCGCGACGCGCTGGCGCTGCCCGCCGGAGAGCTGGTTCGGCAGATGATCCGCGCGGTCCGCGAGCCCGACGCGCTCGAGAAAGCGCAGCGCTTCCCTGCGCCGCTCGGCGAGCGGCACGCCCGCGTAGATCAGGGGCTGCATGACGTTGCCGAGCGCGGTCATCCGCGGGAGCAGGTTGAAGCTCTGGAAGATGAAGCCGATCTCCTGGTTGCGCACATCGGCGAGCTCGCCTTCGTTCAGGCCCGCCACGTTGCGGCCGCTCAGGAAGTAGCGGCCGGACGTCGGCGTATCGAGACAGCCGATGATGTTCATCATCGTCGACTTGCCCGACCCCGACGAGCCGATGATGACGACGTACTCGTTGCGCTCGATCGTGAGGTCGATGCCGTCCAGGGCCTTGATCACGTGCTGGCCCATCACGTAGTGCTTGCTGACCTGCTCCAGGCGGATGACGGGCATCGTGCGGATCTCGCGCGGGCTCAGGTCGCGGACGCGGGCCGGATGCGGTCGCCGTCGCTCAGCGTCCGCAGCACGCGATCGGGCCCGATGACGATCTCGTCGCCCTCCGCGAGGCCGTCCGTCACCTCCTGATAGGCGTCGTCGGACATCCCGACCTTCACCTCGACCTTCCGCGCCGTGCCGCCGTCGTTCACGAACACCGAGTACGTCGTGCGATTCTCGACCCGATTCTCGTCGACCAGAACGGCCTGGATCGGCACGGCGAGAACGCCTTCCTTCGTCGTCGTGAAGATCTCCGCGCGGCACGACATCCCGGGACGGAGCCGCACGCCCTCCGGCGGATCGAGCCGGATCTTGACCGCGAAGCTCAAGCCCTGCTGCCCTTCGGGCACCTTCGCGGAGACCGCTATCGAGTCGATGACGCCGCTGATCGGCACGTCCGGATACGCGATCGCGTAGACGTGCGCCTTCTGGCCGACCTCGACGTTGGCGATGTCGGCCTCGTCGACGTTGACCTCGGTATGGATGCTGTCCGGATTCGCGATCGTCATCAGCGTCGAGCCCGGGAGGTTGGTCGTGCTCGAGATCGCGGTCTCCCCGACCTTGATGTCGAGCGACGTCACGACGCCGTCGATCGGCGAGAACACCCGCGTCTTGCGCAGCCGATCCTCCGCCTGCTCGAGCTGCGCGCGGGCCTGCGACAGCTGCTCGATACTCGACTTCAGATCGATCTCGGCGAGGGCCAGCTCGTTGGTCAGCAGATCGAAGCTGTCCTGGTCGATCAGCCCCCGCTCGTGCAGGGCCTGCTGCCGCTGCCATTGCGTGCGCAGGTTCTCGAGCCGCACCCGCTGGCGCTCGATCGCGATCTCCTGCAGCCGCACCTGCGCCCGATTCTGCTCCACCGCGGCCCGATGGGCCTCGTCGTCGATCTGCAGCAGCAGGTCGCCGGCCTTCACCCGGTCGCCCTCCTCGACGAGAAGCTGGGTGACGCGGCCGATCTCCTCGGACATGAGCTTCACTTCCTCCTCGTGCGCGAGCTGCCCGGATGCGAGCACCGACGCCTGGAGGGTCCGGCGGGCGAGCGTCTCGGTCTCCACCGCCGCCACGTTGCCGCCGCCGACCACGGCACGCACGACGGGCAGCGCGACGGCGGCAGCGACGATGAGGACGATGATCAGCAGCTTCCGCGTCATGGCTCAGGCTCTCGAAGGAGGAGGTCCGATTCTCCGGCCGCCGAGGCCGATGGCGGACCGGGGACTCGCTCGAAACGGCACCCGGCGGCTTGTATCACATCCCGACGATCAGGCCGAGCCCGCCGAGCACGAGGACCGGCGGCGCCGCGACGATCGCGAGCGACACGGCCACGGATCGCCGGGTCCAGAGCGCGTAGCCGAACGTCATCAGCCCGAGGGCCCACAGCATCGTCGGATCCATGGCGAGCAGCATCGCACGCACCGCCCCTGCGCCTGCGGCGTCGATGCCGAGGAGGTTGCCGAAAGACAGCAGATTCAGCTCCGTCGGCCGCATGTGCGTCGCGTCGTTCACGGCCACGTTGACGAGCGCCGACAGGATCCCGAGCAGCGTCGGCATCGACGACCATGCCGCGAGCGAGAGCCAGCGCTTGAACGTCACGCCGTCGTTGCCGAAGAGCGAGACGAGCGAAAAATATCCCGCGGCGAGGAACAGCACGATGAGGATCTGCAGCACGGCACCGAGCGTCGCCGTGACGGTCATGATCGTGCCCATCCTGTCGCCGCCGCCCTGCCCGCCCGCCAGCTCCGGCGGCACTTCCTGCCCGGCGTCCTCGAGCATCGTCTGCAGCATCCACAGCGTGTCGACCTCGCTGTAGTACCAGGCGACGAGCGCGGCATTGAGCAGCACGAGGGCGAGAATCGGCAGCAGCACCGTGGGGCGCACCGCGAGCGCGGCGAACGCCTCTCTCGGCGCCGTGAACACGTTCACGAGAATCGAAGCCGTTCCGGTCGAGACCGCGCCCGGCTCCGCGTTCGTCTCTTCGGTCATCGTGCCACCTTGACCTCGGTCCGTCTCGGCCGCGTGGTGTCCCCTCCGTCGCTCGTTGGCTTGCCGAGATCGGCCCGGCTGCACGGTCTTTCCGGCCTCCAGAATATCCAGCGCTGCCACGGAAAGGCGGACCGGCGCGGACAAACCGCGCCCGAATGCGCTACAGTCCCGCGATCGCCATCGATCGGGACGGATCGGACGCCAATGATAAACGACGCGGCGGGCGTCGTTCCTGCCGATCGGCGGGAGGCGCCGTCCCGCTCCCGCCGGAGGGCTGACGTTGCATAACGCCGAGACGAAACTTAAGTTTGCTGAAGGTCGACGGCCCGGCGCACGCGGGCGGGCCGAGCCTCGAACAGGAACGATGCATGATCTCCCCTGACCCCGCGCTCGCCGACGCCGCCATCGTGCTCGAGGGCGTCACGAAAGGCTTCGGCGCGCAGAAGGCCGTCGACGACTTCCACCTCGTCGTGCCCCGCGGCGCCCTCTGCGGCTTCATCGGCCCGAACGGCGCGGGTAAGACGACGACGATCAGGATGATCATGTCGATCCTCTTCCCGGATTCGGGCCGCGTGTCCGTGCTCGGGCGCGCCTCCGCGCTCGACGCGAAGGACCGGATCGGCTACCTGCCGGAAGAGCGCGGCGTGTACCGCAAGATGCGGGTCGGCGAGTTCATCGCCTACATCGCGAGGCTGAAGGGCGTGAGCGGCGCCGGGCTCGCGAAGCGGGTCCGCCGCGGCCTCGAGCGCGTCGGCCTCGAAGGCATCGAGCGCAAGCGCTGCGAGGAGCTTTCGAAAGGCATGCTGCAGAAGGCGCAATTCGTCGCCGCGACCCTGCACGAGCCCGACCTCCTGATCCTCGACGAGCCGTTCAGCGGTCTCGATCCGGTCAGCATGCGCCAGCTCGAGCGCCTCGTGCGCACGGAGCACGAGCGGGGCGCGACCGTGCTGTTCTCGACGCACGTCATGCACCAGGCCGAGGAGCTCTGCGAGCACGTCGTGATGATCCACCGAGGACGGAAGGTTCTCGACGACTCGATACCCGAGATCCAGCGCCGCTACGATCCGCGCACGATCCTGTTCGAGCCGCTCGATCCGCAGGCGGACGTCGCCGCGCTCGGCGCGCTGCGGATCGTCGAGCGGGTCGAGCCGGCCGAGCGGGGCTGCTCGATCCGGTTGACCGACGGCGCGTCGCCCGCCGACGCGATGCGTCAGGTCGTGGAGCGGATTCCGCCCGCGAGAATCGAGCTCGCCCGGCCTCGGCTCGAGGACATCTTCATCGACATCGTGTCCGCGTCCGGAAACGCGTCCGCGGACGTCGATCTCCCCCGCCCGGCGGCGATCGACGCGGAGCCGGAGGTCGCGTGAGCAAGGTGCTTCAGGTCGCGTGGCGGGAGTTCATCGTCACCGTCACGTCCAAAGCGTTCATCCTCGGCCTCCTGGCCGTGCCGGTCATGAGCATCGTGATGGTGTGGGCGGCGCCGAAGGTCTTCGGCCCGGGCGACCTCAAGGCGCAGGGCGCGGTCGCCGTGATCGATCCCGACGGACGTGTGAACGATGCGCTTCGCACCGCGCTCGACCCGGACAGCGTCAGGCGGCGCCGCGAGCAGGTCGCGGCCCGCGCGCTCGAGCAGTTGCCGCCCGAAGCGCGCGCCCTCGTCGGCGGGCAGGCGATCGCGCAAGCCGGGCCGGGCATCGAGCTCGTGCTCGACGAGCGCCCCGCCGACGCGGACATCGAGGCCGAGAAAGCGCGGCTCCACGCCGCGCCGCCCGCGGAGCGCCCGCTCGCGCTCGTCGTGCTGCACGAGAACGTCGTCGAACCGCGCGACGGCTCGCCCGCGCTCGGCGGCTACGATCTCTACGTGCCGCCGCGCCTCGACGACCGCATTCAGGGCGAGATCCGCCGCGCGCTGACCGACGCGATCGTCATGGCCCGGATCACGGCCCGAGGCTACGATCCGGAGACGATCCGCGCGCTCGTCAGCGTGCCGCGGGTCCGCGCCATAGCCGTCAGCCCCGAGCGCGAGCAGGGCGCCTCCGTGGTGTTCACGATGCTGCTGCCGATGGCGTTCGTGCTGCTCCTCTTCCTCGGCGTGATGACGGGCGGCCAGGCGCTGCTGACGTCGACGGTCGAAGAGAAGTCGAGCCGGGTGATCGAGGTGCTGCTGTCGGCCGTATCGCCGATGCAGCTGATGACCGGCAAGCTGGTCGGCCACATGGCCGTCAGCTTCGTCGTGCTCGCGCTGTACATCGGCATGGGACTCGCGCTGCTCGCCGGCGTCGCGCTGCTCGGCTTCCTCGATTTTTCGCTGATTCTGTATCTCGTGATCTTCTTCGTGATCACCTATCTCGTGCTCGGCTCGCTGATGATGGCGATCGGCTCGGCCGTGAACGAGATACGCGAGGCGCAGAGCATGATGATGCCGATCGTGCTGCTGCTGGTCGTGCCGTGGCTCTTGTGGATGCCGATCTCGCGCGCCCCCGACTCCGCCCTGAGCGTCACGTTGAGCTTCCTGCCGCCCATCAACTCGTTCGCGATGCTCCTGCGGATGGCCTCGGTCTCGCCGCCGCCGGCGTGGCAGGTGTGGCTGTCGATCGCGATCGGCGCGGCGTCGGTCGTCGCCGCGCTCTGGTTCACGGCCAAGGTGTTCCGGATCGGCCTCCTTATGCACGGCAAGCCGCCGAACCTGATGACCCTGCTCCGCTGGGCGCGGGCCGCCTAACGAGGCACGAGCCCCGCGGCGGCGCATCGCCGGCGTTGCTCGGTGCTCGCAGGCCCTTCGCGCTACCGCAGCTCGAGCGCCGCCTCCGACTCGCGCGTCGTCCGCGTCTCCTCCGGCGGCCTCCAGTCGAGGCCGTAGAGCATCCGCAGGGTCTTGACCTTCGCGCCTCCGCCCCACGGCACCGTCACGACGTAGAGATTCTCGTACTCGTCGGGCGCGATCTCGGGCACGCGCTTGCTGCCGTGCAGCTCCTCGATCATCGGCGCGATCGCTTCGCGATCGACGACGAACAGCACAATCTCCCCCTTGTGCTCATCGAGGATCTGCTCCATGAAGGCCTCCGTGTCCTCGAACACGGCGGGCCGGACCATGAGCCCGAGCCGATTGGCCAGCGGAGCCGCGGTCTGCTCCGCGCGCCGATACGGCGCCGCGTAGATCGCGTTCACGCCGCCGACGACATCGAGATACTCGAGAAAGCGCGCCAGCAGGTCCGCGCGGGCACGACCCGTGGAATTCAGCGGGGGATCGGACTCGAGGTCGAGCGGATCGTCGACGTCCGCGTGCCGCACGAACACGATTGTCGTCGTCGCCTGCGAGTCGAAATACCACGCGACGCCGAACGCGACGAGGATGTAGGCGAGCGCGAGCGTCATCCGCCTGCGCCGCCGCCGGCGCCGCTCCGCCAAGGTCAAGCGCTTGTCCCGTGTCGTCATCGTGATCTTCGTTCCGTAGCCGTGCAATTATGCCCCCTTTCCCCGCACGCCGCCCCAGCGCGCGCCGGGCGTAATAAGGGCTGGGCGTCGTTCGTACTTGGAAAGCGACGGATCCTGGTATCGATCGAGCGGGCGCCGTGCGAACGCCATGCCGAATGACGCGAGCTTCGAGCAGCTTTATCGCAGCCACTATCGGCGCGTCCACGGGCTATGCCGACAGCTGCTCGGACGCGGCGGGTCGGCCGAGGACGCGGCGCAGGAGGCCTTCATGCGGGCCTACAGGGCCTTCGACCGCTACGACCCGGCGCAGCCCTTCTCGGCATGGATCATGAGCATCGCGAGCCGCCACTGCATCGACGTCGTGCGCCGCAGAGCGAAGGAAGCGCGGCTGTTCCACGACGGGGGCGTCGGGCTCCTCGAGCCGGAATCCGGCGAGGCGTCCGCGCTCGACGCGCTGCTCTCGTCCGAGCGCGCGGCAGAGCTGAAGGCGGCGATCGATGCGCTGCCCGACAAGCAACGGATTCCGCTCGTGCTCGCGTACTACCGCGACGCGAGCTACGACGAGATCGGGGCGGCGCTCGGCATCACGCGCAGCCACGTCGGAGTGCTGATCCTGCGCGCCAAGCAGGCGCTGCGGCGGCAGATGCTGCCGCGGCGCGAAGGAGAGTCGAAATGAGCTGTCCCGAAGAGCTCGAATGGTCGATGTACGTCGACGGCGCCGCGACCGCCGCCGAACCGGCGCGGCTCGCGGAGCATCTTGCGTCGTGCGCGGCCTGCGGCGCCCTCGTCGACGCGCTGCGTGAGGAAGCGCGCGCGCTGCGCGCGGCGCTGGCCGCGGAGGACGCCGAGATCCCGATCCCCGCGCTGCGCGGCGCGGCCGCCCGGCGAGGGCGGCTCGGCGCCGCGGCGGTGCTCATCGGGCTCGCGTCGAGCTCGTTCGTGCTCGCCGACGTGCTCGGCACGCTCCGCGTGCCGGAGCCGCTCGCGGCGCTGAATCCTTTCACGCGGGCCGATGTGCTCGATCTCGTCTTCGGCGCGTGCATTTTCATCGCAACGGAGGGCAAATCCATGTTGACGTCGGCGATACAAACGGCAGGCGCGGCCGTCCTCGTCGCGCTGCTCGTCGCCGCGGCGCTCGCGGCCGCGGGACGGGGCGGCGGCGCGGCCGTGTTCTCCGCGGCCCTCGCGGCCCTCGCGGCGCTCGCGTTCTCGCCCCGCAGCGACGCGCTCGAGATCAGGCGCGCCGAGGGCGTCGTGTCCGTCGCCGCGGACGAGACCATCGACGATACGCTGATCGCGCTCGGGCGGGACATCGAGATCAACGGCACGGTCACCGGCGATCTGATCGCGCTCGGCCAGCGGGTCGTGATCCGGGGCTCGGTCGGCGGATTGCTCGTCGCGGGCGCGCGCACGGTCGAGATCGAAGGGGATCTCGGCGGCAGCGTGCTCGGCGCGGCGGAGGTCGTCACCGTCGGCGGCGGTGCGCTTGCCCGCAACGTCTACGGCTTCGCGCGCGAGATCACGATCGGCCGCGACGCGCGGATCGACGGCAACGGCGTTCTCTTCGCGTCGACGGCGCGGATCGACGGCCCGGTCGGAAGAGACCTGTACGGGTTCGCCGGCGAGGTCGAGGCGACGGGCCGCGTCGGCGGCGACCTCGTCGCGCATGCCGGCACGCTGCGCGTGCGCGAGCCGGCCCGGATCGAAGGCGACGTGATCGCGCACGTCTCCAGCGAGAACGCGGTGAGCGTATCGCCGGGCACGGTCGCGGGCGACGTGCTGACCCGCCTGCGGAGCGAGGCCGAAGGGCGCGAGCGCCGAGGCAGCGAAGGCGTCGGCGCGTTCCTCGCGGGCCAGGCCGTGCGCTTCGGCGCGGCGTTCGTCACAGGGCTGATCCTGCTCTGGCTCGTGCCGCCGATCGGGCGCATCTCGCTCGACACGCCTGGAGAGACGGTCACGTCCGCGGGCGTCGGTCTCGTCGCGCTCGTCGCCGTGCCGATCATCGCGCTGATGACCGCGATCACGCTGATCGGGCTGCCGATCGCGATCCTCGCCGTGCTCGCGTGGCTCGCGGCGCTCTATCTTGCGAAGATCCTCGTCGCGCACCTGATCGGCAAGATCGTGCTCGATCGCACGGGGCGGCCGGCGCACTTCGCGCTCGCTCTGCTGGTCGGCCTGCTGCTCGTCTTCGTGGCGATCAATATCCCGCTGATCGGCGGCCTGCTGAACTTCGTGCTGACGATCACCGGCCTCGGCATGATCGTCGTGTTCGTGTGGGGGCTGTTCCAGGAGAGGCCGTTGCTCGGGTAGCGGCGGGCGACGCCGGCGGGCTCAGCGCGTCGCGCGCCATCGGCCGAGCCGCGTGCCGCCCTCCTCGCGCACGTGCACGAAACCGCTCATCGCGTCCCCGTCGACGCGTCCGGCGAACGCGTACGCGCGCCCGCCGGCCTCGATCCGGAACGCGATCCTGTCGCCCCGCAGCGTCGCTTCGGCGGCGGCCGCGGGCGGGCCCGCGTCCGCCGGCGCGAGCGCGACGTCGATCTCCTGGAACGTCTGCCCGATGCGCAGCACGTGCCGCTCGGCCGGCACGCCGTCGCGGGCGCCCTCGCGCCCGCCGTCGATCTCGAGCGTCCACTCCCCGTCGACGTCGGCCGGAACGATCCACAGCAGGATGCCGCCGCTCGAGCGTGCGGACATGTCGCGCACGTCCGGCCGCCACTCCCCCATGTCGAAGCTGTTCGACACGATGCGCGTGCCGGGCGCGAGCTCGGTGAGAAGCTTCGGCCGCAGCGCAATATTGGCCTCCGGGAACAGATAGAGCGCGACGACCGACGCGTCGGCGACGTCGGCGTCGAACACGTCGCCTTGAACGAATGCGGTCCGCTCCGCGACGCCGGCCGCGCGCGCGTTGCGCCGGGCGACATCGACCAGCTCGGGCTCGAGCTCGACGCCGTGCCCGAACGCGCCGCGCTTCGCCGCGGCGATCACGATGCGGCCGTCGCCCGCGCCGAGATCGATCACGTAGTCGCCGGGGCCGACGCCCGCCACCTCGAGCATCAGCTCGACGTCTTCCTCGACGGTCGGGACGTACGGGGCGACGGAGCCTTCCGTCGGATCGTCGATGACGACGGTCTCGTCGGCGACGGCCGCTGCCGCGAGCATCAGCGCGGCGGAAAGCGGCAGGATGCGCGCGGCGGATCGGGAGCGGGCGGGCTCGGGCAAGGTCGTCGTCATGTCGTCGGCTCGTCGAAGGTCACGAAGGCACGGTCCGGCAAAGCGCCCGTAGGCTACCATGAGCGCATGCTCTATCGAATGGCAGCGGACGCCGTCCTCGCCGTGCACTTCGCGTTCATCGCCTACGTCGTGCTCGGCGGACTCCTCGTCGCGGCGTGGCCGAGGACGGCGCTCGTGCATCTGCCGGCGGCGGCGTGGGGTGCGCTCATCGAGCTTTCCGGCCGTCCGTGCCCGCTGACCTCCTGGGAGAACGCGCTCCGGATCCGCGCCGGCGAGTCGGGCTACGGCGAGAGCTTCATCGAGCACTATCTGCTGCCGGTCGTCTACCCGGGCGGATTGACGAGAGCGCATCAGCTCTGGCGCGCGGGTCTCGTCGTCGCGGTCAACGCCGCGGTGTACGCGTGGGCGATACGGCGGCGCAGGACGAGGACGCGCTGATCGGCAAGCGCGTCCCTCAGCCGGCCCCGCTGCCGCGCTTCTCGCGCACGCCCGGGCGCATTCGTCACGGCTCGCGGGCGCGGACGGCGCGGCCGCGCTCCGCGACTGGGGCGCCGACGGGGCGCTGCGGCGAGCGCTCGTGTGGCGCGGCCTTCCGGCGCTAGGCGACCTCCGCCTTCTCGATCACGACGTCCTCGACCGGGACGTCCTGATGCATCCCTCTGCGCCCGGTGTCGACGCTCTTGATGCGGTCGACGACGTCCATCCCCTCGACGACGCGTCCGAACACGCAGTAGCCCCAGCCCTGCATCGTCGGCGCGGAGTAGTTGAGGAAATCGTTGTCCGCGACGTTGATGAAGAACTGAGCGGTGGCCGAATGCGGGTCCGACGTGCGCGCCATCGCGATCGTGTACGCCTCGTTCCGCAGCGCGTTGTCGGCCTCGTTCTCGACCGGCGCACGGGTCGGCTTCTGGCGCATGCCCGGCTCGAAGCCGCCGCCCTGGATCATGAAGCCGTCGATGACGCGGTGAAAAATCGTGTTGTCGTAGTGGCCGTCCTTCACATACTGCAGGAAGTTCGCGACCGTCTTCGGCGCCTTCTGCTCGTCGAGCTCGATGGAGATGAGGCCGTAGTTCGTGTGCAGCTTGACCATTTGTCTTACCTGACGGATATACCCGGCGTGGAACGCCGGCGGCGTCCCTGTCTGGCCGACAGTGTAGCCGTAACGCACGGCGGTGTCTGACACCATTTTCGCACCGCGCCGGATCAGGGATACCCAGCCACGGCGCCGCCTCGCGCGAGCCCCCACAGCGGCGGGACGATGAACCACATCACGAAGCTCAGCGACGCGAGCATCAGCGCGGTCATCCGGCGCGGCACTCCCGTCTCGCGCCGCGCCGCGACGAGCAGCGCGCCGAGCGCGCACGCGTGCGGCACCGCGCCCCACGGGACGGCCCGATAGGCCTCCGGAATGCCGGGGACGAACGGCCAGAGAACCGCCGCGGCCGCGGACGTGACCGTCGCGGCGAGCGCGAAACCGATCGCGCGCCGCTGACCGAAGCGCGCGGGGATCGTCCGCTTGCCGGCTGCCGCATCGGCCTCCCGGTCGGGCACGTTCGACAGCGTGATCGACGGCAGCGTCGCGAGTGCGATCGGCACCGCCATCAGCCATGGGATCGGATCCGTCACCGCGCCGCCCATGAAGATCCAGCCGCAGACCAGGACGGCGGGACCGTGCGTATACGCGACATCGAGCTCGCCCAGCGTCCGGTACGCGAGCGCGAGCGGCGGGAGCGTGTAGCCGACGGCGACGATCGCGAGCGCGGCGAGAAACGGCAGCGTCGGCACCGCGCTCACGTCGGCGAAGACGACGAGCGCGAGCGATGCGCCGAGCGCGAGCGCGAGCGCGAACGACGCGCCGATCGAGAGCTCCCGCCGCGTGAGCCGGCCGTCGATGATGACCCTGGAGCCGCCGTTGAAAGGACCGTAGCGGCGATTAGCCTGGTCCGCGGAACAGTCGCAGACTTCGTTGACGAAGACGGTCGCGGCCTCGAGCAGAAACAGCGCGAGATAGCCGAGCCAGAATGCCGCGCGCGCGAAGGCAGCCGTGCCGGCGGCTGCAATCGCACCGAGCGCGTACACGAGGAACGTGGACGGATAGAACTGCAGGCGCAGCGCCGCGAGCCACCCCAGGGCCTTGCGGCGGAGCCGCTCGAGCGGCGTCGGCACCGCGCCGCGTAGCGCGCGGCCCTCGCGCCTCGCGCGGCGGAGCCAGCGGCCGCGTTGCTCCGCGTCCGACCGCAGCACGGAGCCGAACGGCGTGATCCGCACCGGATCGATGCCGCAGAAGTTCAGTGTCGCGCGGCGCATCGCGTTGTGCCCCGGCGCCCGGTACACCATCCGATACACGAGGGCCGGCGTATCCATGGTCGTGATCAGATGCGCGCTTCTCCCCCGCAGCAGCCCTTCGTAGCCGAACGCGTTCTCGGCGTATCGAAACGCGAAGCCGGGCAGCAGCACGCGGTCGAGAAAGCCCTTGAGCAGCGACGGCATCGTGCCCCACCAGGTGGGGTACACGAACACGATGTGCTGCGCCCAGCGAAGCAGCCGCCGTGCCCGGGCGATGTCGGGCTCGGTCGACTGCCGCCGCATCGACCGCTGCTCGACGTCGCGGCAGAACACGAGCTCGCGCAGATCGAGCCGCTCGAGACGGGCTCCTGCCTCGCGGGCACCTTGCATGTACGCGTCCGCGAGCGCGTGACAAAGACTGTCGGCGCGCGGGTGCCCGATGATGACGAGAACGTTCACGGGCCGGAAGGCGGCGCGATTCGCTCTTGCATGGCTCGTTTGCAGGATCCTTCGCTCGGGCGACCCGATCACTACACGCAGAGCCGGCCGGCGCGGGCAACCGGGGCGCCTACGCATGGACCGGGCGGCAGCGGCTGACGGAGCTTCGTCCGGATGGGCGAGGCGCACGGCTCGTGACGGTACGCATCGGCATCTCGGGGTGGCGGTACGCCGGCTGGCGCGGCAAGTTCTATCCGCCGGGGCTCGCGCAGAGGTGCGAGCTCGCCTATGCGGCCGAGCGCTTCGCGACAATCGAGCTGAACGGCAGCTTCTATTCGCTGCAGCGCCCGTCCAGCTACGCGCGCTGGGCGGCCGAGGTTCCGGACGACTTCGTCTTCGCCGTCAAGGGCTCACGCTACATCACGCACATGCTCCGTCTCGTCGGCGTCGAGACCGCGCTCGCGAACTTCTTCGCGTCCGGGCTCTTCGAGCTCGGCGGCAAGCTCGGGCCGATCCTGTGGCAGCTGCCGCCGACGCTCAAGTACGAGCGAGAGCGGCTTGAGCGCTTCTTCGCTCTCCTGCCGCGCGACGGGCCGGCTGCCGAGAAGCTCGCGAGGAAGCACGACGAGCGGGTCGCGGGCCGCGCGAGCCTCGCGGCGCCGCCGAGGCTGAAGCTGCGCCACGCGCTCGAGATTCGACATCCGAGCTATGCGCAGCCGGAGCTCATCGAATTGCTGCGGCGCGAGCGAATCGCGCTCGTCGTCGCGGACACGGCCGGAAAATGGCCGCTGCTCGAGGATCTCACTGCCGACTTCGTTTACGTGCGTCTGCACGGCGACGAGAAGCTCTACGAGGGCGGCTACTCCGACGCCGCGCTCGAGCGGTGGGCAAAGCGGGTGCGGGCGTGGGCGCGCGGCACGCAGGTCGCGGACGCCCGCACCGTCGGCAAGCCGCCGCCCAAGCGCAAGAGCCGCGACGTCTTCGTCTATTTCGACAACGACGTCAAGGTGCACGCGCCGTTCGACGCGCAGCGGCTCGCGGCGCTGATCCGATAGCGCAGCGTGTCACGCGGCCGCCCGCGAGGAGCTGGCCCGCTCCGCGGTCGACTCGAGCGCGACGGCGATCCCGTGCACGACCGCCGCGATCCGCACGGCGCTCTGCACCGCGTCGGCGCCGAGCCCCGCCCGGCGGACGACCTTCTCGTGCGACGCGACGCACGCGCCGCAGCCGTTGATCGCCGATACCGCGAGCGAATAGAGCTCGAAGTCGGTCTTGTCCACGCCCGGGTTGCCGATCACGTTCATGCGAAGCTTCGCCGGGAGCTTCGCGTACTCGTCATTGCCGACGAGATGCGTGAAGCGGTAGTAGACGTTGTTCATGCCCATGATCGACGCGGCCGCGCGCGCCGCGTTGACTTGAGCCTCGTCGAGCACGGACGCCGCAATGGTCTCGATCTCGGCAAGGAGCACGGGGTTGCGCGCCGCGATCGCCGACGCGAGCGCGGTTGCGAGGATCTGCGTCTGGCTGAGGCCGGGCGAGCCTTCGGGCGTCAGCACGCTCGACAGGTTCAGCTTGAGATCCTTCGCATAATCCGGGATCAGGTTCTTGATCGGGTTGAGATCCATGAATGATTCCTTTCTCGAGAAAGCAAACGGGGGCGGCGGGCGCTCGTCTCCTGCGGCGCTCCGCGGACGGGCGGAGCACCCGCCCGCGAACCGACCTCAGGGCTGGAGCCGCGGCCTTTCGCCGCGGCTCGCCCGGGCGAGCCGGGTCAGGCGACCTTCAGCGTCTCCTCGCCGGGCTGCCAGTTGCACGGACAGAGCTCGTCCGTCTGCAGCGCGTCGAGCACGCGAAGCACCTCGCCGACGTTGCGGCCGACGTTCATGTCCGTCACCGAGACGAAGCGGATGATGCCGTGGGGATCGACGATGAACGTCGCGCGCTTCGCGACGCCTTCCTCGTCGAGAATGCCGAGGGCGCTGCTCAGGTCCTTGCGCAGATCCGAGAGCATCGGAAACGGCAGTCCCTTCAGATCCTGATGATCGCGCCGCCACGCGAGGTGCACGAACTCGCTGTCCACGGATGCGCCGAGCACCTGCGCGTCCCGCTCGGCGAACTCGGCGTTCTTCCGGCCGAACTCGGCGATCTCCGTCGGGCAGACGAACGTGAAGTCCTTCGGCCAGAAGAACACGACGAGCCACTTGCCGGGGTACGTCTCGTTCGAGACGGTCGCGAACGCGTCCTCGAGGTTCTCCGACACCGTGGCCTTCAGCGAAAATTCGGGAAACTTATCACCGACCGTTAACATTATGTTTTAACCTCCTGATTAAGCAGGCTGTAGGCAATCCTTTTCCTGCCGTTGAAGGTCATTCTAGTCGGCCTTATTTGATATATCCAATGGATTGTTTTTATCTCTCTAATTTATCTATTGGATGATTACCCTCGAGGCCGCGGGCCGCAGGGACATCCCTGCAAGACGCTCGGCCAACCGGGATCAGCTCTTCAGAAGCTCGTTAATATCGAGCTCCAAGGCTTTGATTCTTTCGCGAATAGCGGGCCACTCTTCGCGCAGGAAGCGCTTCCGCTCGCGCTTCAGAAGAATCTCGCGCACCCCTTCCTTGACGACGAGACCGATGCCCCGCCGCGTCTCGGTGAACTCCTCGAGCTCGCGGTAGGCGCGCGCGGCGGTCAGCGGATTGACCAGATACGCGCTCGCGAGCTGCCGGACGGACGGCAGCATCTCGCCCTCGCGGTACGTCTGGTCGATGATGCGCGCGACGATCTCCTCCATGAGCTGGCGGTAGATCGGCCGATCCTCGTCCCACGTGCGTGCTTGCTGCGTCATAAGCGGTAACGCCGGCCGGAGCAGCCGGCAGCAGACACCGTCGCGATATTGTAGGCCCGGCCTACTGTGTTGCCAAGGCAACACACCTGCGGCCCGGCGGCGACACGAGCCGTCGCCGGGCCGGAAGCGCCCGGCGGCGCGCGGAGCTCACTCCCGGGCGGCGGCCCGCCGGCTGGCCGCCGTCTGAGCGAAGTAGTTCGTGATGCCGTCCGGATCGTCGAGCCAGATCGTGCGCAGGCTGAAGCCCCGCAGCTCGCTCAGCGGCTGATCGATCGTGACGCCCCGCGCCTTCGCGAGCCTGTCGATCGTCTCGACGTCCGTCACGACGTACTGGATCCCGCCCGTGCCGGTATCCGCCGGCAGCTCGCCGCCGAAGCTGCGCAGGCTGACGATCGTCGTGCCATGCTTGAACGAGTACTTCTGAGTGTCGAACCGGGCATCGTGCCGCGGCGGCAGCTCCTCGAGGCCGACGAAGGAGCGATAGAACGCGCGGCTCTCGTCGAGGTCGCTGACGGTGAGGCCGACCTCGATCGTGTCGTAAAGCTCATCGGACGCGTTCGGCGCGATCACGATCTCGACCGCGTGACCGTCCGGATCGTAGACGAGCGCGGACAGCCGATCGGTACCCTCGACCGGCGTGAACTCCGGCGCGTCGTAGCCGGCCTCGGCGAAGCGCTGCACGACCGACTCCCGGTCGGGATAAAAGAACGTCAGCAGGCGCAGCCCCGTCGCCGCATCGACCGCGCCCGGTACATAGGTCCGGTTCGGCACGCGCCTCGTCAGCTTCACTTCCGAGTTGCCCGCCCGGAAGCGCGCGACGTTCGTGCCTCCGCCGACGTCGAACGTCTGCAGCTGCTCGAGGCCCAGCGCACCGCCGTAGAACCGGAACATCTCCTCCGGCTCCACGGCGAAGCGGCGAAACACGTTCATCGACGGCTGCCACAGCAGCGGCCCCGCGGACTCCACCGCGGCCTTCTCGTCGGCGGCGGCGGGCGTAAGGACGGCGCATCCGAGCAGCAGGGCTGCGAGCGCCGACAGCGAACCCGGTCCAAGTCTCATCACTTCTCTCCCATGCACGTTGCGATGCGTAGCGAAGCCGTGCAGCGCCCGCGAGCCTCGGCGCCGAATCCCGGCACGTCCGTCGATCACAGCATACGGGTCGAGCAAGGCAGTTCAACATGCGGCAGCACCGTCGCCGGCTCCCGAAGAGGCCGTGCGCGCGCAGGGCCTCGGCCGCGCCCGCGGGGCGGCCGTCCGGACCCCCCGCGGCGTCGCTTGACGCGCCCGCCGGGTTACAGTATTACTGTGTTGATTCCGCAATACACTGCATCGTATGGGCCTCACGGCGATCAAGCAAATCCGCCCGCGGGACGATGACGACGCCGTCGTGCTGTCGCCGATGGATCGGGCCCTCGAGCGGCGGCTCGTCACGCCGGCGCGTGCGCTCGCGGCGGCCGGCGTCCTCGCGATCGCCGCGCTCGCGGCGTACGCCTATGTCGAGTACGGGCTGAATCGAACGCTGAGCGTCGATCCCGCGCGGCTGTCGTTCTCGACGGCCGCGTACGGCACCTTCCGCGAGTACATCCCGGTGACCGGCAACATCGTCCCGCGCACGACCGTGTTCCTCGATGCCGTCGAGGGCGGCCAGGTGACGGACGTGTACGTCGAGGCCGGCGCCATCGTCGAGGCCGGGGAGACGCTCGCGCGGCTGAAGAACACGAATCTGCAGCTCGAGGTGATCGGGCGCGAGGCGCAGCTTACGGAGCAGCTCAACAACCTGAGCAGCATGCGGCTGTCGTTCGAGCAGAATCGGCTCGGGCACCGCCGCGAGCTGATCGAGCTCGACTACCGGATCGATCGGCTCGAGCGGCACATCGCGCAGCGCGAGCCGCTCGTCCGCTCGGGCGGCGCAACGCGCGGCGAGCTCGACGACCTCGAGGCGGAGCTCCGCTATCTGCGCGCGCTGCGCGCGGCAGTGCTCGAGGCGCAGCGCGTCGACGAGGAGCTCCAGGCGACGCAGATGGAGCGGCTGCAGGAAGCGATCGATGCGATGAACCTGAACCTCGGCATCGCGCGCGAGAACCTCGAGAACCTCGTCATCACGGCGCCGATCCCGGGTCAGCTCACGCTGTTCGAGGCGAACGTGGGCGAGTCGAAGGCCCCCGGGCAGAGAATCGGACAGATCGACGAGCTCGGGGCGTTCAAGGTCTCCGCGTTCATCGACGAGTTCTACCTCCCCCGGGTCACGCTCGGGCAGATCGCGACGCTCGAGCTCGCAGGCAACGCCCACGAGCTCGAGGTCACGAAGATCTATCCGGACGTGCGCAATCGCCAGTTCGAGGTCGAGCTTTCCTTTCTCGGCGACGCGCCCGCGCTGATCCGCCGCGGCCAGACGGTGCGCATGCGGCTCGACATCGGCGAGCCGGCCGACAGCCTGGTCGTCGCGAACGGCGCGTTCCATGACGATACCGGGGGGCGCTGGGTCTTCGTCGTCGACCCGTCCGGGGAGCGGGCCGTAAGGCGCTCGGTGCGCTTCGGCCGGCGCAATCCGGAAGGCATCGAGGTGCTCGAAGGGCTTCGGGAAGGCGAGCGGATCGTGACGTCGAGCTACGAGAGCCTGATGGATTACGACCGTATCGAGCTTGGAATGAGCGGGCGCTGACGGCGCCGGCCAAACGACGAGCATGAGGAGCTGAAGGCGAAGCACATGAACACGATGCAGGAAGCGGCGCGGATGCCGGACGAAGCGCGCCGGGAGACACGCGAGCGCGACCGGCCGGCCGCCGGGACGCTGATCCGCCTCGAGGGCGTGACGAAGCGCTACCGCACGACGGAGCTCGAGACGACGGCGCTCGACGGCGTCGACCTCGAGATCGATCAGGGCGAGTTCGTCGCGGTCATGGGCCCTTCGGGCTGCGGCAAGTCGACGCTGCTCAACATCGTCGGCCTGATCGATACGCCGACGAGCGGCAGGTACTGGTTCGGGAAGCGGGAGGTGTCACGCTTCTCCGAGAGCAGGCTCGCGGACCTGCGCAAGGGCAACGTCGGCTTCATCTTCCAGAGCTTCAACCTGATCGACGAGCTGAACGTGTACGAGAACGTCGAGCTGCCGCTGCTGTATCAGGGGCTGCCGAAGGCGCAGCGGCGTAATCTCGTGCGCGAGGCGCTCGAGCTCGTCGGTCTCGCCGCCCGCGCCCGTCACAAGCCCGACCAGCTCTCCGGCGGCCAGCAGCAGCGCGTCGCGGTCGCGCGTGCGGTCGTCAACGATCCGAAGCTGATCCTCGCCGACGAGCCCACCGGCAACCTCGACTCGAAGAACGGCGAGGAGGTCATGAACATGCTGAAGACCCTGAACGACCAGGGCGCGACGATCCTGATGGTCACGCATTCGCCGAGCCATGCGGAGCGCGCGGACCGGATCGTGCATCTGCTCGACGGCAGGATCGTGCGGCCCGACGAGCTCGAGATCTGACGCGCGGCCTACTCGTAGCGCAGCGCCTGCATCGGCGCAACGCTCGACGCGCGTCTCGCCGGCCAGTGACCGGCCAGGAGCACGACCGCCGCGAGCGCGCTTCCGGCGGCGATGAGGACGGCCGGGTCCCGGCCGGACACGCCGAACAGCAGTGCCTCGGCCGCGCGGCCGGCCGCCGCGGCGGCAGGAAGCCCGATGCCGGCGCCGACGATCGCCATGCCGAGCGTCTCTGTCATGATCATGCGGCGAAGCCTCCGCGGCTCCGCGCCGAGCGCGAGCCGCAGGCCGAGCTCGCGCGTGCGCTGCGCGACGTTGTGCGCGAGCACGCCGTTGAGGCCCATCGCGGCCAGCAGCGTCGCGAGCGCGGCGAGGCTCGCCGACAGGCTCGTGACGATCCGGTCGAGGAATACGTTGTCGCGTATCGCGCGTTCCATCGTCGTCAGGTTCGCGAGCGGCAGGCTCGGATCGATCTGCACGACGGCCTGCCGCACCGTCTCCATCAACGCGCCGGGCTCGAGCGCGCCGCGCACGTAGAACGTCATCGTGCCGAGGAACGGGTTTTGCCGCCTCGGCAGGAAGAGCTGCGGCGGCGTTTCGCCTTTGACGCGGCTGTACTTCGCGTCCGCGACGATGCCGACGATCTCGATGTCGCGCGGCTGACCTGGGGGAATAGCGAAGCCGAGCATCGTTCCGAGCGCAGCCTCGCCGAGCCCGAACTTGCGCACGAAGCTCTCGTTGACCACCGCGACGCGGGGCGCGAAGAGCCTGTCGGCGGCCGTGAGATCGCGTCCGGCGAGGAGCGGAATCGAAAGCGTCTCGAAGAAACCGGTCCCGACGTCGTTGATCGCGGCGCTCGTATCGACGCCGTAGCCGGCCTCGAAGCCCTCGACGTCGAGCCCGGGGCTCTGGCTGATGCTCGCGAGGAGCGCGATCGACGAGGACGACGCCGCCGTCACGCCGGGGCGGGCGCGCAGCGCTTCCTCGATCGCGTCGTACAACGCCATCGTGCGTGCGTCGTCGTAGCCGTTCAGACGGGGCGAGACGGTGAACGTGACGAGCGACTCCGCGTCGATGCCGAGGTCGACCCGGGCGATGTTCGCGAGGCTGCGCACGAAGAGCCCGGCGAGCACGAGCAGCACCATCGACAGCGCGATCTGCACGGTGCAGAGGACGCGGCCGAAGCGTGCGAGGCCGCGCGGCCGCGACGACTGCGTGGCGTATGCCCTGATCGCACCGCCCAATGCCCTCCGCGACGCGCTCAACGCCGGCACCAGACCGAACAGCACCGCCGTCGACAGGGTCACCGCCGCGGCGAACAGCATCGCCTCACCGCTGAGTCCCAGGGATTCGGCCGCCGCCTGCGGAGGGGCGATCGCGACGATGGCCTTCAGCGTCGCATGCGCGATCGGCACGCCGAGGATGCCGCCGGCGAGCGCGAGCACGCCCGCCTCCGCCAGGAGCTGCCGAACGAGCCGCAGCCGGCTCGCGCCGAGCGACGCTCGCACCGCGAGCTCGCCGGTGCGCGACACGCCGCGCGCGAGCAGCAGATTCGCGACGTTGACGCAGACGATGACGAGCACCAGCAGCGTCGTCGCGAGCAGCAGCGTCAGCGCGAGCGCCGATTCTTCCCGGACCCAGCTCTGCCCGTGCGCGCCCGGCTCGAGCGTGATCCGGCGCTGTCTGAAGCGCTCGAGGTCCTCGGGCGGTATGTCCGTTTGCAGCGCCGCCTCGACGTCGTCGAAGATGCCGGCATACAGCGCGTTGATCCCGGCCGACGCCTGCTCGATCGAAACGCCGGGCCTGAGGCGCGCGAAAAGATACAGCCAGTGATTCCGGCGGTCTTGCGCGGCCTCACGCGGCGCCGTCGGCTCCATCTGCCACCGCAGCGTCAACGGCACGAACACCTGAGAGCGCGACCAGAACGTCGTGCCAGCGAAGCCTTCGGGGGCGACGCCGACGATCGTCAGCGGCCGGCCGTTCACCGTGAGCGTCCGGCCGACGACGCCCTCGTCGGCGCCGAAATGCTCTCGCCAGTAGGCGTGGCTCAGCACGACGACGCTCGACTCGTCGATGCCCGGCTCGTCGCGCGCGTCGATCAGCCGGCCGAGCGCCGGCGTCAGATTCAGCGTCGAGAAGTAGCCGCCGGAGACGAGCAGCCCGGTGCCCGCGAGCGTGCGGCCTTCGTACGCGAAGTTCGCATCGAACTGCCGATGCGCCGCGAGCCCGGCGAACACGGTCTGGCCGGCCTCGAGATCGCGGAACATCGGGTAGCTGAACACCTCGTCGCAGCTGCCGGCGTAGTCGCAGCTGGCCGATCCCGGTCTCGGGCCGGGCGCCGCGAGGTTCACGAGGCGCTCGGGCTGCGGCACCGGCAGGCTCCGGACGAGCACGTCGTGGAACAGCGAATAGACCGCCGTCGTGGCACCGATTCCGATCGCGAGTATCGCGGCGACGACGAGTGACAAGCCGGGGCGCCGCGCCGCCTGACGGACTGCGTAGCCGAAGTCGTTCATGGGCTTTGTCTCCGCGCCGGCGATCGGATCCTGCCGGCCGCGCGTCGCAAGCTCCGTGCCAGGTCGCACAACCCCTTGTTCGACGAGCCGATATGCCGTCGACGGTCATTCCGCGCCGACGGAGCGATCCCGGTTCCGGCACGACGCGTCCCACCGTCGGGATGACGCCGATCCGGCACGCCGTCAAACAAGGAGGCGCCGAGCGCGCCTCAATTCTCCTGCGGGCGGACGACCGGCGTGCCGTGCGTGTGAAACGTCTCGATCGTCTTCAGTCCCCAGGCCTGCCCCTTCGCGCGCTCCTCCGGCGTCCAGGTCACCGGCTCCCAGTCGGGGGCCAGCATCAGACGAGCCCCCGGGTTGTGCAGCTCGATGCGGTTGCCCCCCGGCTCCCAGACGTAGAGAAAGAATCCCTGCTGGATGGCGTGCTTGTGCGGGCCGGTCTCGATATAAGTGCCGGCCTCGAGGAAGACATCCGCGGCGCGCAGGATGTCCTCGCGGGTGTCCGTGGCGAACGAGATGTGATGCAGACGCCCGCGGGCGCCGAGCCAGTCCCGCGTGTAGACGAGGTCGTACGTCTTGTCGCTTACCGTGAACCAGACGCCGTCGTAGCCGCCGTCTTCGCGGGCGATCCGCTCCGTGCACATCGCGCCGAGCACGTCCTTCAGAAAGCGATCGAGCGGGTCGATCTCCTTCGCCAGGTAGTTCACGTGATCGAGCCGGCGGACGTTCGCGCCGCGCCCCGGAAACGCGGCCGCCTGATTCTTCAGCGCGGGCCTGTCGGAGTCATCGGGCTCGTACCATGCCACGTCCCAGTACAGGCCCATCGGGTGACCGTCCGGATCGTCGAACAGGTAGACCCGCCCCAGCCCGAGCTCGTCCGTGCTGTAACCGCGGCCGAGACCGGTCGCCTCGATCCGCTCGACGAGGCTCTCGAGCGCTTGCGGGCTCGCCGCGCGCAGAAAGGTGCGTCCGATGCCGGCGTCGCCCCGCTCGATGAGTCTGATCGTGTAGCTCTGGTAATCGTCCCACGCATGCAGATAGACGGAGCGGCCGTCGCGATGCACCTCCCGAAGCGCCATCTGGTCGACGAAGAAGTCGCGGCTGGCTTCGAGCTCCGGCGTGAACAGCTCCACGGGCCCGATGTGGGCAATGTCGCGCCGACGTCCGCTGAACGCTTTGGTCATCGCGAGCCTCCTTCCGCATGATGACGCGAGACGACTGCTTCGCCGCTGCCGAACGGAGCCAGTGTAGCCGATGGTCGCGGACAACGACGCGCCATGCTCATCGGCGAGCACGGCGTAGGTGACGCTACCTCGTCCGCCGCGCGCGGCGTCGATGCGCCGCCGCGTGCGGCTTCAGCCTGCGGGAAGGTTCGGCTCGGGAGCGGTTGCCACTCGAGATTGGTGTATTGACCGCGCAATACACCTGCGCGAAGATCGGCCGGAAAAGCGTCTGACGAGTTCTCTCCGCCGAACGGGACATGCTGGCGCACCCTCTGCTGATTGCGATGAGGAATCTGGGACCGCCTCAACGCCCTCGTCAGCGTGATCGGCCTCGCCCTCGGGCTCGCCTGTTTCATCGGCGCGCGGCTGTTCCGCGATGCGAGTGCCCGCCCCCCGAGTCCCTCCCGTTCCCCGCAGGCAATTCGGTTATAGTCTCCCGACCGGGCCGCTCGATGCCTGGCGGCGGACCGTTTAAGGAGGGAGAAACAACAATGTGTGATGAGCACTATCTAGAAGACCTGTCCCGATACGTGAAGCGAAGCCGGCTCACGCGGCGCACCTTCGGCGCGATGTCCGCCGGCGTCGGCCTGTCGATGCTGCTGCCGCCGGTGGCCAACGCGCAGGACGTCAGCGAGCGCGATGTCGAGATCGAGACTCCGGACGGCACCGCCGACGCCTACTTCGTGCACCCGTCGACCGGCGCCCACGCGGCCGTGCTCGTGTGGCCCGACATCCTCGGCCTGCGTCCGACGTTCCGCGCGATGGGCAAGCGCCTCGCGCAGTCCGGCTACTCGGTGCTGGTCGTGAATCCGTTCTATCGGCAGCGGCGATCGCCCGTCGTTCCCGAAGGCGCGAGCTTTGCCGACCCCGAAGTGCGCAATACGGTGTTCCCGCTGATGCAGTCGCTGACGGCCGAGACGCACATGACGGATGCGCGCGCGTTCGTCGGCTGGCTCGACCAGCAAGCCGAGGTCGACACGAACCGCAAGGTCGGCACGATCGGCTACTGCATGGGCGGCCCGATCGTGATGCGCACGGCCGCGGCGCTGCCGGACCGCATCGGCGCCGGCGGATCCTTCCACGGCGGAGGTCTCGTCACCGACCAGCCGAACAGCCCGCACCTGCTCATACCGCAGATGAAGGCGAGCTTCCTGATCGCGGTCGCGGAGAACGACGACGAGCGCGAGCCGGAGGCGAAGAACGTGCTGCGCGAGGCGTTCGCAGCCGCCGGGCTCGAGGCCGAGATCGAGGTGTACCCGGCCGCGCACGGCTGGTGCGTCCCCGACTCGGACGTCTACGACGAGCCGGAAGCCGAGCGGGCGTGGAGCCGCCTGCTCGCGCTGTTCGAGAAGTCGCTGGCCTGATTCCGGGCCGGCCGAGGCGGCTCGGGCTCGCCCGAGCCGCCGTCCTGAGGGATCAATGCGTCAACGCGTACACCGCGAAGTTGACGCCGAGCCGAATCGCGAGATTGGCCGCCTCCTGCGGGTAGCGCGGCTCGTCGGCCCGCTGCCAGCCGTCGGCGATGTCGTTGTTGAACGCGATCATCACCATCACTCGGCCGTCGTCGTCGAGGATCGCTCGCCAGTACGGCACCGACCCGCCGTGGCGATAGCCGCCGCGGCCGCTGTAGTCGAGATGCTGCCACGTCGGCACCTGCGGCCGCTCCGTCAGGTCGTAGACGACGTGAAAGATCGGATGCTCGTCGGGAAGCTCGACGATCGGCCTGTCGGGGAAGACGCGCTCGATGCCGCGCAGAAACCCTTCCCACTCCACCTCGCCGTAGAAGCTGTCGCATAGCAGGAAGCCGCCCCGCAGCAAGTACTCGCGGAGCCTCGCGGCCTGCGCGTCGCTCAGGTCCCACGCGCCGACCAGCCCCGAGATCAGGAACGGCCAGTAGAACGGGTCGACGTCGTCGTCGAGGTCCACCGGCTGCTCGACCGGGCGCACGTCGACGGTCGACAGCCGCGCGAGAAGCCGCGCAAAGTGCCGGTCGCCGGCCGGATAATCCACCGTCCATGCCGTCCCGCCGCGCCGCCAGTCCCCGCCGCCGACGCCGAGCGCATAACCGGTGCGCGCCTGCGGAAACATCAGGCGCCCGACAACGAACTCCGAAGGCTTCAGGTGATCCGGGGGCAGCTCGATCGCGCCCGACCAGCGCCGCTCGATCGCCGGGTACTCCCGCCACGCCTTCTGCGCGAAAGCGGCGTGCGTCGCCGCGAGCGCGACAAGGAGCCACGCGGACAGCACGATCGCGCTCGGGCGGCGGTCACGGCCCCCGCCCGAGCGAAGCCGCGCGGGCGACGGCCTCGGCGGACAAGCGGCGTTCGGCTCGAGCATCGCCCGATCTTATCAGGAGTGCCTGGTGCCGCCGACCGTCCGTTCTGGCACGCGGACCGGATCAGGCGAAGCGGGCGAGAAGCTCCGCCGCGGGGCCTTGCAGACAGTTGAAGCTGATCTCGAAGAAATCGAAGTCGAGCTCGACGTCCTCCGGAATCTCGAAGTCGTAGCCCTTCGTGAAGCCGATCCAGCGGCCCAGGAAGATCACGCTCGTCCAGATCGCGAGCGAGAGACCGGCCGCGATGCGGCCGCCGAGCGGCGCGGACGTCGCGTGCTCCCACTCCGGCGCATGCCTGCCGGTAAAAAGCTGGAACACGGCCATGTTGAGCCCGGCACCGACGAGGGCGAGCATCTTCAACCGGAACGGCGTGTTCACGTAGTACGTCGTCGCGTTCGCCGCGAACATCAACAGGCCGGTGACTGCGGCGACGGCGAAGGCGGCCCATGTCCACGACAGCAGCTCGGAGGACACCAGACCGTACGGGCGGCGCTTGTCGAGCAGACCGAGCAGCCTCCCATCGACGATGAGGATCGTGCCGAACACGACCGCGACCGCCATGACGTGGATCGACTCGACGACCGGCATGGCCTTGACGGAGGTACGCATCCACTCGCCGACGGACGAGCTTTCGACTTGCTGGACGATGCTGATCAGATCCATGAGTTGCCGCCTGGAATCAACGCAGACCCGCCGATAGCGAGAGCGGGCCCCATACTTCGACGTCGTACGCGATCGCCCTGCCGAGGAAAATGATGGCGAGCCAGACCCCGAGCGTCGCCACCGCGCCGACCTTGGCGGCGGCCGTGAACTCGAACTCGTGATGCCGGGTCAGCGCCGCGGGGGCAAGCGCGCGCCGAAAGGCGACCGTGGCGAGGATGCCCACGACGATGAGCCCCATCTTCAGCCAGAACGACAGACTGGTGAACTCCCGAACGGGCTCCGCGATCACGAGCAGCGCGCCGGTCAACGTCATCACGACGAGACCGGACCAGATCCACGGCGCGAAGCGCCCCCATACCTCGCCGAACGTCTGCTCGACCCGAACCATCTCGAGCACGCGCAGCACGATCATCAGGATCGAGACGAAGACGACGCCGATCATCAGAATGTGAATCGACTGGATCAGCGGAATCGCCCAGCCCGCCGCTTGAATCGCGACGCTGAAGGGCGTGGCCTGCAGCCACTCGGCAAACTCGAGCATGTCTATGGGTTCACTCGCGCTGGGACGGGACGGCGCCTCGGCCGATCGGCGCGGCGCGTCGGTCGGCGCCGACCCGCCGCGCCGCGGCGGCGACGCCGTGCATCACTCGGTGGGCTCAGGCAGATCCCCCTGCCCGAACCGCTCGTGCCCCTCGACGGAGTCGCAATGCTTGCCCGGCGCCGGGGGCGTCCCCTCGGGGCACTTGAACATCGGCCCTTCGCGGCTGCCCGCCGGCTCGCCGCTGCGCAACGGATGCATCGCGACGCTGAAGATCGTCCCGCGCGGGAACGTGCTGACCGAGATGCCCTGGCGGGCGGACTGCGCGGAGCCCGCCATCTCCACCGCCCAGATGACCGGCTCGCCCTTCTCGTTGCGTACCACGTTCTTGCGCTCGTCGTTCATCGGCGCGAAGAAGATCTGCAAGTGATTCGCGTCCGGGTTCACCCTCGTCACGACGCCGGTGAACACCTTCACGACCGACGAATCGTAGATCGAGAACGAATGGTGCGCGTTGGCGGGTACCGCGAAGGCCATGACAGCCGCGGCCGCGACCGCAAGGCCGCCGACTCTCTGCTGAGGTTTCATCGTCATCTCTCCTGCGTTCCCGTTACCGGGAAAGATCCTATCCTTTTAGCCTTAACCGAGGCTGAAACGACGGTTCCGCGTCCCGTCGCCTCCGCACCGCCGGCAAAGCCTACCCCCATCGGTGCGCTCGAGACCCTAGTCGAAGCTGAAGATATCTTCGTCATCGGGCCGCTGCATACCCTGCTCGTGATATTTCCGCCATATCTCAGCCCACGGCCTGCCGTACATATCGGGAACCTCGTACTCGATGACGGTTCCCGGCGAAACGGGCGTCGCGTAGCCGTTGACCGGGTAGATCGTCGGGATGCATTCGATGAAGACGTACGGTGTGCCTTTGTTGTAGTCGTCCGTCTTCACATAATTGCGCACGATACGGACGGGCTCGACGAGCGCCTCCGGGTCGTAGAAGATCGCCTCGTGATTCAGCCCGACGAAGCGGCCGTCCTCGTCGCGGTTCGGCGTGTAGATCTCGATCGTCTGCAGCTGGTTCGAGAACTCGTACGCGCCGTGCACCATCCAGCCCTGAATGTTCGACGTCCACGTGATCAGCACGTCCTCGTCCCAGAAACCGATCGTCTCGCCGTACCACCGCGGCACCTGCTCGCTCAGGTAGGGCACCGCGCCGTCCATCTTGAACTCGGCGCCGATGTGGATGTTCGTGATGAAGTTGCGCGCCACGCCCGCGAGGATCTGCACCACCTGCGGCGTGACCATGATGTAGTGGTCCCACACGGCG
>Ga0079224_100000421_pt1 | contig 41035 bp, 33 predicted proteins | sample Stecom2015_FD_80414 | JGI IMG/M metagenome (GOLD analysis project Ga0079224, IMG submission 80414) | Agricultural soil microbial communities from Utah to study Nitrogen management - Steer compost 2015 | ecosystem: Environmental > Terrestrial > Soil > Agricultural land | place: USA: Utah... | reverse complement strand
GCGCTCGGTCTGCGTGGGCTGACCGCCCAGGCTGAATTCAACCCGGAAATTGCCCGGCAGAGGCTGCCCATGCTGGAAGCGATGGCGACAGCGGCGCTCGACCAACTGCGCAATCTGATCAACGACCTGCGACCGCCACAGCTTGACGACATGGGTCTGGTGGCGGGTCTGCGCTGGCTGATCGAACGCTTTAATGAACAGCACCCAACCCGGGCCAGTTTTGAAGTGCGGGGCGAAGCGCACCCCCTGCCGGCGGAAGTCGAGATCACCCTCTTTCGCATCGCGCAGGAGGGCTTAACCAACATCGCCAAACATGCCAGAGCAGAACAGGCCAGCATCATCCTTGATTTCGATGACGGCCCATCGCTCACGGTTCAGGATAACGGCATTGGCTACGACCCGGCAGCCGTCTTTAGCAGCCGCAAACCGCGCACCGCCTGGGGGTTGATGGGGATGCAGGAGCGCGCCAACCTCATCAACGCGACGCTGACCCTCGACTCCTGCCCCGGCGCTGGGACTTGCCTGACCGTTCGGCTGAAACAAACCAGGGAGGCTTCCCATGACGATCCGGGTGCTGATCGTTGACGATCATGCGGTGGTCAGGGCCGGTATTCGGATGCTGCTAGAGAGCGACCCGGACTTCGAGATCACCGGAGAAGCTGAAACCGGCCACGAAGCTGTGCGCATGGCCGGGGAACAGCAGCCTGATGTCATCCTGATGGACATCACCATGCCGGGAATGGATGGCATCGAAGCCACGCAGACAATCAAGAGCCAGGTCAACTCGCCAGCCATTCTGGCCCTGACGATCCACGAGGGCAAGGATTACTTCTTCCACATGCTCCAGGCCGGGGCATCCGGCTATGTGCCCAAGCGTGCCGCCCCGCAGGACCTGTTGCGGGCGATCCGGGTGGTTGCCAGCGGCAATGTTTATCTCGACCCGGCAGTCGCCAAAGACCTTGTATCCGATTATCTGACACAGGTGCAGGCCGGCTCCGAACGCGACAGCTATCAGGTCCTGACCGAGCGCGAACGTCAGGTGCTCACGCTGATCGCAGAAGATGCCACCAACCAGGCTATCGCCAATGAACTGGAAATTTCGGTCAAGACCGTCGAACGCCACCGCGAAAATATCATGCGTAAGCTGAACCTGCACACCCGCACCGAACTGGTCAAGTATGCTATCCGCAAGGGCCTGATCTCACTCGACGACCTGTAGAGCCACAGGTGATAAAGTTCATAGCCCGAAAGTGACAGACCTTCCTGCCCTGTCACATGCGGTTCCCATACAATCAAAGTCAAACTATTGAGGCCTTGTCCTCATTCTATAGTGTTCTTCACGGAACAACGGGCGGGCGGATTGGGATGTGTGTCTTCAATTCGCCTACTGATGTGACAGGCAGGACGATGGACGCTGGTTCACCTTCATTCAAGCACGTTTCAGTCGCCATCGGCGCTGTGCTGATCGTTATGATTGGCAGTTTACTCATACTGGCAGCCAGCCCGACCTACGCTCAACCGCCGGACGATGCGGAATATATCGGCAGACGCGATTGCATTTCCTGCCACCGCGGTTACCGCAGCACCCACATTGATTCGGCCCATAACCTGACTCTGCGCACACCCGATGAGGAAAACGCCATCCTCGGCGATTTCACACAGGGCGAAGATGTGCGCACCCTGCTCTTTCCCGATGAAACCGACCCGCGTGCCTTTACCGTTGATGACCTGGCTTATGTCGTCGGTTCCGGGCGGCATATCCAGCGGTATCTTTACGATGCCGGCGACGGTCAGTATCTGGTGCTGCCGGCCGAGTGGAATGTGATCGAGGAGAAGTGGCAGCCTTATCTGCCGGCGGAACAGTGGCCTGCGCCTGCCTATGAGTGGGGGCCAAACTGCGCGGGATGCCATACCACCGGCCTCGATGTGCGGGATTACGATTGGGAAGAGGACGCAGTTCAGTGCGAAGCCTGTCATGGGCCGGGCAGCGTCCATGCCGATACCGTTGACGACGCCGGCCGGGACATCGACCCGGATGAACTTCGGGCAATTCGCGCGGCGATTGCGCCGGGAACCGACCCGCAAACCTGCGGAAGCTGTCACAGCGCCGGCTGCGAGGGCGAACATCCCTTCCCGGTTGACTACATCGCCGGCCAGCCTCTGATTGATGGATACCAGTTGGCAATGCCGGATGATACGGCGCACTGGCGTTCGTCAGGCCATGCCGCCCACAAGAACATGCAGTTCAACGAATGGTATGTGTCAGGCCATGCCAGCGCACTCGTCACCCTGAAATCGGACGGTGCTGCGGAAGATTCCTGCCTCAAGTGTCACAGCGGCGATTATCTTCAGACTCAGGCATTGATTGCTCAGTATGAGGACGGCACACGCGAAGGCGAAGCTCCGCCGCCGGTCACACTGGAAACGGCGCAGTCTGGCATTACCTGTGCCAACTGTCACACCGCGCATGGCGAAACCGGGATCGCTTCCATGCTAGTTGAATCGCCGGAAACGCTGTGCCTGAGCTGCCATCAGGACGCCGGTCAGGTTGACGGGATACATCACCCGGCTGTTGAGATGTTCAGCGGGGTACAGATTGTCGAGAATGTGGTCGGCATACCATCCGGGCATCTCGAAGCGGGCGCAACTTGTGCGACCTGCCATATGCCACCCTCGCTGCAAGCCGGCGACACCTGGTACGGCACCAGCCACACCCTGAATACAGCTTTTCCGGGTGAAGTCGAGGAAGGCCAGCCGGACTCCTGCACCATCTGTCATACGGACCTCAGCCGCGAGTATCTCCAGCAGTTTATCGAGCGAACACAATCGAAAGTGTCAGATCGACTGACCAATGCTCAGGTCGCTGCTGAAGGCCGCGCCAATCTGCCGGAATGGGTCTACGATGCGATAAACTTCATCGCCGGCGATGGCAGCCTCGGTGTCCATAATTATGCCTATACCACTCAGCTACTGAATGCGGTTGAAGTCGAACTCGGCATCGTGACTGTGGCTGTGCCCGATATGATGTCGGTTCGGGCTATCGAAAACCCGCAGGACTGCGCGGAATGTCACGCGAACGAACACAACGAATGGCAGTTATCGCCGCACGCCAACGCCTCCCTCAGCCAGACTTTCCAGCAGGAATACGCGGCGACGGGGCGTCCCAGCTACTGCATGAGCTGCCATGCATCCGGCTATGACCCCCGAACCCAGCAGTACGTGTTTGAGGGGGTGGTGTGCAGCAACTGTCACTACACCACATCCGGGGCGGAACACCCGCCGGGACCGGTGGAAATTGCCACCGACTCGCAGGTCTGCGGGCGCTGCCACAGCGGCGCACATTCGCCCACCTATGATGAATGGCTGGTCAGCGAACACAGCCGCGTAGGCATCGACTGTGTGGATTGTCACACGCCGCACGACAACGGGCTGCTGCTGGACACAGTCAACGAGACCTGCGGCTCCTGCCATCAGGAAGCACTCGTCGATGAAATCCACATGGGCGAAGATATGACCTGCGTGGACTGCCACATGTCACGGATAACCACTGCCAGCGGTGTGCAGGTCATCAGCACCGGCCATAGTATGAATATTGACCCCGGCACCTGCGCCGATTGTCACGGCAAAACCCACCTGCTCAGCAGCGATGGCCGCCGCCTGACCGATGAAGAACATTCTCAACTGATGGCGCTTGAAGCCGAGGTAACCCGACTGCAAGAGTCCGCCAGCCAGAACCTGAACTCCGGCATCGTCGGCGGCGCGCTGGGTGCGCTGGTGCTGGTGTTTATCCTGTTCCTGACCGTGCGGCTGGGGAGGCTCAAATGAACGACCAGACCCGTCCGCTGAGCCGGCGAGAGTTTATCCGGCTTGCCATCGGCCTGGGCGTCGGGCTGGCAGCAGCCGAATGGATCTGGCAGTCATTTCGCGCCATCGATGACCCGGTTGGTCAGGCGCACGCCGCCAACATCAATGGCCCCTATTGGGCGATGGTCATCGATCTGGAAAAGTGCATCGGCTGCTACCGCTGCGTCTACGCCTGCCAGGCCGTCAACGACACGCAGGATGACCACCGATGGAACATCCTCATCGAGGACAACACGACGTTCAAGAAACCCGTGTTTATCACCCGCCCGTGTATGCACTGCGAAAATGCGCCGTGTGTCGATGTATGTCCGGTTCACGCCACCTATCACCGCCCGGATGGACTGGTCGAGATGGATTATGACCGCTGCATTGGCTGCCGCTACTGTATGGTAGCCTGCCCCTATGGTGTGCGGGTGTTCAACTGGGAAGAACGCACCGACGAAAATCCGCAGGTTCCTACGTGGGGCACACCAGAAATCGAACGCCGCCCGCGCGGGGTTGTCGAAAAATGCACGTTCTGTGCTCACCGGCTGGATGCCGCCGCCGAACGCGGCCTACGACCCGGCTATGACCCGGCGGCGACGCCGGCCTGCTGCAACATCTGTCCGACTGAAGCGCGCGTCTTTGGCGACCTGCGTGACCCCGACAGCCCCGCCAGCCGGGCGCTGCAAGGACGCCAGTCAGTCGTACTGAGGGCCGAAATCGGCACGAACCCGCGCGTGTTCTATCTGCTGCCGGTGTGAGGGATCGCTTATGCTTCGTTTTGTGCGCAGTAATCTGTTTTACCTGTGGACAGCCCTGCTGGTCATCGCCATAGGTGTTGGCCTGGTTGCGGCTTTCCTGATCTTCACACGCGGCCTCGGCGTCACAGGTCTGAACGACAGCGTACCCTGGGGGCTGTGGATCACGCTTGACCTTTCGTGTATCGCGCTGGCGGCCGGCGCGTTCTCGCTCTCTGCAATCACCTATCTGCTGGGGCGTGACAATTACCGGCCTCTTGCGCGTGTTGCCGTGTTCGTGGGGCTGCTGGGCTACAGCGGCGCGCTGATGGCCCTTCTGCTCGACATCGGACGGCCTGACCGTTTCTGGCACGGCTGGGTTTACTGGAATACCCACTCGATGCTGTGGGAAGTGACCATGTGCATCACCCTGTATTTTTCGGTGCTGCTGCTGGAAGTCTTTCCGATGGTCGCCGATCTGCCTTTTCTCGCCCGCTTCAGGTGGCTGAATAATCTGGCACACCGTATCCATCGCTTTGCCCCCATACTGGCGGTGCTGGGACTCGGCCTGTCGCTGCTGCACCAATCCAGCCTGGGGGCAACTTATGGGGTTGTCATTGGCCGGGCGGCGTTGTGGCGTTCGACCATGCCGCTGCTGTTCATCGTTTCGGCAGTGGCCGCCGGTATGTCGTTTACCGTGCATATCACGATGCTGGTACAGTGGCTTGGCCGGCGAACACTCGTGCCCAGCCGGGTTCTCTTCGAGGTCGGGCAGATCGCCGGGGCCATTCTGCTGATTTATCTGTACATGCGCTTCTGGGATACCACCGCCGGCAATTATGGTTATGTGCCGGGCCGCACCGAAGCAACTAACGTCCTGATGACCGGGCAGTTCGCTGTGTCCTTCTGGGGATGGGAGATGCTGCTGGGCGGCCTGATTGCGGCGGTGCTTATGATTCGCGCCCGTTCCCGGCAGAGCTATGTCTCGCTGGTCGTGGGCAGCGGTCTGGTCTATGCCGGGATCGTCGTCAATCGCTGGCACACGACCCTGCTGGCCTTCACCCAGCCGCTGGCAACCAATCCGCCGGTGACCAGCCCGCTGGTCGGTTCGTACAGTCCGGCCTGGACGGAGTGGGCCACCGCTTTTGGCATCATCGCTCTGTTGGCGCTTCTGTTCAGTCTGGGGATGCGCTACCTGCCGGCGTTTCGCGGGGTCGCGCTCAGCACGTCGCCGGAGCCAGTAGCAAGCAGCGCCTCATCCGGCACAGGCGAATGAGACCCATCTGAACGCAGACAGCGCACAAACTGCTTCGGTCAGCAATCCGCCCTGATTTCGCGTTCCAGCACATTGACGAACGCGCCATCATCCGCCTGATAATACAGCCCATAACGAATCGACGCCGCTTCCGGCGCGTGGGGCAGCACATAAACATCGCGGATCACTTCATCCGCCGTCCAGCCTGTCAGCGGACGCCAGCCATAGACCGGTGCGAACTGATCCGCCTGAGCGATCAGCGCACCGCTGGCGTTCAGCAGGTGCACAAACACGCTGCGATCTTCTGCGGGCCTTTCCGGCGTATACCAGTCCACGCTGAGCAGAATGCGATCATCCGTGCACACGACCTGCTCCCGCAGCGCGCGCAGTTCACCCCCTGCCCCGGCGGCCAGTTCCGGCTGAGTGTCGATCTGAACCAGATAGGGCGCGGCTGCCCGCAGATAGACCGGTGCGCCGATCTGATCCTGCCACCAGTCCGGCGGCTGGTTATAAAACGTGTAATCAGGTGTAACCAGCAGCCCGGCTGCCAGTGCGCGAAAATCCGCTTTATGATCGACCAGTTCAATGTGCTGAAGCTCGCCAAGCACATCGCGTGCGAACCCGGCGGCGAAGTGGCGCGGCCCCCAGGCGATCATGACCGTTGATCCCAGCGGCGCATCTTCCAGCAGGGCGATAGTCTGGAGACCGGTTTCATCACGGGTCAGGGCAGTAATGAATGAAACATTGTGGGCGAACAGGATCACCGCACCGATCACGGGCAGGATCAGCAGCAGACCGGTTCTCATGGGCGAATCCCGGCGCAGTTCGTGCAGCAGCACCCACCAGCCGAAGGCGGCGCTCAGGGTGATTTGCAGAATCAGGGCCGACAGCACATCGGTGTAAAACATGATGTGAAACAGGTATGACAGCCCGCCGCTGATCAGCAGCGCCAGCGAGGCCCGCCGCATAGACTCCTGACGCAGGCCACGAAGCAGGCCAATTATCCCGATCACCAGACCGGGCAGGGTCAGGTCGGTAATGAGAACGGTGTTAATGAGCTGGATCGTGCCGGCGAAGTCTGCCAGCGAACCGGGCAAACCCACAAAATGCGCCGCTTCGTCGCCAAAAAACTGTGCCCGGAAACCATCCCACGTCCCCGGCTCGCCATAGACCCAGATGCCGCCGGCCCACGCCCGCAGCGGCAGATAGACATAAGGCACAAACCCGACCATGCCCAGCAGCAGCGCGCGGACGACTTTGCGCGGGAGGTGTGCTGGATCGGCAGTGAGTTCGTTCCAAACGGCGTACACCAGCGCCGGAGCCACCAGAATCAGCGCCCGGTGATGCGCCACGCCCAGGCCGCCAAGCAGCGCCAGCCAGTAAATCCGCCCACGAACCGGCCTGCGCCAGAGTGCGATCAAAAACAGCAGCGCCAGCAGCAGCAGACCGAAGCTATAGATTTCGGCAATCACCTGATGAATCCAGACGGTGCGCGTCAGGCCGAACAGCACAATCAACGCGGCAGCCGGCCACACGCGCCCGGTCAGATGCAGCGCCAGCCCATAGATCACGGCCAGCGCCAGCAGCCCCCACAGCAGGGATACCAGCGCCGGGGCAAGCACCGCGTCGACTCCAAACGCCCGCAGCAGCGCGACCAGCGCACTGCCGGCGAGGACATAATGCGGGTAGCCGGTGGCGTGCAGGGTCCCCCAGACATTGAGGACAATCTGGGTCTCCCCCACATCGATCATGTAGTAATGGTCAGAGCCATTGGGAATTGTTTGCAATGTGGGCAGGTATGCGGCCAGCAACATGACCAGCGCAATTAGCAAACCGACCGCTGAACGAAGGCGTATCACGGGCTGCTGAAATGACCTCCCCTGACCAGAAAGCACGAAGATACTATGCAGCGGGCGTCCGTGCAAACCCACCACCCGGCCTATGAATGAATGCGCCAGACCGCCCACGAAACGAACCCGTAGGCGCAGTATTATCGGGCTGAAGCATAGGGCTTCAAAGGTTAACTTCCGATGTTAAAAGGAGTTACGGGTATGAATAATCCAATGTGGGATCAGATTGAAGGTAAGTGGAAGCAGCTCAGCGGTCAGATTCGTGAAAAGTGGGGCGAACTCACTAACGATGATCTCGATCAGATTCGGGGCCGCCGCGATCAACTGGCCGGCAAACTTCAGGAACGCTACGGCATGGCGCGGGAGGAAGCCAATCGCCAGATCGATGAATGGGCACAGAACCTGAAGTTCTAGCCCATCCTCAGAAATTCCCTGGTTCCTACCTCCGTTTGTCCGGTGCACAATCCCCTGTGCGCCGGACTCTTTTTTCTCAGACAAACCCACAAAAAAAGCGGCATCCGGCTGGATACCGCTTCTACTCACTCAATGTGCTGCGCAGGCAGCTAGTAGGCAGCTATCGTGCCAACCTTGCGTGTCACGACCCTTACACCATCCAGCACATCGGGAATACGGTCTTTGGGTTCGCGCCGGTAGTTGGGGATGTTCTTGTCGACGAGGACAACCAGCGCGAGTTCCCCTTCCCTGTCGTCAATCTGCCCAACGCTCACCCCGATCACATGCGCCTTGCGCATGAGCTGGTCAGTATGTTTTTCCTGAACAGCCCTGATGTGTGTAAAGCGTTCATCGGTTGTGGTCATGATGTTTTCCTCTGTCCCGTTTTATCAAGAGCGAAACCGTTCCTCAATGCGATTGCGGAAATCCGAAAACTCACGTTCCAGGCGCTTGAGCGTATCGCCGGATGTGTCCGTTCCTTCCAGGGCCGATGACAGTTCGCGCCGGATCTGATCGCCACTCTTGGGCGCAAACAGCAGCGCCACCGCCGCACCAATCGTCACGCCAAGAGCCGCGAACAGGATCATCGCCAGCGTCTGCTGACGCTTGGCCTGCTGCTCCGCTTCCTGACTGTAGTAAATTCGGTTGTTCATGGTTCATCACCTTTTTGTTTTCAAGCCTCATCAGACAATAACCAGTTCGGCCCAATCACACATGGTCTGTACAGCATATTCGTCCTTGGTTGACCTGTGGGATTTCCAAAGGGGCCAGCCGGCGGGGCAAGGGATAGGTCATCTGACTGATGACCGATTCATCAGACCCTGATAACCTCCCTGTATTTGGTTGATGAACCTCAAATAGGCCACTTTACCTATTAACCCCCTACTCTGTTGTCTCTTTTGCACCAGTCTGAAAAGTCTTAAATTAAGACTCAAAATTGCAGCATACTGGCTGGCTGCCAGTTGATTGAGTGCTGAAGGAAAGGATGAGCAGCGATGAAACCTTCATTGATTACCCTTTTATTCGTGTTTCTAGTCACATTCACGGTCTATCCGGTGCTTGGGCAGGAAACGCCCGATGTGACGCCTGTGCCCGAAGATGTGGCCGGCGAGATCGTCAATCTGACAACAGAAACTGCTGAAGCGACAGCGGCAACGCTGGAAGACTTCCTTAACCGACTTGTTCAGACGCCCCGGAGCGACATAGCGCGGGTGCTGCTCATCGCCGGTGGTTTGATTCTGCTGCTGGCCGGCTGGCGCATCTATGAAGTCATCATTCTGGTGGCCGGTTTCCTGATCGGCGCGTCGATTGCTACCGCGCTGATCGTTACGGACAGCGCGCTTATCAACATCGCCGTACTGCTGATCGGCGGGATCATCGGCGCCGCGCTCAGTGCCCTGCTCTACTATGTGGCCGTCTTCCTGATCGGCGCATATATCGGCATCGCCCTGACCAGCGGACTGGCGGCGGCGCTGGCGCTCACGCCGGTGTCGGCACTGGTGCTGCTGATCGGCGGCATCCTGGGCGGCGCGATCCTAGTGGGTCTCTCGTTCGAGTTCCTGATTCTCATCTCGGCGCTGGTGGGCGCGCAGATGCTGACGCTGGGGCTGGGACTGGATGCGATCTGGACGATCATTCTGGCAGTGGTTGGCATCATCGTTCAACTGGCCCTGACTCGCACCCTCAATTACGAAATCCGGCGCCGGCCGCGCCGCATCGACATCTTTCGGCGGGCGGTATAGCCGGCTGCAGCCGGACCGTGTAGGAGGCCAGAATGGCTGAACTGCTACAGAGCATTATCCTCAGCGATGTAACCCTGTTTTTCGTGATGGGCCTGATGATGGTACTCATCACCACCTGGGCGCTTTCGATACGCGAATATGCCGGGTATTTGCTCGGCTGGCTGATTGGTTTTCTGCTCATCCTGCTTATCAGCGTGTTCTTTGTCGGGCGGGTCCCGGCGCAGGTCGATGAGGTACAGGCGCGGGTGTTTATCGGCCCGGCGGTGTTTCTGGGCCTGATGGTCGCCTCGATCATGGGGCTGGGCGTCGGCTTTGCGTCGCTGGCGCTGATACGGGCGGACAGCACCACCCGGTCAAAAGCCGTCCGCGCCCTGACCGTAGCGATTGCGACCAGCTTCACGCTGGGTTCTGGCTACCTGATGATTCTGGCTTCGTTTTCGCTGCGGCTGGTGATCGCGGTCTTTGCGCTGGCCGTTGCCATTGGCGCTCTGTTCCACTTCATCTTTGCGCAGCCACGCCTGCGCCGGACGCTTGACACCCCGGAAGCATTTTCAGAAGAAGCCGGCCCCGAAAACGGCCTGGCACAGCCGGCCGAACCCGTCGTGCCAGAGGCCGATTTCCCCAGTCCGCTGGCTCAGCGCATCCACAACCTACGCCAGCGGGCACGGCGGTTCGGCGATTAATCGGATATTATTGGGGGGCACAGGGCGGAGTCCCGCACCTGATGAACACTGGAAGGTAGAACTAAAAAACACCCATGACATTCACAACTTCCCGCCGCAGCAGCCTTCGTTTCCTGATCGCCATCGCCACTGTCGGGGTGGCACTACTGGTGTCATGGCTGCTGTGGCCGCTGATCCGATCCAGCCCGTTCCTCTTCTTCTTCGCAGCGGTGGCCCTCAGCGCCTGGTTTGGCGGCCTTGTCGCTGGCCTGGTAACGACGGTACTCTCCGTTATCGTCGTCGATTATTATCTGCTGGAACCGCTGTACAAAATGTTTGACAGCCCGGGCGATGTCCTGCGGCTGCTGTTTTTTGCCGGACTGGCCGTGCTGGTGAGCTGGCTCAATGAAACGCGACAACAGACTGAGGATGAACTCCGGCGATCCAGAGACCAATTGCGGATCATTCTGGAGGGGGTCGCTGATGGCATCGCCGTTCAGGACACAAACGGAAAGACAATATTTGCGAACGAGGCTGCCGCCGGTCTGATCGGGTTTCCATCGGTCGAAGCGTTGTTGCAGACCCCGGCTCATGTCATGCAGCGCCTGTTTGAAATCTACGATATGGATGGCAATTCGATTCCAAACAGCGATCTGCCGGGTCGGATCGCCCTGCACCGGGGCAAAAGCGGCGAGATGACCGTGCGGCTGTACCGGCAGGACACAGGCGCAGAACGATGGATTACGTTTAAGGCAGCCCCGGTTTTTAACGAGAAGAAACAGGTTGTGCTGGCCGTCAACATCCTGCGCGACATGACCGAGGCGGTGCAGCAGGAAAAACGGCTGCGCAACCAGCGCGAACGCTTTGAGGTCACCCTGAACAGCATTGGCGATGGTGTCGTGACCACCGACATAACCGGCCACATTGATTTTATCAACCCGGTGGCAGCGGCCCTCAGCGGCTGGTCGCAGGATGAAGCAGTCGGCTGTTATTTCCGCGATGTCTTCAAACTGGTCGATCACGAAACCCGCGAGCAGATTGATGATCCGGTGGAAGCGCTGCTGCATGACCGGACAATCAGCAGCCACAACAGCTATGTGGCTCTGATTGCGCGCGATGGCACAGAACGCCCGGTTCACGTGACCGGCGCACCGATTCACAGCGACAAGGGTACTGTTGCCGGGGCCGTGCTGGTAGTTCGGGATGTCACCCAGCAGCGAGCCGCGCGCCGCATTCGGGAAGAGAGCGCCCGGCGTCTGCGCGATGTGATCGACGGACTGGGGGCTTTTGTCGGGCTGATGACCTCCGATGGCGTGCTGATCGAAGTAAACCGGCCTGCGCTGGAGGCGGCCAACCTAAAAACCATTGACGTAATCGGCAAACCATTCGACCAGACCTACTGGTGGTGTTATGATGAAGCTGTACAGCAGAAGATGCGGGACGCGATTGCTGAGGCAGCCAGTGGCACGCGGGTTCGCTACGATGTCGATGCGCAGATCGCTGATGGGAAACTGATAACCATTGATTTCATCCTCTCCCCCATCTTCGATCAGGAAGGCCGCGTTACCCATCTCGTGCCGTCTGGCATCGATATTACCCAACGCAAGCAGGCCGAAATCGAGCGGGAGATGCTTACCGAAGCGATTGAAATGCAGCGACAGCGCCTGCGCAATATTGTCGCCAATGTGCCCGGCGTCGTCTGGGAAGCTAGAGGCGAACCGGACGCTGCCGGCCAGCAGATCAACTTCGTGAGTGACTATGTTGAAACGATGCTGGGGTATACTGTCGAGGAATGGCTGAATACGCCCAACTTCTGGCTGACGATTGTCCACCCGGAAGACCGCGAACGCGCCGCCGCCGAAAGCCGCGCGATCTTTGACGGGGGTCAGGGTGGTGTGACCCAGTATCGCTGTATCACTGCAGATGGGCACACGATCCCGGTGGAAACGCACAGCACCGTAATCTGCGACGAGACCGGCAAGCCGATTGGGATGCGCGGGGTGACAATGGACATCAGCGAACGCAAGCGCGCCGAAGAAGCATTGGCTGAGTATGCCCGTGAACTGGCTCGCTCAAATCAGGAATTACAGCAGTTCGCCTATGTGGCCTCGCACGATTTGCAGGAGCCGCTGCGCATGGTATCGAGCTATTTGCAGCTTATCGAGCAGCGGTATAGAGACCAGTTGGATGAGGATGCCACCACCTTTATTAGCTTCGCTGTCGATGGGGCAGCGCGGATGAAGGAGCTTATAAACGATCTGCTGGATTATTCGCGGGTTGAATCGCGCGGGAAATCCTTTGAGCTGACCGACTGCCAGCAGGTGCTGGAACGCACCCTGAACCACCTGAGGGGCCAGATCGAAGCCAGCGGCGCGATCATCACCCACGATCCCATGCCTGAAATCATGGCGGACGAATACCAGCTTGTTCAGTTATTCCAGAATCTGATCGGCAATGCCATCAAATTTAGGGGCGACAGAACACCCGAAATTCATATCGGGGCCGAACGTCAGAACAGCGACTGGCGTTTTTGTGTCCGCGATAACGGCATCGGCATTGATCCGGCGTATTTAGATCGCATCTTTCTGCTGTTCCAGCGGCTGCATACCATCGATGAATATGAAGGCACAGGTATCGGCCTGGCAATCTGCAAGAAAGTTGTGGAGCGGCATGGCGGGCGGATATGGGTCGAATCTGAAGCGGGTAAAGGCGCGACCTTTTTCTTTACCATTCCCGTCAAACCCAGACAACGGAGACCCTGACCATGCTGGTAGACTCGATTGAAATTCTGCTCGTCGAAGATAATCCCGGTGATGTGCGGCTGACCCAGGAGGCGCTGAAAGAGAGCAAGTTGAGCAACAACCTTTCTATCGTCCGCGATGGGGTCGAGGCGCTGGCCTTTTTGCGCCAGGAAGGCATCTATGCCGATGCGCCGCGCCCCGGCATTATCCTGCTCGATCTCAATCTTCCGCGCAAGGATGGCCGGGAGGTGCTTCAGGAGATCAAGGACGACGACGAACTAAGACGAATCCCGGTGGTGATCCTCACCACTTCGGATGATGAACACGACATTTTACAAAGCTACAACCTCCATGCCAACTGCTACATCACCAAGCCGGTAGACCTGAGTCGTTTCATCACCATTATCAAGAACATCGAAAATTTCTGGCTGACGATTGTTCAGCTTCCACCGAAATGAACCGCTATGACCAATGAGAGTATCAACATTCTGCTGATCGAGGATAATCCCGGCGATCAGGAACTGATCCGCCAGATGCTGCACCAGATACCCGACACGGACTTTCATCTGGACCGGGCAGAACGACTCGCGGTGGGGTTGTCGCTGCTCGATCAGAAAGCGTTCGATATTGTCCTGCTCGATCTGTCGCTGCCGGACAGTCGCGGTTTGGAAACACTGTCACGGCTGCACGCACATGCGCCGGATGTGCCTATTGTCGTACTGACCGGCTATAACAATGGCAGGATCGGGGTTCAGGCAGTTCAGGCCGGGGCACAGGATTATCTGGTCAAGGGTGAGGTCGATAGCAACCTGCTGGTGCGCGCGCTGCGCTATGCTATCGAACGTCACCGGGCAGAAGAGACGCTGCGCAAACGCGAAGAGGAGTACCGTTCGCTCATTGATGATGTATTCGATAATGCTTCGGTGGCAGTCTTCATTCTGGATCGGGATTTCAAGGTGGTCTGGATCAACGAAGCCACCGAACAGTATTTTGGCCTGCGCCGCGAAGATGTGATCGGCAAGGACAAGCGCGATCTGATTCGAGACACCTTCCCGACGCTGTGTGACGACGCAGAACGTTTTTGCAAGACGCTGCTCTCGTCCTATCAAAAAGCCATCTACACGCGAGGATTCATCTGCCACGTGCTGCCGGATGCAGCAACCGGGCGCAAGGCTCGCTGGCTGGAATACTGGAGCCAGCCCATCCGCGCCGGGTCGTATGCCGGCGGACGAATCGAGCAGTTCATGGATGTGACCGACCACAAACGGGTCGAAAGAGCTGAACGTGAGCAGCGCGCACTGGCCGAAGCTCTGAGTGACTCGGTGGTCGCGCTGACCAGTACGCTCGATCTGGAAGAAGTGCTGGATCGCATCCTCGAAAATGCGCATTATGTTGTTCCGCACGATAACGCCAAGATCATGCTCGTCAAAAATGGCGTGGCGCGTGTCGTGCGCACACGCGGCTACACCGAATTCGAGTTCAAGGATCAGCCTCTGGGCGCGCGGTTTGTGGTTGAGGATAATCAGCACCTGCTCCATATGTTTGAAACCGGACAGCCAGTGGTGATCGAAGACATTCATCAGGACCCGGATTGGGTGACCCTGCCGGGGGACAAACGGCTCCACGCCTGTATTTCCGCGCCGATTCGCCTGCAATCTGAAACGGTGGGATTTCTCAATCTGCTCAGCACGAAACCGGGGTGTCTGGAGGCGAAGCACGCGCGCCGCTTGCAGGCTTTTTCAGCCTATGCCGCAATCGCCATTCAGAACGCCCGTCTGTATGAGCAGGCGAGCGAACTGGCAGCGGTAGAAGAACGCCAGCGGATCGCCCGCGATCTGCACGATGCCGTGAGCCAGAGTCTCTTCTCTGCCAGCGTCATTGCGCAGTCGCTGCCGCGTATGTGGGATAGCAATCCTGACCGGGTGCTGATGCAGCTTCAGTATCTGGATGAGCTGACCCAGACTGCTCTGACGGAGATGCGGATGCTGCTGCTGGAACTGCGCCCCGCCGCGCTCCACGATGTGCCGCTCAGTTCGCTGCTGCAACAGCTTGCCCGCACGCTGGAAACGCGCAAACAGATTCGCATCACCGCCAGCATTGACAATCTGCCCCGGCTATCGCCTGAAGTGAAAGTTGCGCTTTACCGCATTGCTCAGGAAGCCCTGAACAACACCGCCAAACATTCGCAGGCCACACAGGCGCATATTACGCTGCGCCGCGATAATACACGAGTCGTACTCTCGATTCAGGATAATGGGGTCGGCTTTAACAAGACACAATCAGCCCCGACCAGTCTGGGGCTGCGCATCATGCAGGAACGCGCAGAGGAAATCGGCGCGCACCTTGAACTCGACAGTGATCCCGGCACAGGCACAACGGTGGTTGTCCGGTGGCCGGACGAGATACCGATTGCAACTCAAAACAGGAGCACTACTCATGGATGAAATTATTCGCGTTATGATCGTCGACGATCACCCCGTTGTGCGCAACGGCATCAGTCTGTTTCTGGAAACCTGCCCTGACATCGAATGCGTGGCGCAGGTCGATAACGGACGCAAGGCACTGTCCATGTGCGGCGAGGTTCAGCCCGACGTGGTGCTGATGGATGTCGTCATGCCGGATATGGACGGTGTCGCAACTACTCGCGCGCTGCGCGAAGCTTACCCGGATATTCAGGTAATCGCCCTCACCAGCTTTGAAAATGAGGAATCGGTCCCTGCGATGATCGATGCCGGCGCGATCAGCTACCTGCTTAAAAATGTCGCTGTCGATGAAATTGCCGACGCGATCCGCCGCGCCTACAACGGTAAAGGTATGCTGTCACCCGAAGCCAGTCAGGCGCTGGTGCGTTCGGTGACAAAGCCCAGGCCGCTGGGGTACGACCTGACTGATCGGGAACGCGAGGTATTGGCCCTCATTGTCAAGGGCCTGAACAATACGGAAATTGGCGAAAAGCTCTACATCAGCACGTCCACCGTCAAAAACCATGTGAGCAACATCCTCGCCAAGCTGGATGCTGTCACACGCAGCGAAGCGGCGGCGCTGGCGGTGCAGCACAAACTGGTTGAGATGGAGTAGAACGGATCAGTGTGGTGCGGCGGCTGATCCCTCGTTACCCGGCTGCCCGCCGGCTGGTACGCGAGAACCCGATTACCAGCCGGGCGGGTCGCTGGCCGGAAATGATTGTTCGGAGGCTACCTCAATTACGTCCTTTTTGCCGCTGATCAGGTCCCAGCGCGAAAAGGCGTCGTCGGTGCGAACAGCCATCACAAAATCGTTGCTATGCAGACCACCGACAGCACGAGTCCACCAGTCGATAGTCACTTCTCCCCATTCAATGACTATGCGCGGATGATGATTTTCTGCCTCCGCCTGCTCAGCCACATAATTGGCAAAGGCCAGTGCTTCGGCAAAATCGCTGAATTCAAACCGCCGCCGGAGATGCAGTTCGTGATCTTCCTCAACGAGATGCCAGTCGGGTACATACCGCATGAATTCCCTGAGCTGGTCTTCAGACAGTGCCATCGCGTTTTCATCAACCGGTTCACACGTTTTATTGAGCAGCTCGTTCATGACGCCGCCTCTCTGTTCTATGCTTCGTCCTTGCGAAATTCTGCTCAATTTTAGGTAAACCCACGATCATTCACATGGGCCAATGGCCGCATTCGGCGGTAGGCCATGTGGGGGGCGCGTCTAGATCACCTCCAGCCCATCGGCATCCGGCAGAGCCGGGAAGGGTGCGTGCGGCTCCGCCTGATACCAGAACACAGTCGAAGCGATATCGTCCTGCATGGGCAGGTAGCGCCCCCCGCTGCGCCAGCCGAGCGCCTGAATGGTCACACGCAAATCCTGCTCAAAGCGAATCGGATCCATCACATGCCAGCGATACATGCCAAAACGCTGCTGGCTCTGATACAGGCCATCCGGCTTAATCACCTGCGGCAGTCCTGAGAAAGGAGCCGAAAAGACGCCGTACTCCCCTTTAGGATGCTCGAAGTTCCACGCACCGCCGAAGTAATCCTCTGTGCCGGTGCCACAGATAGTCGGGAATTTGTCATCGCCATCCATGTAAAACTTGATTTCGCCTTCGCCCCACCAGCCGTTATTGTTGACCCCCCAGGCAAGATATGTGCCCACGTAATGCCCCTGCCCGCTGATGCCATCCACCAGCGTGTGAACCTCTTTATAAGGCAGCGGATTGCTGCGCCGCCACTGGGCGTGGAAGTAGGCGGCATTATCCGGCACATCGGTGAGCGCATAGGTGATCTGATAATAAAAGCCGCGTATCTCTTCATCGGTGACGTTTTCGACAGTGATGCGGGCTTTTTTGCGGAAGGGCATCTCCCAATAGCTGTTGAAGCCGCCGGCCGGATTAACTGCAATGGGCAGCGAGGTGATGTTGCAGCGGGTGCACCAGCCGTTGCAGAAGAAGTCCCCCAACGGCACTTCCACCGAAGGCGCAGTTTCATCATCCCAGAAAAAGCGGAAGATCAGCCGGCGCCAGTGCTGGGGATGGACGGTCAGCCAGATGTGCTGGATCGCGCCGGGGCCATCGATGTCTGCCAGTGTGGCAATCTGGCGGGGTTGGATATGGATGCTCGGCGAAACTTTCCACGTCTGGCCCAGATCGCGGGCGGCCTGCGCGCCGGTTCCTTCGGTTGCCATGCCGCCCCGGCCTTTTTCGCCGGTGAAGTTTTCGGCGCTGATCGAGCGGGTGCGGGCGCTGGAAAGCAGGGACAAATTGCCCAGATGCATATTGAGTCCGTTGAATGCCATGCTTGCAAATCCTTGAGTAATGAAGATGGTCGGGCAATTTTGCACCCGACCATTTCCTGCGTTAACGATTATTCTGGAATACAGCCCGTGCTAGTCGATGACTTCTGCCCGCACATAGTTGGCGACCGCAGCTTCACCGCCCAGCGCTTCCAGGCTGTCGTACAGAATCTGGAGTGTGTAGCGCGGATTATGGGCAAAGGCCCCCGGGTCCTTGGATATATACTGGTAGTTGTAGGCAGCTCCCAGCAGATTTGGCGTCCAGTCCACATACCGGGTTTCGCTGCTGACCTCACCTTCATCCACTTCACCGTTGCCGTTGCCGTCGATGAACCAGTACGGATACATACTGGCGTCGTAGATGATCGGTGTGCCGATGGTATCCGCCGCATAAGCCTGAATCACGGCCAGCAGATCGGCGTGCAGAGCCTCGATTTCGGCAGCAATGGGTTCTTCCACGTCCCCATCGCCATCGTAATCTACTGGATCGTCATCGAGCAGTTCTTCATCCGCGCGGATCAGGCGAACATCAGCCGCCGACGTTATATCGACATTCTCGTGGCAGTTGGAACAACCTTCATACCGGACTTCCAGAGAATGCTCGTTGTGACAGTCGACGCATTCGTCAAAGCGCCGGACATGCTCGAAGCGCCCGCTGTATTCATTGCCTTCATACTCGTAGGCTCCCTGCGCTTCCGTACCAAAGAGGGTAGCGCCCGCCGCGAAGTAATGCGGGTTGCGGAAGTTCAGCTCGTCAGATACTTCATGCGGCCCTACACCCGCCCGGGCAATCGCCGCGTTGATGCTGACGGTAGACTCGCGCCCCTGATGGCAGTTCAGACACAGGTTGCTTTCCGCGCCCTCGCCGAATGAAATCACCGCCCCACTTGGGAACGTGACTTCGTCCAGTTCGCGCACCAGAAATTCGCCGGTGCTGACCCCCTCATGACAGGTTGTGCAGCTCAACGAATCAGATGGTTCGCGGGCGATCAGGACGTTGTGCTCCAGGAAGAAGGGCAGTCCATCCGCCGTGTGACATTTCGTGCAGGCAGCGGCGACTTCACCTTCGACATCCCAGTGGCGGAAGGCTTCCGCAGTCGAATCGAAGTGACCCGGATCATCGCGCCGCGCCTGTCCCAGATCAACCGGCTCGCCAAGCTGCTGATTGAGGAAATCAATCGAGTCGTAGAGCAGTTCGATATGGTACTTGGCGTTATGCGCGTAGTTACCGGGGTCTTTCAGCGAAACCTGATAGTTGTAGGTCGCCTGCAGCAGCAGCGGCGTAAACTCACTAAAGGCGTTATCGCGGTTCACCTCATCTTCATCCGTGACGCCGTTGTTATTGGTGTCGATGAAGAAATAGGGGTGGCTGTGCTCGTCATAGACGATAGGCGTGCCGACCACTTCGCTGGCATAGGCCTGAATGGCCTGATAGAGCATCTCCTGAAGCGTTTCGATCTCCCCGGCGATGCCCTCGCGGGTATTGCCGTCACCGTCATAATCGATCAGCGAGCCTTCCATGCGAATATCGCGCAGGTCGCTGGCCCTCGACACCTCCAGATGGCAGGTGCTGCATTCATCAATGCGGACTTCGAGGGTATGCGGATTGTGGCAGTCGACACAGGTTTCGACACCTTCCGTATGCCGGAAGCGTTTCTGATAACCACGCCCATCGAATTCGTAGCCGCCATGCACTTCGGAGCCATAGAGCGAGGCTGCCGCCGCGTAGTAGTGGATGTTGATAAAGCTCAGTTCCTCGCTGACCTGATTCACGTCCTCGGTCAGCCCGGCTCTTTCAATCGCTGCATTCACCGCATTGGCGGATGCCCGTCCCTGATGACACGCCATACAGCGTGCCGATTCGTTTAGGTCTGTGATTTCGACGCCAGAGGGGAAGGTGACAGAGGTGAGATGTGAGGCGGCGCTGTTATGGCAGGCATCGCAGTTGATGACTGTGCCTATCGGCGCTGCCGCATCCACCGTACCGAAGTCGGAACCATCCTCACCCAGGAAATCCAGATAGCCCGGCGTGGAGTGACAGCGGGCACAGTTATCTGGAATCTCCCCTTCTGCGTCCCAGTGGACAAACGCTTCTGCCATTGCATCCGCGTGTGCCGAGCCAAGCCAATCGTCGTAAAAGCTGCGCAAAAACGTTGGTGGCTCGCCAACCGGGTCTGGCGGGGTTTCCTGTGCAGCGGCAGGCAGCACCATTACAAACAAAGCCAGGCCTGCCGTCACAAACAGAATCCCACCCAAAACAAGCAGACGTTCTAGCTTCATAACCCTCCTTAAAAAATAATGTACGGACACCACTCAGGCAAGACCAACGGCGTCAAAATGCCGGGGTCTCTGGTTCTATTATGGTGTGCCTGATTCGTTATGACCTGTGATTAATGTCATTATTGCGCCTGTTTAGCTGCCTGAAACAGCCGGAAGGCTGGCACTCTCTATTGTACCCAGACTCGTAAACCAGGCCCATAGGTCGGCAATATCCTGATCGCTGGCTCTGGCCGTGGAATAGGCGGGCATTTCCGCCGGGCCGCGCCTCACCGCCCGAATGAACAATTCAAATTCGAGGTTGCGATCAACAATTGATACGCCGATAGGTGAGTCCCCGCCAGCGGCATCCAACCCATGACACGAATGGCAGTCGAGGTCCTGCCACAGCGCCGCGCCCACCTCTGCCCTGCCGATAGCCGGGTCAATGTCGGTTGTAAAAGCAGCTTCGCGCCGGGGCAAGGTCGTCAGGGTGATAGCGGTCTGTTCGGCAGTGATGAATAAAATCAGGCCGCCAACCAGAATGGTAGTCATAATGATGGCATACGGCCAGAACAGACGCTTACGGCGGGCGATGACTTCGGGCGGATGTTCCGGTGCTGTTTCGCCGCGCTCGATTGCCTCCAGTTCCTCCGCATGTTCCTCTTCCATCGCTTCGCGCGACAGTTTGCCGGTGAACATGCTGCGGTTGAACCGGCGGATATGGACGTTATACATATGCCACACCACAATCGACAACACGGCGAGCAGGGCTTCGGCGCTGTGGGCGGCGCGGGCAGCAGGGATCACCTCACCCGGCAGGATGCTGGCTGTCGAAATAGGGTTCCACAGCATATAGCCGGTGATAATCATAATCACCGTGCCCCAGACCACAGCCAGATACTCCGCTTTCTCGCCAAAGTTGTAACGCGGCAAACGGGGATGCTCGCGCCGCAGCCCTAAATTAAACAGCACCCAATGGATAGCGTCGCGCAGGTCGCGGATACCCGGCAGCATGGTGGCACGCTGTCCCAGCACAAACAGTTTGTAGGAAATGACGCCGCCATGAAAAATCGCTTCGGCCATCAGAATCGTCGCCAGAATACGATGGACGATACGAATACTCTCGATTCCGCCCATTAACGCGATCAGCGTCTGCGCCCATGACTGGTCAGCATACCGCTGCGGCAGGCCGGTCAGCGCCAGCCCGGTAAAAGAGACCAGCAGGACCATATGTTCAAAACGCTGTACAGGCGAAAAACGCCGGTACGCGCGCGGCGGGGTGTTCCGGGTCGATTCCGCCATTGTCCTAAGCCTTATCGCTGCCACTGATCCGGCGGCGCACACGCCGGATAATATCTGTCAGAACGAGAAAAATGAACGCGCTCAGCACCACCGGAATCAGCACGGTATAGAATGAATCCACCACAAACAGCAACGGGTGCGAATCGAAAGTCGGCGGGAAATGACCGACCCACGCATCCGGGAAATCGGCTGTGGCATCAGGGTGACACTGCTGGCAGGTTGCCAGTAGATTCTCGCGCACGACCTGGCTCTTGTTGTCATCGCTGGGGGCAATATTGTGGACGCCGTGACAGTCGTAGCAGACAGCCTTGTTCGAGGCGACATCCGGCGCGATCTGCTCAAACAGCGCCACCGTCGTGCCGTGAAAGTCGGACAGGTAGCTGTTGAACACGTTGGTGGTGATGCCGTACTGCGCCATGAGCTGCTCGTCGGCATGACATCCGGCGCATAATTGCGGGGAACGATTGCGGAACAGAGCCGTCGTCGGGTGCTGGATACCATGCACGCCATGACAATCGATACAGGTCGGCACATTCGGGTCGCCGGCCAGCAGCGCCTTGCCGTGTACGCTCTGCGAAAACTCGTCATAGACAATCTGGTGACAGGAACCGCAGGTCTGGGCAATATCGACAGCGGATCGTTCCGGCCCCTGAACATCGTGCGCGCCGTGACAATCGACGCAGGTTGCCGAGCGCAGATTGCCCATCAGCAGGGCGGTGTAATGCACCCCATCGCCCAAATTCCCGGACTGATCCTCATGGCAGTCAATGCAGATATTCGACTGGGTAACGCGGTATTCCCGAATGCTCGCGGCGGGTGGATTGTCATGCGGGAATATCCCTTCGCCATGACAACTGCTGCAACCCAGCGGCCCATCCGGCTGGCTGTGGCCGTGTACTGAAGCAAGTAAGGCCGCATGATCGACGGCGATGCTGATCTGGCTGCCATCAGCGAAGGTCATCTGCTGGGGGGTGTCTTCGGTATGGCAGACGAGGCAGGCGCTGTCGTCTCCGGCAGCTTCGACGGGCTGATCCGCCTGTGCCGTCGTGACCGGGGTCGCCAGCATCAGCAGGAACCCGGCTGCGCACAGGGCGACTCCGGCTGCAATACTGAACAGGGCTGAACGTGCGCGCCAGGTCATTGGTTACGCCCCCTCACCAGAAACAGGTAGGCCGAAATCAGCAGCACGCCGCCGGCAATTGCCAGCAGGATGATGGAGGGCGTCGTCAGACCACCGGGGGAAACAATCTGCGCCTCCGGCGGTGGTTCTTCTATCTGCAGCGGTATCTGAACGGGAATATCCGGTAATACCAATGGGGCAGTATCCTCCTTGAGACCAAGTTCGCGTTCGGCATTGCTTAACAAAGTCGACGTATAGGCGTAATTGTGGATGCCCCAGCTTCCATCACCGGCAATCACCTGAAGCGTTTCGTGGAGCCATGCCGGGCTGCTGTCGTCCAGCGCCGCGCGCCCGGCATCATACCGGGCACGGGTGTCGCGCTGGATGCTGTCGATCAACTGCTGCATCGTCTGGCCGGCGATCCGTTCCCCATGACAGGCTGTGCAGCTATCTTCAATGCCAGCGACCCCTGACGCATGAGCCGGGAGAATGGGCCAAAGAGCATGGCTGATTCGCGTCGCATGTTCGACAGGAACTTCAGGCATGTGGCAGGTTGCGCAGGTGGGGCCGTTCTCGGCGCTGAAATGTGCGCTTGGCATACCCTCAATGCCGGCAACCAGGGTCCTGCCCTCAAACACTTCCCGCGCCGGATGATGCAGGCCGTAGATGGGTTCGGCGCTGCGATGGCAGCCGGAGCATAAGGTGTAGGATTCGCGGACGAGCGATGCTGGGTGGCCCTCGGTGCTGTGCGGGTTATGACAGGCCGCGCAGGTAATGCCAAAAGCCTCACTGTTCCGGCTGTCGTCTGCGCCTTCATAGCCGATGCTCAGGACATCTGCCAGACTGTGCGGCAGAAGCTGGCTGCTGGATAATTTGTCGCGGGCGTGCATCATGTCAATGAGATACGGCAGTATCTGCGGCAGGAACGGGCTGGAATCGTCGATGGTAGCTGCATCAAGTTCCAGTTGTTCGAGCGTGAGCGCCTTCAGAGTATCCCATTCGATTCGGTAGACATCGCCAATGTCGAGGTCTGCTTCATCGTAGAGAATATCAATCTGCTCACGGTTATCGTTCGCTTCGATACGCGCCACAATCTGGGCGGCACGCGAAAAAGTGACATTATGGCAGGTGAGACAGCCAGCCGTAAAACGGGGATGCTGCTCGACAGTCACAAATGCCCCGGCGTGAGCAGTCATAATCCATTCATTGAGCTGCATATTGGGCTGAGCAGCCTGACCGGTGCGCCACCAGTGAACCGGGCTGCGATCACTGACGAGCCTGAACACCTCTCGATCAAGCAGTTCCTCGCCGGGCTGAAAAGTCAGCGGGAAAGGATGGCCGTGAACCGGCTCTGTGCCGCGACTGTGACACTGCCCGCAGGTGGCCGGGTCCAGGCCGAGTTCAATCGACGCTTCGATAGCTGTGCGCTCGCGGCTGGTCAGAATCGGGTCGGTGGCTTCGCCGGCGTCGAGATGATCGCTGCCGGGGCCGTGACAGGCTTCGCACTGCACCCCGTCCTCTGCCCTCGTTCCCTGCTCGACGTTCAGATTGGTGGTGTGGCAGTAGGCGCACTGCGTTGTCCAGTCGTAGGCGGCATCGGGCCAGGTTTCGCTCAGGGTAAAGGGCTGCCATCGTCCTTCAAGCGCGTTCCATTCGGCCGGCAGCACCAGATAATTGTTGTCGCCGGCTGCGTACAGGTAACGCTGGGCGTATTTGCCGGACCCGACCGCATAGCTGATGTCGTCGGCGGTAAACGGGCGCGCTGAATCTTCGCCGGGGAACTGTATTGTGCGGATGTCGGCCCCGGTTGAAAAATCGGCCAGCAGCGGACTTTTGTCCGCTTCGACATTGACCAGTGCCAGCGCGTGGGGGGTTTCGGCATGGAGCCGCACCAGGCTGCGGTGACAATCCGCACATTCACGCGAACCGACATACTCACGCACACTCACCGGTTCATCATCGAGTTCAGGTTGGGCAAGCACCGCCGGGGAATAGAAGAATAATACCAGCCCACTCAGAATCAGCAGGATTGCCACCCCTATAAAAACCGGTCCCGTTCCAGAAGTATGATGCTGGTGCTGGTGTTGTCGTCGCAATTTCAACCTCGATCAGGTGCAACAGATCAATTGGTGGTGCATCAACACTACCGAAAACTACTTTGTTTGACCGGAGTTTGAGCAAGCATACCGCATTTGCTCTCGATTTGCACACCGTTCGCCGGCCATTTTTCGTCCGCAGCCAAAAGCGATAGCAGGCTCCCGGCCCCTCCACCACCCCGCGAACGCGCACCGCACCGTCAGCTGTAAATGGACATTTGTCATGTTTCCGGCATGACATTCATTACTCACCTCATTTGTGAAAATCGTATATTTTGAAGGTACACGGATTAGAATTTGAGGGCAGCCTGTCAGAAGTGATCTGAAAGAAAGTAAGAAGTAAAAATCTGAAATCGATCAGAAAACAGATGGCAGGAAGTGCCTTCAAAGATAGCACCACAGTCATGCAAATGGCTGTGGTGTTTCAATTTCAGCCACTGGCGCAATTGTGCGCCGTAGGGTATAAGGTGGGCAATCTGGCAGCATCAAGCACCCGAAAGGAGACAGGCGCATCCCCCTGCCCCGCACCGTCGCGGGCAGTGCGCGCCATGAGCAATGAAACTCGGACTTGGCCTCTACCGACACATGCTCACACAGGATAATTTTCGTTTTGCCCGGCAGGCGGGCGCAACCCATATCGTGGCTCACCTGACCGACTACTTTCACAATGACCCCAATGTCCCCGCGACGGCAGCAGATGGCTGGGGCCGGGTCGAACTGGATGAACATATCTGGACGTATGAGGGCCTGCGCGACCTCAAGGCGGCGATCAACGCCGAGGGTCTGGAACTGGAGGCGCTCGAAAATTTCAACCCGGTGCTCTGGCACGACGTGCTGCTGGATGGCCCGCGCAAGGCCGAGCAACTGGAGCGAATCAAACAGAGTATCCGCGACATGGGGCGCGTGGGTATCCCGGTCATGGGTTACAACTTCAGCATCGCGGGGGTGTGGGGGCACGTACAGGGACCCTATGCCAGAGGCGGGGCTCTTTCAGTCGGTTTTCTGGGGCCGGACGGACCAGAGGAAACCCCGATCCCTAACGGCATGGTCTGGAATATGGCTTATGGCCCGGATGCGCCGGCCGGCACAATCGGCACCGTCACCCGGGAACAGCTCTGGGCGCGGCTCACCGACTTGCTGAATGCGGTGCTGCCGGTGGCGGAAGAGGCCGGGGTGCGGCTGGCGGCTCATCCTGACGACCCACCCATGCCGGAGCTGCGCGGAACCGCCCGGCTCGTTTACCAGCCGGGTTATTATCAGCGCCTGCTCGACATCGCGCCCAGTTATCATAATGCGCTGGAATTTTGCATCGGTTCGCTGGCCGAAATGACCGAAGGTGACATCTACGACGTGGTCGATCATTACAGCAAGCAGAACGCGCTGGCGTATGTCCACTTCCGCAACGTCAAGGGTAAGGTTCCCCATTATCACGAAGTTTTCGTCGATGAGGGCGATGTCGATATGATCCGCGTTCTGCAAATTCTGCGGCGCAACGGCTACGATGGTGTGCTGATCCCGGATCATACGCCGCAGATGACCTGCGACGCCCCCTGGCACGCGGGCATGGCCTACGCGCTGGGTTACATGCGCGCCGCGCTGACCATGCTGGACCGCGGTATCATCTGACCGGGGCTGGTTCGGCGCCTTCGCGCCACAACCAGGGTGTAACAATGTACAGGGCGAACTGGTCGGGCGGTCCGTCAGGGCTGAAATGCGGCCCATCCAGATACCACACCTTACTCATCTTATCGAGTGTGGCGTTGTCGCCAGCCCGCACAAAGAAGGCGTAGCGCCTGTCCCGCGCCAGACTGGCAAGGTCGAGGTCTTTTACCCGAACGGAATGAAAGGTGTAGGGCGCGTTCAGATACTTGATGAAACTGTAGGTAAACGGGACCTGGATAGGATCATCATAATCGAAGTAGACGCTGGTTCCTGCGGGCAGGTCGAGCGTGCGGAAAGCCACATCGTAGTGGCGGCGCAGATCGATGATCTGGCGGTTGTAGTAGGTCAGGTGCGGGCCGAAATAGTAGGCAAGCTGCGCTACAGCAGCGGCGACAAGAAACCCCCTGGTAATCGATCCACGCCTGAGGACGCGCCAGCCGAGCAGCGGCAGTGTATAGCGCAGACCCACCGCGCACAGCAGCGTGACCGCCGGCATCGCCACCACAAAACGCGCGGTCCAGTCCGGGTACAGTATCAGGCTGTTGCCCAGCGCCGTGACCAGCACCCATACCGTCAGCAGGGCGCTGCTGGTGTGCCGCAGTGCATGAAACAGGCCGAGCAAAAACAGCGGCACAAGCCACGGCAGCAGCAGCGCCGTTTCGCCACCGTAGAACAGGCTGGTATCCGGCGAGTGGACATAGTGCAGCAGCGGCGGCAGCAGGCGCTGACTGAGGAACGTGCCCAGATGCTCAAACCCGTTGGGGGCGATTAAAACAGCCAGCAGATAATCTCGCCCGGCGCTGGCATCGTTCAGCCGGGTGAACACCGGCAGGTCATAGCTGAGGTTGGTGTAATACACCGGCAGCGCCAGCCCCAGCGCAACCAGCAGCATCCAGCCCACCCCACGCAGCGACGGGCGCGGCCCCCTGCCCAGCGCCAGCAGCAGCGCCCACAGCAGCACCAGCGGCGGAAACAGCAGTTCGCCACCTTCGTAAAAATAAGGCAGCAGGCCAAGCATGAATCCGGCCAGCGCGTAATCCAGCCGGCTGCGAGTCTGCACGCCGCGCGCAAAAAAGCTCAGCGCCAGCACACCGAACAGCGGATCAACGATGTTGTTGATCCCGGAACGGCTCAGGTGAATGTGCGGCGGCAGCACAGCCAGCAGGATCGCAGCGATAAACGCTGTGCGGCGGTCAAACAGCATTCGCGCCAGACCGTACAGCGCCCCGGCAGTCAGCGCGCCACAGATCGCGCTGGCGAAGCGAAACATACCCAGACTCGACCCGAACACATCGGACAGAATCATTTGCATGTAGGTGAACAGGCGCGTAAATGAATTGGTCGGGTGAATCGGCGCGGCCAGCGGCACAGCCGGATTTTCCCGCATAACAGCAACCGCGTTGACAAACGGCCCTTCGTCGATAAAGGCCCGCACCGTGTCCTCTATCCGGTAAGCGCGAATGGCGAGGGCAACAGTCATGATTGCCAGCACCAGCAGGATTTCGCGCCGGTTGGCAGCGATCCACGTGCGCAGGGTATGAAGATCGCTCCGGCGCGCACCTCCCACACCCATAACCAGAAGCGCCCCACCCGCCAGCAGCAGCGCCACCTGCACATGGATATTGAGAATCTGGTGGATCATCACCGGCAGCACAAACTGGCCCCCGCGCAGACCAAGCAGCACCAGCAGCGCCAAGCCGGCGATCAGGGGCAACCAGCGCACCCGCCGGTCTACAGCAGCGGTTGTAGCCGCCGGCAGCGCCGGCACGCCCCAATCGGGCCGCAGCCACAGTGCAGCGATGAGCGCCCCACCCCCGGCCAGCAGCAGCAGCGCCGGCCCGATCAGATGCTGGCTCTGCGGGTGAAAACCGACTGCACTGCCAATCATGCACCCGGCAGCCAGCCACACCAGCCCACGCGCCAGTGTCTGATGGTTGATCGAGAGTCTGATTGCAGCGAGTGTGAAAACACGATCCAATACGCTTATCCTTGTCGCTGTTGGCCCGCTCTGGCGATCTGTGCCTTACTTCAGCACAGAGTCCATCCACCAGAGGAAAAACAACCGTAAGGCTGGCAAGGGATGAGGTCCGGGCGAACTATTACCGCCCCTGCCCCCAATCTCGAATGCACCAGCCTGCCACTGGCCGACGAAGACGATCACCGTTAATATGGATACTATCTATCTGAACCACGTCAATTGCAAGCCGCTTGATTTGGGGTCAGATAATCGGGCAGCATCGTGAGAATCGGGAGGATCACGAAATGCGCATCATGAGCCGCGAAGAACTAAAAGCGAAACTGGAACGCGGTGACAACTTCAGACTCTACATGACCCTGGATCGGCAGGCTTATGAGCACAGCCATATCCCCGGCTCAATGCATCTTGAGAATGCCGCTGAAGTCGCAGCCAGTGTATCGCCTGACGAGGAAATTGTGGTGTACTGCGTTAACCCGGCCTGCCCCTCCAGTGCCAATGCGTACCGGCTGCTGAACAAACTGGGCTGCAAGAATCTTTACCGCTATGCGGGCGGTCTGGAGGCATGGCAGGAAGCTGGCTATGAGCTGGTCGGTGATATGGAGACATAGCCACCAAGCGCGACTGATTATTCACCCACAGCCATCCGAGCAGCGCGACAGCTTTTAGACCTGCCGCAACAGGCCACCAAGCGTCAGTGTTTTTGAGTTTCCAGCGGGTAATACCTGCGATTCTTCAACTGCTCCGGCAAACGCGACTCGGTGCCGTCGTCCTGACCATAACCGAGGTCCTTCATCAGCTTCGTCGGGGCATTGCGCAGCTTCATCGGGATCGGCAGATTGCCGTATTGCTGCGCATCTTCCAGCGCCCGGAAAAAAGCGTCGCACGAGGCCCGGCTCTTGGGGGCCAGCGCCAGGTAGGCTGTGCCATGCGCCAGGTTGATCTGGCATTCGGGATAACCAATGGTATCGCACGCCTGAAACACCTCGTTGGCGACGACCAGCGCCATCGGGTCGGCCATGCCCACATCCTCGCTGGCGAAGATTACCATACGCCGGGCGATAAACAGTGGGTCTTCCCCGGCGCTGACCATGCGCGCCAGATAATACAGCGCGGCATCGACATCGCTGGCACGCATACTCTTGATATAGGCGCTGATGGTATTGTAATGTTCCTCGCCGGCTTTGTCGTAACGCAGATGCCGCGATTGCAGGGCGTCTTTGACATGCTCAACGGTGATCTCCCCCTGTCCGGCGTACAACTGCGCGGCGGCTTCCAGCAGATTCAGGGACTTGCGGGCATCACCATCGGCAAAGGCGGCCAGAAAATCCTGCGCTTCATCGGTGACGGTCACGCCAAGCACATTCGCCCCGCGCTGTAAAATCGTGCGGATGTCATCCAGCGACAGCGGTTCCAGCACAAACACCTGAGACCGGGACAGCAGCGCCGAAATCACCTCGAAGCTGGGGTTCTCGGTGGTTGCGCCGATCAGAATGATCGTGCCATCTTCGACATACGGCAGCAGAAAATCCTGCTGAGCCTTGTTGAAGCGATGAATCTCGTCGAGAAAAAGAATCGCGCCGCGTTTGTCCGGCTGTTCATCCAGTGTATCGAACAGCCCCGGCTGCGCTGATGTGCGTGCCTGCACCTGTTCGATCACATCGCGCACCTCAGCTTTGCCGGCGGCGACAGCCGACAGACCGTAAAAGGGGCGTCCTGTCTGGCGGGCGATAATGCGCGCCAGCGTGGTTTTGCCCACCCCCGGCGGCCCCCAGAAGATCATGGAAGGGACGCGATTATGCTTAATGACCTGATACAGCGGCTTGCCCGGCGCGGTGAGGTGGCGCTGGCCGACGAATTCATCCAGCGTTTCGGGCCGCAGCCGGTCGGCAAGCGGTTGGGAGGAACTGACGCTGCTCATAGAAAATCCGATCTTTCCGGCGCTGACTTTGCGCTTCGTGAACAGGGCGATTTCATCTTGCAGTGTGTCGTTGCGGCTACTAGAAGTATGTCAGGCTGAACAACCCTTGCGCCAAGTATCGCAGACACAGAGCAGGCGGTCAATATAACAGCATCGGCAGCAGGCAGACCCGGAAATTTTTCTTGTACCAGCGACTTAACTTGCCGCTTAAGAGCGAATCCTGCCTTTCTCAGCATCTGTTCATCTGCCATTAATCTGTACCGGAAAGGATTCATATCGAGAGGCGGCGGGTTCACGTCGTTTCGAGCGCAGTTTCAATTCACTTCACAACCCCTTCTCCACACACTGACCAATCGATTCTGACGGTGAACCAGCCGACTGATGTGGAACGATCATCATGGTTGATTCATCTGACGAGGAGACCTGTATGTTTAGGATTACGCGCAGTGTGTTGTTCCTTGTGCTTTTACTACTGCTCTTGGTTCCGTCAATCGTCCAGGCTCAGGAGGTGCCGCTGGTGATTGATCTGGCGCTGGCCGACCTGAGTGAGCGTGTCGGGCTGCCAGTTACTCTGAACAATCTGTGGGCGTGGCAGTGGGAAGGCCAGATTTTCCCGGATACCAGCCTCGGCTGTCCGCAGCCGGGTGAAACCTACGCCCCGGTTATGACCGGCGGCGTCCGTTTCCTGCTCGATTACCTTGGCACAATTTATGATTATCGCGTCTCGACGGATGGAACCATCGTCATCTTCTGCGGCGTTGAAAGTGAGGCTGTGACCTCTGCTCCCGCCCCGCAGATCACTCCCCCGGTGGTCATCAGCGAAGATGCCTGCGCCGGCCTGCTGTTCTCGCGGCTGACAGTCGGGGAAGATGCCATCATCCTGCCAGATGTATCGCGGTTGAACCTGCGCCAGCAGCCGGACATCACTTCGGCGGTAATTGGCCGGATTCCGGGCAGCAGCCTGATCCACGTAGTCGGCGGCCCGGAATGTGATCCGGTGGCAGGGATTGTCTGGTGGCAGGTAAGGTTTGGCGATCAGACCGGCTGGGCTGCCGAAAGCCAGCGCAATCTGTACTTCATCAGCCCGGTAACGGATGAACTCATACCGGTCACACCTGAACCAGCCGCGATAATCGCGGAACCAGCCGAAGGCGAGGCGATTTGTCCTGACCTGCCGCCATCGCATCTGGCTGTGGGGCAGGAAGTACGGGTAACCCTGAGCGATATTGCGCGACTGAATTTGCGCGGCGAACCCGGCCTGAGCAGCCCGGTGATCGGGGTTGTCCAGAATGGGAACATCGTCACTGTTGTCGATGGGCCAGCCTGTGGGCCGGATAATATCATCTGGTGGCAGGTTGATTATCAAGGCGTGATTGGCTGGGCAGCGGAGAATGTGGACAGCTTCTACATTCTAGCGCCGCTCGACACCAGCCAGTAGGCAGACTGGTCCCACTGTTTGCCTGGCCGGCAGGGAGCCGGGGCTGATAGATGGCGCGGGCGTTCAGACCGGCGATGGTTTGCGATCCCGCCCGGCGCTGTCGTGGTCGTAAATCGGGATGCCCTGAGGCTTGTACCGACGGCGCTTGCCGGCCAGCAGATTGCCGTAGGTTCTGCCACCCAGCGGAACCACCCGCGACAGCAGCTCGGCTGAGGTATCTGCCGGAGGTGCGGATTGTTCACCCGATTCTTCAAGCGGGCGGTCAAAATCATTGATAGTGCCCCGACCACAGCACAGTGGGCAACTGTGTTCGTGCAGCGGGTGACGCCGCACCACCCCGCCGCCCTGACAGTGCGGGCAGGTGATCTGATGGTAGCGGATCATGCCAGCCTCCCGGAAAAAACGCAGCCGCCAGAAGTTGTACACTTTCGGCGGCTGTTGTTCATCAGCATGGGTTTCCGCCGCTACAAGGAAGGCAACGACGGTTCAGTTCATATACTCATTATAGCATGACTCCATCAGAATGCGGTAAAGTCTCGCTGATTGACCGCAGCGAAACGGAAACCCGGATGATCGACCCACCGCGTAACTCTGCATACGACGAAGTACCCTACCCTGACCTGTGCCACTCCCTGACCCATCCAGGCCGCACCGCCGCCATTGCCGTGCTGCTGGATATGCAGCCGGCGCCTGTCGAAAACTGCCGCGTGCTGGAACTGGGCTGCGCCAGCGGCAGTAACCTGATGGCGATGGCTCTGGGCCTGCCGGACAGCACCTTCGTCGGTATCGATAATTCCGCCCGACAGATCGCCAGCGCGCAACAGACTGTCAACGCTCTCGGCCTGCGCAACGTCACCTTTCATCACATGGATATTCTGGATGTCACGCCGGAGTTTGGTCAGTTCGATTATATTATCGCGCATGGCATCTATTCGTGGGTTCCGCCGGAAGTGCGCGATCATCTGCTGGCAATCTGCAAGCACAACCTGTCCCCCCGGGGGATCGCTTATGTCAGTTACAACACGTTCCCCGGCTGGCACATGCTGCTCATGCTGCGCGAGATGATGCAGTATCACACCCGGAAACTGAATGATCCGCAGGAACGCGCCAGCGAAGCACGTTCATTTATCATTAACCTGGCAAAAATGATCCCGATGGGGGGGCAGTCGGCCTACGCCTCGCTGTTCGATACCTACCTCGATTCGCGGCATCAGGCGGTGGCCGGTCACAGCGGCTGGCAGAATTCGGTGCTGCTGCACGATGAACTGTCTGAGATCAACGAGCCGGTCTATTTTCACCAGTTCGCGGCTCATGCCGGCCGGCACGGCCTGCGTTATCTGGCAGAGGCCAACTTCACGAAGGTGCTGCCTAATGACCTGTCCGACGAAGCTGCCGAACAGCTAGGCAAGCTGGCGCACAATACTATAGAGATGGAACAGTATCTGGATTTTGTGCGCAACCAGACCTTCCGCCGCACGCTGCTGTGCCATGCTGAAGCCCGCTTTGATCGCACCCTGCGGGCAGATCGGGTGCGCGGCCTGTACGTGGCTTCGCGGGCACAGCCAACCGGCAAAATCAGCGACTCACCGGACAGTACCGCCCAATTCCACAGCGCCGATGGGTCCAGCTTCAGCACCGATCATCCCCTCACTGCGGCTGCGCTGCGCCATCTGTGTGCTATTGCGCCGCGCGCGCTGTCGTTCACGGCGCTGGTACAGGTGGCCTGCGACCAGTTGAATATCGACCAGCCAGACGATGACGATGTGTATCTGCTGGCGCTAAATCTTTTGCAGGCGTATGTCTACAGCACGCAGTTGGTCGAACTGCTGGCGTATGATCCGGCCTTCACCATCGAAATTTCCGAGCGCCCACAGGCCAGCCCGCTCGCCCGCCTTCAGGTGGAAAACGTCCCGCTGGTGAGCAATCTGCGGCATGAACAGGTCGAACTCGACGGCCTGACCTACGCGGTACTGCGGCTGCTCGACGGCCAGCGTGACCGTGCCGCCCTGATGGACACGCTGTATGAATTTATTGAATCCGGCAGGGTTCCCCCGCCGGAGGAAAACATGACACCTGAACAAGTCCGCCAGGCGCTGGCCGACGATCTGAATCGGGCGCTGCACTGGCTGGCTCGCGCGGCCCTGCTGGTTAAATAAAAAAAACGGGCCGGGGTGTACCAGCCCGGCAGTCACTCATTACATTTTCGTGTCGCCGCCCATCGTCGGCCCCATTGCGCCGTTCATAGGCGCGCCAATCGTCGGGTCCTTGATGAATGATTTGATCGGGTTGATGCCGCGCAGCATCATGCCCTGCCCCTTCGACAGATGCACCAGCTTTGACGGCGGATCCTCCGGGTCGCGCATCTGCACCAGCAGCGTAGTGCGTTCCTCACTGCTAACGTTGACGTTTGAGCCGTGAATGGTCAGGTAGCTGAAGAACAGCACATCCCCTGCTTCTGCCGGACAGGCGACGGCGCTTTCCAGCGGATATTCGTCCAGCGGCAGATGGTTGCCATCAGCGGCAGTCGGCAGCGGACCGAGCTTATGGCTGCCCGGAACCACCAGCACACAGCCTTTTTCGACCGGCGCGTCGTCGAAATGGATGATCGCGGCGATCATGCTGTGCTTATCATGCGGGAAGAACGGGTAATCCTGATGCATCGGGAACGGCGACCCCTTCTCCGGCGGCTTGATAAACATCTTGGTGTGGTGAAGCTGCACATTGGGCGACCCGATAATGTCGGCTGCTGCCCCGGTCAGGCGGTCATCGACGATCAATTTGCTGAACACCGCTGAATAGAACTGCACGTCGTGACAGTGCAGCAGCTTCGTCTGGACAGTGGTGATCTGCCGCGCACCGCCCCACGTGGCATCGACAGTTTCGGTCTGGTAAATGCGGTTGATCAGGTCGTGCCCCTCCTGACGATAGGCTGCGGCCTCCTCCTTGGAGAACATGCTCTTGACCAGCAGGTAGCCGTTCTCTTCGTAAAACTGCTTTTGTTCAGCCGTAAGCATTATCCAAAGTCCCCTTTTCTCGAATGCAGTTGCCAGTTTCCAGCCGTCAGCCATCAGAAAGCACAGCGACTTGCTGATGATCTGACGATGGATAACTGGCTGAGCATGTTGAATTTAGGGACAGTGTAAGGCGGAATATGGCGGATTCACAGGGAGAATCGGGACGAGAATGTTTGTGAATCAGACAACTTGCCGCACGCGCAAAAACGAGCTTTATGACTGTCCGGGCCGGGCGTTGTACTGAGAGAGCCATCAGAATCGATGCAGGCAGCAGCGCAAACTGGCGAGAAGAATGGTCAACATCTACTGATAAACTGCGTGCCTTCGCGCCGTTGGAAGGCAGCGGGCGTAAAGCCGGTGCGCTGCCGGAACAGGGTGATAAAGTAGCGCACGTCGTTGTAGCCGGTGGCATAGGCCACTTCGGTGACCGAAGCCTGCCGGTTGAGCAGCAGCTGCGCCGCAATCTCCAGACGGAAGCTGGTCAGATATTGCTTGATCGAGGCGCCCATTGCCTGCCGGAACAGACGGTTGGTGTGCCGCTCGCTCAGGTGAACCTGCGCCGCGACATCGCGCACCCGGATAGGCCGGTTGTAATTATCGTGCAGATAGCGCACCATGTCCCGGACCAGCGCCTCACTCGAATCCGGGGCGGCCTGATCGCTGCTGATGGGGCTGATATTAGTCACAACGCGGGCTGTATCCAGCAGCAGCTTGCAGACCAGCCCTTCGATCACCTGAGTATAACCGGGTTCGCGCCGCACAATCTCAGCGGTCATCAGATCGAGCGTCCCCTGCATCGAATCGGCCACACTAACCCACGTCCGGGCGTTGAGGAAATCGTGCAGCAGCAGGTCAACCGGGGTGTGTTCGGCCCCGCTCTGAGGCGGAACCAGCGTATACGACCAGAAGTAGATGCCGAGCGGGTCAGTTTCGGACGAGATGATTTCGTGGGGTTCGCCGGGTTTGGCGACAAAGACCTCCCCGGCCTGTACGGTGTACTCAACCCCGTTGATGCGGAACAATCCCTGACCCTGATAGGCATAGCACACCTCAAAGAATGAATGCACATGCAGGTAATTGCGCCACCATTCCGGCTCAATAAAACCCCAACTGCGCATTCGGGCAGCGAAACCGCCCAGTTTCAGCGCCAGAGTCAGGCTGCGCAAATCGGTAAAGCGACTTCGAGGAACGTCAATCATAGGCAGAGTGTAACGCCAGTGCCGCTATTTCGACACGCCACGTCGGGTCGGGACATCATAGCGATGCCTGCCCGACCCCGTCAAGCCAGGCGAACCCCTAAATTTTAAGGGGCGTTCCCAGCAAAGACTACCTCTATGGGTGGTGACTTGCGGCATGAAATCCCGTAATCTGTAAATCGTACAACACAGGGGAGCGGGAAACCGCTGCAGTACACAGGATGGCGCTGCTGGCAAAAGTATGGCAGCGCCGTTCGTGTGTCAGAGGAGAGATTATGTCGCGCAAACAACTTGTGGCGCTGTTTATCTGCCAGTTGATTCCCTATGCCGTCGCCAATGGGCTGCTGTCACTGCTGCCCATCTACGTCAAGCGATTCGACGCCAGTGCGACGATCACCGGGTTTTATCTGGCGCTGACGTTCGTGGGCTTATCTGTTGGCAGCCTGTACAGTGGGCGGCTGTCGAGCCGTTTCCGGCAGCACAGGAGCTTTATCGTCGGCGGGGCCATCTTCAGCGCAGCCACGACCTTCCTGATGGGCGTTGCGCCGGATATGCCGCTGCTGATGCTGTTCACGGCGCTGGCCTGGCTGGGGGCTGGTATCCAGATTGCTATGGTGAGCATCCTGACCGGCCTGTTTTCCAACAAGCGGACTCGCGGCAAAACATTCGGGATTATCGGCATTGCGCCGGTTGTCGGCGGTATGTTCGGTGGCCTGTCCGCCGGGCCGATTGTCGATCATCTGGGATTCTTCGCGCTGTTTGCGCTGAACGGGCTGGCGTATGTGGTCGTGGTGCTGGCGGCGCTCTGGCTGGAGGACAAGGCTCCGGCAGCGAATCCTGCGCAGGGCACGCGCTCAGCCAGCGCCAGACAAATGAGCCGCCCCCTGCTGCTGCTGTTTACCGCCAGTGTGCTGGTTTCTGTCGCCAATTACATCACCGGGCTGGGCCGGCCGCTGGCGATGAACGCGCTGAATTTCGACTCTACGGCTATCAGCAGCACCATCGCCATTTCCAGCGCCGCCACGCTCCCCGTGCCGTTTATCCTCGGCTGGTTGTCTGATCGCATCGGGCGGAAACGTCTGCTCATTGCCTGCTACCTGGCAATTGCAGCCGGCATCGGGGTACTCAGCGGGGCAGTCCTGATCTGGCACTTCTGGCTGTCACAGTCTCTGGTCTCGTGGATACGGTCAGAACGCTCGCTCAGTTCAGCTTATGCGACGGACCTGATCCCGCCCCAATCGTTGGGCAGCAATCTGGCGCGGCTGTCTACAGCCCCCTGGATCGGCGCAGTCATCGGCTATGCAGTTGGCGGCATCGCGCTTCAGGCGTTTGGCATCGTGCCCACCCTGACGCTGACCGCACTGCTGCCGCTGGCTTCGGTGGCGCTGATCTCAATCATTCGTCCGACCAGCAATCAGGCCGTGACGGTCGAGGTGACACGGCCCGCCGCCATCACCATTAGCCACAGCGCCATCAGACCATCCTAACTGGCTTCTGGCAGACCTGCATCGGCCATCACCTTACGCAGCGCCTGAACGGCGTAGGTCATGCCATCCGCGCCGCTGAAACCCGTGCTGTGAGCAGCTACCTTCAGGTGTGGTTCCAGCGCCAGCACCCCGTTGTAACCGGCAGCCTTTAGCCGGGCAAGCAGCTGCGGAACCTGCCCGTCGCCTTCGCCCGCCGCCGTGACCCGGCCATCGGCCAGCCGCGCATCCTTGATATGCACATAGCCGACGAGCGAACCCAACAGGTCCCAATAGCGATCTACCTGATCGGCCACACCAACCTGCACGAAGTTGGCTGGGTCCCAGATCAGGCGCAGGTGCGGGCTGTTCACGCCGGTAACCAGGGCGTGGCAGCGTTCCGGCGTGTCGCCGACGATGTCCTTTTCGTTTTCGTGCAGCAGATAAAAACCGGCGCTGGCTGCTTTTTCGGTGAGCGCGCCCAGCCGGTCAATCACTTCGGATACATGCTGGTCGTAATGCGCGTTGGTGCTGGTATCCGGCGGATAAAACGAAAAAATACGGATATTTCTCGTACCGAGGATGCTGCCGATTTCGATCAGTCGATCCAGGTTAGCCAGTTCCCGCTCAATCGGGTCAGCCAGCGGCGACTTGCCGATAGGGCTGCCGAGACAGCGCACGGGAACGCCAGCGTCATCGCACAACTGGCGCGCACGTCTGGCCTGCTCGTCGGTCAATTTCAGGACATTTACGCCCCACGCCGTGCGGCATTCCAACCCGAACACCTTCAACTCTTGCAGCAGCTTCAACTGATCTTCCAGCGGCTCGGCAATTTCATCGCCAAACGCGCTGAGGGTCACACCGGCTGTGGTCATAATGCTAACCTCTCGCAATCTGCCAACCTGACTGCGGGGTCACAAATGCTGTAACCCCATAAAACCTGTCATGAAGTCGCCGCTTCCTTCGCCCGCAGGTCGGCCAGCAAGGCAGCGTACTGCTGGCGATCCAGCGGAAATTCAACGACCTGCCCGGTGTAGTTGGAATAAATCATCGCGTTTGCCAGTTCCAGCCCGCGAATGCCAGTGACCCCATCGGCGCTGACCGGCTTGCCATGCACGATGGCGTTGTAAAAATCGCGGTGGACATCGCGGTGCGTGCCCTCGAATGACGTATCCAGCGGGATGGATTCCTCGATCAGATTCGGTTCGGCAAAAGCCTTGTCGCTGGTTTTGATAAACTCGATTACATCCGTATCGAAGCTGGCAAACCGCAGCGACCCCCGGTTCACTTGCAGATGCCCGCCCGTGCCGATAATCTCGAACCGCTGCGGCTGACCAGCCTCCGCGGTGCTGGCATGAAACGAACCAATCGCGCCATTGTCCCATTGAAGCATGGCCTGCGCCGTATCTTCCGGGGCAATCTGGTGGGCAATCGTCGGCGTCCAGGCGTAGAGGCGTTTCGGCATTCCAACCAGGTGACAGATCATGTCGAGATCGTGCGGGGCCTGATTCATCAGCAGCGCGCCGCCCTCACCAGCCCATGTCCCGCGCCAGCCGGCCTCGCGGTAATACTTGTAAGTGCGCGTCCACGTGATTTTAATATCGACCTGCTGAATTGTGCCCAGCCGCCCTTCATCGATCAATTCCTTCGCTGCCATCACTTCCGGGCGCAGCCGCTGCTGGAAATTGATCGCCAGAATTTTGCCGGTTTCCTGCGCGACCTTAATCATTTCGTCGGCTTCGGCCACATGAATCGCCATCGGCTTTTCACAAAGCACATGCAGGCCGGCGCGCATGGCATGAATCGACATCTCGGCGTGCAGGGTGTGGGGAACCATCACCACCAGCGCATCAGCTTCGGTCTCCGCGATCATCTGCCGGTAATCGAGAAAGTAGGGGCAGCCCCAGAATTCCGCCTCGCGTTTTGCCGGCTCTTCCCGAATATCGCAGACGGCAACCACTTCGTTGCAGTCGAGTTCCAGCCCGGCTTTGTGCATGTTGTAGACATTGACCCCCACCCCGACAAGGGCGTAACGCAGTTTTCGCTCAGTCATGGCGTTTCCTCCAAGCGGATAGTCATCAGTTTGCAGTTACCAGAAAAGTTTTGCCCGTCACCATTCTGTAAACCGGCAACTGACAACTATACCTCATACACACGGGCAATTACGTCTTTCAGGAACTGGATATTAAAGGGCAGCGCCTCGGGGGTCGGGCGGACACCGCTGAAATCCTCGATTCCCAGCCAGCCGTTGTAATTGGCTTTCCTGAGCGCGCTGAACAGGTTGTTCCAATCGACCACGCCATCTTCAAGCGGCGACCAGCGCCCTTTCCAGACACCGCCGGCATCAGGCCGCTCATAAGCCGCATTTTTGATGTGGACGTGCGCCAGATAAGGCCCCAGCAACTGAAGGCCCATATCGTAATTCTCAAAGCCTTCATGCACCATATTCCCGGCATCGTGCAGCACACCGATATAGTCCGGGTCGAAGTGCGATACCAGCCGGTGCGACAGCGCGGCGCTGCACACAATCGTGCCATGATGCATCTCGACAATAGTGCGCACACCATACCGTTTGCCAAGTGCTTCGCATTCGCCCAGGAACTTTCGCGCCCGTTCATAACTGTCGGCGTAGCTCAGACCGTCCGGGTCAGGCCACCTGCCGGGGTTGACGCGAACATTGCGCGCGCCACAGATGCGGGCAAATTCCATGGCCTGTTCGACAGCAGCGACTTCGCCCACGTTGATATACGTGCCCAGGCCGGGCGTCTCCAGCCCGTTGGCATCGGCAATCCTGCGGGCGCGTTGGGCTTCATCGGTTGTAGGGGCCAGCGTACAGAAGTTGTTTGCCCAGAATGTTGGCAGCTTACTCTTGTCGAAATTGGGCGTTGTCACCCGCCATTCAACGCCATCATAACCATGCTGCCTGAGCGCCTGCCCGGCTTCCTCCGGCGTCAGATCGGGAATCATCACCGTAAATACCGAAATTTTGAACATAAGCTGTTATCCTCAATCTTTGGCAGGCACGCCACGCGGCGCGCCTTATTGACCGGTCACAGAATCCACATGGCGAAATATATACCTGAGCCGATTCATTACAGGGTCCGGCAGCGGAGGCCGGGCGAAGGATTCGATATTGGCCTGCAAATGCGCCGGGTTGCCCGTGCCGGAAAGTATGACATGCGTGCCCGGTTCGTCGCGGCAGAAGCGATAAGCCACATCCGGCATATTGACACCGCTGCCGCTGCCGATGGCAAAGCCGAGTGGGTCATCGAGGTCGATGTCTGCCGGGTCGATCTGTCCCCGTTCGACCAACTCCGCGATCACCTCGCGCAGCCGTTCCTGACGACTGAGCGCCAGCCGAACCGCGAACATAATCAGAATGCCGATGTTCCGCTGCATGGCTGGAATCAGCACAGTGTCGCGGGCACTCTGGTTCAGCAGGTTGAAACCAACCATCATCACGTCCCAGACATCGTCCTGCAGGGCCTGCTGCAACATATTGTGCTGAATATCCGAGTTCCACGCCTCGG
>Ga0079224_100000420_pt1 | contig 41048 bp, 40 predicted proteins | sample Stecom2015_FD_80414 | JGI IMG/M metagenome (GOLD analysis project Ga0079224, IMG submission 80414) | Agricultural soil microbial communities from Utah to study Nitrogen management - Steer compost 2015 | ecosystem: Environmental > Terrestrial > Soil > Agricultural land | place: USA: Utah... | reverse complement strand
CTCCAGTCATGAAGGAAAAAGCAGTATTTATCTGGCCAAAGTCGCTGTTGGGGATCGGTAATCAGCCAAACAAGCGTCCCGAAAGAGAGCTGCGTCAATGCGCAAATCGCAACAGAACAGTAATCTCACCGCTTTCAGCCGACGCGGTCTTCTGAAGAGTCTCGGAGTGTCCCTCTCGGGAGCAGTTCTTTCCGGAGTCGCAGCCTACGGGTATGGAACTCGAATGGAGACGGAATGGCTTGCTCTGGAAAAGGTACAAGTTCCCGCTCCCCCATTTCTGGAAGGTCTTAGAATCGCTCTTCTCAGTGATTTTCACCTGTACCCCCACACCCGAATCGAACTGATTCAGGCGGCTGTCGAACAGACGCTTGATCTGAAACCAGACCTGATTGCACTTACCGGCGATTTCGTTCAGGAGCGTGCCGATGCAATCTTCGAGCTGGCTCCGGTCCTGGCTCGGATGAATGCGCGGCATGGAATCTTCTGCGTCCTCGGTAATCATGACCACTGGAAGGGAGCTGAGGTGGTCATGCAGGGATTGACCGAGGCCGGGCTGGAAGTTCTTGACAACCGCGGTGTTCAAATCGATCATGGAGGGTCGACTTTCTATCTGGCTGGCGTCGACGATGTTTGGAGTGGGCGCCCTGATCTTCAGGCCGCACTGGCAGGACATCAACAGGATGATCCGATCATACTCCTTTCCCATGCCCCTGATCCGGCGGATGACTATTGCCAGGACCGGCGAATCTGTTTGCAACTTTCAGGCCACAGCCACGGCGGACAGGTCCGAATTCCTTTCTTCGGCTCGCCATTCCTTCCTCCCTACGGCCGAAAGTATGACCTGGGATTGTACCGCATTCATGACGCGTGGCTTTATACCAATCGAGGAATCGGCGTCACTGTACCGATCCGGCTCAACTGCCGGCCTGAAGTCACCGAAATTACACTGGTCAGACCTTAAATGTCTCTCTAATCAAGCGGGAAATGTCCTCCGGAACGGCGCGACAACCGTTCCGCAGCAAGACCCGGCTTTGCGGCTTCGCTAAGCGGGGTGAGTAACAGGAGATTTCGTCATCAGCGTCTCAGCAGAATTACAGCAACCGAACATTCCGGCAGCTGGAACTGAACCCTTCCTCCATTCACCTCTAGCTGAGATTCATGAATCCGGATTTTGTCCCGATCAGACCAGGAGTTATTCGCTTCCGGAGAATCACCGCTTAGAATTAGAAGGCGCGCGTTTCCGGAACTTGAAAAGTTGGAAAGACGAATATCTACGTCCTGTTTTGAGCGTGCACCATTGGTTAGAACGAGATTCAAGCGATCGCCACTGCGTGATCGAAGGGCGGCCACATCAAGAGCCCGCACTCCATTGTCAAAAGATGGCCCTCCGGTCACACTTGTGCGCAGCACCTGTGGCTGAAATGCTTCAGACCAGAGCCTCTTCATAAAGTAAAGTGCTGTCTTGACATACTCGGAGCCATCCTCGCTGGCAAAAATTGCAAAATAGCCTTCCCTCACGTCAAAGGCCTGCTCGACTCGACTTCGGATCAGGTCGCGCAGCCTCCATCTTCGACTCTCCCGTTCTGCAGAAGTACCGGGATCGAATTTGGGCTCTGGATAGGGTGCCAGAAGAGCCATCCTCTGGGCTCCCTTGATTTCCGGACGTTCTACCATGACGTGAAGCACCCGCGAGGCGGCCACGGCTCCTTTGAGCTGTGTTCCTCCGGCAATTGGCTTTGCCCAACCGCCATACACATGCCATTCGGGAATGAATATTCTTCGGAGGCGCTGGCGGACGGTGTTGTTTGCCGCGTGCCGATCGATATCCTCCTGGAGACGGTCGATCCAGGGGAGCAGACCCGATCGCATCGAAGTCATCAAGAACTCGTAAGGGGTTCGCCGATCATTCCATCCGCCATACCAGTGAAAGTAAAGATAATCGAGATCGGTTCCGGCCTCCCGAACGACCCTTTGTGTCCAGGTCATCCCGTCTCTCGCCGATCTTTCTCGAGTGGCTGTACCGATCGTCTCAATCCCCTCCAGCTGAAATGTGTTGACATAGGCCATTACTTCAACCGAGGGGTCACGAGCCTTCATCGTTCGGGAGAACTCTCGCGACCTTTTTGCATATTCATCTGCCGTGAGATGACCGATCTCCTCCGCGGTGAAATGAGGCTCATTCCCGAACTCCCAATACTTAATGCGGTAGGGTTCGGGATGTCCATTCTCCGCCCGAACTCGTGCCCAATCAGTCCCCCCGCCAGGATTGGACCCGTCATTGGGAGCATTCATGTACTCGACCCAGTCCGCCGCTTCTTCCGCTGTACCATTGACAATGTTGACCTGAATAGAGCCCTCGGCAGAAGGATTCACTTCCCGTCGATACTGCTCAAGGAGTTGCCCATACTCATCAGGACCAAACCGAATTAAGCGTGGAGTGTCGAAGGGTTTCTGACGAGGTGTCGGGTCGCGTCTCGACTCGACTGGACCTATCACATTCTTCCAGTGGAAGTCATGAGTGATCACTCCCACCCCTGGATAATGCCCCAGCAGTCCCATCCGCAGCTCGCTAATCAAGCGCTGGGCTTCCGGATATAGCCGTTTTTTTTCGAAGTCCCAGCTGTACGCCTGATAGCCCGCCCAGACCGCCTCTCCGAGGATCTGGTCGTTCGTCTCGTGAGTTACATCGGAGCCGTCCACCTCGATAGTGACGGATGACGCCGCACCCGTAACGGGAGTCTCGACCAGGAACAGCATCACCCCGCAGCATAAAATTCCAATAAGGGCTGTGAACAGTAATAAGTTCTTCATAACCAATCTCCTGCAGTCGCTCAGCCATTATCTCTCACCCCGGTGAAATCTACCAGCAAAGCCAAAGATGTTAAGAATCTTGACGGCAGTCAAGCGCAGATAAGACATCACAAGAAAGCAGGAAAAGATGCTTTAAGAGGTGAAGAAGGCGATCAAGATCCCTTCTATGCACCGATCCCCGCGCCAGAGAGGCTTCTATGTCACGAATCGATGCATCAAGGCATTGTAGCCAGAACCTCTCCTGAGCAGGTAGAATTTGCCGCTTGTTTCGAAAGCTATCGGTCGCCTGCAAGACTCTTACGAAATATCGAAACTGGTGAGTGGTGATTCTGCGTCTCAAAAGCGCGACCAAAATCGACAGATCATTCCGACAATGACAGTATCCTTTTGCTGTTGACATTGAGATCTTTCCTTCCTTATAGTCAGAAGTCCATCCAGCCTGGTTCCCCGCTTTTCCCTTCACAGGGTGCTGCGAACGATGTCAACCCTTGCTGGAAGAGATTTGGATCCGCCACCGCGCACTTTTTCAAAAGATCACGCTCTCAATTGTGCATGACAGGTCGGTCGTTGAAGATATCCTCCAAGATACCTATACGAACCTCCTAAGGCGCCGACGAACATTTGAGACAGAAGAGGAAGCCTTCAACTATCTTCGACGAGCAGTGATCAATACTTCGATCGACTACATTCGCAGTGTCCGTCGCAGACAATCGCGCATGACTTCGTTCGAGAATTGGGCACCGACTGCAGACCGCTCCCGATCGGCCGATCCAGAACAGCGCCTGCTTCGAAAGGAGCAGGATCTTCGACACCGCAACCTTATCAATGAAGTCCAAAAAGCGCTTTATACGTTGACGGACGAACAGCGTCAGGCGATCGAGTTGATCTTTCGACGAAGCAGCGAAAAGCCACTAAAAGAGATTTGCAAAGAACATGGAATTCCCTATTCGACCCTGAGGAGTCGTATGCTGGCAGGAGTCGATCGGCTCCGACAACACCTCCGGGGAATGAACCAGGGAGTGAAAGTCGAGAAAGAGGCGGAGACTCATGGAGTGCCGAGAAATTGATCTAGTCGCTTACCTGAAAGGCGACCTCAGTCCGGGGGAAACACGTAAAATTCTCGACCATCTGGATGAATGTCCTGACTGCCGAGAACGACTGGAGATCATGGTCGCTCTCGATGTGGCTTCCAACGACAGACCGAGGATTTTAAGTGGAAATAACCTCCTCATCGCGGCAGGGTTGTTTCTCGCCCTCCTGGCCACGCTTCTATATCCTTTTTACTTTCAACCGCTCGATCTCGCATCGGTTGCCACCAACGAGTCCTACCTGGAGTTTCCGCTCGAAGTTCGAGATGGAAGTTCCGCCCCGAGTGTGAAAGCTGCGTTGACGCTTTATCAAGCCGGCAGGTATGAGGAGGCGGCCAGCCAATTCTCGCAGCTCTCGGCCCTCTCGCCGCACCTGGCGCTCTACGCCAGGGTATCGCATTATTTGAGCGGTCACTACAGCGAGGCCATTCAGCACCTCGAGCAGGCTTCTTCCGAGAGTATGCATAGAGATCCTGCTCGCTGGTATCTGGCCAATACCTACCTCCGTCTGGATAATCCCGAAGTCGCCGAGAAGATCCTCTTTACTCTGATCGAAGACGGGAGTCGTTTTCAGGAAGAGGCTCGCCGGCTCCTGGGCCAGGTGCGGTCCATTGTCGGAAAGGAAAAAGTAAGGTGATCACGCTGACCGTCTTCTTATCACTTCTTCAGCTCGCTGCGCTTCCCCGCACATCGCCCGGAGAGGAACTGCTCCGCTACAGAAATTCTCCTATCCAAGTCCGACGCGAACTCAGGCAGTCGCTACAGCAGGGACTGCCTACAAAAAATCGAATCGAAGCCATTGTAGCGGCTACGGGCGACCACTCTTTCGATGGCCTGAAAAATGGAAAAAACGGGCTCCTTCAGGCAATCGGCCTGCAGGAACAGGCATTGGATCACTGGTCATCCAATCGCCACCCAGAAGCTATTCTCCTCTACCAGAAGGCGTACAGGCGTTTTCAAGAGATTGGCGCAACCAGTGAGGCGGTCTTCTGCCTCTACTTCGTCAGTGAAATTCTGGCAGAGAACGAAAGGTTTGCGGAAAGCTTCGCCTAGAACCGGAGAGCCCTGAGAGAGATATCCGGTTTGGATTGTATTCTTTTACCTGCCCTTCTCTGGGAAAGCAGGGGTTATACAGCTTGGTTCCTGGACAATCTTTCCGAAAGCATTCAAGCATTTAGCCGCGCTATCAATCTGTGGAAGCGTACCTGCTACAACACAGGCATGGCCGTCGCTTGGAACAATCTGGCAGCAATCTCTGAAGAGACGGGGCTACCGCACCGCGCAGAACGGTATTATCGAATGGCCCTGAATGCTGCGGACTCTGAGACTCCTGACGAGATCAGATTCTCTCTGAATCGGAATCTGGCCCTGTTCCTAAACAGTGGTGGCAGGAAAAGCGAAGCGACAAAATTCTTGCAAGTCGCCGCAATGTATAGCCAGAGCGCTCCAGTCCAGTACCGGCTGGCAGCAGCCAGGATTGAGGAACGCCTTGATGACCTGATCAGCATTGAGCCCCGTCTGCCTGGCTTGAAAGCGGAAAAAGCAATCTTCCAGGCACAGCTACTACAAAGCAAAGGAGCACCCCAGGAAGCCGAGACGGCCCTTCGGAAAGCGATCAAGGTGGTTGTGAAAAATGGCAATTTTTATTTCCGCCGCCGACTTATCGCAGAGTACGGACGACTGCTTGAAAGGGAAGGACGCTATTCCGAAGCCGCAAGTCTCTATCACCAATTCCTCTCGACTCATCCCGCTCTCCCCACAACTGAGCTTCTGTTTCCAATCTCAGGTGTAATCTCTCCTTTCCTGAAGGGATGGATTCGCTGCCAAGTCAGGTCAAATCGCCCTGGAAGAGCCCGGCGTGCGATACACACCTATTCCCTCCTGCGAAAGAAGAAGGCAACCCGGATCCTCTCTTTAACTCCCCAATTTCCGGTGGTCACCGGAGAGATCGACCAGCTCGTCCATTTCGAGCGCTTTCTTACAGATCCTGGCGAAACGGCTCCGCCAGCTTGGAACCTGGAATCAGATGAACAGATCGATCTGAACAGGTTCGCGCTTCTGGAAGTCTGGCCCGACGGCAACCAGGCCTTTATCTGGCTGGATACTCCTGAGAAGAATCTTTTTTTGATAAGTCAGTTTGGCGTACCCCTGGCACAGCAAATTGAACGGCTCCTCGAACCGTTCTACATGGCAGACAGCCATCTACCGCCGATTCCGCACGAACGCCACCTGAGGGCTCTGGCTCAGGCCTTGATTCTGCCGGTAAAGGACCATATTCCCGGCCCACGTCTTCTCATCATTGCTCACCAGGAGGCACAAAATCTACCCTTCGAGATGCTTCCGATCTCGGACAAACAGCTCCTGATGGATCGATACGTGATCAGTTACTTGCCATCCCTCTCGATCGAGAAACCCGTACCTCTTTCAGAAGCAACCGGTGCCGGCCTGATCGTTGCGCCTGAAGTGTTCGGCAGCGGCAGAAAAGGAGGCGAAGTTTCACGTCTGCAGTGCCTCTTTCCAGGCTCTCGCCTCATTGATGCCTGGGATGGAGCCGACCATCTACAGGCACCCTGGATACACATTTCGAGTCACTTCCAACTCGATCCCCATTTTTGGGTTGCCTCTCGCCTAGACGGGAAGACAAGATGGCGCCATTGGTTCGAACTGCTCAGCTTGCGTCCGCGCTGCCGTCTTCTGTCCCTGGCGGTCTGTGATTCGGCTAACGGGTACCTTTCGGACTCGCCTTATTGGCTCGGTTTCGGAGAACTGTTCTTGCTCGCCGGAGCAGATTCTCTGGTGGCCAGCCGCTGGAAATTGGATCATCTCTCGGTTGAGATCTTTGAGGAGCTTTTCTCCTACTGCCGACAGGGGATGGCAATCGATGAAGCTTTAACGAAAGCACGAAGGCGCTTTCGTCTCCGACGTCTCCAACGGGAAGAAATCGAGATCAGCGGGAGTCACCCCTTCTTCTGGGCAGGACTTTCCTTTATTGGCTGGCCAGAGACTCACCTTTTTGAACCGCCCCGCGGAGGCAGCGGTGCACGAAAAGACTTGCCTGGCATAGTCCTTGCCCTGCTTTCTTTCATACTGCCCTTCCTGCAAAAAGGTTGATTGGGCGCAGCTCGGCGAAGCCTTGATCGGACCGAAAATTCAGTATGCCTGCGCGAAATGGGGGGTAAGGTCCTCGGGTTGTTGTGGCAATAAAGCGGTGCTAAGCTCAGCGCATGGCTGAGCCGGATCGTTCCTCAGTTCAGTATCAGGAGAATCTCCCACTTCGCGATTTTTCCACGCTACAGATCGGGGGGCCCTGTCGCTACTTCACGACGATCCACCATTTAGACGACTGGGTTGCCGTTTTTCACTGGAGTAAGAGAAGAAGCCTTCCCCGACTGGTTATTGGCGAAGGGAGCAATATTCTATTTCATGATGCCGGCTTCCGTGGCCTGGTTGTGCGGAATGAACTTAAAGGTATTCACCGGCAGGGCACCCTGGTGGAGGTAGCCGGGGGAGAGAATCTTGGAGAATTCATTCGCTTTCTCAATCGCTGCGGGCTGGCCGGAATGGAGCGAATGTACGGTATTCCAGGCACCGTTGCCGGTGCAGTAGTGGGAAACGCCGGTGCTTACGGACAGGAGATTTCCGATCACCTCACCGAAGTGGATGTATGGACGGGAGCGACCTTGCGCATTTTAAAAGCCGGTGCTCTTGAATTCGCCTACAGGGATAGCATCTTCAAGCGTAATCCTGATTGGTTTATCGTCCGGTGCCGATTTGAATTTCATCGGAGTCATTCCGACCTGCAAGCCATTTCAGAAGCAATTCTGGCCAGGCGAACGGAGAAGTATCCCCCCCGCTTGCGCTGTCCTGGAAGCTACTTCAAGAACGTCCTCGTCGAGCAACTAACGCCAGAGCAGATCCGAAGAATTCCGACCGGTTTCATACAGTTCGGGAAAATACCCGCTGGACGCCTCCTGGACGCAGTCGGCGCTAAAGGAGCCTGCCGTGGGCAAGCCTGCTTTGCCAGCTATCACGCCAACTTGATCATCAACTGTGGGGGGGCTACGGCCCATGATGTGACGACACTGGCACAAGAGTACTCTGACCGAGTACGCGATCAGTTTTCGCTTCAACTGGAACCTGAAATACGAATCATTCCTTACTAAGATTAAGCGACTTCGCCGCAAGAGATAGTGAGACCATGACCGAACCCTTTCCCGCGACTCCCAGCAAGTTTGTCATCCAGGGCCGAAATCCTCTGTCTGGCCGATATCCCGTCCAAGGTAACAAGAACGCCGCTCTTCCCTTGCTCGCGGCGTCCTTGCTTAGTGAACAGGTTGTCACCTTCCAACGGATGCCCCGAATACGAGACGTTGAAAGCCTGCTCCAGTTGATGGCCTGTGTCGGTGTGAACTGGAAATGGAACGGTGACAACTTGCAGGTCGACACCAGGAGTCTGCGACCAGGCGTCTTTCCGGAGGACCTGGTTTCGCGGCTACGAGGAGGAATTCTATTGCTGGGCGCCCTGGCTGACAGGTTTGAGAAGATCGAATGTGGACTGCCGGGAGGATGCCCGATTGGCCATCGTTCCTTTGATGTTCACTGGGAAGTTTTCCGTGCGGCGGGCTTCGCCGTAGAAGAAAGCAGGGAGCAGATTATCGTTACAAAGGAGAAGAAGGTTATTGAACCTGTCGTTTACCTTCATGAAAGCTCTGTAACAGCGACTGAGAACGCCCTGCTCTTGATGGCGAGTCTGGGTGGAGGAATAATCCAGAACCCCGCTCGAGAACCTCATGTCTTTAATCTAATCGAATTTCTCCAATGCCTCGGTTGCAAATTCGAGTTACACCCTCTCTACTATCGAGTCCACAAGGGCGCAATCAGCCGACTTGATCCGCTCCACTTCAAAGTTGCAGCCGATTACATCGATGCCGGAACAATGGCCATTGCAGCTGCTGCAAGCGGAGGAAGCGTGACCCTCGAAGGCGTAGCGGATTCCGACCTGCTGGGCATCGAGCCAGCGCTGGCCTCCTTCGGGATACAACTCGCAGCCAAAGAGGACGGCTCGAAAACCGTTAAATATCAGAAGCTAAGAAACCCTACTAAACTTACGGCTGGCCCCTGGCCGCTTTTTCCAACCGATCTCGTCAGCCTTACCATCGTTCTGGCGACCCAGGCCGAAGGACTTTGCCTCATCCATGACTGGATGTACGAAGGGCGAATGTTCTTTGTCGACAAGCTGGTCCGGATGGGCGGGCGAATCACGGTTTGCGATCCGCACAGGGTGATCGTGCAGGGACCGGCTTCTCTACGAGCGACACGACTCGAGTCTCCTGACATACGGGCCGGTATGGCACTGGTAGTGGCTGGCCTCTGTGCCCACGGTGAGACCACTATTGAACATGCCGAAGTGATCGAACGAGGCTACGAAAGAGTAACGGAACGGCTGCAGGCAGTAGGCGCTCAGATCTCGGCATGCCATTCCGCCTCAAAAATCAGTTGAACCGATTTGCCGGGTAATTACACCTACTCCATACACCTGTGGTGAAGACATTTGCTGAACCCAGCAGGCTGTCTTTGCCCGTGAAAAGGAGCAGGATATGTTTGCTGTCCTCGGAGTAATTCTTCTCTCGGTTTTGAGCTTCTATAGTCTCCTCGCCGTCGTCGAACTGACTGGGTGGCTGTGTCGGCTGTGCGTGGGGCGTTCGAACCGACAGAGTCTTGACTCTTCCCTTCTAAAAAATTGACGGTTTCCCAAGCCATCGTCAACTTCTCGATTCAGACATATACCTTATAAGTTATTTTTTTTTAAAGATTTACACAACTTATTCTTTTCCGGAACGCCTTTTGCAGTACCTCTTTGCGATGTTATTGAAGAGGGAAGGCAATGACACTAGAAAAGAATCTGGCCCACATTGGCGGGCCGGCACGACCTATTACATCGAAGTTATCATTACGTCGGCGACTCAAGCCAGTACCAGCATCCAGAAAGGCTAAGAAGCGTCCACAGAAGCAAGCAACCGATTCCAAGAACGCTCGCAGCAAGGTCAATCTCCAGGACCCAACACAAATGTATTTCAAGGATGTACGAGCGGTCTCTCTGCTTACTCGCGAAGGTGAACTGTCACTGGCGCGTAAGATCGATCGAAGCCGGCGACTGGTACAGAAATGGATCTATCGATGCCCGTTTGTGGCACGCCAGGTGATTGAACTTGGAGAGCGGGTGGCAGATGGCAACGAATCGATCAGACGGGTGATTCAGGTCAAAGAATCCTCCCCCGCCGACAGTGACCGACTGAGAGACCAGTTCCTGGACGGGGTTGATGAAATCCGACAAATTCTTAAAGACTTCGAACGGCTGCAATCCAAGGGTTCAAATTCCAGCAGTTTTCCAAATAGAAGCCGGCTGCTTGCCAAGAAGCTGGTCCTGCTATCACATTCGTTGGCGTCCCTTGGTTTGACGCCGGCCGTGGAAGACGAATTTACGGTAATCCTTAAAAAAAAGGCCCAACGAGTGCTGTATCTGGAACGACGTTTGACCGCTGTCAGGTCGAAACTGTCCGCAGAAGGTCACCATGCTTCTTCATCCAGAGTCCAAGAAGCTCTGGCGCCTATCAGAGAAGAAATTAGACGGATTGAGTCCGAACTGGCGATGAACTCCCGCCAGGTTCGGCATATCGCCTGTCGGATACAGAAGGCCGAACTGGAAGGCGAGATCGCCAAGAAAGAGCTGATTGAAGCGAACCTCCGGCTGGTAGTTTCGGTCGCCAAGCGTTATCTGAACCGCGGAGTTCAATTCACAGACCTGATTCAAGAAGGAAACATCGGACTGATGAAGGCAGTAGAAAGGTTCGAATATCACCGCGGTTATAAATTTTCCACCTACGCCCACTGGTGGATCCGCCAGGCAATCACCCTGGCCATCGCCGACCAAGGGCGCACCATCCGTGTTCCTGTTTACATGCTCGACATCATCAAGAGACTCAATCAAACCACCGCCAGGTTGGTACAGGAGTTGGGCAGGGAACCCACACCGGAAGAAATCGCTCGGGAAATGGATCTAGAAATCCGCGAGGTCCGAAGAATCCTCAAAGTCGCCCAGCGTCCGGTGTCACTAGAAACTCCCGTAGGTGACGAAGAGAACAGCTATCTGGTGGACTTTATAGAAGATACTGATGCAGCTTCTCCTGATGAAGGGGTACGAAACCTGGATCTGAAGAAAAAGACGGCTCAAGTTCTTCGCACACTCAACGAGCAGGAGCGAAAGATCATTTCCTTGCGGTTTGGGCTTGTCGACGGCAGGGAACGCAGTCTGGAGGAACTGGGTAAGCTCTTTTCAGTTAATCAGGAGCGAATCCGCCAAATAGAGGCGAAAGCTTTAAACAAACTGCGACACCCTTCCAGAAAGCGGCACTTGCAGGGTTTTCTTGAATAGGAAATAACCCGCTGAGGATATGACAAGTCGAAGAGGGCGACGATAGAGACTTTATCGGTCGGGGCGCAGGATCAAAGAGCACACAGAGTCATGAAACGACGTGCCAGCTCGGGCGCGTCTCGTTCATGTTTGAAATAGACGAATGTTTCTTTGCCGCTTTCCCGAACCCAAGTGGCCCACTCCTGTAACTCCTCGTCTGAATAGGACCCCTTCCTCAGGCGAAGATAGTTGAATTCAGCCGTCCGTTCACGGTGCCCGGGATCTTCAGACGTCTCTGCAACCACCAGAGCCGCGCCTTTTTCTTGGAGGAGCTGATAAGTCGCCGGCTGAAACCAGCTCTCATGGCGGAACTCAAATGCAAGCTTAAACCTGGAAGCATAATTCTCGAGAAAAGCACCGATGGTATCGAGCTCCTGCCGGTGCCAGGGCGGAAGTTGTACTAGGATACAGCCGAGCAGCTCTCCCAACGGCTCGATGCCGTTGATAAACCAGGACATCTCCTCGTCCACGTCTCTCAGCCGCTTCTTGTGAGTAATCCTTTGACTGAGCTTTAAAGTAAATCGAAAATCGTGCGGTACCTGGTCCACCCAACGAGCTGTCATCTTCTGGGATGGAATCCTGTAAAAGGTATTGTTGATCTCGGTGGTCTTGAGGTGTTCCGCGTAAAATGAAAGATACTTGGATGAGGGAAGATTCTCTGGATAGAAGGAACCTTTCCATTCGTCGTAAGAAAATCCTGAGGTACCGACGCGTATCAAGAGAGCCTCCTTTCTGAGTCCAAATCGACTTCTCCCAGAGTGAAATTGCGATACCTCGTCATTGCCAACTCTTCGGTCACGATTTTCTGCTCCACCAGCTCCTTTTTCAGCCGCTCGATCACGTCGCTTGCAAAGACCCTCTCGAGGCGAACGTCAAGTACATAGGCTTTGATCTTGAATCGGGTGAGAAATATTCCGTCGAATTCATCGTCGACAAGTACACTGATCGGCTTTCTGAGATAAACGTAAGGAGAACAAGCCGCCGCCTCACCGGCAAGCTGCTTGACCCGGGTAACGTCGACATGTGCCGGCAGAGCTATCTCCACGACGACCATCTCATCCAGTTCACCGGCGTTTGAATTCGAAACCGCGTTGCTCACGAGAAGGGCATTCGGCAACGTAACGATGTTGTCGTCAAAGGTTCGGATCCGCACAGAGCGGGGTCCGATACTGATGACTTCGCCGTAGTGGCCGTCCGCCTTAATCATGTCACCAATCCGAAAGGGCTGGTCGAAAATGATTAGAACACCGGAGATCACGTTCTTGACAATATCCTGAGCGGCCAGGCCAATGGCGATACCGGCTGAAGCAGTCAGTGCCAGGTATGCGCTGCTGTCCGGCTTGAAGATGTGAACGATAATTAAATAAATGACGGTAAGCCAGGTAAATAGCCGGGCGACTGGAAAGAAACGCCCAATATAGAGGCGATACCGTCCAAAACGTCGGCCCAGTTGCCTTGTCAGATATTCGAGAAGCTTGAGAAACAGCCATGCCAGCAGGACCAAAAGGGCTGAAGTCAGTATGCGGCTGACAGAGATCAGTTCGCCTAGAGACTGCACGCTATCCTGTTCCATAATACATCCCTCTTAATACAAGGCATTTAAGGACAGCAGGTTTTGAACAACCGGGTGCACCAGCACGGAATTAACTGAATAGGTCCAGGCTTCGTGATCGGAACTAGACTGATCAATTTCAACCAGCCGCATCTGCATTAGAGACTCCAGAATGGCCCGGCTACGATCTGGATCTATACGAAAAACCTCGCTGTGCTCTCTGACTGATAAGCCTCCATGGTTGATCAGTTCCGCCAGCGTGAACAGATATTCCCTTTCGAAGTCGCGAATGAAGTCGTAGTTGAGCCTCATGCAGGGCCTGACATGAACCCGCTCCTCCTGGTCCTGAAATTCCAGGGCGTTCAGCCAAAAAAAGACGGCTGCCCGCATGTTCCCGCCCGTCACCTGGAAGAGATCGTCAAAGAATCGTTCTTCCAGATACTGTTGCACAGGGGGAGACTCCAGGTCATGTCTTAAAAGGAGCTTTCGAAGCTTTCTGTCCTCCAAACCCTCATCCAAATAGAGAATAGGATAACCAGAACTCTTCTGCCTCAATAAAATGGCCTCCCGCTGCGCCTGTTTGTCGTGGAAAGGGGTCTGAATTTCATGGGTGAAGTAGCGACTGGCCTGCAGCAGGTACTGGAGCTTGTTCCAGGGAAAGTCCCGAATGCTGATCACCCAGAGAAAATGATCGCGGGTCGACACAAGGAGGTGAAAAAAGGTCTCAGCTGTTTGCTGCCCACCGATCGTTCTTAACAGAAGGCGATGTCCCCCTTCAATCAATAAGATCTGTCGGGGAAGCTGTCGTAGACGTTCAGCCAGTTCACCTTCGGTATTACTCTCCGGCGGCATGTCAAACCAACCTTCGACCATTCGAAGAACTTCTTCTTCTGAACGAAGGCGGTTGGGTATTTCGAGTCTCAGGCAGGGCTCATCTTGCAGAATCTGGTTCTGGTAGCAATTGAGGAGACTGGTTTTTCCACTGCCTTCAGGTCCGACAATGACGACACTGCTGACTCGACCATTTCTCCACCGTTCTGTGGTTGCCTCAAGCGCCTTCAGCTCCGGATCCTTCCCGACCATGAACTCCTGAGTCGTCAATGGTTCGAACGAAAAAAGGCGCCAGTAGATAGGGGGCAAAGAACGAATCTGTTCGATGATCTGACTTCGATCCGGAAGATCGGCCAAGGCCAGAAGTCGTTCCCTGGATTCCACCGGCAAACCCACCATTCGGGCCAGGGAATCGAATACATCTTCGAGAAAATAGTAGATGCTTCCGGCAATACGAAAAGAGAGATCCTTCCCCCGTGCCGCTCCCTGCTGCACCAGTTTCTCAGCTTCCCTGAGGTTTTTCTTTACGTCCCTCCAGGCCCAGCGCGATCGAACTCGCACGCTCCCCGCATTCTGGATGTCCAGTCGGATCGATTCCACATCTCGAACCTGTTCCCGTTCGATTACCTCCATCACACTCTGAAAGAAATCGCCGTACGCCGAAGAAAGGCTTCGCAGCTTCTGCTGCGCGCGCTTGAGAGCACCACTGGTGAGCTCAACCATTTCTTCGCGACCGGTTGTCAGGAGGCTCTCATCTTCAATTCGCCTTTCTGAGGCTTCACGAGAGAGGTCTGCAATGGCCATCTCCAGGTTGTAACGAATGACCTGCCAGCTTTCCTGAAGCGTCTCGATACATCGAAAGTGGACTCCACTATGTTGCTCAACAAGCTCTTCGTAAGCCGGCGAGTAGTAATCGAGCAAATACTCTTCGGCCGTACGTCGCAGTGGCACATGAATGACTCGATAGTGGCGAGCCAGGCGAAAGCGCTGCAACAGATATCGGAACGTTGACAAGAACAGCGGAGGGCGACAGCAATTCCGAAGTAGCGTTTCCTTTTCACGACTCAGCAAGCTTTGTCCGCGAAGAAGTTCGCCTTCCCGGGTGCGGATTAACGTTACGGTGTAGGGGAAACGCCTGCTCTCCTCTTCATAAAGCCTGCGCTGGTTGTTGACAATGCCGGGGATCAGGTCGGTGCCGGGAGAGACTGCCTTGAAGGAGCGATCAAGCGATACAAAGACGCGGCGGTAAAGCACCGTTACCTCCCGCTCCAAAGCCCTAGCTATCTCTTGAGGCCTCGCCCGGATGTCGGCTGAAATCAGATCTTCCGCCCACTCTATGCTTTTCTCTAGGCGTTCATGAACGGCCTCCAGACGCCTGCTTAGCTGATGCTCGAGATCTTCCAGCCGCTCTCTGATCTCGGACCGACTCTGCTCCAACAGGGCTACCAGTTGATCGAGGTGCTCATCAACAAGCCCCTGTTCGTCCGACTGGCTCAGAAAAGAATCAGCTCGAGCTCTGGCGATGATCAGCTCACGGCATCTTTCCTGGTCCATCGATACACCCGTCGGCTGGATTCACCGATTTGCGATCAGCAGCTTGCATTCAACTAGTCGGACTTTCCTTTCGGCCTGAGTCTTAGCAGAAGCGGAGACAGCCACAATAAAAGCGTGGCAATCCCCAGAATTGCGGCAGCCGGCCGCGAAAAGAAATCGATAAATGAATTTGATTTAGTCAGATTCTGAATAAAGGTGTGTTCCAGTTGGCCCCCGAGAATCAGCGCCAGTACCAGCGGACCCAGTGGAACCTCATACTTCTCCAGCACGAAGCCTAAGAGCCCCATAATCAACATGACCCAGACATCGAAGTAAGTGGCATTGATTGCGTATGACCCGAGAATGCAAAAAAGAAGAATCACGGGAAGTAAGACTCGACGCGGTATCCGAACGAGATGGGCGCCGGAGCGAACGGCGACGATTCCCACCGGGAGCAAAATCAAATTAGCGACGATAAAAGTGACGTAAATGCTGTGAACCAGAATTGACTGTTCTGGGTCAGCAAATATCTGGGGGCCGGGTGTTACATTTTTCATCAGCAGAACACCGATCACGATCGCAGTGATCGAATCGCCCGGAATCCCGAATACCAGAGCAGGTATCCATGCTCCGGCGAGCGCCGCACTGTTCGTGCTGGTAGCATCGGCGATGCCGTCGAGTGACCCTTTTCCATATTCCTCGGGTCGCTTGGACAACCGTTTTGAAAGTCCCATAGAAATCCAGGCAGCGATATCGGCGCCAGCACCAGGCAACATCCCGACAACGGCTCCGAGGCTGCTTGAACGCAGGAAAGCCGTTATCCTACTGCTCAGACGGGTAAAGGAATTCCGGAAAGTGGCTCCCATTCCGACTGCGGCCTTTGCGACCGGGTCCTTCTCAATTCCCTCTCGCAAATTAGCCAGGTTCCTCAGGACCTCGGAAACGCCGAACAGCCCGATCATTGCAGCAATGAAGTTGATTCCGCTCATCAATTCGTCCTGGCCGAGCGTGAACCGCGGTACTCCATACACTTCACTCAGGCCTACAGTCGAGAGGAGAAGTCCAATCAGCAGCGATAGTGCTCCTTTAACGACAGAACCACGGGACAGGAATACGCCACAACTGAGACCCAAAAGGGTAAGCCAGAAAAACTCATAACTGGTGAAGTAGAAAGCGATACGAGCCAGTGCCGGGGCGCTGGTCATTAAGACCAAAGCGCCGAAAAGACCGCCGCAAATACTGAAGAAAAGAGCTGTCGTCAGAACCTCCGAGCCTCGTCCCTGACGCATCAATGCGTAGGCGTCATCTACGTATGCGGCGGACGAAGGCGTCCCGGGGATCCTGACAAGAGTAGACGGAATATCTCCGGCAAAGATGGCGCAAGCTTCAAGTGTCACAATTGCCGCGAGGGCCGGTATGTCATCCAAGAAGAAAGTCAGCGGGACCAGTAGCGCCACTGCCATAGTGGCCGTCAGACCTGGTATCGCTCCCATGAAAAGGCCGTAGACGGCGGATACGAGGACAATAAGGATAACTTGCCAGTGAAGAATCTGCTCGAGAGCAATCCAGAGAGAGTCCATTCAGCTTTACCAACCCAGCCAGCCGCGAGGAAGCGGAACTTTCAACCAGTGCGCAAATACTTGATAAACAACGGGAACAATGATGACTGCAACGGTAAGCGCGACACGGGGTCGGCCGCCCAGACGCCAGATCAAAGCAGAGAGCAGCAACGATCCGGTCAGTAAGAATCCGACCGTCTCGACCATCGCTACAAATAAGATGATCATCATGATGCCTTCGACGAAGTGAATCCAATTTCTCTCGATCGCTACGGGGGCGGCCGACGAGGTCTGTGTACGGTCACGAGCCACAAGAATCATCAGTGTCAGGGCCAGACCCGACAGAATGATGATGGGAAAAATCATAGGGCGCAGCGGCTCTCTTTCTCGAAGAGATATGAACTCGTCGCGTGTCAACAGCTCACCCAGAATCCGGTTGTTTTCGGCCAGCATCTGTTTAAACTCTACCGGCCCAAGCCATTCAGCATTGAAACCCTGGCTCAGCATGAGCTCAGGAAAGGCCCGCCCGTTGACGAGAACCTCTCCCTTCATGATTGCCTCAATCGATGCGGCGACTCTGCGAACCCGCTCTTCCGGAACGCCTGCCGGGAACGCTATCCCGCGCCATGCGCCGAGCGACCAGTTGAGACCCATCGACTTTAGTGTCGCCACCTCAGGGAAACTTTCCAGCGGCTCATCAGACATGACTCCAAGAGCCCTCACCTGTCCGCCTTCCAAGAAGGTCCGCGCCTCGGGAAGGCTACAAGAGACAATATCCAGTCCACCGCTGACCAATTCCTGCAGCGACGGCCCTGCGCCGTTCATTGGAATCCAGCGTATTGCTTCTGGGTCCATCCCTTCGGAGGCTAGCCAACCTGCCAAAGCAAGATGCCAGATTCCCCCGGGAGCAGTTCCTGAGGCAGTCAGCTCACCTGGAGAATCCCTTACGTAGTCACGCAAATCCTTCAGGTTCGTCCAGTTTCTCTCATCATCTGCTCTGACAAACAGCGCGGCCGGGTCGACGTTGACGAGCGCCACCGGTTCAAAATCTTCATAGGCGAGATCGGTTAGCTGGCGCCAGTGGAGCATATTGATTTCAACTGTGACAAGCGTCATCGTATAGCCATCAGGGCGAGCAGACGCTCCATGACTGTGCCCGGTGACTCCTCCCCCTCCGGTGACATTCACGACATTAACCGGAACACCCAGATCTTCTTCAAGAAAGAGTCCGAGTTGTCTGGCCACTCGATCGGTTCCTCCACCGACTGCCCAGGGACAGATCAACCGTATCGGCTGATCCGGGTACGTGTCAGTGCGACCACATCCAGTGCTCAGCAGTACTAAGAACAAAGCAAGCCAGCGCAGCAGTCTGCGCGATGCCGACCCGAAGACCATGCAGTCTCCTCTCTGTCGTGGTTCCCGATTTATGACCCGAACGAGGGTAACACAGTCAGGCAACCTGTAAGAACGGAAGAATGACGGCAGTTCGCACTCTAAGGGACAACAAACCCATTCTGCCGACTCACCCATTTGGATTTCTTACGGGGAAGTGCTGCGACTTACCAGGACAGCCCAGTATCCAGAGGCGGGGGTCTTTAACGACAGGTATTGACCTGACCGAACTTCTTCCGGGGGATGCCACTGGCTGCGTGATACGTCCAGCCATTGCACGGTTACCCGTTCCTCACCGGCTAAACGGAGCCGGACCTCTCCCCCATCCGGAAAGAAGACCGCGTATTTGTCACCAGGTTGAGCGGTGCAAAACGCTTCATTTTCCTCCCGATCGATCAACAGCTCGTTGTTCGGAGATGTGTCGAATACCCCCAGCCGATCAGTGAGCATCCTAGCACTACGAATATGCGATTGAGCCGTAGAGTTCAGACCGATGCCGGAGTCCGGACGGTGAAATCGGGCGGAAGCAAAGCCACCAATTATGTTTCTCCAGAAGCGTTCAATCCCATCTCGATCGTGACCGAACCGTCCACCATCAGCACCGTAGATTTTCACGTTGTTCATCGGCCGAATTTTTCCGGAGTCCTGAACCCTCTTCCTCTGGCGCTGTCCATTGAGCCAGTGCGTCTCTCCCTTTTGATGATTATTCTGAGAAACGTCGACGAAATCGTAGAGTTCGGGATGATCAAAAGTGGCATTGTGCATCGGATGAGCAAGGTCCCACGGATCCCACATTTCGGTAAGCGGCACCGGCTTCTCACCGGCCTTCGAACGAATGTAGCGAGCCCAATATGCTCCCCAACTGGGCTCTACGCTGGTCTCATTATCCATGCAGTAGAGGACGTGTGGATACTTCAAACTGCGTTCGAGTAGCCAATCCACAAATTGTTCCTGAAACTGGCGGAGGAGAACATTATCGTCCGCTTCCGGCGGGGTTCGAAAAAATGGATTGCAGGTTCGGGTTGGATGGCAAGGCATTTCTTCCTGCAGACCCGATGTCTCGCTGGTATAGTTTCGGTTATTTTTAGGATTGAAAGGATTGGACTGCCAAAACGGGCGGTTCATATCATTGCCGTCGTAGAAGTCAAAGGTTGCCCAGACCTCGATTTGTACGATGATGTCTCTCTTTGCAGTCTCTTCCAGAAAGAATTCGAAGCGCTTCCAGTATTCCGGGTTGGGTTGGGTGAGATCATACAACCCCGTAGAAGGATCCCTGTAAAAAGGCCAGACGTTACCCTCATCCCGGCTCGACATCGTGCACCGCACGTAATTTCCACCTGCTGCCTTCAATACATCGAGATGATGCGCAAGATCGGGTATTTGGAAAAGGTTATCTTCAACTGAACCGCCCAATAGCAGAACCGGCTCACCCTTGTACTCCCAGTAAAACCGATTCTGCTGGTAAGGCTTGATGTCGTGGGCCGCTAGCCATTGAAGCATTAAAAGAATCGGGAGCAGCAGACATGGAACGCCGGCCATTCGTCTTGACATGACTCACCCTTTGCGAATGAAACCACCTGTAATTAACACTCCCCAAATGTTCTCAGATGGGGACAACAACACACAAGCAATTCCAGCAAACGACTCCACTTGACAACCTGGCGACCACTATTTATTGTGTGAACGTCATAAGTCAACCAACTGTCATGGTTAAATGTACGGGAAGTTCGGTGAGAATCCGACGCTGCCCTCGCAACTGTGAACAGGAAAAGGCTTCATCTTTCATGTGCCACTGTCTTTAAAGATGGGAAGGCGTGAAGTCATTCAACTGTGAGCCAGGAGACCGATTTGGCCATGACCTCTATCGCTTCCGAAGGGGAGGCAAGGAGGTATTAGATGCACATCGCTCAGAATACTCTCTCAGAACGTGAACATAGTCCTTCTTTGGTCTGGACCGCCGAAGCTCCGCCGCCGGTCACTTTCCTTTCCAAATTCTCTGATCTGAATTGACCGTCTGAAAAAGGGTTCGTGCAGGAGAGCGGACGGGTGTCCCTCAGGCAGAATTCTGCCTATGGCTGTCCAGCTCGTCACCTGTCCTGAAGCAATCAAGACCTCTCGAGAAGGAAACTCAATTGATGCGATATAAGGAAACAAATTGTCTCTATAAGATTGTTCTACTCTGGGTGCTCACCTCAGGCCCTATTGTCTGGCTTTCAGCACAGGTCCTTCAAGGATCAACAAGCCGGGGAGAAGGTGTCCAGGAAGCAGTCTCTCCACCCCAGGAGGAATCACGGACTGCCGACTCCCAGACGCCTCCAGCACTTCACTTTGCAGTGAGCGTGACGGCGACTCGAACCCCAACTCAGGTTCGCCAATTGGGCCAGTCGGTCACCATTATCGACCGTGACCAAATTGCATCCACCGGCGCTCAGACTCTGGCTGATGTCCTGGAGCGGGTACCAGGTCTGACCGTGACACAGAGCTCCTCCTTTGGGAGCAACACTGGGCTTTTTGCCAGGGGAGGAGAAAGTGATTTCACCATGGTCTTGGTGGATGGCATCAAGGTGAACCACACTGGTGGCCTAATCGACCTGTCTGATTTCAACCTTTCCAATGTAGAAAGGATTGAAATCGTCCGCGGCCCGGGTTCGGTTCTCTATGGATCCGATTCTGCCACCGCCACTATCCACATCATTACTGCCAAAGGTGAGGGAGATCCGTCGGGAAGCTTCGGCTTTGATTTTGGGAACTACGGATCTTCTACTTATTACGGCACGGTCAGCGGCGGCTCGCCGATCTTTAACTACTCTCTCGGAGCTCGTTATTTCGACTCTGACGGCCTGCACTCTTTCAACAATCAATATCGTGTCGGCAACCTTTCCTTCCGAGGAGACCTCGCTACATCGTCAAGCTCCACGCTCACGGCCAGCGTCAGACACCAGAATGGTCGGTACCACTTCCCGACCAATTCGGTGGGCGAGGTAGTTGACCCCAATGATTTTCAGGTCAGTCGAGACAGCGTGTACTCGGTAAGCTATCGACACCAACTCCATTCAACCTTTTCTACCGAGTTACAGTTCGGCCACCATAATCGAGATTTTGTGGCGGTCCATCCGCCCAATTCGGTTGACGACGTAGTAGCTTCACGCTTCGAAACAATTGAATCCAGGAACTATCTGAACTGGCAAAACAATCTTTGGCTGGGTTCGAATCACCAGCTCACGCTGGGGGCCTCTTATCAGCGCGAGGAGGCCGAGATCGACAATTTACGACGACGCAGCATTGGTGTTTATCTTCAGGACCAGTTCGCGATAGGACAGCGACTGTTCCTGACTGCCGGGATCCGCCACGAAGACAATGATCGGTTCAACAATTTCGTCAGCGGAGCCTTGTCCGTAAGCTACCTGGTTTCAGAGCTGCTTAAAGTTCGGAGCAGCGTTGGTACGGGTTTTCGTGCTCCGAGTTTCATCGAGATCGCGGGCCTTCCTGGCGCCGGCATCCACGGAAACGAACAACTGGATCCTGAAAGGAACGTATCTTTTGACGTGGGGCTGGACTCCCTTACAGCTGACGGGAGATTTCGAGCTTCCGGCACGTTTTTTCTGAACCGATTCAGTGACCTTATCGAATTTACCTTTCTGGTTCCTCCCGGCTCGCCGAATTACTTGAATATCGAGCGAGCCAAAAGTCTAGGTGCAGAGTTAGAAACTTCTTACGAGATTCGGCAGGGGCTGCTGCTTGGAGGACAGTACACATTGACGTCCACCCGCGTTACCGATGCCGGCACCACACCGGGAGGAAACTTTGAGCAAGGGATGGCGCTCTTGAGGAGACCGCTGCACTCCGGCGGCATGTTCGTGGAAGTGCCAATTCGCGAAAGCCGCTGGAGACTGGATCTTCTTTATAAGGGAAAGCGCGATGACATCGAGTTCCTGCCCGATTTCTCGAGCCGACGGATTTCACTTCCTTCCTACTGGCGTTTGGACTTGTCGACGAGAGTTCCCGTCTCGACCTTCGCCGATGGAAAAAGTCGACTCTTCTGGATCGTCCGGGGGCAGAACCTTCTCAATCGCTATTACCAGGAGATTGCCGGCTTCCGCGCGATGGGTCGCTCTCTGTCTACCGGACTCGAATTTGGATTCTAATCAGAAAGGAGGATGCAATGGAGACAAACTCAATCTATTCAAGAAGAGCACAGCCGCTGGCGATCGTTCTGATTCTGATTGGTGCGGCCAGCCGTTTAATTCCCCATGTCCCCAACTTCACTGCCGTTGGAGGAATCGGACTCTTTGCCGGAGCACGGCTTAACGGGTGGAAGGCGTTTCTGATTCCTGTGTTAATCATGGCTACCACCAATCCCATTCTGGCTTATTTACTTGGGCATAAGGTGTTTACTTCCACCACCTGGTTCGTATATGGAAGTTTGCTTATCAACGTACTCATCGGCCGTGTCCTCAGGAAATCGATAACCACAGGCAGGATCGCGGGTGCGTCCCTCGCTTGCAGCGTCCAGTTCTATCTGGTGACAAATTTTGGCGTCTGGCTGCTTACATCCCTCTATCCACCGACTGTTGAGGGTCTTGTCGCCTGCTATCTCGCCGGTTTACCTTATCTGGGAAGCACAATTGCAGGGGATTTCACCTTCTCAGTGTTCCTCTTCGGCTCCCATTATCTGATCGTGAAGTTCCACCGGCGGCGGGCTGAATTGACCGCTTCTGAAAAACCAGAAGGTTTAACAGGCTGATCAAGTGCAGAAAATATGGGTCTCCTGGAGTAGCGGCAAGGACTCGGCATGGACGCTGCATCGACTGCTGCAGCGGGGCGAGTTTGAAGTTGCAGGACTGGTGACAACCATCTCAAAGCAGTTTCAACGCGTTTCAATGCATGGCGTCCGACTAGAACTTGTCAGGAAGCAAGCGGCAGCTGTAGGGCTTCCGCTTCACGTCGGAGAGCTTCCATGGCCCTGTCCGAACACAGCCTATGAAGAGGTGATGCAGAATCTATGTTTGAAGGCGAGAGAGGAAGGTGTCACGGGCATCGCTTTCGGCGACTTGCATCTCGAAGATATCCGAGCATATCGCGAAGAGAGGATGAACAGGGCAGGGTTGAAAGCGATTTTTCCGCTCTGGGCAACTCCCACGGATCGCCTGATTTTTGAAATGCTCAGCGGAGGATTGAAGGCAACCATTACATGTGTCGACACGCAGCGCATCACCCGAGAGTGGGCTGGAGTTGAGCTCGAGCTGCCTGTCGTGGACGCTTTTCCTGACGGCATCGATCCCTGTGGAGAAAATGGGGAGTTTCACACATTCGTCTGGGATCTTCCGTGCTTTTCGACGCCGATTTTCGTTCAGGCGTCCGGTTTCTATCAAGACGGACCCTTCGTCTTCAGAGACCTGGTAGAGGCTGCGATCAAGGATGAGGAAGATATGACCAAGCAGGGAGGCTAGCATGCGTCTGGTGTCATTAATTGCCAGTGCTACTGAAATCATACACTTGCTGAAGCTCGGATCGTACCAGGTTGGACGGTCGCACGAGTGCGACTATCCGCCCGAGGTCGAACGATTGCCTGTCTGCACAGCGCCGCGCTTTCCAACCAATGGCAGTAGCCGTCAGATAGACCTGGCCGTCAAAGAAGCGCTTAAAGAAGCAGTATCGGTCTATCGTGTCTTCGATTCTCTTCTTAAAGATCTGGACCCTACCCACATACTGACTCAGACACAATGCGAAGTTTGTGCTGTTAGCCTGAGAGATGTTGAATGCGCACTCGCCGAACGGATCGATGCGGATATGCAATTGATTTCACTGGAGGCAGCAACCCTTGCGGATGTCTGGACAGATATCCTCAAAACTGCTGAAGCGCTGGAAGTACCGAAGCGAGGCTTGAGGGCGACTGAGAGCCTTCAGTTACGTCTTTCAGAGATCTCCGGGCGTGCTCAGCTCGCCGATCAACGTCCCTCCGTGGCCTGCATCGAGTGGATCGAACCTCTCATGGTGGCTGGCAACTGGGTGCCTGAACTGGTTGACCTGGCTGGCGGCCGAGACCTCTTCGGTCAAGCCGGACTCCACTCTCCCTATCTCTCCTGGAACTCTCTCGTCGAGGCAGATCCGGACATAATTCTCATTATGCCGTGTGGATTTTCTATGAATCGATCAGAACAAGAAATGCACTGGCTTACATCGAAGGCGGAATGGTCGGCTATGAAGGCGGTCAGAAAAGAGCAGGTTTATCTTTGTGAGGGCAATCAATACTTTAATCGCCCCGGTCCCCGCCTCGTTGAATCAGCCCAGATTATCGCTGAAATCCTACATCCATCTCTTTTTCAACCGCGACTAGAAGGAACAGGATGGCGGCGCTACATCCCGACAGCTGCTGAAACGACCACGCTGCCTTCACAGGTATAAGATTATGGTCGTTGACACGAACGATATACTGGAAAGGGTGGCTCCAGAATGGCTTGAGAGCAAAAGTCTCTCCTCCTTAAGCGCCTGATGATAGAGCCACCCCTATTTACCGTACGATATCCTGTCGCCGGCCTTCTTTCGAATCATTTCACCTTGAAACGGTGACTTTTTTCGCTTAAAAGAGCAAAGAGCTGTTTTCTGGTTTAAATGAGCACCATTCGATACCAGAGGAGCTAACCCGATGAGATCCTTTCTGCAATGTCTTTCAGTTTTTCTAATTGCTCTTCTCTCGACATCAGCGATAGCAGCTGAAATAGAGAGCAACAACGCACCGCTCCTTCAGGTCAGTGGCGGCAGTCATCCACCGGAAGCTGTCACCGTAGCCTACTTTTACAAAGTGAAATGGGGGTACCAGGAAGAGTTTCTCAATCTTTACAGAAAGAACCACTACCCGATTCTGAAAGCCCAGGTTGACAGCGGTCGGCTTCTCGAAGTGCAAGCCTTCACGCCGCGCTTTCATGGAGACGGTCACGCGGCCTGGACCTTCATGGCCGTGCTTGTCTTCAAGAATTGGGAGGTAATGGCAGATTCAAGTGAAGAGCAGCGGCTCATTCAAGAACTGTTCCCTGACCAGGAAGCTTTTCGGCGGGAAGAGCAGCGTCGTTTCGAGTTGCTGGAAGCGCACTGGGACGTTCCCCTCCGTGTGACCCCGATGGAGTAAGACAGCCGGCCAGACACGGATCCTTCAAATCCGGCACCGTCCTCTGCACAGAGGAAGGACGAAAGCAATCACTCAATTCAACCGGTCCAGTCGTTAAATCCGCGGGCTCATGATATCTCCTGCTTTACTCAACATCCTGATCGTTGAAGATGATCCTAGTATCCGTCTCCTGTTGGAGAGGACGTTGTCCAGGCACGGCTACTCCTGCGCGCCGGCCGCATCCGCCAGTGAGGCTCTTCGCCTGATGCAAGAGAGAGAATTTCAAGTGACGCTGGTGGATATTATCCTGCCGGAGATGACCGGGTTAGAGCTGATTCCGCGACTCAAACGGCTGGATTCATATCTTGAAATCGTCGTAATCACGGGAGTGCAAGAACGGCAGACAGCCATCGATGCGCTGAAGGCAGGAGCTCGTGACTACATCGTAAAGCCTTTTGATCTCGAAACCGTACTCCGTACCGTAAAACTGGCAATCAGTGAGCGTGAGCTTTCCATTCTCCAGTCAACTTACCAGACCCGATTGGAAGAACGAGTGTTGGAGCAAACCGATAAACTGCAATCAACGGTGCGGCTGCTGAGAAGAAGCTACGATGGAACCATTCACGCACTGGCGAAAGCGTTGACCATACGCGATGCAGAAACTGCTGAACACGCGGAGCGTGTGGTTGAATACACTCGCATACTGGCGCAAGAGATCGGATACCACAAAGACTCGACCAAGGCTGCAAGAGAGCTATCGACCTCCAGGTTCGATGATCTGATCCGAGGCGCCATTCTTCATGATATTGGAAAGATCGGAGTTCCCGACTACATCCTTCGGAAGCCTGGCCCTCTGACTGACGAGGAGTGGAGATTGATGCGCCGACATCCCTTGATAGGCGCGGAAATCATCAGAAACATACCCTTTTTGGAAGGGGCCGCTCCCGTCATTCGACATCATCACGAACGCTGGGACGGTCAAGGCTATCCGGACGGGCTGGCAGGAAATGACATCCCCCTCAGCGCACGGCTCTTCGCCGTCGCCGACGCCTTTGATGCAATGATCAGTCATAGACCGTATCGGAAGGCCCTGCCCGTTCAGGAAGCAACGAAGCGACTGTGGAAGGCTGCCGGAAAACAGCTCGATCCTCAACTTGTCGAGCCATTCGTCGGATGCATTCAGAGAGGCGACGTCCGACCGATGGCATCTCGGTCGCACTCCGTTTAAGGCCCTTTCAAAACTTCAACGCGAAGAAGTGCCGAATCCGGTGATGACGTAGGTTCCACTCCTCGAATCCTCGCGTAGTTCGATCAACCCTTTGGCCGCCGCATCTTCCAGGAGTTCCGTAAACGTACGGTAGCCATACTGAGCCTCTGAAAAGGCCGGCTTTTTTCGTTTCATCGTCTGTTTCACAAGGGACGAATACAAAACGTCCTTATTTTCTCTCATCAAGGCCAGTACCGAATCGATCAAAAGCTCGAAAGCAGGCCTTTTGTCGGCAGGTATGCGTCGAGGAATCTGGGGGGGCCTCACGCCTGCATCACCAAGGTCCTCGTAGAAAATAAACTCGTCACAATTGTCAACGAGTAACGAGGAGGCGGTATCCCTTGAGGCCAGGCCAATCACATATTTGCCGTTCTCCTTCAGCTTTGAAACAAGAGGAGAAAAGTCGCTGTCACCCGAAAGAATCGCAAATGTTCCGATATGTTCTTTGCTATAGCAAAGATCCATTGCATCCACGCAGAGCCGAATATCTGCTGAATTCTTGCCTGCTTGGCTGCGTTTGGGTATATCGATGATTTCGAACGCGGCATTATGCAGCTCCTGTTTGTACTCAGCGTATCGGGTCCAGTCGCAATATGCCTTCTTGACAATAATCTTGCCCTTTTCAACCAGCCGCTCCAACACCTTCTGGATGTCGAATCGGTCTCGTACCTTACCCTTTTCAAAGGCTAGAACCAGATTCTCGAAATCAAGAAACACGGCCAGGGAAGTCTCCTTTTCTGCCATATGGAGAGAGTAACACTCTGACTATGAACTGGAAAATACCCGGACTTCCGCAAGCGCCTTGCGCAAACAATAGAAATAGGAAATCCTCCCTCAAATTTCGAAGCCAGCCGTTCAGCAGAGGGAAAAATTCCCCGCCGGCACTTTTGGGAAAAATTGTGATTTGTCAGCGGAGATCTTCAAAGCACCACGAATAGTGGATTCTCCAATTATTGCCCAGAATGGCATGTCAATTGCTTGGTTCAAGGGCAGGTGAACTAAATTTCACCAGCGCTAATCACTACCAGGTTAGCGTTTACCCCCCGGCCAGAGTCGTGTCCATCCCCTGCACGACTCTGGCTCCCCCCCTGTCACTGATATAATGTAGCTACTGCAACTTTGGATATTTCAGCAAGTTCTTCCTCTGGGGAGAAGATGTATGCTCACTCGTCGATGGCGCTTGATCCTGGGAGTCCTTTTCCTTTTCTTCCTTGCCGGAATTTTCTTACTTTACTCGAGCATGTCCTACCTGACTCGTGAGCTCGCAGAGAAGCGAGTTCCCGGGCTGACCTTCTCTGATCTCGAAATCGGATGGAATTTGCTGACGATTCGAGGTCTGCGTTACGTTGATCCGGAAACCGACCGCCTTCTTCTAAGCGCCGATCAAGTCGTCGTTTCGCCGAGTTTCGCCTCCTTCTTCTCCGACGAGATTCAGATTTCGTCAATTGACATCGATACCCCTTACGTCTATGTGCTTCGCGATTCACAAGGCAAGCTCCATTTACCGTTACCTCGTCGCGGATCTCGCACGAACGACACGGGAAAAAACTTAAACCAGGAAGCGTCCAGCCTTCGGGTTGTCATCAATGAGATTTCGGGGGCTAACGGTAGTGGCGAATTTATTGACCAAACCGTCGCTGGGCCGGATGCACACTACCGACTAACTGACCTGAACTTCTCAGTTCGTGATCTTCAACACCCGCCCGAAAGCCGACCGGTACAATTCGAGGTCGCCACATTGATTGAGGGTGAAACTACCAGTCAGCTTCAGATCAGCGGATGGTATGACTTCGTAGCATCCTCGGCCGATCTTGCCTTCCACCTTCAGGACTTTACCTTCGATCATGGGGAGCCCTATCTCCGAGAGAGAATTCGGGTGAAAGAACTTGGCAAAGGCCGCATCGATGCCGATGCCAAACTGCAGATGACAGAAGGGCAGTACACTGTAAGCGGACACCTGAAACTAACCGATTTCGTTATCAGTCAACTGCAGGACCGACTTTTGGGCTTTCCTACCGAGGTATTGCAGATTTTCTTGAAGGATTCCGGCGGGGAGCTGATTGTCCCCTTTAATTTCAAGGGACAGCTGGGTGTAGGAGGGAAACCATTCGATCCGGGAGCCCTCTTAATGGACCGACTGGAAGAGGAACTGGGTTCTAATGCGACGCTGCTTGACCTGCTTAAGGAAAAGGACAGTAAGAAGGTCCGAGAGAAGCTGGAGGATCTGTTGAAAGACAGCAAGCGATTACGCGATCTGTTTCGCTGAAGCCTCCTTCCAGTAGCCACTAACCAGCGATCTTCCACCCTTCGTAACGAATCACGCAGCAAAGCCGTGTAACCCTTGCATTCGCGACGGCCTACCGGTCACTGGGCCGGCGCCAAACAGCTTCGCCGCCTTCTCCAGGACGAATCTGTTCATCTTCCGCTGGAACGATTTGTTATATTCGTCAGCAAGATGAATACAGAAGAAACAGGCCGTCTGCTCAAGCAGATTTTACGGATCTTCTCGTTCCGAACCGAAAAGGACGCCTGGACGGGTATGACCGAAGAGATCAAGCGCTTGTTCACTCAGAAGCGCTTTGATTTGCTCGAAAGAAATCTCGAGCAGGCGGAGGCTTTCCTCAACGGGCAAGTGGACCATCCTGAACATCCGGAACGAATACACCAGCTTGCCGAGTACTTTGAGCAATACACCGGCAACTTCAAGCGAGGCGAAGAGCTCTACCGGCAGGCTCTTACAGAGTTCAGAGAAAAGAAGACTGAAGATCCCCTCAAAGCGGCTCCGACCCTTAACAATCTCGCCGTGCTCTTGATTCATCAGCGTCGTTATGGGGAGGCGGAACCCTTAATCCGTGATCTAATGTTAGTTGTAGAGGAGAAATTGGGAAGAGATCACGTCGAGTATGCTACCTGTCTCGAAAATCTGGCGGCCGTTCTGCGCCATACGGATCGAGAGACAGAGGCTCTAGAGGCCAAGGAGCAGGCGCGGCGGATTCGGCTGGAACATCGCCGGAAGCAGCAAACCTGACCGACGGAACGATCGATGTCGGACGTTTCGGCCATCCAGCCTACTGCCAGATTCTAAAGCTTATCCCGCCATGCAAAAGTCGCGGTTGACCGAGTCGCTCCTCGGGTGTCCTTCCAACCGCGTACTGTCGGTCGAGAAGATTCTCGATTGCGAGGAAAAGATCGAGCCGCTCCGTCAGCACCCGGCGCAGCCAAAGATCCAGAGTGAAAAACCCTCCCAGCGGCAGTTCGTTCTCGTCATCTTCATACTGCCGGCCGATATAGCGGGCCTGAGCGGTTAGACTCCAAGGACCGTCATATCTTAAGGATGCTGCCGCCTGATGAAGTGGCACCTGGGGCAACCGAAGCCCGGTTGAATCGACTTCGGTGAAGGACGCCAGGTAGGCCCCCTGGACACTCCAGCGGTCACGCAATCGGATCGTCGAATCGAGTTCCAGACCTCGGATATCGACTCGCCCCAAGTTCTGACGCTGCCGCTGGATAAGTTCAGGTGTCGAAGAAATCGTGACATTGCTGACCGGATCGGCGAGGCGATTCCAGAAACCATTCACACGAAAGAGCACTCTCGACTGGGGATGCAAATCGAAACCGGCCTCAAGCCCCCAGAGGCTCTCAGCGCCCAGATCGGGATTGGCTTCCGTTACGATATTGCCAACCCTAAACGGCCTGTAGAGTTCATTTAGTGTAGGTGCCCTGAACCCACGGTAAAGTGAACTCCTGAGCGTCAATTCGTCTGAGGCACGAAGCACAAGGCCAGCTCGAGGATTGAAGGAAGTTTGCGTTTCGCGGTTCTCCCACGTGTCCAGGCGAGTGCCCAGTAGCAAGTCTAGCCGGGGGTGTAGTTCAAACAAATCCTGGACAAAAACCCCTGCCAGATTCTGGCGATTTTCATCCCAACTGGCATAGCGCCAATCGGCTCCAACCCGTAGATCCCCTCCCACAAGGTAACTGAAGGCCGCACCGGTTCCAACCGAAGGGAAACGCTGGTCCGCAGTCAGAAACTCTTGTGATCGGTCGGGAACGATTCGCGAAAACCGGCTCTCGAACAGGTCCGATTGAGTGTAAAAGTTAAGATTCCAGCGAGGCCTCTGGAGCCCTGTTTCAAACATGTAAATGCGCGAGTTGTTGGTTTGGATTGGCGTACCATTTCCCCGGTCCTCGTGGAAAATATTCAGGCCCACATGAAAATCACGGTAGTACACGCGGCCGAAGAAACTCTGGAAATCTACATAGGCCGGAACATCAACGGCACCTCGCTGTGGTTCGGCCACGACATAATAGCCATCGGTATCGAAGATTCGTCCCGAGGCCAGGTAGGCGACGTCTCCGTGGCGGTCGGCAGCCATAAAATTCAGATCATAGGTCTGTCGTGACCCTCCTTGCAGGGAAACTACCATGCGGCGTGAAGTCGGAACCTCTGGTAACAACTGGATCGTCCCACCAAGAGCAGAACTCCCGTAGAGCTGGCTGGTTGCGCCGCGCACGACTTCAACCCGGCCAAGCGCGAAGAGAGGAAACCGATTCCAATAGACCCAGCCTCCGAACGGATCATTGAGCGGTATTCCTTGAAAGAGAACCAAGCTCCGGCTGGCACCGCTGGGACCGATTCCACGCAGGGAGACTCCCTGCGCCGTAGGGTGGGTGGTAATGCTGGAGGATCGTCGAAAAAGACTGAATCCGGGTATCTGCCTGAGCTGGTCATCGAGCGCAAGACCCGGCGATTCCCGCAATTCCTCCCCTGAAATAACCGTCACGAGAGGCGCGACATCGCCAATCGGTTGCTCTAATCCAGAGGCAGTAACAATTACAGTCTCCCTCAAACCAAGTTCTGCCTGCGGCTCCTCATTTTCGGGCTGCGGCGGATTCTGGCGTTCATCCTGTGCGTTTGAGGGAAGACCCGCCAGAGACAGGAACAACAAAAGAAGAATTCCCCTCATGAGATCTCTTTCTGTGGCAATCCCCATACTTCGGGAGACACAAGCTCGACACTGTTTCCCGAGGGATCGCGGAAGTACAGGGACTGTCCGCCCCCCGGCCACTCCATCCCCTGCTCGATCTGGATACCCTGAAGCTCCAGGTGAGCTTTCCAGCGCTGCATCTCAGGAATACTCACCCGAAAGGCAACGTGGCCCGGTCCGCGCGCTCCGTGTGCCGGCACGTCATTAGCAGGATCTATGGTCTTGTCCGGATTAAAGATAAGGAACATCGCCTCTCCGCAACGAAAAAAGACGTGGCGATCACCTTCCCGGGACACTACCTTCAAACCCAGGACACGAGAATAAAAATCCTCGGCGGCATCCAGATCATCGACGTAGAGGCAGGTCTCGAGAACGGGGCCAACCTGCAGCTCACTTTCCCGATACCGGCTTTTCGACAAGTTCAAACTCCTTCTGACAGCACCAGCACGGGCCACCGACGTAGGCTTTTATCTGGCACAATTCGCAGAAATAGTGGATGTCGTACAACTGATCATTGTGAATCGAGTATACCTTGATGATCTCCAGATCTTTCTGATTACGCCAGGCTTTGACTTCCAGTTCACGGTCTCGGACCCGGGAATCATCGAACATCGGCGACTTTGGATCTGACGGAAGAAAAAAGAACTTCTCTCCAGTTTCTGTTCGCAAGGCGTATCGGTTGGCACCTTCAGAGCAGGCGACCGTCTCACCAGCCTGGTCAACGCAGACTACGTGGCCCCGCAAGGCGACTTCTTCCGCTTGGGAGGCAGCAAAGAGTCCAGTACCTGCGACCACTGCGACCATAATGTGGAGGATCCAAAAGTATCGCATCTTCTGATAGTTTATAGAAAATCACATTAACGGGTAATTCTGACAGGTAATTCTTTATGAAGGACGGCTACGAGGTCGTCATCGTTGGAGCAGGAATTATAGGCCTGAGCATTGCCTATAATCTGGCCAAAGAAGGATGCACGGACATCCTGGTCATGGAAAAGGAACCAGCTTGGATTACTGGTTCTTCAGCCCGAGCCAATGGGGGCTTCCGCCAGCAGTTCTCAACCGAAATTAATATACGGCTGTCACAACTTTCACTGCCGGTTTTTGAGACCTTCGAGGAAGAATTTGGTATCGATATCGGACTCAGGCAATACGGTTACCTGTTCCTGGCATCGAGTCAGAAGGTTCTTGAACTACTCGACGCCAATCGCAAGCTTCAGCTACAGCTGGGAGTTCCGGTTGACTTTCTTACCTCCCCCGACCTGGCCTCCCAATATCCATTCTTAAGGACAGATGACTTAAAAGGCGGTAATTTCTGCGCCAAAGACGGCTATGCTGACCCGTATAGCATTGCGCTTGGCTTCGGATCCAAGGCATTCGCGCTTGGCGTCGAGCTGAAGACAGGTCTCGCGGTGACGAAGATTCTTCACCGAAATCAATCGATTTTGGGGGTTGCGACACCGCAAGGGACCGTTTCTTGTCAGATTTTAGTAAACGCGGCCGGCCCATATGCGGCGCAGGTGGCTGGACTGGCAGGAGAAGAGCTTCCTATCGAGCCAGTCAGGAGGATGATCGCGATGACTGAACCATTTCCGGAGATCCCGGAAAGAATACCGATGATCATCGACCTCGATACCGGGTTTCTCGCTCGTAAAGAAGCCGAACGAGTCGTGCTCGCGTGGGCCGATCCGGATGAGCCCCCCGGCTTCAACCTTTCCTTCGATCCCAGCTTTATTGAGATTGTGGCTGAGAAAGCGGTGCGTCGAATTCCAGCCCTTGCCCAGGCAAAAGTGAATCCTCAAAAATCCTGGGCAGGCCTTTATGCCGTCACCCCCGATCATCACTGCATTCTTGGAGAATCTTCGAAAGTGAAGAATCTTTTTCATGCTGTCGGTTTCAGTGGCCACGGGATGATGCACGCTCCGGCCGTGGGCAGACTGATGTCGGAGCTTATTCTGCGAGGAAAAGCGGAATCACTCGATATCGGCTCTCTTGGCCCGTCCCGTTTTGCAGAAGGGAAGCTCGTGCACGAGCGGGTTGTCCTGTGACTCTTTGATCATCAGACCGGGGTTAGTCATAGCTATGATTCAGGCGGCGGACCACAGTGCTATACTTCTGAGCCGCATCTCATGGTCAAAATCCTCTACCGGAATCGATATCTGCTTCGCGAACTGATCTTACGTGATATCCGGGTTCGCTACGTCGGATCGATCATCGGACTCTTCTGGTCTGTCCTCAATCCCCTGTTGCAGCTGGCGTTGTATACCGCGATTTTTTCAGTCGTGCTGGAAGTTCGTTTCTCGGAAAGGGCGACGACTGGGCAGTTCGCCGAGGTCCTTTTCTGTGCCCTCCTCCCCTGGGCGGCATTTCAGGAGTCAACGACCCGGTCATCTACCAGCTTTCTCGAGAACAGTACTCTCATCAAGAAGTTGCGGTTTCCTCTCGAGGTCATTCCACTTAGTGTCGTCGGATCAGCAGTCATTCACCAGCTGATCGGAACCGCAATTTTTGCGTTGATTTTAATGTACACCGGAAGCCTTTATCTTCCTGGCCTGATCCTGCTCCCTATTCTTCTCGGTTTCCAGATCGTGATGATGTCAGGAATGGCTCTGGCAATGTCCTCGGTGAATGTGTTTTTTCGTGACGTTGTTCAGGTGCTCGGCGTCTTGTTTATGCTCCTCTTCTGGATGACTCCGATCGTATACCCGAAGTCACAGGCTCCCGCCGTATTTCAATGGATACTGGATCTTAACCCCCTGACTCATATGGTCGCCGCCTATCGGTTTGCCCTTCTCGGGTATCCCGATTTAGCGACGGGAGGAGTGGTCTACTGGCTTGCTTTTTCCCTGGTTCTCGCTCTAGTCGGAGCTTCGATTCTCAAGAGGACCCGAAAGGAACTGGTGGATCTGGTATGAACACAGCGATTCGAGTCACGTCCCTGTCTAAGACCTACAAGATCTACTTCGGGCCCAGAGCGCTGTTGAAAGAACTGGTTCTGGGTCGACCCTCTCACCATGCCGTTAATGCTCTTCATGACCTCAGCTTCAACGTATCCCAAGGAGAATGCTTTGGAGTGGTGGGAGACAACGGTGCCGGCAAGAGCACGCTGCTGAAGATTCTAACCGGCACGGCTTTTCCCACTGCAGGTTCAATAGAAGTTAATGGCACCGTTAGCGCACTACTGGAATTAGGTGCCGGCTTTCATCCAGAGTTCACAGGGCGCGAAAACATTCGCTTTAATGGCACCCTGATGGGGCTTTCACCCGACCAGATTAAGGCCCGCGAAGGGGAGATCATTGAATTTAGTGGACTGGGGGAAGCGATCGACCATCCGGTGAAAACCTATTCCTCGGGAATGTATGTCAGGCTTGGCTTTGCAGTCGCCACAGGTTTCGATCCCGACATTTTGATTATCGATGAGGCGCTGTCGGTTGGTGATCAGTACTTTCAAAAGAAGAGTACCGACCGAATTGTCGACTTCAAGAAGCAGGGAAAGACGATTCTTTTTTGTTCCCACAATCTTTACCAGGTTCGCGCACTTTGTGATCGCGCCATGTGGCTGGAAAGAGGAAGAGAGAAACGTGTGGGAGACGCTACGGACGTAGTCGATGCTTATAGAGACACACTGCGCGAGGAGGCGCAGAAGAGCGAGCCAGCCGACCGCAGACTTCAGGAAAAACCGCTCTGCTGGATTGAATCAGCTCGCTTATGTAGCTCGGATCCCACACGACCTGTACGAATCCAACCGGGAGACACTTTGGCGCTCGAGGTCTGGGCTCGCTTTGAGCCGGAATTTGACAGCGTTCCAGGAATTGCGGTTGGAATTGTTAGAAATGACGGCGTAGTCGTGTATACCGTCGCCAGCACTATGGAGTCCGTCCCTCTACTCAAGTTAGACGGTAATCGTTATTACGCCAGGATCGTCTATCCAAACCTCCAGCTGCTGCCGGGTCATTATTATTTCAACGTGGGGACTACGGATGAAGAAAATTTGCAAGGATATGACATCCGTGAACGGGTCGAGCCTTTCATTGTTACGTCGAAAGGTCTGGACTTCGGCATCGTGAGATTGGAACATCGATGGGAAAATTACTGATCGAGGCGCTCAACGCGGATTGAATCCACGTCTACTCGAGCACCGAAGCCCGGGCCAAGGGCCACCGCCACACCCGCCGGCAGCGACGGCGTGTAAATGTCCAGTTCCTCTTCAGAGACCGCCTCACAACCGCGGAGTGACCACCCCCAGAATCCATACCGATAGATCCGTGCTTCCCAGCTGACGCCCTCCTCTTCCGGTCTTTCTTCAAATTCCACACGGTGCCGATGATTCAATCCCGATGCGAATACATCTTCTTTCAACTTAAAACAAACGAAGCGATGGCCGTACTCAATCTTCGTCCGATCCTTCAAACGTCCGGTGAGCTGCAGGAAAGCTTCAGCTCCTTCACACTGACCAGAAGGATTCCGGGAACTCTGGATCGCCACCCCAATACGCTCACTGTGGTGCGGCGAGTCTGAATTGTGGACGCGCAAGAATACTCCGAAATGCTCGCCTGTGATTCCAGCCTGTCTGGGGATGAAATCAACAACGACGAGAAAACCGCCTTCTCGGTCCATGAGGTTTTGGCAGCTCACGAAGCCGGTAATACCCGGCATCATTTCCGGACCGCGTTCTGGTAGCCTCAAAGTTAAGGGAGGTTTCGAATGCTGCCAGTACGGCGTCATCCACTGAACCAGCTTGTAATCAACATTCCAGGGCTCCCAGGCATTGTAATCAGCAAAGAAGTTGGAAGTGCCTCGATCAAAGTGGTCATCGAGTAGAAAAGGCATCCCAATCACTTATCTCCCAACCCTTTGATCAGAACCCGTCGCCAACTCTCTTACCTCACCGTTGCGAACATCTCTCTCGTAAAGATGAAGAGAATCCCACACGTGCCAATGATCTGGATACTTCCGAATTTTTTCCTCGATGAGACCGGCCAGCGTTTGCATAATCTCCCATTTTTCCCATTGGCGCCCGACCCGGGAGGTGACATCTCTGAGTTCAAGCTCTTGGATCCCCGTTTCTGGATTTCGATGAATCGTCCATTGAATGAGACTGGCCTCTGTTTCCTTGTAGAGACTGGCAATTCCATCGGCAAAGATCGCCTTCTGTCCCATAAACTCGATAAGAACTGAGCGTCGAGGATTCACGGCTTGGGGTAAGACATCGATGGCAATCATTACGACCTCTCCTGCCCTTAGTAATTCGCGAATACGAGGGTAGTTTCCACGACGGGTAAGAAGAAATTTCCGAGAAGTGGCCTCCTCAATCCAGGCCACTTTTTTGCGGTTGTACTCTCGGGCGGCAGGATGGAGTGGATTCTCTTCGGGGTCAATCGACCGAGCGACGATATTGACTGGAATACCGTGCTTTGAGACGACCACCCCGCAAAGGCCCAGACTTCCCAGGTGCCCGGAGAAAAAGAGCACTCCCTTCCCACTAGCCAGAGCCCTCCGCAACTCCTCCATACCATCGATCCGAACGAACTTTGAGAGGAAGGAAAGAGGGCGAGAATACCAGAAAGCTTCGAGCTCGTCTCGGGCCTTAACCTGGAAATGCTCCAAAACCAGTTTTTTCACCTTTTCGCGCGGTAACGAGGGAAAAGCACGGTGCATGTTGCGCTCGGCGTGCTTCCGGGAGTCAACACGCATATGAGCCTGAACCCAGCCACGAAATCGACACAATCGATAGGCCATTTGTACTGGCAGCTGGGCCAAAAGGGGCAGCAGGATGAAATAATCGAAGTACTTGAGGAAGCTCACCAACATTTACTCGGACAGGCTGTTCAGGTTCCCTCGGCATCCCGACCACCGACTTTGACTCTACTATGTCTTCAGGGCTAAAGTCAGATTTTGATTCTGCCGATACAAAGAGTGCGTCGGGGAGAAGCCTTTAACTGAAAGCATCCCCTGTGAATCGGTTCGGGAGCGGTTTCCCGGCGGGTTTCTCCACGACGCTATCCCCCTTCTGAGGTTGGCAATCGCGGGACACCCGGAGAATACTCTTTAACCATCCTTAAACAGTTGCAAAAAAGAACCAGTCGGCTATTCAGGGCAATTAGAACCAAACCGAGGCAGTGTTGGAATCTTCGCTTTTTCCAGCTTCGTTGAAGGCCCTGACCTTATACATAAAGGCTCCCGTGACGTATCGACCGACATTGTCCCGGTATTTGGTGGTATTCGCTCCGACCATACCGACGACTCTGAATTCCCCTTCATTATCGGAGCGCAAAATCTCAAAGCCCAGCTCATTGTCTGACTCATCGCGCCAGGTCAAAACACTAATAGCGTTCGCTCCTTCAAACTCCGCCCGGACTTCGAGCTGCATCGGTTTGGCCGGGACTTGACCCTGATTCTGCGCAGGTGACCACGAGATGACCGATAGGAATATCAACGGCAGAAATCCGCTCTTCACCCATTTCATCATCATAACTCCTCAACTATAAGATCAAGATCAAACCAGGATGTTGCATAAAAAGCGGATCCGACGAATCGGCGTGCTGAGCGGCCGGTATTCAGAAGATGGTATGACCGCTTTCTTTCCCCACTGAAGCGTAGAACTCTTCAATTCCGATGCCGGCTCGTTGCAACTCAGCTTCGGGTACGCTCTCCTGCATCTTCTCAAAGAGAACGGACTCCTCCTTCCGAATGTGCCTTTCCAGTATCTCTCCAAGCTTCGCAAACGCTTCCGAGAGTTCCTGAGTCTCTCTTAAAGAGTCGATCAGAGACTCGATGTCTTGGTGCTCTTGCCGGAGCTCTGACACGATTTGGCGATCTTCAAGGTACTGCTCGGCGAGGGGGAAAAGGAAATCTTCTTCAGCTCGAAAATGGGGAGCCAGCTGGGAGCGATAGAAGTCGAGCACACGTGTTCTTTGTTCCAACAAGTCATCAGGCCAGTCGCTGCTTGGCGACTTGGAATAGCCCCTCTTCAGTCTTTGAGCCAGGACTAAACCGTGGTGGTGATCATGAGAGACCGGAATGAGAGCAGAATGACGTTTCATTGTGATGACTCCTTCGTTGTCATTTGCTATGGACCGGACTCATCACCATTCAAAGCGGCGAGACTGCCGCCCGTACTCGAACAGCCCGGCTCAAAGAAAGAGATACCTACTCAGCACTTTACCGGCCGACCGACGGTTGATCAACACCGGTCCCCTTTTCCGTTCTCCGACTGAACCAGCTCACGCGCCCTTTCCGTCGCCTTCACGATAGCCTTGATCAGGGTGACCCGAAGCTTACCCTCTTCGAGTTCCATGATACCGTCGATTGTGCAGCCTGCAGGCGTGGTCACTGCATCTTTTAGAAGAGCGGGGTGACTCCCTGTCTCAAGAACCATTCGCGCCGAACCGTGTACGGTCTGAGCGGCTAACAAGGTCGCAATGTCTCTGGGCAGTCCCACTTTGACCCCGGCCTCTGCCAGCGATTCCAGAATGATGAAGATGAAGGCAGGCCCGCTGGCCGAAAGTCCGGTGACTGCATCCATGTGTTTCTCATCAACGACCACCGTTCTACCCACCGAAGCGAAGAGAGCACGGGCCAGATAAACATGCTCATCCAGCGCAGAAGAACCGCGACACAGCCCCGTCATCCCTGCTCCTACGACGCAGGGGGTATTGGGCATGGCCCGGACCACCGGAACCGGGATTTGGAGTTCTTGTTCAATGGTTCGGGTGGAGACGGAGGCAGCGATTGAAATGACCAACTGATCCGTTCTCAGCACCGGACCGATTTCATGGATGACATGCGCTATTGTCGCGGGCTTGACGCCTAGCAGAATTAAGTCAGCATCCTGCACCGCGTGTAAATTACTGGTCCCTACTGGGATGCCAAATTCCTCCTGAAGCTCTTTGGCTCGCTCAGAATGGCGAACAGTCGCGATTACCTTCTCGCGACAGACTAGATTACGGTCGAGGAAGGCTCGCAAGAGGATTCCCGACATCTTGCCTAGCCCGATGACTGCCAGGCGTTTTCCTTTCAGGTTTTCTACGACCTGCTGTTCATCCATGACTTATCCCCATGTTGGAAAGCGCATACTGCTGTAGTAGTCCTTATTGGACGCGATTTGTCTGAGCTTTGACTTCTCCCAGACCGATCGATGCTTCGCGGGCATACTCCTGTAACTGCTGGCTTAACTTTTCATTGATCAAAACGATCGTTCTGATGCTTTGATAGTTAAGATTCTCTTTTTGGCCCTGGGCATCCCGTACAAGTGGGGGATTCTCCTGCACCAGGTGTACCAGTAACTGTATTAGGAAGTTGCACTCTCCAGCCGAGAGCTTCCAGTGAAACTCCTGATTCATGAACTCCTCGATTTTGAGTTTCTCTTCCTCTCCTGGTTCCATTTTTTACTCCCGTTCCATTCAATTCTCGTCTAAGCGGTCAGTATAAAGGCACAGCCATTGACGAGCTGGACGCCATGAGCTCACTATTCAGCTCGATAAGACTCAGCATAGATTCTCTGCAGGGGATAAAGACAATAATTTTCAATCAAATCCCTCAGAAGGTCCTTCCTTTTCATCAGCAACTCTTCATGGTGAGGAGAGACGACGAAGGAAAGCTTCACGATGTCGGCCTTGTCTTTTCGGATCTCAAGCGCTACCGATTTACCCATAGTCGGTTCAAATTCCAGTAGATCCCCGTAGGCAAAGCGATCAATCTCGGGTTCGGTCCACGGCTTCTCGTGGCGACTGCGCCAGTAATGAGATTTCAGTCTCTCAACAAACACGTCATAGTTGAAGCGCTCCGACTTGTTATTCACGCTGGAGACAATGACGAGTCGACCATCTTTCTCGTCCTGGTCGACGGAAAGACCGTAGGTCACGTCCAGTTCATCCTGGCGGGCAAACTTTATTCGATGGTGACCGAATTCATGGAAACTCTTTATCTCCGGTTCAACACCCAGTTCTCTGCTTTCCTCGGGCGTGACATAATGCTGCTTAATGCGCTCGTACCATTCTTCCACAATATTGAAGATGATCTCGTTCAATGTGTTCAGCCTCTCGCTCATCAGCCAACTCTCAAAAGGGTTAAAATAAGTGATCAAACAAATCAGGTAAGTTTATTAGGATGCGCACTCTTTTCAAAATCGTCTTCGCGTCATTACTCCTGGTTACTGGTGTCGCAGCTCAAGACACCCAGATAAGGGTCGACGTCGAGGCGGTCAACGTTCTGGTAACCGTTACCGACGAAAAAGGCCGGTTCGTTACAGACCTTTCAAGAGAACGCTTCATTGTATATGAAGATGGCAAAGAGCAGGAAATCACGAACTTCTCCAGACAGACAGACCTTCCTTTGTTGATGGGAATCCTCATCGATACCAGTTCGAGCGTACGCTTGCATCTCAGCGACGAAGTGGACGCCGCCCGCCAGTTCATCCGCTCCGTTATGCGGCCGGGTGACCAGGCTCTACTGGTCG
>Ga0079224_100000419_pt1 | contig 41058 bp, 41 predicted proteins | sample Stecom2015_FD_80414 | JGI IMG/M metagenome (GOLD analysis project Ga0079224, IMG submission 80414) | Agricultural soil microbial communities from Utah to study Nitrogen management - Steer compost 2015 | ecosystem: Environmental > Terrestrial > Soil > Agricultural land | place: USA: Utah... | reverse complement strand
TGCCACGGCTCAAGTATGGGATGATGCAAAAGGACTAGAATGGACGGTGCCTTCGCCGGCTCCTCACCACACGTTTAGTGAATATAAGCCTGTAGATTTAAGTAAAATGGCCCATGGTGATACGCATTAATGGCTAATAATCAGAATAAAACGCCTGAGCAACGCAAGGGCGTAAAAAAAACAGTCACCATCTTAGTGGTGGTGACTGCTGGTTTATTTTTATGGTCAGTCTATTTAGTATTGAGTCAGGCTAATGTTTAATAGTGTGAGTAATACTTTAAAAGGTTTATTGGCCATAGCCGTCATAATGGTTGGTTTTGGCTTTGTTTTGGTGCCGCTTTATGTTGTGATTTGTAAAGTAACCGGATTAAATGGTAAGACAGGTGTCACCACAGTCGTTGAAGTAGAACAAAATCAACAACACTCGGTAGTTTCAAATCGTACGGTTACTGTGCAATTTGATGGAACGGTTAAAAGTGATTTGCCCTGGGCATTTCACCCGACTGAATTTTCTATGGAAGTCGAATTAGGTAAGCTTTATCATACAGAGTACTATGCGAAAAACACCTCAAATATCGAGATAATTGGGCAAGCGGTTCCCAGTGTTGCACCCGCCAAAGCCTCTAAGTACTTTAACAAAACGGAATGCTTTTGTTTTACCGAGCAATTATTGAAAGCCGGTGAAGAAATGCAAATGCCGCTAACTTTTATTATCAGCAGTGATTTACCTGACAATGTTAATCTTGTGACGTTGTCATATACTTTTTTTAATAAATATCAAGTTGTCGACACGGCTGCGTCGGTCACAGATAATTCTCACAATAACAGCTAATATATAGGGTAGTAACCATGTCAGAAGTCAGTGAAAATCAATATTATGTACCACATACAGCCAAATGGCCGATTGTTGCCTGTGTTGGTTTATTCGTTACGGTCATTGGCGCCAGCCTCAAATTTAACAGTTTAGAACCGAGTACACCCTGGTTGATGTATTTAGGATTTGCGATTTTGATCGTAATGTTCTTTGGTTGGTTTGGTGAGGTGATTAGTGAAAGTGAACAAAAGCTCTACAACCAACAGGTTGATGGTTCATTTAGATCTGGGATGATTTGGTTTATTTTCTCGGAAGTAATGTTTTTTGCTTCCTTCTTTGGGGCTTTATTTTACGCTCGAACCTTTGCTGTGCCTTGGTTGGGCGGTGAGGGCACTAACTTCTATACCAATGCTGAGCTCTGGACCGGTTTTGAATCCGTATGGCCAACTAATGGTCCCGGAGAATTAAATGGGCGTTTCGAAGTGATTAGCCCATTCTCTCTGCCTTTAGTTAATACGCTGTTGTTGTTAACCAGTTCGGTGACCATTACTATTGCGCACCACGCAATACGGGCAAATGAACGTAAAAAAACCATTATCTGGATGATTGCTACGGTTTTATTAGGTGCAACTTTCTTGTTTTATCAAGTTGAAGAATATATTGAAGCCTATAAACATTTAAACTTAACCCTTGAATCGGGCATTTATGGTTCCACCTTCTTTATGTTGACTGGATTTCACGGTATTCATGTGACACTGGGCACAATCATGTTATTCGTTATAACTATGCGCTTAATCAAAGGTCATTTTGAAGCGGATAATCATTTCGGTTTTGAAGCCGTTGCTTGGTATTGGCATTTCGTGGATGTGGTCTGGCTAGGTCTATTTATCTTTGTCTACGTTCTTTAAAGGCTACTAAATAAGGCGTTGTTAATAAAAAACACAACGCCTTACAAGCTGTTATGAAATATATTATTGCCATTGCATTTTTGTTTATCGTATATAGTATGGGCTCAGCGCTATTTTATTTATCCCGTGATAAAGGAAGAAGCAACAATACCGTACGATTTTTAACAGTTCGAATTATTATTAGTGTGTCTTTGTTTCTGTTTATCTTATTGGCCATGAAGCTTGGCTGGATTGTGCCTCACGGTTTACATTTAAAGCCCGGCCTCTAATCAAGTGCACGTCACAACTAAATTCCCTTGGATATTTTCGTTACTGTGGATAGTCATATTGGCTTTAATGATTTGGGCTGGTTTTTGGCAATGGGGCCGAGCCGAAGAAAAAATCACTATAAAGCGGCACATGGACGCGGGTATAAAACAAACACCAGAATCCATGAGTGATTGGCGGCAATTAGAAGATTATCAATCGGTAAAAATATCCGGTAAATACGTTAATAAGCATTTTTTGCTGGCTAATCAATTTCATCAAGGCCAAGCCGGATTCAATGTATATACGGTTTTTCAATCAGACAGTGGTATTTGGCTGTTAATTAATCGAGGCTGGACGGTTACCGATGAAATAGTGGTTGAATTGGATTCGCAGGCCACAACTGTAGAAGGTTTTATTGCCGCATGGCCACGGCCAGGCGTTCAATTAGGGGAGCAAGAATTTACTGATAAGAACCGTCAGCAGGTAACATATTTACCTCCGGCTCAGACCAAAGTTCTGTTAATGCAAAAACTCTGTGATTCTGCAGACTGTCAGATACTAAATCGCGTCATAAAACTATCAGCGACAGCAGAACATGGCTTTGTTCGTGATTGGCAAGCTCCGATGATGACGGCCGAGCGCCATCGAGCGTATGCTTTTCAATGGTTTGGCATGTCACTGGTTTTATGTATCATTTATTTTATTTACCTACGAAAACTATATGCAAGCAAAACATAAAAATAGATTAATTATACTGCTGGTGTTTTTATTATTTGCGGTGCCCGTTATAGTTGCTTATATGTTGGCTACCGGGCTCATAAATCTTAATTATGATAAAACCAAAAACAATGGAGTTATGATCTCGCCACCGATTAAAATGGTTAAAATTAGTAAAGCTCCTTGGGTAACCGAACTCAATGATCACTGGACCCTAGTTTATCGTACCGCTGAAGTATGCCAGCAAAATTGCCTTGAGTGGGAAGATAAGCTACATCGATTTAATCTAACCCTGGCGCAAAATGCCGATAAGTTAGAGTTGTTAATTTTGGCAAAAGATTTCCAACTGCCTAATGACGACCCATATACCCATATTAAAAAAGTTGCGATTGCTGACGATGTTGCCCTAAACCGCTTATTTGATGAGTTATCAACTCAGTCATACGGAGATGGAGAGGGGCTGTATGTTGTGGCACCGGAAGGCTATCTGATGATGGCTTTCAGAGCTGAAAATACACCTTCTGATATTATTAAAGACTTAAAGTTGTTGGTTAAACGAAAGGGTTAACAATGAAATATAAACATTTGACTTGGATGGCGGTTGCTCTGGCACTTTGTGTGATAGTGTTTGGGGCTTTTGTCCGTTTATCTGACGCCGGCTTAGGTTGTCCCGATTGGCCTGGTTGTTACGGACATATAACTTGGCCGACGGCTGATGTTGACGTTATTAAAGCCAATGAAGCCTTCCCTGAACGGGCTGTAGAGATCCATAAAGCCTGGAAGGAAGTGGGGCATCGGATTTTAGCCGGTATTTTAGGTTTAATGGTGTTGGCACTGTTTATCTGGGCTTTTCGTAAACGCCACCTGATGTCAGCACGATTACCCTTTATTATTGGATTAGTCATTACGTTCCAGGCTGCTTTGGGAATGTGGACAGTGACTTTACAACTGCACCCAAGCATAGTCATGAGTCATCTATTGGGTGGTTTATTAACATTATCTCTACTCACTTGGTTAGCTTGTCGAGAAACGCCGGAATTAAAACCTTATCGTTATGCAGGACATGTGACCGTAAAAATGGTTTCTTTGGCTTTGTTTTTAGTGGCATTACAAATAGCTTTAGGTGGTTGGACCAGCGCCAATTATGCGGCATTGGCTTGTACTGGATTTCCGCAATGTAACGGCCAGTGGTGGCCGAATATGGACTTTATCCAAGGCTTTAATTTATTTCGCGAATTTGGTCCAAATTATGAATTTGGTGTTAAAGACGGACCGGCTCGAATTGCCATTCAAATGACACATCGTATGGGTTTTATCTTAGTGACATTGTATTTATCTTGGTTAATTCATCGTTTAACCCGTAACCGGGAATTACTGCCGATGGCTGTTTCGCTTGGTCTATTATTGGTTTTGCAAATTATCTTGGGAATCGTCAATGTGACGTTTTCATTACCATTGACGGTGGCGGTGATGCACAATGCGGTGGCAGCGTTATTGCTATTCAATCTTGTGATCTTGCTTTATAAAACCCGTCAATCTGCCTATAATTAAAACCATGAATCGTATCAAACAATATTTTGCATTAACTAAACCCGGGGTCGTCATTCTAATCTTATTTACGGCCTTTGTGGGGATGTTATTATCCATGCGAAATTTCCCAGAATCAGAATGGGTGGTAATTTTATGGGGTCTATTAGGTATTGCTTTAAGTGCTGGCGGGGCTGCAGCTATTAATCACTGGGCTGATCAGAAAGCCGATAAGATTATGCTTCGAACCCAGCACAGACCGTTGCCCAGTGGTGGTTTAAAGACGGTTAATGTGTTGACATTTGCCGCAATTCTTTCCATTTCAGGGACTTTTATTCTGGTCTACTTTGTCAACGTTTTGACAGCAGTCCTCACCTTTTTGTCCTTGGTTGGCTATGCCTTTGTCTATACCATGTTCTTAAAAAGGGTCACACCGCAAAATATTGTGATTGGTGGGTTAGCTGGGGCAACACCGCCGGTATTGGGTTGGACCACAGTGACCGGACAAGTGACGCCAGATGCATTGTTGTTGTTAGCTATTATTTATGTCTGGACGCCACCTCATTTTTGGGCACTCGCCATATTTCGCAAAGAAGATTATAAAAACGCTCATATACCCATGTTACCGGTAACTCACGGCGTCGCCTTTACAGAATTGCACATTATTTTTTATACCATTTTATTGTTTATTGTCACACTGTTTCCTTTTATGACCGGAATGAGTGGGCTGGTTTATTTAGCCGGTGCCATTATATTGGGTGGTAAATTCTTATGGATGACATTTCAACTTAAAAAAACCCAATCTCCATTACTGGCCTGGCAAACTTTTAAGTATTCAATTTGGTACTTAATGCTGTTGTTTGCTTTCTTGCTTGTTGATCATTATATGCTGTGGGGTGATATCATGCCGCGGCTATTTCAGGAGCCGGTGATGTGATTGATTCACATATCCATATAGATGATAAGCGCTTTGATACCGACCGTGATGAACTTTTAAGCCAAGCCAGACAAGCCGGTATTAGTGGGTTTGTTGTACCTGCAGTAACTATAGACTCTTGCGCTAAGGTGTTGGATTTAGCCAATACTCATAGGGATATATTTCCGGCATACGGTTTACACCCCTATTTCTATGAACAACATCAGCAAGCTGACTTAGAAACTTTAAGAGATTTTATCGTGACTCATAAACCTGTGGCTGTAGGTGAATGTGGCTTAGATTATTATCATAATGATTTAGATAAAACCCGGCAACAAGCTATTTTTGAGCCACAGGTTGAACTGGCTAAAATCTATAATCTTCCACTTATTTTGCATGTTAACGGCGCAGTTCAAGCAGTTTTTGAAACGCTGAAAAAATACGATTATTTTAAAGCTGTTATGCATAGCTTTAATGGCTCTGTGGAACAAGCTGCAGAAATAACTGAGGCGGGTGTTATTCTTGGTTTTGGTACTGCTGTGGTTAATCCAAAGGCTCATAAATTACACCGTGTTATTAAGTCAGTTGCAATAAATCACATGGTGGTTGAGACAGATGCCCCCGATCAGGCTATTTACGACCAAAGAGATCAGCGCAATTTACCCATTTGTTTGACACGAGTAGTTAATACCATTGCTCATTTAAAATCCATTAGTATCGAACAGATGGTTCAGGTTACTACTGGGAACTGTCGGCGAATATTTTCACTATGAAAGAACGTTTTGGTGGTATTGAGCGACTATATGAGTCATCGGGTCTGGTCAAATTACAACAAGCCCATGTGGCCATTATTGGCGTCGGTGGTGTCGGTTGTTGGGCGGCTGAGATGTTGGCGCGAGCGGGTATCGGCCAAATTACCCTGATAGATGCCGATGAAGTTTGTGTTACCAACATTAACCGCCAAGTTCATGCCTTGAATAGCAGTGTGGGTCGTTCTAAGGTGGTAGTCATGGCTGAACGCATTAAAGATATTAATCCTGAATGTGAAGTGCATGCAATTGAACAGTTTTATATGGATAGTACGGCAGAAGGGTTACTGAGCAACAACTACAGTTATGTAATTGATGCCATTGATTCAGTGAAACACAAAGTGGCTCTATTAGCAGATTGTAAAAACAGACAACTGCCGGTAATAACCACTGGTGGTGCCGGTGGAAAAAAAGACCCGACACAACTGAAACAAACTGATTTGGCACAAACCCAAGGTGATCGCTTACTGAAAAAAGTACGTCATGAGCTACGCCGTCATTATGGTTTTAAAGAATTAAAAAAATTTGCTATTCAAGCAATATATTCTGATGAGGCTATGAAGTTGCCATTTTGTGAGATCGATGAAAAAAAATCATTCCGTTTAGATTGCGACACCGGTTATGGCACATCGCCAACTGTGGTAAGTAGTTTTGGTATTTTAGCGGCAGATGCCGTAATCAAAGCGTTGCTTCAACCAAAAGACTATCGTGTTTAATAACGATAGTCTCATTGGGCTTATGCTTGTATACACTAGGATTTATTTAGGAATTCTAAGTACTTGACCAGGGTATATTTTATCAGGGTTTTCTAGCATAGGTTGATTGGCTTCAAAAATTTTAGGATATTTAGAAGCATCACCGTAATAATGTTTAGCAATTTTCCCTAAGGTATCGCCGGATTTCACGGTGTACGTTTGTGATTCCCAAGAAGTTTGCCCTTCCGTTTTCATTTCTTTAACAGCATGTTTCTGCATTTCTTCAACAGCTGCAGTTGCATCATCAGGTGGAGTGCCCACCAGTAGATTGTCTTGTACTCTAGAAACGCCTGCAATATTTCCGGCAGTTAATACGGCCTTTTCCTTTTGCTCTTGATGCGGCACATAGCCGGACAAAGTCACGACTCCCGCTTGAAAGTTAGTTGTTACATAGCTGGTATCAACGCCACTTTTTTCAATGTGCTTTATAATTGGTATGGTTACTTCTGGTTCGGGCTTGTCCTTACCAAAAACTTTAGCACCAGCATCGCTGATAAAATCAAAAAATCCCATATATTTACTCCTAAAATAAAGTTAATTTAGCATATCAGTAATTAGGATTTTATTCAATCTCAGCATTTATATTTCATAAATAGTCAGAAACAATCACAAATTAGTCACTTTATTGGCTTTTCCAATGGCTTAAATAGTTGTTTTAATTATTCAGGATATCAACATGTCTCAGAAACAACCTTCAATAACAGAGCAATTGGAACGGCAAGCAAAAGAACAAAGTGAAAAAGCCTCAGAGCTTAAACCAGAAAAACGATTAGAAACAGATAAAAATGATGCCTTGCGACTAGGTTGGCGTGATGTTGTCATATTTTCAATATTGGCTATTTTTAGTACTGGTTATTGGCTGTAAATAACTGATGTTAACGTATTTAGTTATAACGTTGTATCATCGCAGTTAAGATAGTTATAGATGCAACAGAGTGCGCGTATGATTTCCTGATAATAGGATTATAATGATTTTGGTGGTTATGAATTAATTGTGACGGCTATTTAGGCACTGTTTAAGTACTAAAAATGTTAAATTTATAAAATAAATAATGAGTCAGTTTTAAAAAAGCAACAAGAATATCATCACTTACAAAAACGGCTGACTAATAAAAATTTGTTATTAGTTGCTATTGCCTATAAAATAAGGGGTTGCTTAGAAAATTACAGCTTATGAAGTACCCAGAAAGTTTTGATGTTATTGTGGTTGGTGGTGGTCACGCCGGTACCGATGCAGCCTTAGCGGCGGCTCGAATGGGTGCGCGCACCTTATTACTTACCCATAATATTGAAACCATTGGTCAGATGAGCTGCAATCCGGCTATTGGTGGTATCGGCAAAGGTCATTTAGTGAAAGAAATTGATGCCTTAGGCGGTGTTATGGCGAAAGCCACTGACCAAGCCGGCATTCAATGGCGAATGCTGAATGCGCGTAAAGGCGCTGCGGTTCGAGCCACTCGGGCGCAGTGTGATCGTAACTTATACCGAGCAGCGATTCGTGAGGCTGTAGAAAACCAAGAAAACCTCCATATTTTCCAACAAGCGGTCGAAGACCTGATTATTGAAAATGATGTAGTCAAGGGCTGCGTAACCCAAATGGGTGTTTGCTTTATGGCTAAAACAGTGGTTATGACAGTCGGTACTTTTTTAGGCGGACAAATTCATATTGGTACCAGCCAATATAAAGGTGGGCGAGCCGGTGATCCACCAGCCTCCGTTTTAGCCACCAAATTGCGGGCTTTACCGTTTGATGTGGCTCGTTTAAAAACCGGTACACCGCCTCGTATTGATGGTAAGACGGTTGATTTTAGTGTTATGGAAGAACAGCCGGGAGATTCACCCTTGCCGGTGTTTTCATACTTGGGCAAGGTGTCTGATCACCCCGAACAAGTCAGCTGCTATATCACCCATACCAACGCCAAAACCCATGAACATATTCGCAGTGGCTTAGACCGCTCGCCCATGTATTCAGGAAGAATTGAAGGTAAAGGGCCACGTTATTGTCCATCGGTTGAAGATAAAATTATGCGTTTTGCGGATAAGGATTCGCATCAAATTTTTGTCGAGCCGGAAGGTTTAAATACCCAGGAACTGTATCCCAATGGTATTTCCACTTCTTTGCCGTTCGATGTGCAAATCAAGTTGGTGCGTTCCATTAAAGGTTTTGAAAATGCCCACATTACTCGACCGGGTTATGCGATTGAGTATGACTTCTTTGATCCGCGTGGCTTGTACCCTTCATTAGAAACCAAGTATGTTGAAAATCTATTCTTTGCCGGACAGATTAATGGCACCACAGGCTATGAAGAGGCTGCAGCTCAAGGCTTAATTGCGGGCATGAATGCAGCGTTAAAAGTGGCTGGCAAGCCCAGTTGGACTCCGGCTAGGAATGAGGCCTATATGGGCGTGTTGATTGATGATCTCATTACCCAAGGTGCTACTGAGCCTTATCGAATGTTTACATCACGTGCGGAGTATCGTTTAATGTTACGCGAAGACAATGCGGATTTCCGGTTAACTGAAAAGGGCCATGAGTTGGGATTGGTGGGTGCCACCCGTTGGCAAGCGTTCAGTGAGAAAAAACAACAAGTTGAAGCTTCACTGGAAGCCTTACAGTCGATTTGGCTGACACCCGGTAATGCTTTGGGGAAAAAGTTTATGACCCAAACGGGTATTCAGCTGAGCAAAGAGACCAGTGCTTATGATTTGCTTAGGCGACCTGAAGTTAATGTCACGATGTTGATGAACCTGGAAGAGATCGAATTGCCGAGCCGTGCTGAGCAGGTGCTAGAGCAGATTGAGATTCATACCCAATACTCAGGTTATCTGGCACGTCAACAACAAGAAATAGATAAGTCCAAAGCCCAACACAATAAAGTTTTGTCGGTGGAATTTGACTATTCCCAAGTGCAAGGGTTAAGTAACGAATTAACGGAAAAGCTAAACCACATTAAACCCACAACCATTGGTCAAGCTTCACGGATTCAGGGCATGACACCAGCAGCGATTTCATTATTGCTGGTATATTTAAAGAAAGCCGGTTAAACAAACTCTGGCAAAAAAGTGCTCATCGATTTTAATGACTTAAAGTCGACCAGTTCAGCATCACCTAACTGGGTTGGTGCGATGTGACAAATAGATCGTGCGATGTTCTCGATGCGTCCAGGTTGAATTTGATCCCATTGTTTCAGCATGTGCTTAATGGCTTGGCGTTGTAGATGATCTTGCGAGCCGCATAAATTACAGGGAATAATTGGAAAATCCATCTCTTCAGCATACGCTTCAATGTCTTTTTCTCGGCAATAGTAAAGTGGCCTGATAACTGTATTGCGGCCATCATCGCTGACTAATTTTGGTGGCATGGCTTTTAAGGTGCCGCCGAAAAACATATTTAAAAACAAAGTTTCCACCACATCATCCTGATGATGGCCTAAAGCAATTTTATTACAATTGAGCTCACCGGCTACTCGATAAAGAATGCCACGTCTTAATCGTGAGCATAAGCCACAGGTGGTTTTACCGGCAGGGATTTTATCCTGCACTATGCTGTAGGTATCCTCTTCAATAATGCGATAAGTAACCTCTTGTTTTGCTAGATAATCAGGCAGTACGTGTTCTGGGAACCCAGGTTGTTTTTGGTCTAAGTTAACGGCGATTAATTCAAACGTAAAAGGCGCTTTAATCTGTATGGCTTGTAACATTTTAAGCAGGGTGTAGGAATCTTTGCCGCCGGAAAGGCAAACCATTATGCGGTCATTCGCTTCTATCAGGCCATAGTCTGCTGAGGCCGCGGTTATTTGATGGCGTAATTTTCGTCGGATTTTGGCAAAATGATTTTGGTTTTTTTCCATAGCGGTTAATTGTAGTTAAAGAAGTGGTGAATTGCGATGATAAATTTTATACTAAACAACAATAGGCCGTCTTCTAAAGTGTGCTAACTTTTGAGGGCAATACCATAGAAGCATAAAGTTGGAGTTATCATGGCGCTTAAAGAACATCAAATTAAACAACGATTACAGCAACTACAAGAAAAACACAAGGCACTGGAGTCGAAACTGGCCGGATTAGAAGCTGCACCGGAAGCCAATGAGCTGGACATTAAACGCATAAAAAAAGAGAAGCTCAGTTTAAAAGATGACATTAATCAGTATGAAGATATGCTGATCCCAGATATGGATGCCTGAACTTTTAAAAATAATTTAGGTCAGATGACCTTTCCTATTAACGGAATATATAATGTTTAAAAATGTACTCTGGTGTTTGCTGATATTGGGCCTAATCGACTCGCCACTCAATGCACAGGTTGAATTAGAGATTAATCCCATTAGTTCCCTCGCAGAAAAGAAGGAAGCCATTAATTACTTGCGTTTTTCTGATAACGAGGAAAGCTTGCAAGTGGCTTTGGTTCGTTTTAAACCGCGTTCGGGTGATAAATCATGGTTTGTGGATCTTGTCAGCGCGATTCATGTTGCCGATAAAAGCTATTACGATGAACTCAATAACCGTTTTAAAGAATACGACGCGGTTCTTTATGAGTTAGTGGCTCCGGAAGGCACCAAAATTCCTTTTCAACCCGCAGTCGAAAAGCAGCCAAAGGATGCAGCCCAGGAAACTGGTTTGCAGCGTGCTAAAAACCCGATTACCTTTATCCAAACCTTAATGACTGATATTTTAGGCTTAAGCTTTCAAATGGATGCAATTGATTACACTTCTAATCACTTCATACATGCCGATTTTAGCCCGCAGGAATTTGCTGCCAGTATGGAAGCAAGAGGGGAGTCTGTTTTTGGTATGATTTTCCAATTATGGCGTACCGGCCTTGCCAAGCAGCTCACCACAGGTGCTAGTTCCAATATGGATATCATGCAATTGCTAATGGCGTCAGATAAGCAGCTGGCATTAAAGCGTCTAATGGCCAAAGAGTTCGTTGGTTCTGAATCCATATTTGCTGCTTTTGAAGGCGCTGAAGGCTCGACACTGGTGGCTGCTCGAAATCAAAAAGCGCTTAAAGTACTGAAACGAACCTTGGTTGATAAAAGACCTCAATCAGTGGCTATTTTTTATGGTGCCGGTCATATGCAAGATTTTCAACAGCGACTTATAGCAGATTTTGATTTAGTGCCGGTATCGATTGAGTGGATTGATGCGTGGTCCCTCACGCAGTAATCTAAATGCAAAGGTCTCATATATCTATTCAAAACCTGTGGCAAAAATGCCATCGTAGTTGATATCATAAATTGGACTGATGGCGTCACCTTGCACAACATTTAGGGGGCTGTAATTATTAAAGCCCGGGAAAATAAACCCTAAAAAGCGGTTGCGCATACGTTTGATTAGTATTTCGCTAATGACATCGCGGTAATCGGTGGTGACATTGACGTCGCCGCCTTCAAACAATTGACTGGGTCCTAAACCGGGAAAATGACCGTGAAATCCTGGGTTAACCGTGTCACCGATGATGAACATCGGATTGCCGTAGCCGTGATCGGTGCTGTTAGCACTGTTTTGATAAGCGCGGCGACCAAACTCGGACTGTACTACGATGGTGAATCGACCCGGATGGTGGGCGTGCAAATCTTCATAAAATGCCGCCAAAGCGGCGGATAGCTCCGCAGCTAAATTATTAAATCGATAACTTTGACCGTCATGAGTATCCCAGCCACCGGTGGGGACATATGCGACTTCTAAACCAACATTTGAACGATACAGTTGAGCCACCGTTTTTAATTGATCTCCGAGTGCACTATCTGGATATACCGTGCTATTACCAGGTTGGTAATTTTCCCAATCAATGCTTTGAATAACATGAGATGTATACAGGGCTTGATGGCCTACGGTGGCTTCAGGGCTGTCGGGATTTTGATACAGTTTATGTAAAGTCTCGGCTTGCGCATTGCCCCAAGTCCAATGGCCATTTGCCATCGTGAAATCTTCGGGATCATTGACCGCTAAAGTGGTCGGGTCGCCTAAAAAGGCGGCTGAATTGGCATCACCGGGTACCACGGAAGGAATCAGGGCGCTTTCGGGTGTATGTAGCGATGATTGAAAATAACGGGTCAGCCAACCCGTACCGGCCGTGGCACCTAAATTTTGAGCACCTAACTCCATGTATTTAGTGGCTTCAAAATGACTGCGGTTAGATTGACTTAAACCGGTGGCGTGAACGATGGCCATCTTGTTGCGGTTAAATAAATCAGCCATTTCTACAGCAGCCGGGTGCAAGCCAAAAGCGTTTTGACCATTTAAAGCCAGCGATTCAGTGTTGGCAATGTGTAAATTTGGACGTAGGTCGTTTCGGTAATAATTATAGTTACTGCCACTTCTTGGCGGCACCATGTGTAAACCATCCATGGCGCCGTTCAGAAATACGTACACCAGTAAATCCCTTGCTGGGCCGCCGTTTGCGCCCAAAAGCTTACGCGCCATGCCTATTTGTAAGCCACCCAATCCTGATAAGGTGATGAGGCCGCTGCCTTGGATGAATTGTCTGCGGTTAAATTTTTTCATAGCGGTTACCGGTAAATAAATTCAGGGGTGAAGAAAATGGTTGCCACCATTGCATACAATCTATCTTGGTTGTATTCAGGCCAATCATTAATGTTTAAATCAATGGCTAAATTGTGATTGCCACCAATCGGATCGCGGTGATCTTCAGTGGCCATTAAGTCGGCCAGATGGTTGCGTGTGGTGGTGTCAGGTAAAGCGCCAATAATTTTTTCATACCAAAAATTGACTAAATTGACGGCGGTGTGATCATTGACGTTAGGTAGGCCGATAAAGGTATCTTCCACCACCTTATTGAGTATCGGTTTGCTGCCATCATAATCTTCATGTCTATGAGCAATTCTTTGGATAATCTTCCAAGTACTGATTAAGCTCGAAGTGCCCAGCCAGTGCGATTTGACATCGGGATAGCCATTCGGGGAGGCCCAATAAAAAGGCTGGTGACCGGTTTCAAAATAGTCCCAAAAAAACCAGCTTGAATGCTCTTCCTCGGGATTAAATTTAAATTGATATTGTAATTGCCTTAAGGCGCCAATAGTGCGCTCAAAAGGTCGTTTCACTTTCTCGCCCCAAGTGTTTAAAAAGGCGCTGGACTTGAGTAAAGTCTCCATGGCAAGTTTGATTTGATCACTTGCTTGCCAATTGTCCTGTAAGGTATTGGCGACTGCATTGATAACAGCCGTAGGTGGTTCGTCGGCAATGAAACGCCGGCATAATTTTTCGGCTAAAAACAGATTGGTGCGTGGATGCTGTGCTAATAAATTTAAAATCTGATTGAGGTCTCTTTGTGGATTGGCACTACTGTAATCAAAATATTCACCCAGCACCCGCTTAGTGCCGGAGTCATGCCAATCATCACGGTATTGAAATAAGCCGGTGGCGACATGACCATTCTGGTAGTCCCACCAGCTGGCACCGCTGAAAGACCAACCGGTTAAAGCGCGCGCCATTTCCAAGACATCTGCTTCTACATAGCCTGTGCGATAGCCTTGATTATCAATAGGCACATCTTGCCAATCCATGTGACCTAAGTAGTTACTGGCTCCTAAGGTATGGAGTTCCATTACTTCACGGGCAAAATTCTCATTGGGTGCTGATTGATTGTTTGAGCCATTGTTCAGATAGATTAACATACAAGTTGAACGGGTGACTTGATAGAGCATGTTTCTGAAGTTTCCCAGCACATTCGGGCGAATCACATCACGGTCATAGTGCACGAACATCGGTTGAACACCATAGGCATCATTGTAAATATTAAAGTGGTTGTGCCAAAATTCAGCCATCATTTCGTTCAATTGACGCTTAGAATGAATGGCACGAATAAATGTGGCAGCGGATACTTCACGAGATGGCCGTACGAAATGCGACCACTCTATGTCAGCGCCATCAGGTCGCCTGGAATGTTGTTGGTACAATTGTTGGCGAGATTTAGTCAGAGTGGTAAAACCATTGGTGGCTGTTAGTCGTTGTTCGCAGGCAGCGTCATTAATGGTTTGTGGGTTTAATTGTTGGTCAATATAGGCCAAAACTTTGGCTTGATCGGTGGCACCGGATAATTGCTTAATGTGGGCCACATCATGGCTGTTAGGTCCGTAGGCCATTTTACTCAAAACCCGATGAATGAGATTTGGCGGATTGGCCGCTGCTTTGTTATTGGTTGAGATAAAAGCATGGGTTTTAATCACCGGCTGTTTAGGTCGGCGAGTTAATTTTTGCGGTTGCTGATACCCTGGAATATCTTTCTTAGGATGCTTACGCTTAGGTGTGTAATCAATTGGCATGGCTGTTTCCTCAATAGATACGTTTATTTAACGCTTATTGCTGTTAATAAATTGAGAATAAACGCACAGTTTCCCGTTAATAATGCCTAAAAGATATTAAAGTAACTGCTTTACAGGCGCAGCAAACACTGAAGAAAGATGTAAACCTTGTTAGAATGCCTTCATTTTGATGGAAAGATTTAGCCAATGAAAAAATTTACCGGCAGTGACCAGTACGTAGCGACCGATGACCTACAACTGGCCGTTAATGCAGCGGTGACCTTGCAGCGCCCTCTGTTAATAAAAGGAGAGCCTGGCACTGGCAAAACCATGTTGGCAGAAGAGGTGGCGTTAGCCATGGGTAAACAATTACTCAGTTGGCACATTAAATCCACCACCAAAGCGCAACAAGGTTTATATGAATATGATGCGGTATCACGGTTACGAGATTCACAACTGGGTGATGAAAAAGTCCATGATATTAAGAATTACATTAAACCGGGTAAACTCTGGGAAGCGTTCACCAGTGATGAGCAGGTGGTATTATTGATTGATGAAATCGACAAGGCTGATATTGAGTTTCCCAATGATTTATTGGTGGAGCTGGATAAAATGGAGTTCAGTGTCTATGAAACCGGTGAGACCATTACCGCCAAGCAGCGACCAATTATTATCATCACTAGTAACAATGAAAAAGAGTTACCCGACGCTTTTTTGCGGCGTTGTTTTTTTCATTACATTAAATTCCCTGATAAGCCAACCATGCAGGCCATTATAAAAGTCCACTTCCCGGATTTGAAAAAGGATTTACTCAATGCCGCCCTGGAAACCTTTTTTGAAGTGCGTGATATGCCGGGTTTAAAAAAACGCCCTTCCACCTCAGAATTGATTGACTGGATTAAGCTACTGGTGGCTGATGATATACCGCTTGAAACGCTACAGAATAAAAGCATCAAAGAAGCCATCCCGCCTTTATATGGTGCGTTGTTGAAAAATGAGCAAGATGTCGAGATGTTGCAAAAGATGGCTTTTATCATGCGTCGCGAGGGTTGATTATTCATGCTCATTGATTTTTTCTATACACTCAAAAAAGCCTGTCTGCCGGTGACGGTGAAAGAGCTTTTGGTACTGTTAGAAGCCCTTGAAAAACAGGTGGTGTTTGGTTCCATTGATGACTTTTATGTCTTAAGCCGTCTATGTATGGTTAAGGATGAGCAGCATTTTGATCGTTTTGATCAGGCCTTTGGCCATTACTTTCATAACTTGGACATGGTGCAAGGTTTAGAAGAGTTTTTAATTCCCCATGATTGGTTAGATCCAGAATGGATTAATAATTTAAGCGAGGAAGAAAAAGCCCAGATTGAATCCCTGGGCGGATTGGAAAAACTCATGGAGACCCTGAAAAAACGTCTTGAAGAGCAGCAGGGCAAGCACCAAGGTGGCAATAAATGGATTGGTACCGGCGGTACCTCACCCTTTGGTCATGGCGGTTATAACCCGGAAGGTGTTCGCATCGGTGGACCGGGTCGTCATCAACGGGCCACTAAAGTCTGGGAAAAACGCCAATTCAGAAACTTAAGTGATGATGTGGAGTTAGGCACCCGTTCCATTAAAATGGCTTTGCGACATTTGCGGCATTTTGCCCGCACCGGTGCAGCGGATGAATTGGATTTGGATGACACCATTCGCTCTACTGCGAAAAATGCCGGTTTATTGGATTTAAAGATGCGCCCGGAAAAACACAATGCGGTGAAGTTGTTAATGTTTTTCGATGTCGGCGGTTCCATGGATTACCACATTGAACAGGTTGAACAATTGTTCTCAGCGGCCCGCAGTGAGTTTAAGCATTTAGAATATTATTACTTTCACAATTGTGTGTATGAGCACCTGTGGCGCGATAACAGCAGGCGTTGGGATGAGCCGTTAAACACCTATGATGTACTCAATACCTACGGCAGTGATTATCGGGTTATTTTTGTCGGTGATGCCGCCATGTCGCCGTATGAGTTGACCCATGCCGGTGGTTCGGTGGAGCATATGAATCAGGAAGCCGGCTTGGTGTGGTTGCAGCGTTTATTAGACCAATGGCCCATTCACGCCTGGCTAAACCCCATTCAAAAAGACTATTGGGATTACACCCATTCAACCCAGATACTGAAAAAAGTATTGGATGACCGGATGTTTGCCATGACCTTGTCAGGTATAGAGGCCATGGCTAAATCATTGTCCGGCTAGGCCGATTTTTCAGCCGCTGCGCTAAAAACCTTTTTCTGCAAAGAATAATGGTGGTCGCCTTTCAACACTGCTGTCCCTTCTTCGACAAAGCCTAAACTTTCATGAAAAGCCAAAGATTTCTTATTGGGTGGATCCATATGAATTTCAGCGAACATATAATCAATGTTATTTTTTTCAGCATAACGAAAGGCCCGCTGATAAAATTCACTGCCAATCCCACGGCCTCTGAAATCATTGGCGACGGCCACCCGATCGACGTAAATAAAATTATCAAAGCGTTTTTGAAACCAACGAAAGTTTTCACTCTCATAATCGGCATTGGATTTCACCAGCATAAAAAAACCGGCAAATTGACCGTCTTCTTCGGCCACCAGCACATAGGAGTTGTCTTCGTTGATGTTGTCAAATTGGTTGGCCGTCATCGGACTGAGTAACTCCACCAATTTTTCATTGAGGTCTAATATATTCTGTAAGTCTTTTTCGCGTTCAAAAGCTCTGATTTCCATAAATAATTTTGTTTTTTGTTTAAATAAAAGGAAGGATGAAACTTGTTAATCTGAGGCTCAAGTGATTAACAAGTGGGAAATTTTAGCATTTTCAGCTGAAAAAATAAAGATATCGGCACAAATGATGTCTTTTTGTCAGCTGTTTGCGACTTTTAAGGGTGTTTAGCGTTTTTGTTCATAAGCTCTTTTAAGTCCTTTAATTCATTTTCAATGCGATCTAACTGTGTGAGTTTGTAGTCTTTTGCGGCCAGCATTTTTTCATAAGCCGTTTTTTCCTGATCCAGAACATTCACCACAATACCAATAACCATATTGAGAAAAGCAAAGGCCGTGAAAAAGATAAAGCTGATGTAATAGGCCCAACTCAACGGATAAAGCGTCATGGTTTCATACATAACATCAGTCCAGTCCTCAAAAGTCATGACCCGAAAAAGGGTCAGCATACTGGTGGCAATATCACCCCACAAGATGGCATTGATTGGCGCAAAAAAGAAGCTGCCTACTGCACCGTAAATATAAAATATAATGAACATTAACAGCATCACATAGGACAACTGTGGCATGGCTTTCAGCAGGGAATTAATGAGTATCCGTAATTCAGGAATAATCGATACCATACGCAAGACACGAAATACCCGCACCAATCGTCCCAGCAAAGCCATTTCTGAGTCCTGAATCGGAATCAGGCTGACTGCCACAATCACTGTGTCAAAAATATTCCAGCCACTTTTAAAGAAACGCTTTTTGTCTTCACAGGCAATAAATCGGGCCAATATTTCAGCCAGGAAAAACAAGGTCACGGCCCAATCAGCAAACAATAAAATTTGTTCAGTCAAAGGCGACAGGCGATATGTTTTGGCACCAATTAAAAGCGCGGATATGATAATGACCGCCACCACGGACCATTCAAACAGCTTATTATCAACCAGTTTTTGCAGTGTCAGTTTCATGCTGAAGATTTGTGAGAAGAAAACCCGGTATGTATGGCGGTAAAATTATATTTTTCAATTTAAATCCACAGTAACTGCTGCACATTTGTGCATGTTTTTTTGAGCGGGATTGCTGAAACGCTTTTATAAATAGGTTTATGACTTTATAATAATTACAATCGCAGGATGTTTAAAAAATTATGACCCATAAAATTAAAATTCTGACGGCTGTTTTGGTTGCGCTAATGGCATTGGCTGTGGTGTTGCCTGAAACTGATAACTATTACCAGGTCGCCATCGATTTAATTGCTGCAGAACACGGATTGCAGTCGGATGGGTTGCAACTGAAATCCGGCAGTTACCAAAATTTCATGCAATTTAAGACCGTTCAGGTTGAGCTGATAACAGCCCAGTCGAGTCACATTCAGGCAGAAATTCAGCAAATGCCTTTTATTGACTGGCAGCTGACCCAATTTAAGATTATTGATTAAATAATTCCTTTTATACAGTCACTGAGAATTGTTTTAAAGCACTGTATAATAAGCCCTTTCACACCAGTCCATGCTATGAAAAAAGCCCAGCAAGCCCTGGCGAAACTAAAAGCCGGCAACCAACGATTTATTGATGAACATCAAACACCAAGTGGTGAAATCAGCGGTCAAAAACGTATGGAGTTATCCCAAGGACAGGCACCGTTTGCAGTTATTTTAGGGTGTTCGGATTCTCGAGCCCCAGCGGAATTGGTGTTTGATCAGGGCTTGGGTGATTTATTTGTGATTCGGGTTGCCGGTAATATTGTGGCGCCTTCTTTGATTGGTAGCATTGAGTTTGCAGTGGCTGAGTTTGGCACACCGTTGGTGGTGGTGATGGGTCATACTGAATGCGGTGCCGTGACGGCCACATTGAACGACATTAAGCAACCCGGTGCCGTTTCACATCATATCCAATCCATCGTCCGGCGTATTAAACCGGCTGTGACGCCACTGACTGATTTGGCCGGTGTCGATAATGTGACGGTAACGCAGGCGGTGAAAGCCAATGTCCTGAAATCCGTGGATCAGTTATTGGCTTCATCAGATATTCTGGAAGATGCCTTGGGTTCCGGAAAATTAGACATTGTCGGCGCCTGTTATGATATTTCCACCGGTGTGGTTCATTTCTACGATTAGAATAATTGTTGCAGAATACTGTCGCTGTTCAAAAAGCCTGTTTCGGTAAGCTGGATTTGGTTGCCATCTGAGTGATACCAATCAGCAGGTACCGCCTCGTTAAAAAACTGCGTTAATTGTGCCGGTGGTAGACCGGTGCGGTTGCTGAAACGTTGTAAGGGCAAAGCTTCTTTCAGGCGCAGATGGTTCAATAAAAACTCAAACAACAAATCATTCTCACTGAGTGTTTTTTGTTCAATAATGCGTTTATCCCCTCGCACTGTGTTCAAATAAGTTTGTGGATGCTTTTGTTTCACCAAGCGAATGATTTCACCGTTATGGCCCTGTGTGATTTTGCTGTGGGCACCGGCACCGATACCCAGATAATCACCAAATCGCCAGTAATTGAGGTTATGCTCGGCCGGGTTATTGTCACCGGCATACGCCGAGACTTCGTATTGTTGATAACCGGCATCTGCCAGTATCTGTTGACCCTGGAAATACATGTCCTGCTGCAGGCCTTCATCGGGTATCCCGGCCGGAGGTTGCACCGCAAATAAAGTATTGGCTTCTAACGTCAGCTGGTAATAAGACACATGCGGCGGCGCTAAATCCAGCAATGTCAGTAAATCATCTTTCGCGCCGGATAAAGTCTGTTCGGGGAGGGCAAACATTAAATCGGTATTAAAATTATCAAAGCCGGCCTGTCGGGCTTTGGCGATGGCTTTGATGGCCTGATCAGCATTGTGAATACGGCCCAAAACCTTTAATTGGGCATTATCCAAAGACTGCACACCAAAGGACAGACGATTAATTCCGGACTCACGGTAAGCGCTTAAATCATCAAATTCCTGACTGCCCGGGTTCACTTCCATGGTGATTTCCGCATCTGGGCGAATGGGCAGTAAAGCGCGGATGCCGCTGAGTAAACGTTGCATGGCAGTCGCTGAAAATAAACTCGGCGTACCGCCACCCATAAAAATGGTGTTGATGGTACGACCCCAAATCAACGGTAAATCCTGCTCTAAATCTGCCAATAAGGCGTCCACATAAGTCGCTTCATCGAGGGTGGTTTTTAATTGATGGGAATTAAAATCACAATACGGGCATTTCTGCACACACCAGGGAAAGTGAATGTACAAACTGAGTTTCGGCGGTGTCATCATGCCCTTGATAGTAGACGGCTTTTTAGTTGTTGAACCGCCCGGCCGCGATGGGATAAACGCAGTTTTTCAGCAGCCGGTAATTCGGCGGCACTGCAGTTTAAATCGGGCAAATAAAAAACTGGGTCATAGCCAAAACCACTGTCGCCGCTGGGTTGCAGGCTGATTTCACCGTGCCAGCGACCTTCAGTAATCACCGGTGCCGGATCATCGGCATATTGCATCAGCACCAAACAGCAATAAAAATACGCCCGACGGTCATCGGTATGGTGTAAATTTTCGAGAAGTTGCAGATAATTCTGTTTATCGTCGGCTTTTTCGCCCGCATAACGGGCCGAATAAACACCCGGTTCGCCATTAAGCGCCGGCACAATTAACCCCGAATCATCCGCCAAAGTCGGCAAGCCACTGAGCTGAACGCCATGTCGAGCTTTAATAAGGGCATTCTCAACAAAGGTGCTGCCGGTTTCAGCGACATCATAAGCGCTGTCTTTAGGTTGTAACTTTAGATCAAAGCCAAAATCAGCTAAAGCCACCGACAGTTCTTTGAGCTTGCCGACATTGCCACTGGCTAGCAGTAATTGTTTCATGATTAATTAAGCAGGGCTTGCTGTTGGGCATGTAATAATTGCTGTATGCCTCTATCGGCTAAATCCAGTAATTGATTCAATTCATCACGCCGAAATGCATGGCCTTCTGCGGTACCCTGAACCTCAATAAAATGTCCGCCATCGTTCATCACCACATTCATATCAGTTTCAGCCTGTGAATCTTCCGGATAATCTAAATCAAGTACCGCTTGATTGTTGTAAATGCCGACAGAAACCGCAGCCACTGAACCGTACAGCGGGTTCTTTTTAATGGTATTATTTTTTAATAACGTTTCAACGGCATCATAAAGCGCCACATAGGCGCCGGTTATGGCCGCCGTACGGGTGCCGCCATCGGCCTGAATGACATCGCAATCCACCGTAATAACGCGCTCACCTAATGCGGATAAATCAACAACAGCTCGCAGCGAACGACCGATTAAACGTTGAATTTCCAGAGTCCGCCCGCCTTGTTTACCATGAGCGGCTTCGCGGTTATTACGGGTATTGGTGGCCCTTGGTAACATACCATACTCAGCCGTCACCCAACCTTTGCCCTTGCCCCGCAACCAGGGCGGTACCCGATCCTCAACGCTGGCATTGCACAGTACCTTGGTATTACCACAAGAAATCATCACAGACCCTTCAGCATGCATGGTGTAATTCCGCTCAATCCGAATCGGCCGTAATTCATCGTTATCTCGTTTAGATGGACGCATAAATATTTAATTCTAATAAAAAGGGCATTTTAGCATTCTAAAGATTTTCTTGTGACTTCGTTTTGCTTCTACACATGCGTCGTCCTCGGGCACCGACCCGTGGACCCATCTCAAATAACAGAGAAAGCATTAATCAAAAGATGTGCTAAACCAAACACGAATTTCTCCAGTCAATCTTTGTATCCGCACAAATTGCTACGTGTATCTCCAAAGACTAAGTTTAACCCCCTATTTTTACCTGTTCATAGAAAAATACCATTGGCAGATACGCGGAATTATTTAAGGAGCAGATTCTTTTTAAGCCATATTTTTACGCATATAGATTAGATTTTTTATGGGCAGAGCCCATCCTGTGTTACTTAAAGTATAATATAGTTATATATTCAGAAAAGTGTTAAATTTAAAATTTAGTCAAGTGTTGTCGTTGCAATAAAATCAAAAAAAACAGATTGATTGTTAATGGTAAATATCTATTCTTTGTTCAATCCATCTGTCTAATAATTGAAATAAGGAGAATGATGTATGAGTTTAGAAAAAAGTAGTTTTTGGTTCCTTGATCAAATTGAAGAGACCAGACCCTTGTTCGAAATGGTTAGAAATGCTGAAGAGCACTTTATTCTAGAACAATACTCAGCCTGTCTTAATGGTTTACGCACATTCGCTGAAAAACTTTTGAATTATCATTATCGTAACGAAGAACATGAGAGACTCGCACCGCTAATTAAAAAACTTAAAGTTGATGATAAAGTGCATTATGAAATAATGAGTTATTTTTACACTATAAAAAACTGGGGAAACATAGGCTCTCATGAGAATGTTAAACAAAATGATGAATACAAAATTTTCACGTCGTATGTACTGCTATCAGTATACAAGATTAGCAAATGGTTGATAGATGAAAACTACAGTCAAAGGCTTGATGATTTTGATCTTGAAGGATATGAAGATGAAACTTACCAGCTGCCAAGTAATCAACAAGAAATTAAAACATCAGAATCATCTCAGAGTAAACAAAGCGTAGACGATCAAAGCCATCACGAAACTGAGGCGGATAAATATGAGAAAATAATTAAAGAAAGCAGAAAGTTACAAGAACAAAATTTGATTATTCTACAAAAAATAAAAAATATGGAAGAAATAGATGAGTTAAGTCATCAACTTCATATTGAAGATCAATACCATGAAAATGAATATCATCAGTTACGTATGGATAAATTAAATTTTATTATAAAAACTTTATTCAAGGAGTTCGGTATGGTGGTTCCAATTGATCACCTTGAAAATTTAACGAGTTCTGATCCGCAATATAAATTATCAGAAAGAGAAAAAAGATGGTATATGGCTAATGACTGGAAAATGAAAAACCCTGAAAGTAATGAATTAGTCGATACCGAAGAAAAACGAAATGATTTTAACACTCCATCATTATTTGGAGATGACACTGACAAAATAACAAGAGATGATCAAACTGAAAAGTGTGAAATCGATACGGATGAAGAAACAGAAGATAAAAAACCAGAAACGAGGTCTGAAGATAAGCCTAAGAATAATGTTCATACCATAGAATCTATCAATAAAAATATTAATATTAAATTTAAATATTTTCCCGGATATGAAATTATTGATAAGTTAAAAGAATTAAATTTTAGATGGAGTCCAATGTATCAAGTTTGGTATTTTTATAACGACCCAAATAATAATGCTGCCAGAGAATTCACCAAAGACTTAATTGATAAAAACTTGTGTAGATATATTGATCCTTTTGCAGATAACAGTTGGACTTGGTAAATAACTCTTTGTATCTGCCGGTGATATTTTAAATATACTCGCTTAAGTGATTTTCAAATTTCATCATGAAATGATTCAAGGCCTTCACAATCGCGACGTCTTCGGTTCAATAGAAACAATTACAAGCCATCCAAATAACCCTCACCACCCAGTTGCATAACTTGTAGTTCAATCCATTTCGCACGTTCTTGCATGTAATCGGAGGGTGGTTGGATGGGGTACTTTTTCGGTGACGGTAAACGGGCGGCCAGTAAGGCGGATTGATAGGGGCTTAAGGATGCAGCCGGTACGCCAAAAATGGCTTGGGCAGCGGCTTCGGCGCCATAGATGCCATCACCAAATTCGGCCACATTTAAATAGAGTTCAAGAATGCGTTGTTTGGGGATCATAACTTCAATGGCGGCGGTGAAATACGCTTCGAGGCCTTTGCGGATCAGATTCCGTCCCGGCCATAAATACAGGTTTTTGGCCAATTGCTGGCTGAGGGTGCTGGCACCACGCATTTTTTTACCGGCTTGGCGGTCTTCCAGGACTTGTTCAATGGCCGCCAGATCAAAGCCCCAATGATCGGCAAATTTTTGGTCTTCCGAGGCGATGACTGACATTGCCAGCGAGGGCGCAATTTGTGTTATCTCACGCCACTCATGTTTTAACTCGATGCTGTCGCGTTCATCAATATAAAGACGATGCAACATAAAAGCTGTGGTGGGCGGATTAATCCAGCGCATGGCCAGAACTAGTGACAAGGTAATGAAAAACCAAAGCAGGATAAGTCTGATAAGCCAACGTCTGATTGTTGATAATAAACTGCGTTTTTTGGTTTTTGTCATGGTATACAATTAAATGAGAGCATAGGATATGTCGTGAATTAAGTACATATGCAAACCGTCATTTTAGCACCCGCACCAACCAAGTTCACAAAATGCTTGCTTGATAACAGCTATTTGCAAAATATTTACAGAGTTCTGTTAAAATAATCAACATTCATTAATAGAGGCAGTTATGACATTCTTTTTAATTATCACCTTATTGATACTTGGCTTTTTAGCAGCAGCTGAGCGTATTCAGGCCATGGCGCCTGGCACCAAAGACCTAATTAGCTTTTTAAGACAGTCTGAAGGCTGGATTGGTATAGTCTCCATTGTCTTGGGTTTTATCTGGTTGTTCCGGGTATTGCGTTGGATTAAGTATTTTAATCTTTATCTATTTTTAGGTTTGTTGTCAGCTTTGGTGATGATTACCTTAGGCTTCTTATATGCCCAAAATGTGTTGCGTGGCTGGAGTAAGGACAATGCCTCATTTAACGACAACATCAATAAAGCTGTAGATAAACTGGCACCGATAAAAGAACCGTTAGGCATCGCTGCCATTGTTCTGGGTGTGGTTGATCTGTTGATGTATGTATTTTAAAAAATATTTCCCGGCATTTTTGCAGTTTTCTACATTGGGAAGCCTGTTCCAGGCTTCCTAATCACGGGTGTAATTATTTTAATAGACATCAATAATTTCCTTTTGAAACCGTTAGCTTCTCAGAATTCTAAAATATTGAGAGACTAGCTATGTAGGCCTTCATAGATTCACGTCAAAACAGATTGTTTCTCATTTGTAACTTAATTTGACATTCAAAATAGTATATTTATAATTAACAAGCATTCTTGTTGTTAATATTTAAGTTAAAGTGAGAGACTAATGTCGATTGAAGATTTAAACCTAGAAAGTGCGGTATATTACCACTATAGCCAGTTTCCGCCTGAACATTTGAATTATGGCTTGTTCATTGATAGTTTGCTTAAAGCAACAGATGCAATTGCTCGTTATGACCAAATGCTTAAAAATATGCATAACAGTGAGATATTATTAGCACCGTTAAGAAACCAAGAGGCCGTTATTTCTTCGAGAATGGAAGGTACTATAAGTACGATGGATGAAATTCTGAAGTATGAAGCAGACCATGAAGGTGTGGATGCAGATACTTCTAATGTGCGATCCGAAGTTATTGAAACCATTCTTTATCAGAGGGCATTAAAAGCAGCGCAAGGTGCAATGAATGATGGATATTCGATTTCTCAATCAATGATTAAAGCCATTCATCAGCAATTGTTATCGTTTGGCCGAGGCGCCTCAAAATCTCCCGGAAAGTTTAAAACAGAACAAAACTATCTTGCTGACAGAAATCAGAAAAAAATATTATTCGTCCCCATTCGTCCGGAAAAATTACAAGAAGGATTAGATACGTTATTTGAATACATCCGAAATAATTCTGACCCAGCACTCATTAAAGCGGCATTGGCTCATCTTGAGTTTGAAGCATTACATCCATTTAAAGATGGTAATGGCCGGATTGGTCGAATGCTAATCACTTTAATGTTATGGAAGTCAGGAACCCTATCTGCGCCTCATTTTTATGTGAGTGGTTATTTCGAAGAAAATAAAGATGAATACATTGATACCATGAGACGCGTGTCGAAGACTGGGGACTGGGATGAGTGGTGTTCATTTTTTTTAAAAGCAATTGAACAACAAGCTATTAGTAACTTAGTAATCGCGGAGCAAATAAGTTCATTGTACGAAGAAATGAAACAGGCTTTTTCAGAGGCGCTTTCTTCAAAATGGAGCCTGACAGCGCTCGATTTTGTGTTTACAAACCCTGTGTTTCGCAACACTAAGTTTGCATCTGACAGTGGGATTTCTGCAGCAACGGTAGCACGATTTACGCGAACACTGTTAGAAGAGAAAATTATTCGGACTGTTGAAGAATCTTCAGGGAGAAGAGCTGCGCTCTATTCATTTGAGCCTTTAATGAATATAGTTAGAGTATAAAGTTAATTAGCCAATACACTGGGAAGCCGATTATAAAAGTCGATTTAGGCTTCCCAATTTTCAATAAATTCTTTGAAGTGGCTTAAAAAGTCATTGGTGTGATAAGCATCGAGGGCGCGGTGGTCGATGGTGAGGCTGACGTAGCACATGGGCTTAATCACTAAAGCATCCGTGCCATCAATGGTTTTTACCACCGGTCTTTTCTCTATTTTACCTAAGCCTAAAATCGCCACCTGTGGTTGATTGATGATAATGGGAGTGGCCACCAGAGAACCAGAGACACCGTGGTTAGAGATGGTGAAAGTGCCACCTTGAACATCGTTTTGTTTTAATGCGCCGGTGCGGGCTTTGTCAGTCATTTCGGTTAAGCCTTGTGCGATTTGTTTTAAATCTTTGGTTTCGCAGTGCTTTAAAACCGGCACGATTAATCCGTCATCGCCTAAAGCTGTGCCGATACCAATGTTCATGTTGTTAAAAACCTCCAGACTGTCTTCATGAAAACGGGCGTTTATTTTCGGCTGATGACGAATGGCGGCAACTGTTGCGGCCATGAAGTAAGCGGTATAGGTCAGTTTAATGCCCTGCTGTTCAAAGATATTTTTATGTTGTTTTCGATGTGCAATGATGCGACTTAAATCGACATCAAAAACGGCAGTGACATGGGGCGCAGTTTGCACGCTGTGTTGCATATGCTCAGCAATTTTTAGCCGCATGGGCGTGTGTTTGATTAATTGGCTGTCGCTGGTGTGTGCTGAGTCCGACTCGGTTTGACTGAGAAAGGCTTTAATGTCACGACTGGTGAGTCGGTTATTTTTGCCGCTGCCGAGAATGAGATTTGGGTTGATGTTGTGCTGTGATAAAAGACGCCGAACTGCGGGGCTCTTGAACTTAGAGGGGGGATGATCTAAGGGCCCCGCAGCCGGCGTGTTCTTTTGAGGTAAATCTAAAGCATTTGCTTTTGGAGTAGATTTTTTTTGGTCACTCTTTACTTCGTTCGAGGGTTTTGACCCAACCTCTGTGTTAATAGTTCCCAGAATTTTATTTTCTGAGGCTTTTTCGCCTACTTGGACATAAATGGCGGCTAAAATGCCGTCAACCGGTGCGGTAATCTCCATCATGACTTTGTCGGTTTCTAGTTCAATAATAGGTTCGTCCTTATGAACGCTGTCACCCACTACTTTCAACCATTCAGCCACCGTGGCTTCTGTACCTTCAGTTTGCGCTTCTTCTAATATGATGTCAACTGTTTTGCTCATATTTTATCCAAGTCAATGATTCTTTCGGCAATCCGATTGGTGTTAGGCAGCGCTGCGGCCATCAGTTGGGGATCGTGTGGATTACCAATATCGGCTGTGGCCAAGCGCTCAATAGGCGCATCCAAGTAGAAAAACGCTTCTTTAGCTAATACTGCGGCGATTTCAGCACCAAAACCGGCGGAAATATTATCTTCATGAACAATCAGGCAACGGCCAGTTTTTTTCACCGAGTCAAGTACCGCTTGTTTGTCCCAAGGTCGTAACGTGCGTAAATCAATGAGTTCGGCATTAATCCCGGTTTGTTCAATAGCCGCTTGACACCTGTGGACCATACCGCCCCAGCTAACAACGGTTAAGCGATCACCTTCCGTGATGGTTTTGGCCTTGCCGAATGGGATGATGTATTGATCACCGGGGTAGGGTCGACGTGCCCAGCTATGATCCAGCATTTTGCGGTGTTCAAAGAAAATAGTGGGATTATTATCACGTAAGGCATAACGTAATAAACCGACGGCATCTTCGGCATTTGAGGGCATCGCGACCTGCCAGCCGATGGCATGTACCCATTTGACTTCAGCACATTGTGAGTGCCACGGATCACCACAGCCGAAATAACCACCGGCCATCCGCACCACCATCGGTGCGGCAAAGCGATTATTAGTTCGCCAGCGCAGGGTGCCGGTGTCATTCAGTTGTTCTTCGGCGGGGTCGGCATATTTTCTGAATTGAATTTCTGGCACCGGTAATAGGCCCGCTAAAGCCATGCCCAAAGAACGACCTATGATGCCTTCTTCCGATAACGAGGTATCAAACACCCGTTGTTCACCATGTTTATCTTGCAGACCTAAAGTAACCGCATGAACGCCGCCTTTAGCGCCGACATCCTCTCCAAAAACCAGCATTTTGTCATTGTGAGTTAGCTCGTAGTCTAAGGTACGGCGAATAGCGGTAACCATATTAACACGACCCGGTTCAGCAATGATTTCTCCACTGCTCGGCGGGAATACCGGGTTTACTAAATGGATGCCACCTTGTAGTTGTAGCTGTTTATTGCCTTGGTTGTCGGTTTCAGAAAACGCATGCTGCTCTATGGTGGCGGCATCGGAAAAAGGTTGTTTATCAACGTGCTCGGCAATCGTTCTAACCTGTTGTTCAGTTTTGGTTTTTAAGGTATCCCAGGCATCTTCGCTGAGAATGTTCTGTTGTTTTAAATAATTTTTAAGTTTCGGTAATGGGTCATGTTGTTGTTCAAATTTGATGCGCTCTTGCGATTTATAACTTTGCGTATCCTGTGCTGAATGACCATTTAACCGAGGGACAGTCAGTCTTAGCAACACCGGTTTACGATATTCACGAACATAATTATTGGCTTCTTGAATAAGTCGCGCAGCTTCTTCGGGGCGGGTGCCATCACCAGACAGCAGTTTTATGCCTTTAAAACTTTCCAAGTTTTTGACAATATTACCACCGGGTGTTTGAAAACTCGATGGCACAGAAATGCCGTAACCATTATCCTCTATGTAGAAAAACATCGGCAGAGATAAGGTGGTGGCCAGCGTCAATGCCGACCAAAAACCATTGGTAGCGACCGAACCGTCACCACCCAGCACTATGCCGATGGCGTCATCCCAGTCGCTATTTTTTAGATGCTTGCGATGGTATTCAATGGCCTGAGCCCAGCCGGCAACCGGAGTGTACTGGGCACCGACGCCACCGGACATCGGCAGCACACAAGCACCGTTATCATTGGGTTGATTAAAGACCACACCAATATCGCGACCATCGGAAAAACCGCCTTGGCGCATCATGGTGGCTTGCAGACATTGTTCCACCGGTATGCCCATGGACAATAATAACGGCCGTGAACGGTAATAACCGGAAACGGCATCCTTTTTAGCGGTCAGTATTTGGCCTAAAAGTATTTGTGCCATGTCGTGGCCGCGTGCTGAAAATTGATACAGTACTTTCTTTTGTTTAACCAATTCAAATTCTTCAATGTCGTCTAAGGCACGGGATGTTAATAAGGTTTTAGCTAAATGCAGCCAATCTATAGATGGGTCGGTTTGGGTTTTTTTTAAGTGCATAAAGTTAAGTGCCTAAGTGAATTTAAAAAATGATGAAAAAACAGAGAAAACTAACTGCTCGTCATTAACCATTATCAAGGAAAACAGCGCAAATATGTTTGCGTATTTTGTTTGTGTAGCGGTTGAAAAGAATTTATATTGCGCTAAAATGATAACTTAAGAAATAATCTTTTAATTTATGGATAAGTACGACAGGAAAATTTTAACAGTATTACAGTCAGAAGGTCGGATTTCAAATAAAGCACTGGCAGAACAGGTGGCATTGTCGCAAGCACCCTGCTGGCGACGGGTGGAAGCCTTGCAAAAATCAGGATTCATTACTGGTTATACAGCCATCGTCAGCCAAGAAAAATTGGGCTTAAATTTGACTGCGTTTGCACAAATAACGTTAGATAACCATCATCCCGATACCGTAAAGCGCTTTGATGAAGGGATTCAGCAATGGCCGGAAATTTTAGAATGCCATGCCACCAGTGGTGAATATGATTACCTGCTTAAAATTGTTACCCAGGATATGAATTCATATAATCATCTGGTTTACGATAAGATTTTGACATTGCCTTCGATTCGCTCGGTCAATACCAGTTTTTCCATGCAACAAAAAAAGCGCACATCGCATCTACCCATTAGCGATGATGATAATCTTAACGAATAAGGCCGGGCATCGGTGCTTTGATTTCGCCATTTGGGTAACGGATTTTAAAAGGCACGGAAAGTAAGCGATGGTTATCGTTAATTTGGATGGTGAAATGTAAGTGTGGACCGGTGGAAAAACCGGTGTCACCGGATTCACCTAATTTTTGGCCGACTGCCACCCGTTGGCCTTTGGCCACTGTGACAGATTCTAGTTTTAAGTGGGCATATAAAGCCATGCTGCCATCGGAATGGGCAATGCGTACAAAATTATTACGAAACAAATGCTTTTCATCGGCTCCGCCTTTGATAAAATCAGTGGCAAAGTCCATAACCACGCCTGCGCGCGCAGCCACCACATCCGTGCCTTCAGCCAAGGGAATGTCTATAGCGAATTTATTTTGCTCATCAAAATGACTAAATGAACCATCAAAGCCTTGTGAAATATACGCCTCTCCAACCGCACGATAGGGCAATGCGTAAATATGGTTGGCATCGTATGGGGGATTTAGTTCACCCAACATAATGCCGAAGCGATACGCATAGGACCAACTTTGGTTTTCTTTTATGGCCTTAACAGTGCCTAAATAAACGTCACTGGTGGCAGGCACATGATAGGTTTTCGGCCAGGCGGGTACTGATTGAGCGTTGACACTTCGTGTCATTTCAATATGGACTGAAATCGGACCGTGATAGGGGTTGATGGCAAACAGTTGAGGCAATCGATCGCTACCTCGATTGATCACTGTTGCCTCTGCTTGGGTATCTTCAGGTCTCACTTGCCAGCTTTCATAGTTTTTAACGGTGATTGGTTTTTTATCACTGTAGTGAACAATGCCCTCATCATCGACGTGCTTATAATATTTTTTAGCAAGTCCATCGCTTGTTATGCTCAACAGTGTCACTAAAAACATCAGAGTTTTAATGCTAGCGTTGCCTAAAGTCCGATCATGATTGGTGAGGTAAGTAGTTGTCATTTTTGTAAAAAAATAAAAATCATTGGGTTGGGTTTTGATATACTGTTTAGCTGATATTGGCTTAACTGGGTAATGACTATTATGACCGTAACTATTGGATTTGTAAAAGAACAAAAAGAAAATGAAGCAAGGGTGGCCGTGGTGCCCGAAACGGCGGAAAAAATACTTAAACTCGGTTGGCAAGTTTTATTTGAGCCGGGAGCCGGTTTGTCGGCAGGTTTTCCAGACAGTCACTATCCTGAAATCTGTCAATTGGCCAAAAACCGTCAAGAAGTACTGGCAGCCGCTGATATTTTGGTCGGTGTTGATGCTTTAAATGACGCGGATCTCAGTCATATAAAAAAAGGTGCAACAGTTATCGGTCTAGTTTCACCCTATCAAGATCCACAACGCTTTAAACAAGCGGCAAGTCATGACTTAACGGTCTTTTCGATGGAACTTATTCCACGCATAACCCGTGCCCAAGCGATGGATGTACTGTCTTCACAAGCAGCAGTCGCCGGTTACAAAGCGGTCTTATTGGCGGCTTCAGAATCACCCCGATTTTTCCCCATGTTAACCACCGCGGCCGGCACCATTCGGCCGGCACAAGTGTTGGTTATTGGCGCCGGTGTGGCGGGTTTACAGGCCATTGCCACGGCGAAAAGATTGGGTGCCAGTGTCACCGGTTACGATGTCCGTCCGGAAACTGCAGAACAAATTAAATCTTTGGGCGCTAAGTTTTTGGATTTAGGTGTTAAAGCCGTGGGCGAAGGTGGCTATGCCCGTGAACTTACAGCAGAAGAAAAACAAACCCAACAAGCAAATTTAGCTGAGCATTTAAAAACTGTGGATGTTTTGATCACCACAGCCGCCGTGCCTGGTAGGCCGGCTCCGGAGATAGTAAGTCAGTCAATGGTGGCGGCTATGAAAGCCGGCAGTGTGATTGTTGATTTGGGTGCCGAAGGGGGTGGTAATTGTGCCCCAACACAAGCTGGAAAAACTGTTATGGTTGGTTCGGTTAAAGTCATTGGCCCGGTTAACTTACCGGCGACTGTGCCTTTACATGCCAGCGAGATGTATGCCAGAAATGTCTGGAATTTAGTGGATTTAATGCACCAAGAGGGTGAGTTTAAACTTAATTGGGAAGATGATGTATTGGCCGGCGCGGTGGTAACCCGAGATTCGCAGGTGGTCCATGCAGTGGTCAAACAGAGTTTGGGAGAATAGATGTGATTGACGGTTTTATTGCTTTGTATATTTTTACTTTAGCGGCCATTTTAGGCTTTGAAATTATTTCCAAAGTACCGGTGGTTTTGCACACGCCCTTAATGTCCGGCTCTAACTTTATCCACGGCATTGTGTTGGTAGGTGCCATGATTGCGTTGGGCCACGCGGATACCACATTGGAGAAAACATTTGGCTTTATTGCGGTATTTTTAGGTGCCGGTAATGCCGCCGGTGGATATGTGGTTACTGAACGGATGCTGGAAATGTTCAAGCCTCGAGTAAAAAAAGCAGATAACGATGGAGATCAATCATGATTGATCTAATCCAAGACTACTTGCCGTATTTTATTAAAGCGGCTTACTTTGTGGCGGCTATTTTATTTATTACCGGCTTGCGTCGTATGAGCAAACCGGGCACTGCACGAGGTGGTATTGTGTGGGCCGGTATCGGCATGCTATTGGCAACCTTAGTAACATTTTTATTGCCTGATATGGGCAATATGGTATTGATGCTAACAGCTCTGGTTTCTTCCACTATTCTGGCTTGGGTTATCGGCCGCAAAGTGGCGATGACCGATATACCACAAATGGTGGCCTTATATAACGGTATGGGTGGCGGTTCTGCCGCCTTAATCGGGATGATTGCTTTGTTTAACGGCATGGATCATGTGGCTGCATGTGAAGCGGGTTTAGCCGTTGGTACTCATGACTGTATTTCCGGGGTGGCGTTGTGGTTTGCCATGGCCGGTGTTTTGATCGGCGGCGTGTCCTTCACCGGCTCACTGATTGCGTTCGGTAAGTTACAAGGTTGGATTGATAAACGATATGCCTTTCCAGGTCAGCAAATTTTTAATGCAGGGGTGGCGCTGGTTACCATAGGCTTAGGTGTTTATTTAACTGTCGATATGAACCCCACGGTGATTTGGGTATTTTTTGGACTGTCCTTATTATTAGGCTTGCTGATGACCTTACCCATTGGTGGCGCTGATATGCCGGTGGTAATTTCCCTTTATAATGCCTTTACCGGTTTGGCCGTTTCCTTCGAAGGCTTTGTGCTGCAAAACGAAGCCATGATTATCGCCGGTATGCTGGTGGGTGCCGCTGGGACCTTATTGACAACACTGATGGCCAAAGCCATGAACCGAAAAATCACTGCTGTCCTGTTTAAAACCATGGGTGCTGGCAGTGGCGATGCCATTGCCGGAGAAATGAAAGAAATCCAAGCCCAGGACGCCGCCATTCAAATGGCCTTTGCTGATCGCGTCATTATCGTGCCCGGTTATGGCATGGCGGTGGCACAAGCGCAACATAAATTGTGGGAAATGACAGAAATGCTACTGGAGCGGGGTGTCGATGTGAAATTTGCCATCCATCCGGTGGCTGGCAGGATGCCCGGACACATGAATGTTTTATTGGCCGAAGCCGGTGTGCCATATGATCTGATTGAAGACATGGAAGATATTAACTCTCAGTTCCACCACACTGATGTGGCGTTAGTGATTGGGGCCAATGACGTGGTTAATCCGGTGGCTAAAACCGATCCACAAAGCCCAATTTATGGTATGCCCATACTGCACGTCGATGAAGCCAAAAACTCCATTGTCATTAAACGCGGTAAAGGCACCGGCTTTGCCGGTATCCAGAATGCGCTGTTCTTCGCTGATAATAACCGCATGCTTTATGGTGATGCCCAAGAGGCCATTAGTCGTTTAATACAGGGATTGAAGGCGGTGTGATAACAGCTGAGGTTACGCTTGATCTAAATTAAACTCAACCCTAAAGACGTGGTTGCCGTTGAGGTACTGATAGGTGAGGCTGGCGTGGTTATCATGACAGAGTTGGCGGCAAATATGTAGGCCAAGTCCGGTACCGCGATTATGGGTGGTATAAAAAGGTTCAAAAATATTTTTGTGCTGGATATCAGGAAATGGTTCACCGGCATTTTTAAAGTCGATGTGGTTGCTATGGACGCTGATGGTTAATTGTTTTTCTGTGCTGTGGCGCATGGCATTTGCGCCTAAGTTCCAGAGCACTTGTTTTAAGTGTTTGGGATCGAAGTGGATGGTTTGTTCCTTTGGACAGATAATCTGTACCTGTTTTTCAGTGGCTAAATTATGATCAGCCAATTCCTTTTTTAGCTCTTTAAATGCAGCCAGTAGCAAAATGGTTTTGGGTTTGGCGGTGCTACGACGCGACATTTCTAAGATGTCTTCAATAATGTGATTAGCTCGCTCTGTTTGGTTGGTGATGATGTTGCAAAGTTGCCGGTCTTCATCTTTTATGTCGACAGACTCGGCCAACAGCTCTGAGGCAGTACTAATGGCAGCTAGCGGATTGCGGATTTCGTGTGCAATGGAGCTGGATAATTTTCCCAGAGAGGCTAAATTCAGTTGTTGGGCGGCTTTTTTTAAAAAGCTGGAGTCTTCAATAAATAGGACCCCGAAATTTTTAACCGTATTCAGATTGGCTTTGCGAATGTATAAATCCATCCCTTGATCACTGTGATAAATACGACTTTCTTGTTTGTTTTCGATGTGTTCGATGATGTCATCGGGTATAAAAAAAAGCTCATTGCTGTTAAGTAAGTTTTTGGCCGCTTGGTTAGCGTGTAAAACAACATGGTCATTTTGATAAACGATGACACCTTGAGACATTTTTTCTATAATTACTTGGTTCATATTTTCCAAGCCGCTGATGGTTTTATGCTGTCGTTTATAAAGCTTTACGGTGCTACTATAGGAAATGGATTGGCGAATACCTAATAGAGCGATTAAAAAATAACCCAAGGCGTGCAATAGTCGACTGGAATCACTTACTTCAGATTGCCCCTTGAAGTTGATTAACTCAGGCATTAACCATAAAAGTGCGGTGGCGGAAATAGGTGCCAATAAGATATTTAACGGGTGTCGATACAGCATAGCGGCTGAACCAATCGCCAGCATAGGAAGTACGGCCAATCCTTGTGAAAATCCATTAGCGGCATAAGCGATATAAATGAGTGCCGTAAGATCAATAAATAGCATCACTTTACTGATGATAATAATAAGGTGCTGTTTAAGCACAAAAGTCATCAGCATAAGCCAGATAGATAAGCCTAAGTAAACATTAACAACAACAGTCAGCCATGGATGAAAGTTATCGGTGACATAAAAACTATCAACGATGTGTTTATTAGCCAACATAAAAAAGAATAAACCCGCAAACAAGCGAAATAAATTTAAATAGCGTAGATTTTTCTGCTCTAAGCGGGCTATTTTTTGTTGGTCAGTTAATTTATTCATGGCTTGGTTTTAAGTCTTATTCACCGATTTGAGAATAACTTAAGACACTGCTTTTAATTTGTTTGCGCCAGTACTCTTGACCGTCCACACCCAACACTTTGATTTCTAAGCTACGGTCGGTGCGGGGACCGGTAAAACTAATTTTGCAGTAATTGCGTTCACCCACCAGTGTATTCTCTACCAGCCTTGGGTTTTTGCTGATTTCATCCAGAGCCTGGACATGGGTGCCGGCGGTGAACGGAGAGCAGGTTAGTTCATAAAATGGATACGCTTGGTCTCGTTCCGCCTTTAATAATTCGGTGTGGTGTTTGTCTCCTGAAAGGAAAATAACCCCGGGAATTTTATGTTGCTGTAACCAGTCTAAAAATGCATCTCGTTCATAACGGTATTTGTCCCAGCCCTCAAAAGCATGAAAATCATTGAGCATTTGGCCGCCGCCGACAATAAATTTAAATGGTGATTTGCTCATTAATAGTTCATTTTTCAACCAATTAAGTTGTTTCTCTCCATAATAGGGTTTGTCTGGACCGTCTTGCTGGTTTTCATGAGCACGGTGATAGCGATTGTCCAAAAGAAAGAAGTCGACATCGTTAAAGCCTACTTTGGTATAAATACCTGGATTATCCGGCATGCCATAACTGGGGTTGGCCCAAAAATGTTTAAAAATATTCAGCGCTTGTTGTTTGAATATAAAACTACCGGTTGAATTGTCAGGGCCGTAATCATGATCATCCCAAATGGCGTAATTAGGAAATTTTTGAAATATAGGCTGTAAGTGCGGGTATTTTTTATGCCGTAAAACACGGTACAGTAGACTTTGTTCTGCATCAAAATCAACTTCTCGATAATACCAATTGTCACCAAGCCACAACATCATATCAGCCTCTTCGCTAGCAATTTGATCGAAAATTTCATGCTGGCCGCCATAGGGCCTGCCGGCACGATCATAGATTGCTTCGTTCTCAAAGTTACATGAGCCGGTAATAATTTCAAAATCAGGTGGATCACTTCGCCACTGCCAAAGTGTTTGCGTGGTGAAATGATAAGTCGACTCATTGTTTATCGGTTGGTCATTAAAATAAAGCTGATAGCTGTAATGAGTGCCCGGTTCTAAATTGTTTAATTTAAATATGTGGCTATGGCCGTATTTATTATTAACAACGGCTGATTGTTGCTGTTTATGTGCATTATCTGCTGTAGACCAGTATTTAACAGTAAGTTGTCCGGCTTCTGGGGCTTGAACCCAAATATTGGCAGCTCTTAAGGCAACATGACCCAGCATTGGTCCGGCAGTCAGCTGGGCTGCGGTTGTGTGCAAGTTAATAGTGATTAATAGTGTAAAAATAATTATACGAAGCATAAATAATTCTCTTTGATTAACGAAAATTTCACAAAACTCTTTTACCATGCCGATGCATGTGAGAAAATACCGACAGGTTTTTTCTAAAAGCGATAAAATTATAGCGTGAATTAAAGATAAACATCTGTTATGTTTATTTTGGGTTGGCGCTTAATTGAGTCATTATGTTAATTTAAATAGGGTTTTGCAATGATAAATTTGAAACTGAGTAGTTGGAAACAGACGGGAACGTTATTGGCATTGGTGATGCTAATTATTCCTTTCGGTGCCGCCATGGCTCAAGAGACAGCATCATCAATGAACGGTACAATCGTTGATTCTGATGGTAGTCCACTTGAAAATGCAACAGTTACCGTTAGACATGAGCCGACAGGCCAGGTTAAAACGATTACCACCGAAGCCGGTGGTCGTTACTCATTCCGCGGCTTACGTGTTGGCGGTCCTTATGTGATTGAAGTTGAAAAAGACGGATACTCAACCGCTGAAGAAGGTAATATTTTCATCAAGTTAGGTGAAGAGCGTTCAATCAATGCAGTATTGGTTGAAGATGCCATTGCTTTAGATACAGTAAAAGCAGTTGGTGTAGCTGCCCAATCAGCCACTTTTAACCCAGATAACATGGGTTCGGGCTCCAGCTTTTCAGAAGAGCAGTTAACTAATTTGCCAACTGTGGAACGTGATCTTCAGTCATTTTTGCGACTTGATTCCAGAATTAACATTTTGGACAATGCCCGTGGTATTTCAGTATCAGGTGTTAATAATCGCTTCAATAACATTTCTATTGACGGTGTTGGCATTGGTGATCCGTTTGGCTTAGAAGCTGGTGGTTCACCAGGTTTATCACAACCATTCTCATTGGACACCATTGAACAATTGAATGTTCAATTGTCTCCTTATAATGTAACTTTAGGGAACTTTACCGGTGCTAACATTAATGCGGTAACTAAATCCGGTACCAACGATTTCACCGGACGAGTTTCTGTTTTTTACGGTAATGAAGATTTACAGCGTGATGATGATCCTTTTACTAATGAGATTTACTCATTATCTACCGGTGGTCCAATTATAAAAGATAAACTGTTTTTCTTTTTGGCTTATGAAAAAGAAGAATATACCCGTTCTATTCGAGATACTAACGTAAGTATTGCCGAAGCCCAAGAAGTGGCTGGTATTGCCAGCTCTACATGGAACATGACGCCCGGCGTTTTAACTGCACCAAGTGATTTGGTTACAGAAGAAGAGTCTGTGGTATTAAAACTAGATTGGAATATCAATGATTATCACCGAGCTTCTTTTAAGTATCAGCAAAATGAAGACGTGTTACCTAACTATGCAGACTTTGGTGGCAACAACATTTCTTTCAGTTCGCATTGGTACAAAAACACCTATGAAAACACCTCGTACAACTTAAACTTGTACTCTGATTGGACAGCTAATTTCTCGTCTGAAATCCGCTATTCAACATCTGAGTTTGATAAAGCCCCAGGTATAAATGCTCGTTTACCTCAGGTTAGAGTTAAAGTGCCCTCTGGATATGTTTATTTAGGTGCAGAAGAAAGTCGACATGCTAACGAGCTGAATGTGGAAACTGAAAACTTTTATGCCGCTGGTAACTACTTTAAAGGCAATCATACCTTTACCTTTGGTGTGGATTGGCGTGAGCAAGATATTCACAATATCTATATCCGTCATGCCTTAGGTTCTTATGAATTTGATAGCATTAATGATTTTGCCAATGGCATACATGATTTTTATCAAGTTAATTTAGGTGTTAATCCAAACAATCCATTTCCGGCTGCTGATTGGAAATGGTCCAATACGGCCTTTTTTGTCCAAGATAACTGGGCGGCAACTGATCGCTTAACCTTGCAATATGGTTTGCGCTATGACACCCCTGATGTTGATCAAAAACCTCGCTTCAATCAAGATTTCTTTGACGCTTATGGTTTTGCTAACAACAACGTTTTCGATGAAGGTGTTTGGCAGCCGCGTATCGGCTTCAACTATGACATGTCCGATGAACGTTACATGCAATTGCGTGGTGGCGTTGGTATCTTCTCAGGTGGCATGCCGAATGTGTGGTTATCTAACTCTTACACCAATACCGGTGGCGATACCGTAAACTATACCAGTGAAGCGGGCGACGGAAATGGAGTGATATTTACTCCTGATCCGGATAACCAGCCTACATTTGATGGTTATGCGCGTCAGAACGTGGATGTATTAGATCCTAACTTTAAAGTACCGACTGTACTGAAATCCAACATTGCCATTGATGTTGAGCTGCCTTGGTATGGTTTGATTGCATCGGGTGAATTGGAGTACACTAAATTTCAAGATGAAATCCATTATGAGCACTTAAATCTGGGTGCCCCAACAGGTGTTTTACCTGACGGACGTCTGTCTTACTATGCTGACCCATATAAATTAAATGGTCGTCGTGCTAATTCAAATCGGGCGTTTAATGACATTCATTATTTAACCAACTCATCAGGTGGTTCTTCAAAAAGCGCGACCTTTAGTCTAGAGTTACCGCAAAATGAACATTGGCATGCTAAAGCATCATATACCTTCACAGATGCCACTGCTGTTTCAAATGGTTCTTCCAGTACGGCGGGTTCGAATTGGGGTTATAACCCAACGATTAATCCAAACCAGCCTTTGATCGGTGCCTCTTCATATGAGATTGAAAATGCGTTTACAGCTTATATGAACTATCAAAACACGTTTTTTGGTGACACCATCACCAACATTGGTTTAGTGTGGATTTCACAAGACGGTGAAAACTTCTCTTATCGCTTCGCTAATGATGTCAACGGTGATGGTCGTAATACCAATGATTTAGCCTATGTACCAATGCCGAATGAGTATGTGATGACCGATCCTGCTGACCAAGCGGCTTTTGAAGCCCATTTAGCTGCCACCGGTTTAGATAAATACCGTGGTCAAATTGCGCCGAAGAATGGTTTTAAAGCGCCACGTATTAATACTTGGGACTTAAATGTGTCACAAGAATTACCGGCTTGGGGTCCTGTGCGTGCTTCCTTGTTCTTTAACATTAAGAACTTAGGTAACTTACTAAATAGTGATTGGGGTCAGATTTACACTGGTTACTATCAAGGCGAAGCTGCCTACGCATTAGACAGCATTATGGATGATGGTACGTATGTTATTGACTGGAGTCGACCTTACTCTTTGAGTAATCGTCCTGACTCACAATGGCGTGCCCAGTTAGGTTTCCGTTTAGATTGGTAATCGGAGCTTAATCACGTGTTAAAAAGGGCGGTCAATGACCGCCCTTTTTTTATGACGAAGTAGGAGATGTGTTAATTGTGTATTAATTGTCTTTTACGGTTGCAAATGAAGATTTTTATAGTAGAATAGCTCGTCTTGATGATGCGG
>Ga0079224_100000418_pt1 | contig 41109 bp, 35 predicted proteins | sample Stecom2015_FD_80414 | JGI IMG/M metagenome (GOLD analysis project Ga0079224, IMG submission 80414) | Agricultural soil microbial communities from Utah to study Nitrogen management - Steer compost 2015 | ecosystem: Environmental > Terrestrial > Soil > Agricultural land | place: USA: Utah... | reverse complement strand
CGTGGGCTCTACGCTCCTTTACCTGTTGATCACTCCTGAAAACGGTCTGGTGCTCTTGGCTGGCATCAACGCCATTGGTATTTCCATAAAGTACATCCTCTTCATGTGGTTGCTGTCCCGCCCTGCCTTTGGTGCGATCAGGGCCCGTTGGCGATCCTACTCCTGGGCGCGTTTGAAAGAGCTGATTGTTTTCGGTTTTAAATCATTCGTTCAAGGTATTGCCACACGTGTTGAAAATGCTACGGACGTTTTGGTGATTGGTTTGATTATGGGGCCTGCTATGGTTCCGTTCTACAGTATTCCCGCGAACTTGACTCAGCACATCCGAAACCTCGGGTGGACACTAACTCATGCCTTTATGCCGCTGTTCAGCGGCTTGAGTGCGAGGGCTGAGAACGACACCATCCGGCGGGTTTTTCTGATTTCGTCCCGTTACGTTGTCAGCATTCTTTTGGCCATGGGCACGGGGGCTCTTTTGTTGGGAGTGCCTTTTATCTCAGTATGGCTGGGGCCAGAGTTTGGTGAGAAGGCGGAATGGCTTATCGTGTTTCTGGTGTTCTTTACGGTGCTGCCTTTTATCAATCCGTTCGCCAGCCGTTATCTGACGGCGATTGACAAACACGGGATTTTTGCACGCCTCACTCCTTTGGCCGCCGCACTGAATATTGGCCTGAGCCTTGTTCTTGTTCACCCGTTTGGCCTTGAGGGCGTAGCTTTTGCTTCCGTCGTTCCCGGGTTGATCTTTGTCCCTTTATATCTCCGATATACCTGCCGCCATCTCGAACTTCCCGTCAGAGAGTATTTGCGCTCGTCTGTGCTGCCTGGGTTCGTGCCGGCTGGGTTAATGGCAGTTATTATTCTGGGTGTTGGTCAGTATCTGATGTACGACAGTTACCGCCATATTCTGTTGGGTGCGGTTCTGGGGAGTTTTGGCTGGCTGGCAGCCTTCTGGCTGCTGGTGTTGAGCCGAGAAGAACGAGATTACGTGGGCGCTCGACTGGCTCGCATCGCAGGAAGGAAATAGTCCATGTGCGGCTTTGCAGGATTCGTAAACAGGGATGTGGGTAGAACCCCGGAGGCCACCCTGGAGTGTATGGGGGCTGCCATAGCTCACCGGGGGCCGGACGATTCAGGTATCTGGCTCAAGGCAGACCTTGGCTTGGGTCTGGTGCATCGCAGGTTGGCCATTCAGGATCTGTCACCGGCGGGTGCGCAGCCGATGGCGTCAGCGAGTGGGCGCTTTGTTATTGCCTTCAATGGGGAAATCTATAACTTTCGGCAGCTGAGAGCAGAGCTTGAAAAGGAGGGATGCACCTTTCGGGGCTACTCAGACACGGAAGTGATGCTCCACGCAATTGAGCGTTGGGGGTTGGAAGAGAGCCTACCGAAGTTTTCGGGAATGTTTGCTTTTGCCCTGGTGGATATGAAAAGCCGGGAACTGATTCTGGCCCGAGACCGGATGGGTGAAAAGCCATTGTATTATGGATGGCAAGGCAACAGTCTGTTGTTTGGTTCGGAGCTAAAGGCGCTTCGGGTGCATCCTGCATGGCAAGGCGGTGTCGAGCCTGGGGCGCTGGCGCTGTTGCTCCGGCACAACGTGATACCGGCACCGATCAGTATTCATAAAGGGATTCTGAAATTACCGCCTGCCTCGCTGGTTCGTTTTCCTCTTGATGGATCCTCACCGGGTACGTTACCGGAACCGCAACGCTACTGGTGTCTTGAGGATTGCTTTACAGAGAGCCGGGCGCCGGAAAGCTTTGAGGCTGCCAGTGACCAGTTGGAGGCTTTACTCGGGAACGTGATCGAAGACCAGATGGTATCGGACGTTCCTTTAGGTGCTTTTCTCTCCGGCGGTATCGACTCTTCCACGGTGGTTGCACTCATGCAAGCCCGTGCAAGGCAGAAGGTGAGAACGTTCAGTATTGGCTTTGATGAGCCGGGCTTTAATGAGGCAGAGCATGCCGCAGAGGTTGCCCGTCATCTGGGAACCGAACACACAGAGTTGTACGTAACTCCCAGGGATGCACTTGACCTAGTGCTGCGTTTGCCAGATCTCTATGATGAGCCTTTCGCGGATTCCTCGCAGTTGCCTACTTTTCTTGTCAGCCAGATGACACGGAAGCATGTCACGGTTGCATTGTCAGGTGATGGCGGAGATGAGTTGTTCTGTGGCTACACTCGGTATCCCTCGGTTCATAACCGTTGGCGGAGCCGAACCAAGCCGGCCGGTGTCGCCCGGCGCTGGTTATCCCGCTTACCAGAGGGTGCAACGGCTCAGGCGATCCGGACTCTGGTGCCTTCCCAGCGAGGTCGGTCGACGCTGGCGATTCGTCATCGCCTCAAAGCGGAACGTGCGCTGGCCTCGGCCGCGGATCTGTCAGATTTCTATCGGCAGTCTGTCTCTTTCTGGAATGAGCCCGAGTGTTTTCGGAGGGACGTTCAGGAACCCACATATGGTCTGACTCAGGCAATCCCGCACGCTGTTCCCCCCGACGGATTGAAAGCGTTGATGTGGCGCGATCTGAATTGGTATCTGCCCGATGACATTCTGGTGAAGGTCGACCGGGCAGCGATGGCCTGTAGCCTGGAAACCAGAATACCGATGTTAGACCCGAAGGTGGTTTCCTTCGCGCTGTCGTTGCCGTTGAGCTATAACCTTAATGGCGGCGTGGGCAAGCAGGTACTGCGTAGCGTTTTGTACCGCCACGTGCCAAAGTCCTTGGTGGACAGGCCCAAGCAGGGGTTTGCGGTGCCCGTGGGGCAATGGTTACGGGGCCCACTGCGCCCCTGGGCGGAGGCGCTGCTGCAACCGTCTGTCTTTGACAAGCAGGACTATCTCGACCGCTCAGTTGTGAATGCCTATTGGCATGAGCACCTAAAAGGGCGCGAGGACTACTCTGCAGAGCTATGGGGCATTCTTATGTTTCTGGCATGGCTGGAGCGCACGGGTGGCTGAAATCAAACCCTATGATGATCAACGCCATCGGGAGCAGGTGCTGAACCTGTTTGCTGATGTGGCGTTCAAACGTGATATCTGGAGTTATCAGTTCCAGGAGAATCCTGGTGCGCGCGATCGTGGCTTTGCTCCGGTGGTAGCGGAAGAGAATGGTTCGGTTGTCGGCTTCAACGGGGTGGTGCCGGTAAGTATTCTATGGAATGGCCGGCCAACACAGGCCATGTGGAGCTGCGACTTCAAGGTGTCTGAGCGCCAGCGCGGAAAGGGCGTAGGCCGGCTGATCAAAGTAGAGTTGGCACAACGCTCTCCCATTCTTATGTCGTTTGGCATCAGCCCGGTCGCCGCCATCGTATTGCAGCGGATGGGTTGGCGTGCCAGCGACCAGGTGCATTTTCTTCGTAAAATCCGTCAGCCTCGTAGTGCTCGTGACTGGGCTTTGATGCTTCTGCAATTTTGCACTCGACTGGTTAACCGCCCAGTGCAGAGCGGACACAAGCGGGCGTCTCTCCTGCAGCAATTGCCACCCAGAGAACAGATTGAAGAGTTGTGGGCGGCAGTTACGCAAGGCTACGACAAGGTTGTTGTGAGAGACTGGGCTTACCTTGACTGGCGCTATCAGCGGCATCCGTTTGCACAGTATTCATTTCTGGAAGTACGGGACGAGAATGATTCCCTGAAGGCTCTGGGGGTTGTCCGTGCGGATGCCCGACAGGTTCGGCTTGTCGATTACATCGGACCTGCGGCTTCAGCTGAGCTGAAGTCGGCGGTTGTAGAGGCAATGCTGCGGGAATGGCCGAATGCAGCCTCTTATTCTGCCATGACGTCTGATTTGGAGCTGAAGCAGGTCATGAAAGCGCACGGGTTTTATCAAGGCCGTGAGCAACCCCGATTTTTTGTGTGGGAATCACCACAGCGAGTTTCGTCAAGCGGAGATTGCACCAGCGGCTGGTTCATTATGGGGGGAGATTCTGATGGCGAACTGCTGCAGTCTGCCCGGGAAGCGTGGAATGAAGAACGTATTAACAAGGGCGATAACGGATGTCGGCTAAAGACCCTTTGATCACTATTATCACTCCTACCTATAACCGTGCAGAGTTCATTCTGCAGGCGGTTGAGAGTGTGATGGGGCAGACGTACGGAAACTTTGAATTTCTGATCGTCGATGACGGTTCAACGGATAATACGGTGGAGCTGCTTGAACCCTACCTGCAGGATGAACGCGTCCGTCTGTTCCAGCAGGAAAACCAGGGGCAGAGTGTGGCCCGAAATGTGGCTCTGGCGGAGGCGTCCGGCGACTTCATATGCTTCCTAGATTCGGATAACTATTGGCCGCTTGATAAGCTGGAGAAACAAGTCAGGGTTTTTGAACAGCATCCGGAAGTGGATGTGCTATATGGCGATAATGTGATTATCAACGAGCAGGGTGCTGAGATCAGTCGCAAGAATATGTCGCGTTATTCGGGACGCATCGCCGCGAGGATGATTCGGGACAACTGTGTTGCCATGAACACCACAATGGCAAGGCGCCGCTGCTTTGATGAGATGGGCGGCATGAGCGGAAAACGACGTGTGGCTGACGACTATGATTTGTGGCTACGGTTTTCCGCCCGCTATCAGTTTCGCTATGAGCCGGAATACTGGGCCTGGTATCGAGTAATGGAAAACCAGATTTCGTCGGATAAAACACAGCGGTTCCGGGTCAATGAAGCCATCATTCGCGACTTTCGCCGAGAGTATCCTGAGGCCCTCAGTGCGAGTGAATTCGATAAGGGATTTGCCCATTTCTACATTAGGAAGGGGCGTTACCTGGGCGCCGTGGGTAAAAAGCTTGCGGGCATTAAAGAAATCATGAAAGCGCTGAAGTATGCGCCGGCAGAAACCAACGTCTGGCGAGCGCTGCTTGCGGTAGCGCTGAAATAAAAACAACGATGAATAAGACAGGGAAGTAAGCAGTCATGTCTTCTAATCCTCTGGTGTCGGTCATTACGCCAACATTTAATCGGGCTGACTACCTGCCGTTTGCGGTTGAGAGCGTTCTGTCTCAATCGGTTTCTGATTTCGAATTGATCGTTATCGACGATGGTTCCACGGACGGCACCGCCGAGCTGATGGAACGGTATCTGGCGGACTCGCGCATTCGATATCTTAAGCAGGAGAACCAGGGGCAGAGTGTGGCCCGGAATCGCGGAATTGCCGAGGCGCGTGGCCAGTTCATCTGCTTTCTCGACTCTGATAATGCCTGGGTGAGTACAAAGCTGGAAACCAGTCTGAAGGCCTTTGAGGAACATCCCGAGGCGGATATCGTCTATGGTGATTTCATAACCATAGACGGGGAAGGGCACGAACATGGTGTGAATCGTATGGCTCGCTATTCCGGCCGTATCACGCCACAGTTGCTCCGGGATAATTTCGTGAGCATGAACACAACTATGACCCGCAAGCGCTGCTTTGACGAAATTGGGGGCTTTGACAGCGCTGATCGGTTGGCCGAGGACTACGGGCTCTGGTTGCGTTTTTCTACCCGCTATCAGTTTCTATATGTTCCAGCGGTGCTTGGGTATTACCGGGTTATGGAAAACCAGATTTCCTCTGACAAGGAGAGCCGGTTTCGAGCGAACGAGCAGTTGGTCCAGAGCTTTCTGAAAGCCTATCCTTCAGCGGTTACCCGGGGTGAGGCCCGCCGGGGGTTAAGTTATTTTTTTATTCGGAAAGGGCGATATGAGTACTCGTCTGGTCAGCGTCGCCAGGCCTTTCGTTCTTTGCTTCGGTCATTGTCGAAGGACCCGTTCTGGATGGGCCCCTGGCGGTTCGCTGTAAAAATGCTGCTAACTTCCAGCCGAGGGAGGCGAACGTGACATATACCGTTCGTCGCTTGTCTGAGAAAGAGTTTTTCGGGCTGCAGGAAAGCTGGGACCATCTGCTGGAGCAGAGTAATGCCGACCCGCTGTTCATGAGCTGGGCCTGGCAGGCGTCCTGGTGGGAAACCTGGGGTGATAGACTGAACCTTGATCTGTTGCTGCTGGGCGTATACGCCCCGGGCGATACGCTGGTTGGCCTGGCTCCGCTCTACCTGAGTGCCGTCAGCACGCCGCTGGGATGGAAAGTTCGAAGGCTGCATGTGGTAGGTAATGCCTGGAAGCTGGGGCCTACGGTGCGTACGGAATACGTGGGTGTCATTGTGGATCGGCGTGAGCAACAGGCCATCCTGCAGGCGCTCGGGAGTTATCTCGCTGAGGTCCGGTGGGATGAGATGATCATTGCGGATGCCTCCGCGAGATCAATGAGTATGATCGAATCTGGCCTGAGCCACACGCTGGCTCTCTCCCGGGTGGTTCGGAGTGAGTCGGAAGGTGTGGTGATTCCAACTCAGGGGCAGTTTACGGACTGGTTATCAAGGCTTGGAAAGAATACCCGTCTGAAAGCCTATAATCGGCGAGAGTTGTTTGAAGGTACTTTGAACGGTTCCTTCGAGGAATGGCAGACCCCGGAGACGTTTCTGGCATTACTCAATCGTTTTCATTGCGAGCGTTGGGGAAAGCCCTGCTTTGACGATAATGCTGTTCGCTTCCATGAGGCACTTCTGAACCGGCTCTCCGGAAGCCAATCCGCGAGAATGTCGGTACTGAGAGCCGATAATCAGATTGTGTCTGTACTTTATGATGTCCGCGCCGGGAATCGGGTATACAACCTGCAGGCGGGGTTCATGCAGGATTTCCACAACAAATTGTCCTTGGGCACGCTCCATTTGGGATATGCCATTGAGCGATCCTTTCTGGATTCGAGCATTGTCAGTTACGACTTGCTGGCCGGGTCCGGGAAAAATACGTTCTACAAACAGCACTTCAGAGGGGAGCAGGTGTTGTTTACCACCGTTGAGTATGTTCGTTCTCCCATTCTTAAAATGGCTTATGGGGCAAGGGGGTGTATGCCGCCCCGTTTAGTGTCCTCAATTAATCGTTTCTTTCGTCTCTGAGCGGGTGTTGTCATGAATATGGAAAGGATGCCGTCTATCAGCCTGATGAGTCGCCTGTGGCCGTTCCTGCTTGTCTTATGTGTGCTGGCATTCGTTACTTTTCCTACTCTGGAAGGAATCGTGACGCGATGGGTAAAGTGGGACGAATCATACTCCCATGGTCTTTTGTTAGCCGGCGTGTCGCTGTATCTGATCTGGCGAAAGGCGAAGGCCAATCCGGTGGCCCCGGGCTTCGCCCCGGTTTGGGTTCTTCCCTTGATAGCGTGTCTGCTTGCCTATTGGGTAGGCGGGTTGATTCGTCTTCAGGCGCTTCAGCAATTGGCGTTGGTGCCTCTTTTGTTTGCTGCCTGCGCGACGTTAATGGGGTGGCGCCAGGCGCGCTGGTTCATTGTGCCGCTGGGTTTGCTGTTTCTGACCATTCCTGTGTGGGATTTCCTGGCCTGGACGCTACAGGTAATTACCGTTTCCGTTAATAAGTTCCTGTTGGGTTTTTTCGATATTGATTTTGAGGTGGAGGGCGTTTTCGTTTACCTCATCGGTGTCGGAACCTTTGAAGTTGCTCATGGATGCTCTGGACTCCGGTATCTGCTGGTGGGGCAGGCGCTGGTTCTGATTTATGGCGAGTTATACCTGTCGAGGTTACGATCCCGCATCACGTTATTCTGTTTGGGGGTGGCATTCGCTCTACTTGCCAACTGGATCCGGGTGTTCGTCATCATCTACATGGGGTATGAAACGAACATGCAGTCCGGCCTGATTGAGGATCACGATGATTTTGGCTGGTGGGTGTTTGCGGGCACGCTTGTTCCCCTCTATTTTCTGGCTCGTCAGCTTGAGAAACGGGATGACCTGGTTGTTGCTTGTCAGGCCAGTGACGAGAAACAAGATAAGGTTGAATCCGCAGGGAAGGCTGCCGTTGCTGTTGCGTTTGTGGCAATCTTGGGATTAGTTACCTGGATCTCTTTGCCGGACAAGCGCGGCAATATTACGTCTGAACCTGAAGGTTACGTCATTGATTTGAGTGAAAGGTATGCCCCGGTGTTTGGGGCGGGACTGCAGGGATGGCGGCCCAAAGTTCTTAATCCAGACAGAGTGTATGCGCAGACCCTGTTTGACCGTTTGCAGGCCCGAGCAGGGCAAGGTTTGGGCACAACCTACTATCTCGGCGCGTTTACCTATGACTATCAGAGGCATCGTGCGGAACTCATCCAGTACAGTAACCGCCTTTATGACCGTGAATTCTGGATTCCGGAAGGCTTCTTTGATGTTGAAAACAGCCTGAATATCCCGGTGCAGGGAGTCACCCTGAAACATCGTGTTTCCGGACAACGTGTGCATCTGGGATATAGCTACTTTGTTCAGGGGCAGTGGGAAACCGATCAGTGGCGCGCGAAGCTTGCTCAGGTGGGCGGGTTCTTCAGTGGCCGTGATGATGCCTCTTTACTCATCTCCGCAGTGGCGTGTGATGGCTGTGAGGTGGCTGCAACGCTCGCTGAGTTTATCGAGTCTACCTTTCCGGTGATTCTTGAGCAGATTGATCAAGAGGTGGTGCGATCAGATCGTTGAGTTGGCTCTCTAATCGGGACAGAAACTGTTCGTGATTGGTTGAATACCATTCGATTGCCAGCCTGGACATGTGGGCCAGCGTGGCCGGTGGCTGGTCTATCGCAGCTTGAATGCTTCGCTCCAGAGCGTGTTCTGAGACAAGGTAACGGGTGCCCAGGCGAAACGTCAGGTTTCTTTCCACGTGTGCCAGAAAGCCTCTGTCCTTCCCAACCAGCTCGTTCATGGGCGGTGCATCGGTTGTTATTGTAATACAGCCGTAAGCCATGGCCTCTGCCAGTACCTGGCCATAACCCTCCACTTCTGAAGGTAGTACCGCGAAACCGGCCTGGGCCCAGAGTGTGTTCAGTTCATTGTTCGTGAGGTTCTTCTCTACCCTGATATTGGCGGCGGGGGTGGTGTCCAGATGCTGGGAGACAACGACCAGTTCTGGCCATTCGGGATGCCTCTGCCAACATGCCATAACTCGTTGCGTGCCTTTGAACTGACTGTTGCCAGCTACATGTAAAGCCAAACCGTAGTCTTTCCTTTCTGAACCGTTTTGAGCGCTAACTTCACCGCCGGTAAAACCCAGGTAGTGGGTGTCTGCATGTAAGGCGGAAAAAATCGATACCGCGTGGTGTGTTTTGCAGAGTATACGGTTGGTAAAGCTGAGGTAGGGACCTCTCGATTCAATGAACCATTCCTGGTTAGGGATGAGCCAGTGCTGTCGGCCAGCAGCCAATTGAGATATCCAGACATTCTCGAGGTGAATGACGAGATCCGCCTGTTGAATCGGACGTAGCAGCCTGAGTAAGCCGATCTGACTGCGATAGAAGAGTTTGCTGAGAAATCCGGGGCAAAATCGTTTTAATGCCTTGAATCGATAAGCTGAAAGGCGGGAACGCCATACGGGAGTAGGGGGCAGTTGAACCTGCCTGGTCTGGTGCCCAAGCCGCTGCAGGGCTGCTTCCAGTATCCTGGCATCTTTTTGCAGCCCTCTGCCGCTATTGGTATAAACAATCAGTACATCCATGAACCTGACCTGAAATGAAAAAGCCCTGCAAGTGCAGGGCTTTTAAAGCGTAGCATAGAACTCGATGTCAGGCTTTTTTACGGCCTTTCATCCGGACTGCAATGCCAGCGAGACCAAGGCCAAGCAGTGCCAGCGTGCCAGGCTCGGGAACCTTGGTGGCACGAACCGCGATCACCATATCGTCATGGTTATCATCGCCAACATAGCCATCGTCCAGGCTGATTACGAAGTAATCTTCTTCAACATAGAAGAGGTTGAAGTTGGTGCTGGAGTTCGGTTTGGCAATGTTGTTGAACTGACTGCCGTTGGTGCCGTCATTGTTGATGGTAACACCACTGCCGTTGATGAACTTGAAGTTCAGCAGGGCGTCAAGACCACCGTAGAATACGGCGCTGAACTGGTCATCAGGGTTGCTGTTGGTATCGAATACCAGCGTGTTACCCCAGTAAAACTGGTTGTTATCGTTCGCTTCTTTACCCAGATAGGTGAAGGTCAGTTTGAACGGATCGGAGCTGGTGGATTTCAGATTGTGGCCGAACAGTACGGTATCACCCACGTTGTACAGAGGTGCATCCGCTGTCCAGGTACCACCTACGCGAGTGGCGTAATCGTTGTCTCCCGGAACACTTTGCTCAGCTACAGCGCCAGGTGCGTTTGCATTGGCAACAGAATCGATATAGGCAGCCTGAGCTACTCCGGCAAAACCGACGGCTGCAGCCATTGCCAAGCCTTGAGTCAATTTTTTCATTTGAGTCACTCCTCCAGTGAGTGGTCTTTGCGTTACGTCATCCACTAATAAGCAGGCTTCGTGCCAAAATTTAAGTCATTGAATATTAATGAACTTTTCTGGCCGCTGCTGTTTGGTTGTAAAATAACTCGACAACCAGAATGCTCGCTTAGTTAACCTGATGCTCTACCGGATCAGACGGTTCACTACTCAATCCATTGATATCGATTACCTGAATCGTAAAGTACCAGGTGCCGGGCGCCAGGCCGGTAACCGTGGTTGAGGTTGTGCCTGCCGGCACCTCCAGGGTTTGAGTCAGGTTTGCAGCATCCTGTCCGTAGTTGATCCGGTAACGGTCAATTTCGCTCAGCGAAATGCTGCTGCCGTCTACCCTGGTGCCGGGAGGCGTCCACGACAGTGTCACACTGCCGCTGGCATCGCCGGTACCACCGGGCTGGCTGGTGACCGGTGATTCTGGCTCCGATACGGTTTCGAGCGTGTACGGGTGCAGGCCCGATTGATAAGCCTCAAGAACCGTCACGCCGCTATCGTTAAGCACCCGGCTGGCTGATGGTTGCATCAGGGGGAGTCCGTAGCGAAGTTTGTAAAGATCGTCGATGCCGTCGTTCAAGGTGCTTTCGGCGAACTCGCTGTCCAATGCCAGATGCTGGACGGTGTTGGTCGTGGATATGGCATCTCCAGTGGCGGCGTCGGTAATCGCCAATTGTGCAGTGGCGCCCCAGCCGAATTCAAAGTACTCCATGGTGATGGCAACGGGGGTCCCCGCTTCGAGACTCGCTGTGGCGTTGTAGCTGGTGGGGGATTGGTTCTTCCACTGATCAACGACGGTAGACCCGTTGAGGACAAGCCGAACACCATCATCCGTGGTGGTGGTGAAGGTGTAGTCCCGGGTTCCTTCATTGTGAGGGGGGGTAAACCATCCTTGCCAACGCACGCTGAACCGGTCTCTTGGAAGCTCCGCTGACGGGCTTCCACTATTCCAGTTGAAGTTGACGCTCGCATCCCGCTGACTGTAAACGAAGCGGTCAAACTCGGTGCCTGTGAAGTACTGGCCGACGAATCCGGTTGCGTACACTTCCTGAGGGGCAGGGAAGTCGCTGGCATCGGTGGGATTGGTGCCGGCCTGGTACTCTTGCAGGATGGTGTAGCCATCACCGTCAAGATCTACATTGGCATCGCCCGGGTTGGTGGGGTCCGTGCCATAGGCGTATTCGTACCCATCCGGAATCCCGTCGTTATCAGTATCTTCGGTTCCGGGATTGGTCCTGGCCCAGAACTCATCCATGGCGGTAAGCAGATCATTGTCGGTATCGGATTTTGCATCGGCCGCATTGGATGGATCCAGCCCGTACACAATCTCCCAGTTGTCGTACAGATCATCACTGTCCGCATCAAGTGGGGGGTACTGGCTGTTGAATGAGAGTCCCTGTTCAGCGTCAAAGTAACCGATTCGATAACCCAGATGGTAAGCCTCTTCGGTTGTCATCTCGGGGGCCGAGTCGGGGCTTTTCCGGGCATAACTATGCAGCGCGCTGCCGCTGATCACTTGCTGAGAGATGCCGGGGCCGGACCAGGCTACGGTAAAGTGGTCGTCCCATCCACCTTCCTTGTGCCTGAATTCAAAGTAATATTTTTTGCCAGCCTCCAGATATTGTACGCCGGAGGTTTGTGAGGCATAGCGGGTAAAATTATCGAGTGGGGTGGACATGGTGGAGGCAATCTGAACAGCCCCGTCCGGGTTTTGAGAGTCAGACAACCAAAGTTGTGTCTGATCGTCGCCACTGATGTAGAAGGTGTATTCGCCGGTTTGGGGGGGCTCGATGAACCCCCGAATCAGAGTGCCGTAATTGTTGGCTCGGCTGGTAGCCTGGCGCAGCTGGGTGAGTTCAGTGATTTCATCGGGCGAATCCGGGTATTTCTCTGCATCCAGCATGCCCTGAACGTAGTTCCCGGAGATGCCGTCAAAATACCAGACATCGACTTTTCCCGGCTCGCTCGTCTCTGGTATCGCGGCTGTCGGCGGCAAATCCTCAATATCCCTGAACTGCCAGTTCTGACAGCCGCTGAGCAGAACCACCACGGTGCCCACGCCCAACACTTTGATAGCAGCCATAACCCACCTTCCTTGCTGTTGGAAACAATATGTAAAGTATTGTTGCAGTGTGTCAGGGCTGCCACCGGCGGCTAGGAACGTTTCGTTATGTCCTCTCTTTGGTTATAGCGTGAGTAGTGATTAGCCGTTGTTGCCTGTGCTGAACTTATCCATGATCTGTTGGGCAGCTTCCGTGCGGCCGGTGGCGCGATAAGCTTCGGCCAGATGCATGGCGATTTCCTGGGAATCTGGGGCCAGAGAATGAGCCTTTTCCAGTACTGCGAGGCTTTGCTCGTGTTCACCAGCTTCGAACAGGATCCATCCATAGGTGTCTGCAATCGCGGCATTTTCCGGCACCAGTTCGTAGGCACGTTTGGCCAGTGCTGCCGCCTCGCTGTTGCCACCCTCGTAATACAGCCAGGCAAGATTGTTCAGCGCCAGGGCGTTGTCCGGGGTCAGTTGCAGAACCTGTTGGTAGTGCTCCATGGCAGCATCGGTCTGGCCTGCCTGCTGGGTCTGGAGTGCCAGATTGAGCAGAATCGCGGCATTGTTCGGGAACTGCTTGTCAGCTTCCTGAAGTGCTTCTATCGCATTCTGGCTGCGGCCGGCATTGGATAGAGCGCGGGCATGGGCGATGGCTAGTTCCGCAGTTTGTCGTTTGGCCAGGGCCAGTTGATACAATTCAGCAGCTTGCTGATGTTCGCCCTGGTTCTCGTAATGGCTGGCTTCTACCTGATAGGGAGCAGGGGAGTCCGGGTGATGCTGCTTGGCATCCTGCAGAGCGTTGCGCGCGGCGGTTGCATTGCCGTTGTTGAATTCTATAGCAGCCACTTTTAATGCAATGGCCTCATTCTCCGGGAAGAGCGCCCGACCCCGGCTCAGGATCTCAAGAGCACGTGAGCTGTTGTCGCGCTGTGCCATTTGAGTGGCTATGCCTTCGTACACCGCAGCCACCATCGGCTCTGCCTGCGATGGCTGATCTTCACGCTCTCTTTCCATCAACCGGGCGGTCAGTTCATCGGCTCGCAACGTATCGTTGTTGATCAGCGCGGATTCCAGAAGGATCAGCCGCGGTCCGTTTGCCTCAGGATGTTGCGTGCTGATTTCCTGCATCAGCCCGGTCAGTTGATCGCGCTTCATCACACCGGCAAGGGCCTGAATGGCGGGCAGGTTGTTCGGGTTGGTTTCGACCGCCTGGCGGTACCAGGCAATCGCCTGCTCCGTGTTCTGCTGTTCGCGGGCAAGGTTGCCCAGAGCTACAAGAGGAGCTGCTTCTTCCGGGTGTTGCTTGTGCGCCCGCTCAAAGTAGCTGGCCGCCTGTTGGGTGTTGTTCAGGCTGCTGGCCAGGTTTCCGCGGGCGATCAAAGCCGCCATGCTGTCCGGATTGGCTTTAAGCCAGGTATCCAGGGTGTCTGTTGCCGCCTGCGAATTGCCAGACAACGCCTGGGCCTGGGATGTCAGGATTGTGGCCTGCAGGGCCTCCGTGGCATCCGACGGAATCTGTCTGGCCTGTTTGATGGCATTGGCGAAATCTCGGGTTTGAGTGAGGTAAGCCGCATAGCGCAAACGCAGGTTGTGGTTGTCTGGTGCCAGTTCCAGCGACTTTTCCAGGAGCTGGCGGCCACTCTGGTCATCGCCAGAAGCCAGGCTTGCAATGCCTACCAGTGCCAGTGTTTGTGGATCGGCGTCGCTGCCCTCCAGGTCTTCCAGCAGTGATTTTGCGCCAGCCGGGTCGCGCATGGATATGCGGGTGGCGGCCAGGAGTTTGCGTACTTCATCGGCGTTTTCCATATCGGCCAGCGGTGCAAGCAGTTTCTCCGCCTCCTCGGGGCGGCCTTGCCGATAACGTATTACGCCCAGCATCAATGCGCTTTGTTGATGGTTGGGAACCTGGTTAAGGACTTCCTGCAGATACCTGGCGGCGGTATTCAGGTCGCCATCATTATAGGCTGAGGCCGCGGCTTCCAGGTTGCTTTTGATCGTACCCGGGCCGGACTTGGCAAGGATTTCCTCGTAGACAAATGCCTCCGCCGATTTGCCCTGCTCACGCAAAACGGTGATCAAGGCCGAAATGGTCTGGTATTTCCGGAAGGTCATAACGTCGAACTGGCCGATGGTCTCCAGTGCGCGTATGTACGCCTGTTCTGCTTCGGCCCATTGTTGTTGGGCATGGGCGAATTGCGCTCTCCAGAGCCAGACGTCCTCGTGTTCAGCGTCAATTTCTATGGCTTTCTCAAGGCGTTCCTTTGCAGTGTCGAAGTCGCCCTTGGCCGTGGCAACCCGGGACAGGCCGACCATGGCAACAACGTTATTGCTGTGTTTGTCGAACGCGCTCTGGTAGGCCTCTTCGGCTTTGTCAAAGTCGCCGCTGGTCAACCAGGCGCGACCTTTCAGGTTGTCTGCCTGCAACTGTTGATCCGGAGAGGGCGATGAAATCTGGTCCAGAGATTCCAGGGCTTCCTGGTGTTTACCCTGGAGAATACGGGCTTCAGCCCGGATCAACGCAGCCTGGTTGCGTTCCGATTGGCCCAGCTCCTCAATGTTCGTCTTCTCAAGGAGCTTGTCCAGTTGCCGTTCAGCGTTCGCCGCATCACCGGCAGTTAGCAGGTTGTGGATGATGACAAAGTAGGGGGCGGCGCGATTGGGCTGGAGATCGATGGCGCTTCTGGCCTCGATGGTGCTTGCCTTGAGCTCACCCTGGCGCTGGAAAAACCGTGCCTGGTCTACATGGCTGATGTACTGAATGTCTTCCTGAGACATGTCCGGTTCGCTGTTGCACCCTGTCAGGGTCAAAGCAATGGCAGCGGAGAGCAGTGATGCACGCGCAATAGTTTTGATTTTCATGCCCTGTTCCTTCCTTCGTCGGGTCTTGTTCTGTTCCAGCATTGGGTGTCTCAGGCCTCGTTTGGGGCCGTGTTGGTCTCAATCCGGTATTTGTCGGTCAGGTTGTATAACGTTGGGCGGGTAACGCCCAGCAGACGCGATGCCTGAGCCATGTTGAAATTACTGGTGGTCAGGGCCTGCATAATGGCTTTTCGTTCTGCCGCTTCGCGTACCTGGCGCAGGTTGAGCTGAAAGTCGGTGTCGCACGCTTCAAGGGGCAGAACCAGGTCTTCGGCGGTAATGCGCTTGCCATCAGCCATGATGATGGCCCGCTTCACCTTGTTGATCATTTCCCGCACGTTGCCGGGCCAGCTGTAGGCATTGATGGCCTGAACCGCGTCGTCCGAGAACGTGAGGTTAGGGCGGTCCATCTGTTTGCCCAGGGTTTTTAAAAGGGACTGTGCTATCACCAGTGGGTCGCCATCCCGTTCACGCAGGGCAGGCACATCCAGTGTGATTTCACTGATTCGGTAATACAGGTCTTCCCGGAAATCACCCTGGGAGATCAGGTCCTGAACATTCCGGTGTGTGGCGCACACCACCCGGACATCGACAGGAATCGGTTTTACCGAACCTACCCGGTCGACCACCCGTTCCTGCAGAAACCGAAGCAGTTTGGCCTGCAGCGCCATCGGCATGTCGCCAATCTCGTCCAGAAACAGGGTGCCGCCGTTAGCGCTTTCAATCTTGCCTTTCTTGGACTGGGTCGCCCCGGTAAAGGAGCCTTTCTCGAATCCGAACAGCTCGCTTTCCAGCAGGTTTTCCGGAATGGCGGCGCAGTTGATGGCCGCGAAGGGTTTGTCGGCGCGATGGCTCAGGTCGTGCAGTGCTCGGGCCAGGAGTTCCTTGCCGGTACCGGTTTCGCCGGTGATCAGGGTGGTGACATCGGTAGGCGCGACTTTTTCGACCGTGCGGCAAATCACCAGCATTTCGGGGCTGGCGGCAACAATGCCTTTGATGTTGTTGCCATTGCCTTGCGAGGACAGTTCGCGGTTCTCTTTTTCCAGTTCCGCCAGGCGGAATGCCCGGTTAACCACAAACGTGAGGATATCGGCATCCAGTGGCTTCTGGTAGAAGTCGCAGGCCCCCATGCCTATGGCTTTGACGGCGTTTTCCTTGTCTTCCCGGCCGGTCACCACAATCACTTTGGTCATGGGTGCCAGACGAAGGATATCTTCCAGCAGGGCAAAGCCTTCAGTGGCGCCGCCAGGGTCGGGTGGCAAGCCAAGATCCAGCGTTACCACTTCAGGCTCAAGACGCCGAAGTGCCGTTAACGCCGATTCCCGATCAGCGGCTACCGAGACTTCAATGTCTTCACTGAAGCACCATCGCATCTGGCTCTGGAGGCCAGGATCATCCTCGACTATCAATAACTGCTTCACAACAACAACCAGTCCTTTGTTCCGTGTTCATATCGGATAGACGCCCATGAGGCGAACGCGATTCCATGACTCTGATTCTTAACTGAACATTGACACTTTGCAATGCTCGCTTCACAAAATAGTCTTGGCCGTCGGTTAATTGACGGCTTGCCTGCCTTCGTGCAAACCGGAATCTGTCGGTTCCGGCTTGTTCCCGGTCACTTCACCGGTCGCCGCATTGGCCAGCGGAATACGTACCGAAAAGCAGGAGCCCAGACCGGGCTCGCTGGTTACGTCAATTGAGCCGCCGAGCTCCTGTACGTATTCCCGGGCCTGATAGGCTCCAATGCCCATGCCGGTTAGCCCTTTGGTGCTCTCGAAGGGTTTGAACAGTCGGGTGCGGATAAACTCTTCGGTCATGCCGCTGCCGGTATCCTGGATAAACAGCACCACACTGCCTTTGGCGGTTTTCAGGTTCAGGGTGATCTCCCCGGTTGGGGCCGTGGCGTCCTGGGCGTTGTTGATCAGATGGCCCAGCACGCTTCGCAGCTGCTCTTTGTCGGCACATACCTGGATGGCGGGCGGAGCCCCCAGCAGCATGGGCGCCGGGCTGCGGCGGCTGTTGTCTTCTATCAGTTCGCGGACCAGTTGGGTCAGGTCTATCGGCGCACGTTGTTCGTCCGAGGCCGAGGACGGCTTGCGGATATGATCCACCAGGTTGGACATTTTACGGACCGCATGATCGGTGGTGGCAATCATGTCGTCGATAAAGGCGGGATTATTCCGGTGTTTGGGGGCATTCTTTACCAGCAGGGACAGCTGGGCGATCAGTGTTTTCAGATCGTGCACCATAAATGCGCTGGCCTTGCTGACGGCTTCAAACTGCAGGGCCCGTGAGAGCCGGTTCTGGGCGTCGTTCTGAGCGATGAGGTTACAGGTCTGGCGGGCCACTACCTTGATCAGGTCGAAGTTCTCCCAGTTAAGTTCCACTCTGGCGTAGGGCGCGCCGACCATGGCAATGCCGTAGAGTTCATTATCGAGATACAGAGGGATGATCAGCCAGGCTTCCGGGGTCTTGGTGATGGAGTCCGGTATTTCCAGCAGGTTGTAGCTCACCGGGTCTTCCCGGTACTCGCTCAGGTCTATGATCCACTCGCGATCTTTGAAGAACTTCACCATGTCCGAGTCTTCGTCAATGATGGTGTACTTGGGTGTGGCGATGTTCACGCTGGCTTTCAGGTGGAAATCTTTCTGCTCGCCCTTTATCCAGATTGCACCGGCATTGCTTTCCACCAGTCCGGCCAGAATGCGCACCACTCGTTCGGGCAGGGGTGGTTCGTTGCTCAGATTGGCAAGTTCCTTAGTGAGCTTGAGCCATTCTTCTCGGTAGTCGTACTTGTAGTCGAAGAAGTTCTGGCTGATGAATACCATCAGGCGGCCGCGAATACGCCGCGACAACAGAAGTGTGACCAGAAACGCCAGGGAAATGGTGATGAAAAGCACTTGAAGGGCTTCGCCCCACTCACCACCGAGAGCCCCCACGTAGTAACCGCCGATGGCCAGCAGCAACAGGTAGCCGCCGGCGAAGATGAGGGTGCCGGCGTGGAAGACCGCCGAACGGGAAAGCTGGAAGTCCACTGGTTGTTTGCGTGTGTTCACCACATTGATGGCAAACAGGGGCATGAGTGCGGCGTTCACAAATCCGCGGGCATTCCAGAACGAATCTGCGACTTGCCCGAACAGCAGTGCATCGGCATACATGAAGAAATCAAAGGCGAAGATGGTGGCAACGCCGATGCACAGGTACTTCATGCTGGACCGGCCGAAGGCGGTAGAGTTTCTCCAGATCTGTTCGACCAGAGACAGGCCCAGAAGTGACAGGGCTATCTGGCCAATCACTTTGGTTTTACCGCTGACCAGATCGATATTAAGGGCGAACTCGAGTGTCCCAAGGGCCAGTAAGGTGATAATCAGGATTGCTGTCGCGGCACCCAATACTTTTTTGATCTGACTGCCAAATCGGCCCTGGCGAAAACCGTCGCGAAGCATGGCGAACAACAGGAGTATCCAGGCGGTGTCTCTGAGCAGTTCCAGCAGGTAGCGGGTGAAGAACCCGGGCGATCCCCAGAGGCTCTGGGTAACCAGAACGGAGGCCCACAGGGCGGTCACGGTGGCAGCAAGGAACAGAGCACGATCAATGTCGCGCCGAAGATAACGGGTAGCCACAAGAACGGCCAGAACCGCGAAGACAGCGGCCGCCGCACCGTGACTGATCACGCTGAGATCCCTGAACATTAGCTCTTTCCTTGAACCCCGGGAATCCCGGGCCTACCGGGGCCCGGGTACTGTATTTATTCTGTACAGGGTAGCTCCGAAACCGGCCGTTCGTCTATTTGAATGCTCAAATTAACGATGGGTTTCACACCGGTTTTTTGTTATCGCGATAATACCGGAAAATCTCTTTCAGTGGCCGTTTGGGCTCGAAACCGAATTCCCGGGCGAAGGCGCGACCGTCAATAACCACCGGGTACTTGAAGAATGCCATCAGGTAGGACGGAAAGCTGCGCAGGTTCAGAACCCGGGCAATGGCCTTCGGCACGCTGGGCGGAATGGAGGGAATGGGGATGGTTTTACAGCCGCAGAGCTTGAGCGCGTGCTGGTAGGCTACCCAATCTTGCGGAGCAACATTGAATACGCCTTTTACCGGCTTGGACCAGGCGGCGACGATAGCGTCGGCCATATCGTCGATATGGATGAACTGCATCATCGGCGAAAAGCCCGCCAGTACCGGTGCCCGTTCGCTGCCGAGCAAGGTGCTCATGGTATTGCGAACACCGGGGCCCACGATGTTGCAGGGCCGAAGAATGGTGATGTTGAGTTCCGGATAGCGCCAAAGATAGATGTTGGCCAGATTCTCAAGTTCCACCGAATCCACCAGATCGGCGCTCAGGCCTGCGCTTTTGAGGGGGGCGGATTCGTCAATCAGCGCGGGGTTATAGGCCACGGCACCATAGACATGATAAGTGGAGAGCACAATCACCCGGCGTATGCCATATTTGTGGGACAGGTCCAGTAGCTTCTGGGTGCCCAGTACATTGGCGTTATAGCGGCGCATGCGGGTCAGCTGGCTGGAGAGGATGCGGCCGAGATGAATCACGCCATCAAACTGGTAGCGGCGGAAAAGATCCTCAAAGACCCGCTTGTTGAAGTCAATGCAGTAGCTGGGAATGTCGTCGCCCAGGTAAACCTGTTCCCGGAAATCGACGGCCACCAGATCGCAGGTTTCTCGCAGGCGACGGATCACCTGCTGGGCCAGTGCGCCGGCAGCGCCGGTAATCAGAATGCGGGGTCGTTGGTGCTTGCTCATCAGAACAGCCTTTTCCTTTCGCTCAGTCCTTTGTCAATCAGTCGGCTGATCTCGGCCTTCACTGCCTCTACCCGTTCGGTCACCTGTTCTTCAGGGATTTCGGTATCGTCAAAATACATGGGTTCCCCGAAATTCAGGTGTACCTTGGCGGGGAGCACCACGGGCAGGGCGATAGGAACGTAGGGTACGCCCAGGGCATTGGCCAGTGGCTTGATGTTGGCAATGGCCGGGATGGTCTCTTCGCAGCCCACTACGCCCACAGGCACTATGGGTGCCTTGTACTTCATGGCCAGGTGCATAAAGCCATTGCCGAAACGTTTTAGCTGATACCTGTCCCGGTAGAGCTTGCCAGAGCCTCTCACGCCCTCCGGAAACACAATCACTGCTTCATTGTTGGCGAGCATCTTCGCGCAGTTGACCGGGTCTCCGAGCACCGCGCCGATTTCGTTCAGGAGGTTGCCAAGCCACGGCACCGTCGGAAAGAACCGCTCGATCATGGCGCGGGGAATTCGAGGGCTTTTCTCCCGTGAGGCGAGGGCATAGCCAATGAGCAGGCCGTCGATGGGCAACTGGCCGGAGTGGTTGGCAATAATCAGCACCGGGCCCTCTGCCGGCACGTTGTCAACGCCGGAGGCGCTGACCCGGAAGTACTTCTCGTAGATTTGCCGGGCAACCGAGAACCCGTATTTCACTGCCTCGTTGTTATAACCCCAGGGATCATAACCCAGTGTGCCGATGGGTTTTCGAATGCGGTTTACCTGCTCGTCCAGTTCCGCCGGTATCAGTTTCGATCTCAGATACGATGCCAGGCCCATGCCCGCTCCCTGTGTCAAAGAAGTCGCCGCTCAGGCGCGGCCGATGAATACACCCAGTGTGTGGCTCTGGCCTTCATTTAATACCCGGTAATCCGAGGCTGCATTGGCTGTTTCGACGCAGAGCATTTTCTGCCAGGCAGAATCCGGAAAATCTGACAGACGCTGCGCTTTCCCGGGGCCAGGATTCCAGACCACGGTTGAATCACTGCCCACAGAGGTAAGCTTTCGTTTGCCGGAAGGCGTCACGATCGTTAGCGCTTCGCCGGTTTCGTATATCCGGTCCACTTCACCCTCGAAGTAGACCGGCCCTTCCTGTTCGGCATAGTCCCAGTCTTTCAGAGTGTCGATGTACTGGCTGTTTCCCAGTCCCAGCACGCGGGTACGCTGGATGTCGTCAGTGGGAAGGTAGGTGTGAAGGGCCTGGCTGAATGCCAGCGGCGCTTTCGACAGATTGGTGGTTGTCAGTGCGATCTGACAACCGCGAACGGAAAAACTGAAGGTGATCAGGGCCAGGGCGTGGCCGTCCCAATGGTCTGCAAAATCGTCGTTGGCGCTAAGGGACAGGCTGATCTCGACTTCATGGGCGCTTTCCCGAACATCTTCCAGTCGCCATAAAGCAGTGCGGGCGAAGCCGTGGGCTGAGGAAGACACTATGCGCTTGCGGATCTCCGGCGGGTTCCGGAGTGGGTCTCCAAACCAGGGCCAGCACACGGGAATACCGCCACGAATCGCCCGGCCGGGTTGAAAGCGGGCGAGTTCACTGAGCCAGAGCCAGTTGCGTTCGTCTTTTGGCGCGAAATGAGTGAGGTGTGCGCCCTGCAGAAACACCGTGGCCTGGAACAATGGGTGATGAACCTCAAGTGCCTCCAGTTGCCCGATGGTACTCCAGCGGGTGAATGACCAGTTGCCGGGGCCTCCGGTTGCTGGCGGCTTGCTACTGCTGTCTGACATATTCAGAAACTGCGTCCTTTAGGTAAAACTCCGTAGATTCAGAGTAAATTAAAACCGTGTGTGCGGCGAGTTTCCGAATACAATACGCCAAAATTGTGAGGGTCTGAACATGGAATCCGAAAATCCTGTGGCGGTGGTCTTGCCGATGCCAGAGCCGCTGCTTGAGCAGTCGACCGGGCAGCTGGACAAAGTGGCTGGTGGCAGCGCCAAGATTGGCGATGCTGGCCGCTGTGATTCTGTGTTGGTGCCTGATGCCTGGCTGGATGAGCTGGCTGATAACCTGAGCGAGAAGGCCTGGATTGAGCTGGATCTGCTCGGGCATTTGCCCGCTGGCTTGATCGCGGCGCTTCGTAACGAGGTGGAGATACTGGACCGTACTGAAGCCATGGGGCGGGCAGGGATTGGGCGCGGGGCCGACCTGACCCGCGATCGCAGCGTCCGCCGGGATAAAATCGCCTGGCTGGATGGTTATACCGCCGCTCAGTCGGAGCTGTTCCGGTTCTTCGACGCCCTGCGGCTTGGTCTGAATCAGCGCTTGTTTCTTGGGCTGAAGCGTTATGAGGCGCACTATGCCACCTATCAGCCTGGCGATTTCTACAAGCGCCACCTGGACAGCTTCCGGGGCAGGGCCTCACGCGTGGTCAGTCTGGTGCTGTATCTGAATGAGGGTTGGCAGCTGGAAGACGGTGGAGAGTTGCGGGTGTTCAGCCCCGACAACGAAGATCAGATGGTTGGTCTGGTGCGGCCGGAAGCAGGGCGTGCGGCTCTGTTTCTGAGTGAGGATGTGCCCCACGAGGTATTGCCCGCCAATCGCACCCGGTACAGCATTGCTTGTTGGTTCCGGCAGGACGAAGTCCCTTTGCCGTTGTAGTCCTTATACCCTTCTGTTAATATGCGCGCCGCTTTCGAGGGAAATGCCCCGAAACGCCGTTATGGTGGCCCCATTGGTGCCTCCGCAACATGAAGCCGTGAACCCGGTCAGGCCCGGAAGGGAGCAGCCGAAGCGGTGGATGTGTGTGCCGGGGGATTGCTGGTGGGGTCACCCCCATTTCCAGCCCCTTGTTTTGTCCGTTTCCTCTCCCGTTTGTTACGCAAGCGCACGCTTCTTCTCATTGCCCGTCCATGCTAGAGTTATCCCCATTTTTCAGAGCAGTTGATGGATCATGAGCTATCAGGTTTTAGCCCGGAAATGGCGCCCCCGTACCTTTGAAGACATGGTGGGGCAGGAGCATGTGTTGCAGGCACTGATTCACGCCCTGGAGCACCAACGCCTGCACCATGCCTATCTGTTTACCGGCACCCGGGGCGTGGGCAAAACCACCATTGGTCGCCTGCTGGCCCGCTGTTTGAACTGCGAAACCGGCATAACACCGAATCCCTGCGGTGAGTGCGACAGCTGCAAGGAGATTCTGGAGAACCGGTTTGTTGATCTGATCGAGATCGATGCTGCCTCCCGCACGGGCGTAGACGACATGCGGGAACTGACCGACAACGTGCAGTACGCTCCCACGCGCGGCCGCTACAAGGTGTACCTCATCGACGAGGTGCACATGCTCACCAACCAGTCCTTCAACGCCTTTCTGAAAACCCTGGAAGAGCCGCCGGAACACGTCAAGTTCCTGTTGGCCACCACCGATCCCCAGAAGCTGCCGGTGACAGTGCTCTCCCGGTGCTTGCAGTTCAATCTCAAGCGGATGACGCCGGAGCACATTGTTGGCCACCTGAAGCACGTTCTGACCGAAGAACAGATCCCGTTTGAAGACCCGGCTCTGTGGCTGTTGGCCCGGGCGGCCGATGGCAGTATGAGGGATGCCCTCAGCCTGACCGACCAGGCGATTGCGTTCGGCAATGAGAACCTGGCTGCCAGTGATGTCAGCAACATGCTGGGCACCATCGATCAGCGCGATATCCAACGCATTGTTAACGCGTTGGTTGAGCGTGATGGCCCCGCTCTGTTGTCTGAAATCAACCGGATCTCGGATTTTGCACCGGATTACGGCGTGATCCTGTCCGATATGCTGTCCCTGTTCCATCGCGTCACCATGGAACAGGTGGTACCGGGCAGTGCCGACAATGCCATGGGCGATGCTGCCCAGGTGCAGGAGCTGGCCCGTCGTCTCAGTGCCGAAGATGCCCAGTTGTTCTACCAGACTGCATTGATTGGCCGCAAAGACCTGTCGGTGACGCCGGATGCCCGAATGGGCTTTGAGATGACCTTGCTGCGCATGCTGGCGTTTCGCCCGGGTGCCGATCGCCGGGAACCGCCGGCGCTGGCTTCGGGCAACAGCAATGCCGGCCCGGCGGAGTCAGAGCCTGAGCCTGGCCCGGTTCCGCAAACCGCGCCGACCCAGGCTGTCACTGCGGCACCGCAACCTGAGCCCGCACCCCAGCCGGTTCCCAGCCCGGAGCCGGTAGCTGAACCCGAGCCACAGCCACCCATGGTGGATGACCCGCCACCCTGGGAGCCAGAGGACTACGGCGTTCAGGCTGAATCACCCGAGTGGCAAGAGCCGGTTCCGCAATTGGATTCCAGTATTGAGCCGGACGCAAACGCGATATCCGAGCCAGAGTCAGCGCCGGAACCAGTTTTGGCCCCTGATCCGGTGCAGTCAGAACCAAGCGCCGACCTGGCCTCGGCGAAGGAGGCTGAGCTAGCACCTGCCGAGCCCGAGCAACCGGTTACCGCCGATGGGTTTGTCTGGGAACGCGATTTCCGTTCGCTGGGTATTACCGGCATGCCCGGTAACCTGGCCAGTTATTCGTCCATGAGAATGGAAGGGCAGGTGGTTGTTCTGACTCTGGACGAAGGCCATGCGCGGCTGCTCAACACTCGTCACGAAGAAAAAATACTGGCGGCCTTGAGTTCACGCTTCGGCGACGCCACACAGTTGAAGATAGAGCAGGGTGTGCCGGGGCTGCATACACCGGCCGCGTTCGAGGAGCGCCAGCGGGCAGCACGCCAGAAAGCGGCAGAAGAGTCCATCCGGCAGGATCCTCTGGTCAAGAGTATTGTGGAACGATTTGAAGGGCGGGTCGTCGAAGAAAGTATCCGCCCCGCAGAAACAGCCAGGAGATGAGTAGATGATGAATAACATGGGCGACCTGATGAAAAAGGCCCAGCAGATGCAGGAGCAGATGCAGAAGGCCCAGGAAGAGATCGCCAAAGCCGAAGTGACCGGTGAATCCGGTGCCGGGTTGGTAAAAGTCACCATGAACGGCCGGCACGATGTCCGCAAGGTGGATATCGATCCGTCTCTGTTGTCTGAAGACAAGGAAATCCTGGAAGACCTGCTGGCTGCAGCCGTGAACGATGCGGTTCGCCGGGTGGAGGCCAACCAGAAAGAAAAAATGTCGGGCATGATGTCTGGCATGGGGATGCCGCCCGGTTTCAAGATGCCGTTCTGAGCCGGCCTGCCATCGATTTATTAAGGAGTAGTCATGGCATTCAGCCCCCTGGTTGATGAATTGGTGGAGTCCCTGCGATGCCTGCCGGGTGTTGGCCAGAAAACGGCTCAACGCATGGCCTTTCATCTGCTGGAGCGGGGGCGCTCTGGCGGAACACGGCTGGCAGCGGCGCTGAATCACGCGATGGACGGCGTTCGCCGTTGCGACAGCTGTCAGAACTTCTCGGACACCGAAATCTGCCAGATCTGCGAGAAACCCGAGCGCCGCAATGGCACCCTGTGCGTAGTAGAAAGCCCTTCAGATCTGCTCGCCATTGAACAGGCTGGCGATTACAAAGGCAGTTACTTCGTATTGATGGGGCACCTGTCGCCCATCGATGGCGTTGGCCCGGAGGAGATCGGGATTGAGCGCCTGCTGGATCGGGTGCGCCGTGAAGGCGTAACAGAATTGATCCTGGCCACCAATCCCACGGTGGAAGGAGAAGCCACCGCCCACTACATTGCTGACCGCCTTGATGGCCAGAATATCCTGATTACACGCCTGGCCCATGGCATTCCCGTTGGCGGTGAGCTGGGCTATGTTGACGGCTTTACACTCACCCATGCATTCCGGGGTCGCAAACCCCTGTCTGAATAAACTCCCAGGTTCTGTTTATGACCCAAACCGACCCGGCCGTAACCATTCCACCGGCCCCGGATACCGTTCGCTGGCTGGAGACACCCGAGCAGCTGGATCAGTGGCTCGAAAGCCTTGAACCCGGCATGCCGGTCGCACTCGACACTGAGTTTGAGCGGGTGTCCACCTTCTACCCGATTCCTGGCCTGGTGCAGTTGGGTGCTGGCGGACAGTTCTGGCTGGTGGATCCGGAGGTGGCTGAGGCCTCGGAATCGTTCCGGGCGATGCTGGCCGATGAAAACCGTCCAAAACTGCTGTATGCCATGAGCGAGGATCTGGAGTTATTCCGCCATTGGCTGAATGTGGAACCAGCCGGTGTGCTGGATTTGCAGATCGGTGCCGCGCTGGCCGGTGCCGGATTCTCTGTAGGTTACGCCCGCCTGGTTGAGACGCTGTTCGGTGAAGCACTCGATAAGTCCGCCACCCGCTCGGACTGGGTGTCACGGCCACTGACGCCGGCCCAGGAGCGCTATGCCCTGGACGATATCCGTTTTCTGGAGCCACTCTACGGCTGGGTGTTGACCAACCTGAGGCAAAGAAACCTGGAGCATGCTCTGGCGGATGAATCCAGCCGGTCTGCCAGTGAGGCCGCTACCCAGGACGACCCGGAGCAGCATTATCTGAAACTCCGGGGCGGCTGGACCCTGAACCAGGAACAGCAAGCGGTGCTCCGGGCACTGGTCGCGTGGCGTGAGCAGGAGTGTCGTCGCCAGGACCGGCCCCGCAACAGGATCCTGAACGATGGCTTGCTGATCGCCGTTGCTGAGCGGTTGCCGTCATCAGCTGCGGTGATCAGGGACGTTCAGGGCGTACCCGGTGGTTTCGTTAAACGTTATGGTGAGCAGCTGGTTGAACTTGTACAGGCCGCCCGCGATACCGATAATTCAGGGCTTGAGCTTATTCCCAGACCGCTGAGCCGGGATCAGCAAGCGCTTTACAAGAAAGTTAAGCGTTACTTTAGTAATGCGGCCGAACGCGTTGATATTCCTATGGAATTGTTGGCACCGCGTAAGCGTATTGAAAAGCTGATCCAGGATGGAACCCTGGCGGGTCAGGTGTTTTTTGAGGGCTGGCGCGCGCAAATCATTGCGCCGGTAAAGCAAGATATTGAGGAACTGCTCAGCCAATGAGTGAACGTGAATTTGTATCAGTGTTTCGCAGCAGTAAGAAAGGCGACACCTATCTCTTTGTCCGCCGCGGGCAAAAATGGGACGATTTACCGGAGGCGCTGAGAGGCATCTTCGGTTCGCCCATCCACTCGATGGATCTGCTGTTGACGCCAGACAAGAAGCTCGCGCGCACAACCGGAAAGGAAGTGCTGGCGGCAATCGAAGAAAAGGACTTCTTCCTGCAGATGCCGGAAGAGCAGGACACCTACATCGTGGACTTCAAGCGCAAGATCGAGCAACACCGGAAATGATTGCACAGATTCCCTTCTGGCAGCGCAAACGACTGGCAGACATGACGCAGCCGGAATGGGAGTCCCTGTGTGATGGCTGCGGTAAGTGCTGTTTGCAGAAGCTGGAGGATGAGGACACGGGGGAGGTGTATCACACCGATCTTGTGTGCCGTTATATGGACCTCGAAACCTGTGGCTGTACGGTCTATGAGCAGCGATTGAAAAAGGTACCGGGGTGTACGGTACTGACCGCCGATACGGTTCTCAGCTACCACTGGTTGCCGTACACCTGTGCGTACCGGACCCTCGCCGAGGGAAGGCCTCTGCCGGACTGGCACCCGCTTCGCAGCGGAGACCCTGAAACCGTTCATCAAGCCCGTGTTTCGGTGCGGGGTAACGTGGTGTCGGAGGATTCTGTGCCGGAAGAGGATTGGGAAGAACATATTATTCACTGGATTCTGTAATGATGGATACAGACGCTTCACTGGCTTATGGAGTTTTCTGGGCGGCCTATGCAGTCGCTTTCGTTGTGTTTTTCTACATGATGAAATCACTGTTCCGGATATTGCCCTTTTACGGTCTGCGAACACTGCTGTTGGCGGCGCTTGTGGTACTGGTACTGACCCCCGTGGAATCGCCAGACGTGCCCGGCTGGTGGATACCGGCCTGGCTGTTTGCCGGCTATGAGCTGATTCTGGGTGACACCGATGCCGCCGGTCGCGCACTGTTCAACTTCAGCATTGCGGCGATCGTCATGCTGCTGGTCTGGATACTTGATCTGGTTCGGTACCGGCTGGTACGCAAGTAAACGGTTTCTGAGAACAACAAAAGATAAGGGCGCAGTTCAATGAAGGGGTTCAAACGCATTTGGGTGGCTGCAGTTCTGCTGCTGTTTTCTTGGCAAGTATGTGCGCAGGACCCGGCACTGTCTCTGCCCGGTAACGCAGACGTGCGTATTGTGGTGGATATTTCCGGCTCCATGAGGGAAACCGATCCACAGAATCTCCGCCGCCCAGCGGTCCGGCTGCTGGCCCGGACCTTGCCGGAAGGTGCCAGTGCCGGTCTCTGGACCTTCGGGCAATACGTCAACATGCTAGTGCCCTACGGTGTGGTTGACCAGGCCTGGCGCGATGCTGCTGTTGAGCGTTCCGAGCAGATCAATTCGGTAGCGCTGCACACGAACCTGGGGTTGGCGATGGAAAAAGCCGCCAACGACTGGCTGTCTGGCGGTACCCTCGAGAACACCCATCTTATTGTCCTCAGCGATGGCAAGGTCGACGTGCCCGGTGGCGAAGACGCCAGTCAGGCCGAGGAAAAACGCATTCTCGATTCCTTGTTGCCAGCGCTGAAAGACAAGGGCGCCACGATCCACACGGTTGGTCTGTCTGAGAAGGCGGATATCCGGTTTCTGCGTAACCTGGCCCGCGAAACTGGTGGCAGCTTCCAACTGGCGCAATCCGCCGAGGCCTTGAACCTGGCCTTTGCCAATGCGCTGAACACCGCAGTGCCGCAGGAACAGGTGCCCATTGAGGGTGATGGCTTTGCTGTTGATGAGGGCATCAGTGAGTTTACGGCACTGATCTTCTCCGGTCAGGATGCCGCCGGTGAAGAGCCGTTGGCGCTTGCACAGCCTGATGGTAAGCCGTTCACCCGGGAGAACGCTCCGGAGAATGTCCGTTGGGCATCTGAGCCGGGCTACGATCTGATCACCGTTACTGAACCGGTCCCGGGCCGCTGGCGTATCATTGGCGACCTCGGCCAGGGGAGCCGCGTGACGGTGGTCAGTGATCTGCGCATGGCCGTGAATCCGGTTCCCGCCGAGTTTACCGAAGAGCAGCCTCTGGCCATTGAAGTGGCTTTTTTTGACGAAGCCGAAAAGATTACCGGGTCTGATTTTCTCTCGGTGATGGACGTTAGCTTGTCGATAACCGCCAGTGACGGCCGGAAAGGTACCAAGGTATTGTCTCCCGATACGCCGCCGGAAGACGGCGTATATCGGGACACGGTACCCAGATTGCCCGCGCCTGGCCGATATCAGGTGGATGTGGTGGCGGATGCAGGAACTTTCTCCCGCAAATTCAGCGCCATGACGACGTTCACGGTGCCCGGGGAAGAGCCACCGCTGGAGGTGGTAACCGAACCCATGGTGCCCGACCTGTCTGAACAGGTGGAGCCGCTGCCGGATTTTGATGGCGGAGTGAATTCTTCAGAACCGGAGCCGCCAGCGGAAGCTGAGCCTCCGGTCGAAGCTCCGGTTCAGGAATCTGAACCGGAACCAGTGCCAGAGCCAGAGCCAGCACCGGTCATTGAGCCGGAGCCAGAAACGCCGGCCGAACAGCCGATTGCTGAAACGGAGCCGGAGAAGGGGACCCTCTTGGGTATCCCGGTGTGGGCCTGGGGTGCAGGCGCAGCCTTGCTGGTTGCTATCGTGGGGCTTGGTTTGTTTGCATGGCGCCAGAAAAAGGCCAGGGCAGAACAGGAGCAGGCGGCAGCGGCCGAGCGTGAAACCCTGGAGGACCTGGCTGAAGAATCGGAAGAACCACCGGTGGTGGAGCCAGAGCCTCCGGTAGCGGCTGAGTCGGTGGAAGCGGAGGCTGAACCTGAACCTGCCTCGGAAAAAGAGCCTGAGCTGGCGTCTGCCGAAGTGCCGGAACCGGAACCTGAAGACATTCCGGAACTCTCGCAAGCTGACAGCGAACCGGACGAGGTTCCGGATGAGGCCGTACCCGAAGTAACGGAAGAGCTGCCATCGGCTGAACTGGAGCCGGAAGAGGACGAAATTCCCGTGGCAGACGATACGGTTGGCGCCGAGGCGGAGCTAGATCCGTCGGAAGCCGATGAGATCAGTGAATCCGAGTTCGACATTGATGAGGATGAGTTTGGTCTGGAAGACTTCGACCTCTCCGAATTCGACGATTTGCCCGATTATGATGAAGAGTCTCCGGAGGGCGAAAAACCCAAACCGGTGGACAAGAAAGAGAATCCGAAAAAGTAACCAACAGGAATCAGACACATGAAGTTTACCGGCACCGATAAATACGTAGCCACCGATGACCTGCAAATGGCAGTCAATGCGGCCATCGCGCTGCAGCGTCCGTTGTTGATCAAGGGTGAACCCGGCACCGGTAAAACCCTGCTGGCGGAGGAAATGGCCGCGGCGCTGGGAATGACGCTGATTCCCTGGCACATCAAGTCGACCACCAAGGCCCAACAGGGCCTGTACGAGTATGATGCGGTGTCCCGCCTTCGAGACTCCCAGCTCGGCGACGAGAAGGTCAAAGACATTCGTAACTACATTGTGAAAGGAAAGCTCTGGGAAGCCTTTGAGGCGGACGAACAGGTGGTTCTGCTGATCGACGAAATCGACAAGGCGGATATCGAATTCCCGAACGACCTGTTGCTGGAACTGGATCGAATGGAGTTTTTCGTTTACGAAACCCAGGAGTTCGTGAAGGCGAAGAAGCGCCCGATTGTGGTCATTACCAGTAACAACGAAAAAGAGCTTCCGGATGCTTTCCTGCGCCGCTGCTTCTTCCACTACATCAGCTTCCCGGATCACGACACCATGAAAAACATCGTGGATGTCCACTTCCCGGGGATTCAGCAGCAGGTGGTGCGGGATGCGCTGGAAGTATTCTTCGACGTTCGCAAGGTGCCGGGGCTCAAGAAAAAACCGTCGACATCGGAGCTGATCGACTGGCTCAAGTTGCTGATGGCGGATGAGCTCTCTGCCAAGGCCCTGCAGGAAAAAGATTCCAGCTCGGCCCTGCCACCGCTCTATGGTGCCCTGGTGAAGAATGAGCAGGACGTTCATCTGCTGCAGAAGCTGGCTTTCATGGCGCGTCGCCGAAACTGATCACCGACAAGAGCTCTGCTTTATGTTGATTGATTTTTTCCTCGAAGTACGGCGGGCCAAGGTGCCGGCCAGTCTGCGGGAATTCCTGGATCTGCTGGAGGCCATTCAGCAGCGTCTGGCGTTCGCAGACATGGAGGAGTTCTATTACCTGGCGAGGGTGTGCCTGGTTAAGGATGAGCGGCACTTTGACAAGTTCGATCGCGCCTTCCAGGCCTACTTCGAAGGCATCGAGAATCTCGATGATCTGCTCGAGGCGCTGATTCCGGATGATTGGCTGCGTGCCGAATTCGAGAAACACCTGACCGACGAAGAGAAAGCCAAAATTGAGTCTCTCGGCGGGCTGGAAGAGTTGATTGAGACCTTCAAAAAACGCATGGAAGAGCAGAAGGAACGTCACGCCGGCGGGAACAAATGGATTGGTACTGGCGGAACCTCACCGTTCGGCGCCAACGGTTATAACCCGGAAGGCTTCCGCATCGGCCAGAACAAAGGTCGACATGGCCGGGCGGTCAAAGTCTGGGAAAAGCGTGAATTCCGTGATCTGGACGACAGCATCACCCTTGGCATCCGCAACATCAAGGTGGCCTTGCGCCGGCTGCGTAAATTTGCCCGACAGGGCGCCGCAGACCAGCTCGACATGGATGACACCATCCGCTCAACGGCCCGCAATGCCGGATATCTGGACCTGAAAATGGTTCCCGAGCGGCACAATGCCGTGAAGGTTCTGATTTTCTTTGATGTGGGCGGTTCCATGGATCCTCACGTTCGGGTGTGTGAAGAGCTGTTCTCGGCAGCACGTCTCGAGTTCAAGCACATGGAGTATTTCTACTTCCACAATTTCATCTATGAAAGTGTGTGGAAGAACAATATTCGACGAATGAATGAGACGCTCAGTACCTGGGACATCCTGCACAAATATACGCCGGACTATAAGGTGATCTTTGTGGGGGATGCCACCATGGCACCCTATGAGATTACGCATCCCGGTGGCTCTATCGAGCACTGGAATGAGGAAGCAGGCGCGACCTGGTTCCAGCGTGTGACCGAGCATTTCCGGAAGGTGGTGTGGCTCAACCCGTTACCGGAAAGCTACTGGGGATCGGGTGGTTCACTGGGCATTACCCAGCAATTGGTCAATAATCATATGTACCCTCTGACCATTGAGGGGCTTGAATCGGCCATGAGGCAGTTGAGTAAATAAAAAAAAGCCGATGTGGTTGAGGGCATCGGCAAAGCTCGGCATATTCAAGCGGGGGTTGCCTGAAAGGCGCTCCCGCCAACTCTGGTAGAGCAAATCCGGGGCCATGCCCCTGTATATCGCATTAATATCAATAGCTTGCATCGTCATAGGGCCGGTCGGTCCTGTGTGTTCAGTCTCCCTTTCCTTTATTTCTGTCAAATTAGTCGACACTTTTCGTTGCCGGTACCCGGCCAAATGCTCATTTGGTGAAATGGATACCGTTCTTGGTTGTTAGCGGGTGTTACTCTTTATTTCGAAATGTTACCTGAGCCGCGCACCCGCACGGCCCGGCAAGGCAGGAAAGTGATGTTCGGCAGACAAAAACCACAAAAGTGCCGGATTGCCCCAGGGATCAGGGGGCTTTGTATATCCGGAATGATCATGGCCGCGATGGCGGCCACCTCCCATTCATCGTCGCTCGATGAGCAGATCGAGCGTCTGAACGCTGACATTACCCGGCATACTGCAAGTGTGCATGCCCTTGAGCAGAAACTGCTGCACCCGGTGAATACCCGGGTGGCGGTTTTTCTGTCTTTGGCGAACAGGCAGGCCCTGGAGCTGGATTCGGTAGAACTGTTCGTCAATGAGCAGCCGGTTACCGCTCATCTGTACACGGAAAACGAGCGGAACTCGCTGGGCCAGGGCGGTGTGCATCAACTGTTTATCGGCAATCTGGCGGACGGAAGGCACAGCCTCAAGGCGGTGATCAACGCTCGGGCGGCCAACAATCGTTTCGTGCGCCGGGAGATTGTCCACGACTTTCGGAAGCAGCCTGGCACTCTGCGCCTGCAGATGACGCTGAACGCCAAAGCACCGGACTATGAACCGGAAGTCTCATTTGTTGAGTGGAAATAACCGGCCATGAATGGGCGCATGTCTCTGTTCCTCCGAACCAGTATTGGTGTCATGGCAGCGATGCTGGCAGGTGTTGCCGCGCCGGTAGCAACTGCCATGGATAACTCGTTGGCAACCGGCGTGGTTCGCTTTGCGCTGGATACCGGTGAGGCTTCGTCGGTTGTCGGGTTGGCCATGAAGCTTGAAGGCGAATCGGCCGATTACCTCCAGGCCCGGCTTATGCTGGCGTCGGGGCAGCACGACGAGGCCAGGGCTGGGTTTGAGGGTGTATTTAACGGTGCGTCTCACCGAGGCGAAGCGGCATTGGCTCTGGCTGAAATGGCACAGGAAGAGGGCGATCTCACCGGTGCGGAAAACTGGTACCAACAGGCGCGCCGAACCGGCTATGGCGAAGTGGTTCAAAAAGCGCTTCTCGGTCTGGCTGAGCTGGCCAGAATACAGGGGAAGACCGACGCGGCCGGTCAATACCTTGCCCGAATGGAAGATGGCTACTGGGCGGCTGTGGGCTATATGAACCTGGCGGCGGATTTCGCCCGCGATGATCTCGATTCGTCACGGGCCCTGGTTTCGCTCCGGGTTGCCATGGCCATGGCTGCCAAGGATACCGACACCAGCCGGAGCCGGGCACTGCTTGATCAGCTCAATCTCCGGGCGGGCTATCTCGCACTGGGTAGCGAAGATTACGACAAAGCGATTGATTTCCTGGAGAAGGTCTCTCTGGAAAGCTATCACACACCTCAGGCTCTCTATCTTCATGGCCTTGCCCTGTCGAGCAAAGGCAACCACCGTGCCGCCATGCAGAGCTGGCACCGTGCCAAGAAATTTCCGCTGGCATTCCCCGGCGTTTCAGATGCCTGGATTGGCATGGGCCGTGGTTACGATCTTTCCGGGTATCCGGGCCAGGCGGGAGAATCCTGGCTCGCCGCCAACGCGGCGTATGAGGGAGAGCGGGTAACCCTGGGCAAGTTGTCCGAGAGGATCAAGGCAGACGGTGCCTACAAAACCCTGGTTCAGGATGCCCGGAGTGACGACATTCAGTGGTTTCTGGCCGATAACCGGACGCTGACCCAACCACGAATGGCGTATCTTCTCCGCTTTATGGAAGAACCCGGCGCCCAGACAGCGGTGCGGAGGGTGGCGCGCCTCGATGAGATGGTCGCAACACTGGATGCGAGCAAGTACAACCTGCAGGTTTTCATCCAGGCGCTTGAGGGCTTTGTGAGATCAGCCGATTCAAGGGCTTCGGCGTCACAAGCCGCGGCCGTTGAGCAACAGCAGAGGGAGCTGGAAACGAGGTTGGATCAGTTGGTGGAGCAGGCGGCGACGCCTGCCCAGGCCGCAGAACTGCGCCAGCTCAAACAGTCCCTGGCAGTAGCCGGCCGCCGCATGAACGCGCTGAATCAGCAGGTCGCCCAAAGGCCTGAACGTGTGGAAACGGTTCTGGACGAAGCTCGTGCATTGAAAGACGCCACCAACGATTTGCGCCTCAAGACCTTTAGTCTCCGGGAGCAGGCCGCGCGCGAACTGGATGCACTGGCACTGGGGTTTGTTAAAGCGCAAACCCAGCGTATGACTCACGCCCTGGACAAGACCGAGCAGCAAATCGCACACCTCTATGAGTATCTGGCTCTTGAAAATCTCGGGGAGGGCGCACAGTGAATCTGCCTTTTGCTCCGAAATTTCTCGCAGCGCCAGTTTTAATGGTTCTGGCGTTAGCTCAGGCCCCGGTTTCTGCGCAGGAAACGTTCCGCGTGGAGTTGGGGCGGGATGGTGAAACCCTGGGGGATATGCGCCCGGTGTTTCTGAAATTTGAGAGCCGGCCACTGCCGGCGATCTCGCCTCGGGAAGTGGCCCGCCGTTATCAGAAGCTGTTTGAGTCCTCGGACGAGCCTGAAGTGCGGATTGATGCCCTGAACCGGCTCAACAATATCCGTGACCGGTCGGGAGAGGACGTCGGTTTTTCTGAAGAGCGGGAAGCGGCCATCTATGAGGAAGTGCTCGAGAGCTACGAAAGCATTCTGGCCAAAGGGTCCTTTTCCGGGCGCCTCGACGAGTTGCTGTACCAGATGGCCAAGGCCCACGCGCTGACCGGGCAACCCGAGCAGTCCATCGCAAGACTGAAACAGCTCGTTGGCCTTTACCCGAACTCGGAACTGGTGCCGGAAGCCCGTTTTCGCATTGCGGAAGCCGCATTCTCCGCCGGCCGCTACGCAGAGGCAGAGGCCGGATACCGTCAGTTGCTGGAGCACGACAGCCATCAGGAACTGGCCGCCAAAGCTCGCTATATGCTCGGCTGGAGTCAGTTCAAACAGGGTGAGCACGCCTGGACCCGCGCGGCAGCGACCTTCATGGCGGTACTGGATCAGCAATTGCCAGACCGAGCGACACTGGCCAACCCGCCAGCGCAGTCCATGGATATGCTGGAGGACACCTTCCGGGTGTTGGCCCTGATGGCTTCCCGACAGAGTGATGCCCGGACCCTGGCAGACTGGCTGGATGGTCGTGAGTCATCGGTATGGCAGCACCTGTTATACGATCGGCTTGCGGATCTGCACGTGGTGGAACGTCGGTATGAGCGGGCAGTGTCGGTTAATGAGGCCTTTGTGTCTGGGTTCCCTGACCACGCTGCAAGCCCGGATTTCCTTGCTCAGAGCGTTTCCTACTGGCAACTGGCAGGCAGCAATCCGAAGGCACTGGCGGCGCGGGATCGTTACGTGCAGCGTCTGGGTGCTGACGCCCGTTTCCAGGCACTGAGTCCGGAGCAAAAGGCGCTTTGGGAGGAATACAGCCGCTTCCTGGCTGACCACTATTACGCCGCCGGTACAGACCTCAGTAGCCGGAACCAAACGTCTGCCGCCAGTGAAGCCTGGGCCAAAGCCGCCCACTATTACGAGCGGCTGGCACCTCGCTCGGAGCAAACCGGGGAGCTACTCTATCTGGCAGGCGATGCCCGGTTACTGGCTGGCCATCGTAGTGAAGCTGTCGGGAATTTCCGGGCCGCAGCCTACGACCATCGACATGAGGGTTCCCGGGATTCGGCCTGGGCCGCTATCCGGATTGTTCGGGAGGACCTTGAGCAGGCATCGGGGGAGAGTAGAACCGCGACGCTGCTTGTCCTGAGCAACGAAGAGCAGCGATATGCAGAGGCGTTCGGTCCGGATGAACGTCTGTCGGGGCTCCGTGCCGACCTTGCCAACCGTTGGTACGACACGGGCGAATTCGAGCGTGCCCTGCAATACGCCAGTTCTACACTGACCTGGGACCGGGCGGGAGTCGCCGAGCGCTACGCGGCGTGGCTGGTGACAGCGCGCATCCGCCAGAAAAACAACGAGTTTGGGTTAGCGGAACGTGCCTGGCGTCAGGCGTTGTTATTGGTTGACGAAGCCAGCCCTGATGCCGAAAGCCAGAAGCGTAATCTCCTGGAGCAACTCGCGACCGCCGTTTATCAGCAGGGCGAAAAGGCTGCTCGTGCCGGCGACGCAACCCTCGCCGTGGCGCACTTCCAGCGGGTTGAGGGCGTGATGCCGGGCTCTGAAATTGCGATCAGGGCCCGCTACGATGCCGCGAATACCTTGCTTCGGGCATCCGACTGGCTGTCTGCCATCAACGAACTCCAACGCTTCCGGATGGATTACCCGAATCACGACCTGACACCTGAAACCAGTGAAAAGCTGGTTCTTGCCTATCAGGAATCTGACCAGGGATTAAAAGCCGCGGAGGAGCTGCTGAGTCGCTCGGAGACGCTCGCGGATCCGTGGCCGACCAGGCTCCGTGCGGCGGCCATCTTCCACGCAGAAGGTGACATCGCCTCCAGAAACCAGCTCTACAAAAACTGGCTGGCCGTTGCACCAACGCCCGATTCCGCCGACGAACACGTTCGACAGCAGACCATGCGACAGCGCTTGATCGAATCGGGAGACTCGGCGGTTGCTGTGCGTGAACAACTGCTGGCTCAGGAAAGAGCCAGTCAGTGGCATTCCGACGATACCCTACAATGGGCTGCGGATGCGGCACTGTTCTTTGGTGCACAGACGGCAGAGCGTTTTGCCGGTATTGCTCTGGCTCACCCGCTGGAGAAGTCACTTGCACGAAAACAGGCCGCCATGCAGCAGGCTCAGGAATACCTACAGGAGGCGGAGTCCTTTGCCGGCGAGGAGGTCCGTTCGGAGGTTTTATATCGCCGTGCAGAACTCTATCGAACACTGGCGTCTGACCTCATGTCCTCTGAAATACCCGCAGAGCTGAACGAAATGGAAGCGATGCAGTATCAGATGCTTCTGGAAGAGGAAGCGTTTCCACTTGAGGAAGAGGCAATGGCGCTGCACGCCCGCAACCACGAACGTATTCCCGCCGAGGGTTTCGATGAGTGGATTCAGCGGAGTCTGGAGGCCCTGGCCATCATGCACCCGGGGCGCTACGAGCGACAGCTTCGCTGGATGAGTTGGACGACGGATACCAATCAGGGAGGATCGTGATGAGGTTAAAAGGGACATCGCAGGTTTTCCGGTTTTTGCTTCTGCTGGTTATAGCGGGGCTGGCTGGCTGCGCTTCCAAAGCGCCAGCACCTGAAAAGGTGGCGCCGGTGTATCAGCCGGAGCAGTCAAAAGAGTGGGAGCGCCAGGGCCGGCAGGCTTACGAAGCCGGTGACCATAAGATGGCACTGGAGGCCTGGCACCAGGCGGTTGCGGCTGATCCTGCCAATGTGACGGTTCGCAACAATCTGGCACTGCTCCTGAAAGAGCAGGAGCGCTTCGAAGAAGCCGCCGCAATGCTGGAAACGGGACTGAACGTGACGCCGAAGATTGCGGAACTGCATTACAACCTGGCAGTGATATCGGAGCTCTACCTGCTGGATCTCGACAAGGCGCTGGAACATTACCAGCAATACCAGACCCTGGCCGGGGAGGAAGGCTCCCAGGTTGCCGGCTGGATCGTAGATCTCGAACGGAGGCTGGAATGATGCTGCCCAGGTTAACGTGCTGGGGTTTCCTGCTGTTTGTTCTGGTGCTTTGCCCGGTCACCGGCTATTCCGCAGAAGGCACCAGTACCGTGGGCCACGGCCAACAGAACGTTCTGCAGGTGCAAGGGCTCTCTGCCGGCACCGGCGAAGACGATCCAAGAATCCTGTACATATTGCCCTGGCAAACGCCGAGCCTGCCCCGGCGCCCGAGCACCGAGCTCAATCAACAGGCACCGGAACTCTTGCGTCCGGTGCCTCAACCGGTTCTGGAGAACCATCGCCAGTTCCGCGAAACCCTGAACCCCCTTGTGCTGACACCAACGCTTTCTGCAGGGCAGGGCGCCGCATCAGTCGAGTCGCAACCCTAACGTCGCAGTAGATGGAGAACTACACCATGCTTGATACCGTTATCCGCTTCTTCCAGGAGGGTGGTCCCTTCATGTACCCGATTGCCATCGTACTTGCGCTGGGGTTGGCGATCACTCTGGAACGTTTCCTGTACCTCGGGGCGGTTCGCCGTCGAAACCGGATGGCGTTTGAGCGCGGCATTCTGCCCGCCCTGCAAAAACGCGATTACCAGCGCGCCATGAAGGCGGCGTCCAGCTCAGACAGCGCAATTGCCTCGGTTCTTGGTGCCGGTATTGCCCGGTTGATCAATAACAGCCGGCGTGAAGACATCGAATACGCCATGGAAGAGGGCCTGATGGAAGTGTTGCCCCGGTTGGAAAAGCGCACACAGTACCTCGCCACTCTGGCCAACATTGCCACGCTGCTGGGCTTGCTTGGAACCATCATTGGTTTGATTGCGGCTTTCACCGCTGTCGCTGCCGCAGACCCGGCGCAGAAGGCATCGCTGTTATCGGAAAGCATTTCTGTGGCCATGAATACCACCGCCTTTGGCCTGATGTCGGCCATTCCACTGCTGCTGTTCCACGCGGTACTGCAGACCCGCACCAACGAGATTGTCGACAGTTTTGAAATGGCGGGGGTCAAGCTCCTTAATATGGTGTCTGAGCCCGCAAACCGACCGGCGGCGGCCGCCTGATTGTGCCGGCATTCCAGGATCTGATCAGGAGTAGCCGAACATGAGACGTCGACATCGCAGGCTGACGGCCTCGGCAGACCTCGACATTACCGCCTTTCTCAATTTGATGATTGTGCTGGTACCGGTGTTGCTGCTGGGCATGGTGTTCAGCCAGATCCGGATGATCGAACTGAACTTTCCAGGCATGGAAGCCGGCCAGACGCCGGATGCCGAATCGTTCCGGCTGGTGGTCACGGTGCTACCGGAGGGTATTGAGGTGGCGGACAGTGACCGCGGCCTGATCGATGTGATGCCGGTTAGCGGGCAGGGCCAGGACTATTCACGACTGAGTGAACTGTTGCAGCAGATCAAGTCCCGGATGCCCGACAAGACGGACGTGATTCTGGAAGTCGGACCAGATGTGGACTACCAGACTCTGGTGTCGGTTATGGATACCGTGCGCTCTTACCAGGCGGTCGTGGCTGCGAGCGTCGTGGAAGCAGAACTTTTTCCGGATGTGTCTCTGATGGATGCCGGTGAGGATCGCAATCTGGCCGTGCGACCGGTGGAAGGCAAAGGAGAAGGCGCGTGAAGTTGTCGAGACGAGCCCGGCTGCGCCAGCGACACTATGGTCGGATGCATAAGGCTGGCGGCCTGAATCTGGTGTCGCTGATGGATATCTTTACCATCCTGGTGTTCTTCCTGATGGTGAATTCCTCGGATGTGAAGGTCATGCAGAATACCGCGGATGTACCGTTGCCCAGTTCGACCGCCAAACAGGAAGCCGTGGAAAACCTGACCGTACAGGTGGTCGGCCAGTCCATTCTGGTCCAGGGCCGGGAAGTGGCCCGCCTGGACGGCATCGAAGCCACGGATACCCGCATTGCCGGCTTGTCCGAAGAGTTGGAGTACCGACGGAACCGCTGGGCTGAGGTTCCGGAGAATGGTTTTGAGGTTACGATCATGGCGGCCAAAGATACCGATTACCGGTTGCTGAGAAAGATCATGCAGACCTGTGTCGATGAGCAGTTCCGGAAAGTGCGCCTGGCGGTGGAGTCGGAGGTTCGTAATGGCTGATCGCGGGGAGCTGTCGCAACCGTCCCGGCTCCCCTGGTCCAGGGACTTAGCAGAGTCGGGCCGCTTCGGCCTGATAACGGGGCTGATGCTGGCGCTGTTCCTGATTCCGGCTCTCATTATCCCGGGCCTGCAGGTACCGGAACCTGAGCGTGAACAGGCTGAGCAATTGCCGCCCCGGCTGGCGAAGCTGGTACAGCCACCCAAGCCGGTTGAGCCACCAGATCCGGTTGTGGAGCCAGAGCCTGAACAGCACAAGCCAGAGCCGGAACCGGAACCGGAACCGGAACCGAAGCAGGTTGAGGAGCCGCAACAGATTCCTCCTGAACCGACGGTGGCGAAATCGGAGCCGAAGCCAGCGCCGCAGACGACCGACCAGGCTCGGGAAACCGCCTCACGTTCTGGCCTGTTTGCCATGAAAGACCGGCTCAGTGCTCTGACGTCCGTGGATGCCCCGGAACCTGAGGTGCGGCGTGTGGCGAATGTCAGTAACAGCCAGGCGGTTGGTCTGGCACCGGAAACGTCGAGTGAAGCGGTACTGCAAGGCAGCGGCGGTGTTGAGACCCGCGAAGGACCGGTACGGGAAGTCGAGCTGGCGAAACATGAAACCCGTGACGTTGCTGCTCCCCGGGAAACCGCGCCTCAGGTGGCAAGCCAGCCGGAACCCGCCCGGCCGTCAGCGGGCGAGCGTGCCATGAGCAATATCCGGCAGGTATTTGATGCCCAGAAGAGCGTGCTCTATTCCCTGTACCAGCGGGAGTTACGGCAGGATCCAACCCTTGAGGGTAAGGTTACCCTGGAACTGGTAATTGAGCCGGATGGCAGTGTCTCAGCCTGTGACGTGGTGGGCTCGGAGCTGGACCACCCGATGCTGGAGAAGCGCATTGCTTTGCG